>OHCW01000017.1_pt1 | contig 153191 bp, 137 predicted proteins | sample 1566781 | NCBI WGS metagenome assembly OHCW01 (sample SAMEA3879590, study PRJEB24766) | human gut metagenome | biome: human-associated habitat; feature: feces | place: USA | collected 1985/1987 | reverse complement strand
TTAAGCCTGTAGCTAGCGTTCATCCTGAGCCAGGATCAAACTCTTCATTGTAAAAATATCTTTTTCAACACTTAAGTTGATAATCTGCTCAAGAACCAAATCTATCAATAATCTATAATTGACGGTTTCTGTTTTCATACACATTATATATTATATAACATGCAGACTTGTACTACTTGTTTGTTTATCTATAATCGTTTCAAAGAACTCTTCTTTATGTGCTTTCGTTTGAAAAGCGGGTGCAAAGGTAAGAGATTTATTTTTAACCACCAAATGTTTTCGAAAGTTTTTTTTGAACTTTTTTTTCAGGCGGTTGGTTGCATGCTCCAAAAGGTCTTATCCGTTCTCGCTCCCTTAGCCCCGCTAAGGTAAGATACTGGGTGCAGAATCCTTTATAAGGAAGAAACTCTCCTACGCTTGTCTCACCAAGTCAGTTACACACTGTTTCAGTGCCGCATCTCTCTCGATTGCGGATGCAAAGGTAGGCGGTTTCAACCTAACTGCCAAACATATCATCTGATTTTTCTTACACTTTTTTGAAATTTGTTTGTAACATACTGATTTACAACAATACAGAGCAAAGACTTTTTAAAAACAACAAAACTGGAAGGAAATCGAATATACATTATTATATTAAAAGCGCGTATACGAACACAAGAAAAGTCTTAAATATACTCACGGTTTAATCCTGTTTTATAGAAAGAATAAACTAAAAAAACAGGCACCACACGATAACTTATTATAGTATTTATATTACCTTTGAAACCATAAAACAAATAATCCAATAATATTAATTTAATTATGACCATACATCATCTTGCTATCTGGACCTTTAGGCTAGAAGAGTTAAAAACATTCTATACCACCTATTTTAAAGGGAAAAGTAATGAAAAGTATATTAATCCTCAAAAGGGATTCGAGTCTTATTTTATTTCTTTTAACGGAGGTGCTACTTTGGAGCTGATGAGCCGCACAGATATCCAACATGCCCCTATAGAGGAAAACAGACAAGGGCTAACTCATTTTGCCTTTTCCTTCGACAGCAAAGAAGAAGTACTCCAAACCACGGAATTACTCCGTACCAAAGGATATATCATTGCAAGCGAGCCCCGAACATCGGGTGACGGATATTTTGAAAGTGTAATACTAGACCCGGATGGAAATCGGATAGAATGTGTTTACAAGTAGTAAAAAGAGCATTCTAAAAGTTTTTGGACAGGGAAAGTGTGCCAAAACAAAATCCAACTTACTAATGAATACTATTCAAGCACGGATGATACGAAAAAAGTAAATTTATTCGTATGAATCCATGCCTGAGAATCGTGATTACTTAAAATAATATAGAAAGATTGCAATACCTTCCAATGCCTTTTTAGGCTGGTCTTTAATCTCGATAGTAAATTTGATTTCAGCTTTTGCTACCCCACGCAGGTTCTGCAAAGAGTGCAAGCTTGCTCTCATACGGATACTTTGTCCCGACAAGACAGCCTGGCCGAACTTCATCTTATCCATTCCATAGTTAATCATCATCTTCAAATTATTCACTTCTATAATCTGATTCCACATGTGCGGAAGCAAAGAAAGGGTAAGATAACCATGTACAATCGTGCTATGATAAGGACTTTCCACCTTCGCACGTTCTGTATCCACGTGAATCCACTGATGATCCAATGTTGCATCGGCAAAAAGGTTAATACGTTCTTGAGAAACTTCCACATAGTCAGAAACACCTATTTCCTGTCCCACTAATTTCTCAAAATCTTCATACGAATTAATTATTACTTTATCCATTATTCTTTATTTATAAGGTTAATTCTTTAACATAAGGGCAAAAATAGTAAAAATAACACTACCTTTGTCTTCATTCTTCATTAAAAACAAAATAAAGTGGATAGAATTCAATTTTATGAAATAATATACAGCATTGTCAAGGAGATTCCTGTCGGCTATGTCATGACTTACGGACAAATCGCTTATCTGGCAGGAGAACCCCAATATGCACGCATGGTAGGTTGGGCCATGTTTCATGCCCCCAAAGAATGGTGCCTCCCCTGCCACCGTGTTGTTAACAGCCAAGGAAGATTGGTTCCAGGATGGCAAGAACAAAAAGCATTGTTAGAGAAAGAAGGAGTTACTCTCAAAGCCAACGGCTGTGTAAACATGAAACTTCATCAATGGCAACCGGCAGACCATGAATAGTCCTTATTCACAACGGCAATAGGTATTGGCTCCACACCGGCATCTCGGCAAAAGCTGCTCACTCAGTTCATCCCGGTAGAACTCATACAGTTGTCTGTGCATCAAATCATATACTTCAGCCACCTGTTGTTCCACCAAGTCCTCATCATTATAATAAGCTTGAAAAGGATCATTATACAAAAAATGCTTCCAATTTCTCACCACATTATCAAAATCTTTCCTGCTTTCTTCCGCTTCCCGACAAAGTGTTACCACATAATCCCAAGGCTGATGACAATACAGCTCCACATCCACAGGCTTTTTGTGGGACAAATGATACCCATTTTGTTCCATCACACTGAAAACAGTATCAGGAATACCATTTCCCGGCAACACTCCTGCCGTAAAGACTTTCATTCCTCTTCCAAAAGAAGTCAATATTTCCATAGCCATTCTGCTACGACAAGCATCATTATTACTGACTATCAATATATTCATCATAACACTCTCTACTTTATGCTTACTATTACATATATTATAACAGTTCCCGTGCCATAAATGTTCGTACCGTATGTGTCTTCCTGTGAAAGAAATACATTTCGAACGGCCAATAAGTCATATAGCTGTTACCTATAAACACAATTTTCATCTCCATATCCCACTATCTTTTTACCAACTTGCGTGGATCACCACTCCAAGAGCATCCCAAACAAAACACCTCATTCATATCAAAACCTTCTGTCGATACATCCTCATACTTAGGAATAACCTCCCCTTTATCAGATACATAAACCAACAATCTCTCCCCTGTAGCATTCTTCACATACATACCGGATATCTTGCACTGCGGACACAATAATTTTCTCATTCTGTTCATCTTTATTTAACTTTTATACATCACTTCATTACCCACTCGAGCAGGTAATACAAAAATAAACAAAGAAAGGATGCATATTGATTATTCCAATTTAATTTTTGTTATCTCGACACAAATACTCATCTTTGCACCCAAAATAGAAAATAACGAAATACAGATATGCTGCATCATTTCACCCGCTCCATTGCTCACATTGCATTGCCGGACAAGTTTACCTATCCTTTTCATTACACCCCTCACCCCCTGTGTGTGATGGCGGCTGATGAAGTACAAGTCTATTTACAGCATCAGGCTCAATGGCAAGATGAATTGCAGCAAGGCAAAATGTTCGGCGTACTGATTGTGCAAACCACAGAGGGCGAAATCGGTTATCTGGCTGCTTTCTCAGGCATTCTGGCCGGAAAAAATATCCATCCTTATTTTGTTCCTCCCATCTACGATTTACTCCAACCGGACGGATTCTTCAAGAAAGAAGAAGAACATATCTCCGCCATCAACCACCGCATACGTGAGCTGGAAGAGGATACCTCTTATCAGAAATGCCGACAAGCATTGGAAGAAGAAACAGCACGATGCAGCCGACTCCTTTCACAAGCCAAAGCCAAACTGAAGGCTGCCAAAGAACTGCGCGACTGCCGCCGTCAGACGGAACAACTGAGTGAATCCGAACAGGCTGCCATGATCCGAGAAAGCCAGTTTCAAAAGGCCGAACTGAAGCGTTTGGAGCGTAGTTTGAAAGAACACCTATCCTCCTTGCAAAAAGAAACGGACACATACGTTTCTCAAATAGAAGCATTAAAGAATGAACGCAAAAGCCGTTCCGCCACTTTGCAACAGCAATTGTTTGAACAATTCCGCTTGCTGAACGCCCGCGGAGAAGTGAAAGATCTGTGCAGCATCTTTGCGCACACCGTCCATAAGATTCCCCCAGCAGGCGCCGGCGAATGTGCCGCTCCTAAGCTATTGCAATACGCCTATTTCCACCATTACCGCCCTGTGGCTATGGCAGAATTTTGGTGGGGCGATTCCCCAAAAGCGGAGATACGGCATCACGGTCACTATTATCCGGCTTGCAAAGGAAAGTGCGAACCCATCCTGGGTCACATGCTTCAAGGGCTGGAAGTAGAAGAAAATCCATTGCTGGAAGACAATCACCGGACAACGGTGCTCGATATAATCTATGAAGACGATTATCTATTGATAGTCAATAAGCCTGCGGGTATGTTATCCGTGCCCGGAAAAGAAACAGCCGATTCCGTTTACAGTCGCATACGCCACCTGTACCCGGATGCCACCGGCCCGTTGGTAGTCCATCGCTTGGACATGGCCACCTCCGGTCTTCTGCTCATTGCCAAGACGAAAGAGGTACATCAAAATCTGCAAGCCCAGTTCAGCAACCGCAGTATCAAAAAACGCTATACCGCTCTTCTGGAAGGCATAGTGTCTGATGAGGAAGGAACGATTGATCTTCCCTTATGCCTAAATCCTTTAGATCGTCCCCGTCAAATAGTGGATAAAGAACATGGAAAGCCTGCCATCACACGTTACCGGGTGCTTGCCCGAACAGAATCGCAAACACTTGTCGCCTTTTACCCACTCACCGGGCGCACTCACCAACTGCGAGTTCATTCGGCACATTCCTTCGGACTACACTGCCCTATCAAAGGCGACGAACTCTACGGCAGCAAGGCCGACAGACTTTATCTGCACGCAGAGTCTCTGGAGTTTACCCATCCTGTCAGCAAGGAAAAAGTAACTATCGAGGTGAAAGCCGACTTTACGCAACAGTGGCTGCCCCAACCGAAGGCGGAACAATCCGTTTGATTCTTCCATATACGTAGATAAAGGCAGGAATCAAAAACAAGTCGGCAAAAACCCATGCAGTCGGATCACCGAAACAAACAGCAAAATATCCCCATGCCGGTACTGCAAACAGACTGACCAGCGTGCGGGCAATCATTTCCGATACCCCCGAAAGCATGGCAAGATTAGTGTATCCGGCTCCCTGAATGGTATAGCGCAGAATGCAAAGCAGTCCCAATACCGGAAAGAAGATTACCGATATATGCAAAAACAGTTCCGTATCTTTCAGAATCTCCAGTTCGGATGCTTCTACAAATAGCAAGGCAAAGGTCTTTGCTCCCAACAGGAGTACCACAAACACAAAAGCGCAGTAAACCAACATCATCCATCCGCTAGCCTTGATACCCGCCCAGATTCGCTCAGGCTTTCCTGCCCCATAGTTCTGCCCGCTATACGTCGCCATTGCGATACCCAGACTCTCCAACGGACACATACAGAACATCTTGATACGCATGGCCGCCGTGAATGCCGCTACACATGCTGTACCTAATGCATTGTTAGCGCTTTGAAGCATGATGCTGCCAATGGCGGTTATGGAGAACTGCAACCCCATCGGCACACCGATATATAATAAGGTACGAGCCAGTGACGTTTGAAACTTACGTTCGGCAACAGTAGTTTTCAGTATTTCAAACTTACGCATCATATAGAAGTAACACAATCCCGCCGACACTCCTTGTGAAATGACCGTAGCAATGGCAGCACCTGTTACTCCCCAATCCAAAACAAGGATACAAAACAAATCAAGCAACACATTCAGTACTGTGGAAAACAACAGAAACCAAAAAGGTGTTTTACTATCGCCCAATGCCCTGATAATACTGGATAATAAGTTATAAAAGAACGTGCAGGGCACTCCTATAAAAGTCACAAGCAGATAATAATACGCATTTCGGAAAATTGTTTCAGGGGTACGCATCACCTTCAGAATATCTGCACAGAAGAGACTGGTAACAATCGCTATCACAACCGACATTACTACGGCTAGTTGCAGACTGACCGACACCAGCCGCCGCATCGTGCCGTAATCCCTCGCACCGAACTTCTGTGCCACCGGAATGCCGAATCCCCCACAGCAGCCGTTGCAAAAGCCAAGAATCAGAAAAACCACCGAAGTACCGGCTCCCACAGCAGCCAAATCATTTATACCCAAAAACTGTCCGACAATCGCAGCATCCACCAATGAATAAGTCTGCTGAAGCAAATTTCCCAATAATAACGGCAGTGCAAAATTAAAAATCAAAGGAAACGGCCGCCCTGATGTCATCTCTTTAGAAGTTGCCATAAAGTATAAGTATTGTAAATCGTGCGTAAAGATAGATGATATTCCACAATTATATGTATTTTTGTAACCACATTTAAACAGACAACCTCAATTACATGACACATATCAAGAGCCGCATTACCCGCGAAAAGAAAATAGTAGAACTGATGATTCGCCTCTATTGCAAAAGGAAGGAAAGAAACCGGGAGTTGTGCCCCGCTTGTCAGGATTTACTAAAATATGCCCATGCCCGTCTGGAGCATTGTCCTTTCGGAGAAAAAAAATCCACCTGCCGTTTATGCACCGTCCACTGCTACAAGCCCGAAATGCGCCAACGAATGCAAAGCGTAATGCGTTATGCAGGTCCCCGCATGCTTCTTTATCACCCCATTGCGGCTATCCGACATTTGATGGAAGAAACAGGCCATCTCTTCTTTACTCACACAAACTAGCTCAAGATATTTCATATTAGCAATCATTTTATTAATTTTGCAGCGAAATTAAGTTTACCACAAAAGCAAGACTAGATTTTCTTTATTTGAATGACAGGACGATTGTGGATTTTTTCTACACATGTAGCACCAATTCCACATTTTATTCATCGGCTGTTCAATGCCTAAACCTCTGATTATGAATAAAGAAAAATACTGAGTAGTCCCGTGGCACGCTGCTTGTAGTTCTGTTTGTGGCATCTTAACATTAACAAATTAAGGTATGAGACATTTTTTTACACACAAAGAAATCAAGCTGAAAAAAAAGAGAACAGCAATTGCAGTCATAGGTATTGGACTAGTATTAGGTATTTATTTTATAGTATCGCGTCGGCCGGCGCACCAACAGGAAACCCCGGTAGTAGCCATAGAACCGGTCACACGTGAAGACGTTGAAATCTATGGTGAGTATGTAGGTCGTATACGTGCCCAACAGTTTGTCGAAGTACGTGCCCGTGTAGAAGGTTACCTCGAACAGATGCTTTTTGCCGAAGGAACTTATGTCACAAAAAATCAAGTACTTTTTGTTATTAATCAGGAACAATATCGTGCCAAAGCCGACAAAGCACGTGCTCAGTTGAAGAAGGATGAAGCACAGGCATTGAAAGCCAAACGTGACTTGGAGCGTATCCGCCCGCTATATGAGCAGAACGCTGCCAGCCAGTTGGATTTGGATAATGCCATCGCTGCTTTTGAAACGGCCGAAGCCTCTGTTGCCATGAGTCAGGCAGACCTCGACCAAGCCGAGCAGGAGTTAGGCTATACCATCGTCCGTTCTCCGCTGGCAGGTCACATCAGTGAACGCCATGTCGACCTCGGAACACTGGTCGGTCCGGGTGCCAAATCTCTTTTGGCCACTGTCGTAAAGAGTGACACAGTACTTGTGGATTTCAGCATGACCGCTCTCGACTATCTGAAGAGTAAAGAGCGCAACGTAGAGCTCGGTCGTAAAGACTCTACCCGTTCATGGCAGCCCAATATCACTATCACACTGGCCGACAACACCGTCTATCCTTTCAAGGGACTGGTAGACTTTGCCGAACCGCAGGTAGACCCCCGTACCGGTACATTCTCCGTTCGTGCCGAGATGCCCAACCCCGAACGTGTACTGCTTCCGGGACAGTTTACCAAAGTAAAACTTCTGCTTGACGTAAGAGAAAATGCCGATGTCGTTCCTCTGAAATCTGTTATTATCGAAAAAGGCGGAGCCTATATTTATGTCATGCGCAAAGACTCCACTGTAGAGAGACGTTTTGTCGAACTCGGCCCCGAATTCCAAAACAATGTAGTGGTAGAAAGAGGTATCGCTGCCGGGGAAATGATTGTTACCGAAGGATACCACAAATTAAATCCGGGCATGAAAGTCAAAGTCAGTGATGCCGCAGAAGACAAAAAGCCGGAAGAAACCCTGTAAAAGAAGGGAAGTTACACATTCCAAATAAAAAAACATTATGAAAGTAAGTTTCTTTATAGACAGACCCGTATTCTCGGCTGTCATCTCTATATTGATTGTCATCGTGGGTATCATCGGACTTACGATGCTCCCCATCGACCAATACCCGCAAATCACTCCGCCGGTGGTCAAAATCAGCGCCTCTTATCCGGGTGCAAGCGCCCTGACCGTATCGCAGGCGGTTGCCACTCCCATCGAACAGGAGCTGAACGGTACCCCGGGCATGCTTTACATGGAGTCAAACAGTTCTAACTCGGGAGGTTTCTCGGCTACCGTCACTTTCGATATCTCAGCCGATCCCGACTTGGCAGCCGTAGAAATCCAGAATCGTATCAAGCTGGCCGAATCGCGCCTTCCTGCCGAAGTGATTCAAAACGGTATCTCGGTGGAAAAACAGGCAGCCAGCCAGTTGATGACCATCTGCCTCACCTCGACCGACCCTAAGTTTGACGAAATCTACCTAAGTAACTTCGCTACCCTGAATGTGCTTGACCTGATCCGTCGTATTCCCGGTGTGGGACGTGTATCAAACATCGGTAGCCGTTACTATGCCATGCAGATTTGGGTACAGCCCGACAAGCTGGCTAACTTCGGTCTGACCGTAGCCGACCTGCAAAATGCCTTGAAAGACCAGAACCGCGAATCGGCAGCCGGTGTATTGGGACAACAGCCTGTGCAAGGCTTGGATGTTACCATCCCCATCACCACACAAGGTCGTCTGTCCACCGTCAGCCAGTTTGAGGAAATCGTTGTCCGCGCCAATGCCGACGGTTCCATCATCCGTTTGCGCGATGTAGCACGCATCTCGCTCGAAGCACAGTCCTACAACACGGAAAGTGCCATCAACAATGGAAATGCTGCCGTATTGGGCATCTATATGCTGCCGGGAGCCAATGCCATGGAAGTAGCCCAGAAAGTAAAAGAGGCAATGGAAGAAATCAGCAGCAACTTCCCCGAAGGGATGAGCTATGAAATTCCTTTCGATATGACCACCTATATTTCAGAGTCTATCCACGAGGTATACAAGACCTTGTTCGAGGCCCTGATACTGGTTATCGCCGTGGTATTCCTCTCTTTGCAGAACTGGCGTGCAACAGTCATCCCGCTGGTTGCCGTGCCTATCTCGCTGATCGGTACTTTCGGCTTTATGCTGATCTTTGGCTTCTCGCTGAACATACTTACTTTGCTGGGGCTGGTACTTGCCATCGGTATTGTGGTAGACGATGCCATCGTGGTGGTGGAAAACGTGGAACGCATCATGGAAGAAGAGCACCTGTCTCCCTATGAGGCCACCAAGAAAGCAATGGAAGGACTGACAGGCGCCATCATCGCCACTTCACTGGTATTGGCTGCGGTATTCGTCCCGGTCAGCTTCTTGGGAGGTATCACCGGACAGCTCTACCGCCAGTTCACCGTGACCATCGTTGTGTCCGTATTGCTCTCTACCGTAGTGGCGCTGACCCTGAGCCCGGTGATGTGTTCGCTCATCATGAAGGCTAAGGACCCCAACAAGAAACCGAATGTCGTGTTCCGCCGCATCAACCACTGGCTGGCTGTCGGCAACCATAAATATGTGAAAATCATTTCACGCCTTGTGAAGCATCCGCGCCGGGTACTCAGCAGTTTTGGTGTTGTACTCATCGCCATCCTGCTCATCCACCGCATCATCCCCACCAGCTTCCTCCCCATCGAGGATCAGGGATATTTTAAGATAGAGTTGGAATTACCCGAAGGAGCTACACTGGAGCGCACCCGCATCGTAACGGAACGTGCTGTAGACTACCTGATGCAACAACCTGCCGTAGAATATGTGCAGAGTGTGGCAGGAAGCAGTCCCCGTGTGGGAAGCAGCCAGGCACGCAGCGAACTCACAGTCATCCTGAAACCGTGGGAAGAACGCGGCGAGCAGACCATTGACGAAGTCATGGCACAAGTCAAGAAAAGCCTGAACGAGTATCCCGAGTGCAAGGTTTACCTCTCCACTCCTCCGGTGATTCCCGGTCTGGGTAGCTCGGGCGGTTTCGAGATGCAGCTTGAAGCCCGCGGAGAAGCAACCTTCGAAAATCTGGTAAATGCGGCGGATACGCTGATGTACTACGCTTCCAAGCGCAAAGAGCTGTCGGGATTGTCATCTGCCCTCCAAGCAGATATTCCCCAACTCTACTTCGATGTAGACCGTGATAAAGTGAAATTTTCGGGTGTGCCATTGGCAGATGTATTCTCCACCATGAAGGCATACACAGGTTCTGTATACGTCAATGACTTTAACATGTTCAACCGTATCTACCGTGTGTACATCCAGGCAGAAGCTCCCTACCGCGAGCATAAAGAGAACATCAACCTGTTCTTTGTGCGCGGTGCAGACAATGCCATGATACCGCTGACCTCACTGGGTACTACTTCTTACACCACGGGTCCGGGTAGCATCAAGCGTTTCAATATGTTCAACAGTGCCGTGATTCAGGGCCAGGCTGCCGACGGATACAGTTCCGGTCAGGCTATGGAAATCATGGAACAAATTGCCCGCGAACACCTTCCCGACAATATCGGAGTGGAATGGAGCGGACTTTCCTTCCAGGAAAAACAAGCAGGCGGGCAAACGGGTCTGGTACTGACACTGGTATTCATGTTCGTATTCCTATTCCTTGCCGCCCTATACGAAAGCTGGATGGTTCCGGTTGCCGTATTGCTCTCCCTTCCGGTAGCTGCCTTGGGCGCTTACCTCGGCGTATGGGGATGCGGACTGGAAAATGATGTTTACTTCCAAATCGGATTGGTGATGCTGGTAGGACTTGCAGCCAAAAACGCCATCCTGATTGTGGAATTTGCCAAGGAACAAGTAGACCGCGGCGTTGATGTGGTTCAGGCAGCCATGCATGCTTCCGAACTCCGTTTCCGCCCTATCCTGATGACTTCACTGGCATTCATCCTCGGTATGTTGCCGATGGTTATCGCCAGCGGTCCGGGTTCTGCCAGCCGCCAAGCCATCGGTACGGGTGTATTCTTCGGAATGATTTGCGCCGTGACAGTGGGTATCTTGCTGGTACCGTTCTTCTTTGTCCTGATTTATAAGATGAAAGCAAAAATGAAACGCTAATAATTGAAGAGTTATGAAATTGAAATCTACATTATTATATATAACTGCGGCAACACTCACATTCAGTTCCTGCCAGATAGGGAAACACTATACGCGTCCCGAACTGAACTTGCCGGAGCAACTGGACTCTACCCAACAAGATACGCTCACCATTGCCGAAATGCAGTGGTGGGAAATCTATACCGATACCACACTCCAAAATCTGATAGACAAGACACTGGAGCACAACAAAGATATCAAGATGGCTGCCGCCCGTGTCAAAGAATTGGCTGCCATGAAACGAATTGACTTTGCCAATCTCTTTCCGCAACTGAACGGAAGCGTGTACACTCAGAAGGAGGCTTCCAATTATGGAGGTGACAAATACAGCAACGACCCCGAGACAGGAGCCAAAGCCACTGTCAGCTGGGAAGTGGACTTGTGGGGTAACCTCCGCTGGGCAAAAGACAAAAGTATGGCTGACTTTTTGGGAAGCATAGAGGCACAGCGTGCACTGAAGATGAGCCTGATAGCAGAAGTAGCTCAGGCTTACTTCGAACTGGTGGCACTCGATAATGAGCTGGCTATTGTCAAGCAAACCTTAAATGCGCGTGAAGAAGGTGTCCGCCTCGCCAAAATCCGTTTTGAAGGCGGTCTCACTTCCGAAACGTCCTACCAGCAGGCACAGGTGGAATATGCCCGTACTGCCACATTGGTCCCCGACCTGGAACGCAAAATCTCCATCAAGGAAAACGACATTGCTTTTCTGGCAGGTGAATATCCCAAACAGATAGAACGTTCCATCATGCCCGATGAAGTGAAGTTGCCTGAAAGTCTTCCCATCGGATTACCGTCCACTTTGCTGGAGCGCCGTCCCGATGTGCGTCAGGCAGAGCAAAGGCTGATAGCTGCCAATGCCGCTGTAGGCATCGCCTATACCAATATGTTTCCGAAATTGTCGCTCACTGCTCAATACGGGCTGGAAAGCGGAGAGATGTCCGACTTGCTGAAATCACCCATCCACTACCTGAGTGCCAATCTGCTCGGTCCCATCTTTGCCATGGGTAAGAACCGCGCCATCGTAAAGGCTAAAAAGGCCGCTTATGAACAAGAGTGTTACAATTATGAGAAATCCGTACTGACTGCTTTCAAGGATGCCCGTAATGCGATTGTCGACTTCAACAAGATAAAGGAAATCTATGAATCACGGTTGCAGTTGGAACTCTCTTCCAAAACAAACATGGAACTGGCGCAATTACAATATATCAACGGAGTAATCGGCTATCTGGATGTGCTCGATGCGCAGCGTAGCTATTTTGACGCACAGATTGGCTTGAGCAATGCCGTCAGAGACAAACAAATCACCATGGTGAGACTATATAAAGCTTTGGGAGGAGGATGGCAATAAGCCATCCTTCTTTCATTTTTATGCTGCTTTACAAACAGTTTATCACATCTTTTTCCCGCTCTTTGGGAGTCACCGTCAGCTTCACCAGTTTTTTCCCTCTCCATTCCGCTTCCACGGTGGTCTGCCCCGGAGCATGCAGTCTGAAGTGCACATCCCATCCGCGAGGCCATGCCGGAAAAAGCAAAATCTTTCCATTCACCTCCTGCAACAGCATCTCCTGCATCCCCATCATACCGGCATTCCCTTCATTCAAATCAGGCGTCCACGCGTCATTAGTCTGTCGGAAAGCCGGGAAACGATAAGGACCGTCGGAGAGTCTTTTCAAAGTCAGCTCGGACGCCTGTTCCGTCAGTCCCAGGCAGGCAGCCCACACATTGTCCAGCTTCTCCCCGGTCTGCGCACGACACTTCTGCACATCCCTGTCAAACAGATACGTATTACGGGCTGTTTCCAATCCTTCCCTGCCCACTCCGTATATTCTCCACGGAAAGACAGGGAGCAACTGGGGCGTACCTGCCTCACCTGTCCGTTCCCACACCTCAGCCGGAAGAATCCTCTCTTTTCCTTCCTCCGTCCGCAAAGGAATGGAAGGAATACGCGCCAGCATATCGGGTTTACGTCCGTAGGCCTCCAGCACCGAACAGAGTGCGGCAATGGTCGACGACGGATTATATGCCATCTTATAGGTTGCCCCTGCCGAAGCCGGATACAGAACCAGCTTGCCTTTTCCGTCCAAATCGCTGTATCCCCGGCGGGCAGCCGTGCCGCGATAATAAACATCAAAGAAATTCAGCGAACTCTCTATCAGGGGAATGTAGCGGCTGATGTCCATACTGTCATAGCTTACAGCATCCAGCACCATGCGGCACGTCTCCAGCACACCGTCCCATTCATACTCCGAAGAAGGATGATATTCCCTCCCTTTATCAAAGCCTTCGGGACGGTTCAGTCCGTACGCCGTCGGATTCACCAAGCCGAAGTTTTCCGTCTCTTCACTGAAACAAGCCCCGGAATATCCCCAATACACCTGCGAACGGAGTTGCGCCGTGGGCAGCAGACGGCGATAACACTCAAACAGGGGCTTCATCAGGTCGGTATCTCCGTTTTTCAGCATCGGCCAATATACCAGTGCCATCCTGTGTGCCGTCAGCGTACCCGCCCCTCCCCTTCGGTAGTCGGGCGTGAGTTGCGATTCACCTCCCGTTGTCGAAGGATCGAACGTAAACAGCCCTCCGTCGGGCTTCGCCGGCCATTGTCCGAATGCATTACAAGCTGCCATATAGCGATACAAATCATAGTTGCGTGCCGCACGAGCCGCTTCTCCTTCCGCCCGCACGAAACTGCGCTGCCAGAACTCATTCCACCATCGGCGGCTCGCCTCTTTGTCCTTTGCCGCATGCAGTTCCTTTTCCGTTTTCTCCAGCCCGGCTTCCCAATCGGACACAACAGGAGTCTGTACCGCATGCAAGGTGATTCTGAAAGACTGTCTGTTGGCGGGTTTCCTACTTTTATATGTCCATGCCTCATACTCCGTTCCGCAATAATGCCCCCGGCGTGTGCCGCTGAATATCAAATCACCCGCAATGCGGCCTCCGAATATCAGATTTCTCAACGGGTTATATAAATGAGAAGCCTCGCTTTCCAGGCCTTGCTGCTTTATGACAGCATCGACAATGGTATGCGAGGCATTTCGATGAAAAAAAGTCAGGTTCTCTTCTCCTACCAGGATGGAATCGTGTGTGGTGACCACCGTTCCGGGCCACTCTCCCGCATAAGAACATTGTAGTCCTTCCTCGCGACTCATCACCCGGTCTGCCGTTCTCCAACTTTCATAACTGACACGCATGGAGGTCACTTCCTTGGTTTCCACCTCCACATGCACCACAGGATGGAACACATCCGCCCAAATATGCATCTGCCCCACCGGAGTAGTGACGGACACATATCCGTCTTTCAGATGAAGCGTCTGGCGGAAATCACTCCTGCCGGCAAACGGATTGGGGGTAAGCCGGATACGGAAACGTCCCTGCTTCAGCAGCGTGTTGTTCTCATCAAACGAACCGCTGCGACACAAATAGAAGAAGACATCATCATCCTCTACCCACACATTCATACCGATATCTCCTCCGCCGCAAGGCATGGAGCCGGATGAATTCCGGCTCTGACTGTTCCATACCACATCGGCAGGCTGTCCCCACAAGGCCGTACTTCCGAGGAGCCAGACAAACAATAACGTAAAAAAAACCTTCATATCTTATTTTTATTTATCTCCTAGTATACCGCAGAAGCGATAATCTGGATAAAGAGTATCAGCACCACCATGGCAATCGGATATACCGTAGCGTATGCCACACTCGGAATATTGCTGTCCACCATCGAATCGGCGGCGGCAAGTCCCGGTGTACTCGTCATACCGCCCGTAATGGTACCCAACAAGTCCAGCAGACTGATGTTAAACACCAGTCGTCCCACCAAAACGGCTACCAACATAGGCACAAGGGTAATGGCTGCTCCCACTCCGAACAGCAGCATACCGCTTTCTTCAAACGTAGCCACGAGGTTCTTTCCTGCCGATGTTCCCACTTCTGCCAGGAACAGCAGTAAACCCAATTGGCGCAATAACTGGTTGGCAGGTCCGGACATCGACCACAAGACAGGTCCTGTCTTACCTACGGCACTCAGCACCAATGCCACCATCAACACGCCTCCCGTCAATCCCGGAGAAAAAGAAAGCCCGCCGGGGAAAGAAAGATTCAGTTTGCCGAACAACACGCCCAGCACGATACCCATGGCAATAGGGAAAAAGTCCGTATCGGACAGCTGCTTGGCATTGTTACCCAGCAAGCGTGCCACGCCTCTCAGTCCTTCCTTCTCGCCTACCACCATCAGTTTGTCACCAAACTTCAGTTCCAGTTCGGGCGACGGAGAAAGATCGATACCGCTTCGGCGAATACGAGTTACCGTACAACTGAAATTTCGTTGCAGGTTCAAATCGCCCAACTGCTTGTTTATCATATCTTTCTTAGTCAGTAACAATGACTCTATCTCTTGTGTATGGTCCAGCGGCAACTCCCCTTCCCGGCGTTCGCCCACCAGCACCGCAAACTGCTGCAACGACTCTTCGCTGCCCACCGCCTGCACATAATCTCCTTCCTGCAACAGCGTTCCGGCTGTCGGCATCAGAATTTTTTCTTCATGCTTCACACGTGACACCACTGCCCCTGTCATGGCACGCGCATTGATCTGTGCCAGCGTACGTCCGAATACGGCACGGTTTGTCACACGGAAGATGCAAGTACCCAGCTCGGGGAAACTGCCGCGACGCTCCGCTTCCAGCCTGCGCGCCTCCTTGTCCAAATCCACATGCATAATCTTCGGCAACAACTTCACAAACAAAATCACACCGATGACACCAAACGGATAAGCGATACCATAGGCAATGGAAGCCAAAGGCGAATTTGTGCTGTCGATAGCCACCGCAAGTCCCGGAGTACTGGTCAATGCCCCCGCTATCAGGCCCACCACACTGGGCGTATCTATGTCAAACGCATATTTCAGTCCCACTGCCGTCAGTCCGGCTGACAGAATAATGAGTACGGTCAGAATAATCAGTGTCTTTCCCTTACTCCTGAAAGAATCGAAAAATCCCGGGCCTGCCTGTATACCAATCGTAAAGATAAACAACACCAGACCGAAGTTTCCTAACTCCTTGGGAATAATCACACCGAAATGTCCGAACAACAACGCAATGAAAATAACAGCCGACACATCCAGCGACAGCCCTTTAATCTTGATTCTTCCCAACATAAAGCCCAACGCCACAATGAGGAAGAGCGAAAAATAAGAGGATTTTAATAGGTCTATTAACATGTTTTTATATGGTTAGTTTCTAATTGCAAAGATAAGTAAAAAAGCAAATGCCTTCCAAGCGTTTATCTATGAATAAATTGAATTTCGATGAAATAAAAACACCGTTTTCTTTTATAACACAAGACTTTTTCTATATTTTCTAAGTACTAAAGAATATTTTTTAATATTATCAAAATATTAACGTTTATATAAAAAAAGCAAAGAAGAATTTGTTATTACAATTAATAATGTATAACTTTGTCCCCACAAAAAAGGGATTATGCCAATATATATAATTACAACCGTTCGCGATAGTCTTTTGATAAAAAATATTATCTAACACAGCATTATTACTACTCCGAACGATCTTCAAAGACATAAGAAAAGAATTTTATAAAGAGTGAAATTATGATACAGGTTCAAAGATTTAACAAAGCCTTAAAATCAGCAGTCATTATTGGGGATTTAGTCATTCTGGATGTCCTTTTCGTTTTACAATATATATTATGGACTACCTGTTTGGAACAAAAAGTATCTGACGGAACATTGCCTCAGATTTTGGTTCTTTTCAGCTTGTGCTATTTTGCCTGCACCATTTCGAGAGGCATCATCCTGCACCGTCGCGGCGTACGTGCCGACCAGGTTGTGCAACACAATCTGCTCAATATGTTTTATTTCATATTGCTGTCCATGACTACTTTCACATTGGCAGATTTCGGTCAATACTCCCATCCTTTTTTTATCCTTTTTTATCTGTTGTTCACCCTTTGCCTTATTTGCTACCGGCTGGCTTTCCGTTCCTGCCTTAAAATATACAGAAAACGCGGAGGCAACTCACGCACGGCAGTCTATATGGGAAGTACAGAAAATATGACGGAACTTTATCATGAGATGACCAACGACCCCACCAGCGGATATCGTGTAATCGGTTATTTCGATTCCGTACCCAACGAAAATTTCCCGGTCTCCTGTCCTTATCTGGGCAAGCCCGAAGAAACCATCGACTACTTGAAACAGCATCGTGTGGAGCAGCTTTATTGCAGTCTTCCATCCTCGATGGGCAATTGCATTCTGCCGGTCATCAATTATTGCGAAAACAATCTGGTACATTTCTACAGTGTGCCCAATGTGCGCAACTACCTTCACCACCGCATGAGCTTCGGTCTGATAGGCAGTGTGCCTATCCTGCGGTTGCACGAAGAGCCTCTCAGCAGTTTTGAAAACAGGCTGATAAAGCGCACCTTCGACTTCTTTTTCTCACTCTTATTCCTCTGCACCCTGTTCCCTGTCATTTTCCTGATAGTCAGCGCAGTGATTAAGATTACCTCGCCGGGCCCCATCTTCTTCAAACAAAAAAGAAACGGACTGAACGGCAAAGAATTCTGGTGTTACAAATTCCGTTCGATGAAAGTGAACAAAGATGCGGACAAGATACAGGCTACGCTAAACGACCCCCGCAAGACAAAGTTCGGCAACTTTATGCGCAAGACCAACATTGACGAGCTTCCCCAGTTCATCAACGTGCTGCTGGGCGATATGTCCATTGTCGGTCCCCGCCCCCACATGCTGAAACATACGGCAGAATACTCGCAGCTTATCAATAAATATATGGTGCGCCACTTTATCAAACCGGGCATCACAGGCTGGGCGCAAGTGACCGGTTTCCGTGGAGAGACACGCGAACTGAGCCAAATGGAAGGACGCATAAAAGCAGACATCTGGTACATGGAACACTGGACATTCATGCTCGACCTCTACATTATTTATAAAACCGTGGCAAATGTGCTCCACAAAGACAAACAAGCTTATTAACCAAAAAGACAAAACATAAAAAACGAATAGACAAATGAAAAAAATGAATTATGCCTTGCTGGTTCTTCTTGCCTTCGTATTGGCAAGCTGTTCCGCCTACAAACAAGTTCCATACTTGCAAGCATCCGAGTATCTGGACACTTCCGGCCAGAATACTCCCCTCTATGATGCCCGCATCATGCCCAAGGACTTGCTGACCATCACAGTCAATACTACGGACCCGGAAACAGCAGCACCATTCAACCTGACCGTAGCCACTGCCGTCAGCAATCAAAACAGAAGCCTGACGAGCCAACCCGTATTGCAGCAATATCTGGTAGACAACAAAGGCAATATCGACTTCCCCGTACTGGGCAGCCTGCACATCGGCGGACTCACCAAGAGCGAAGCCGAAAACCTCATCAGAGAGAAGCTGAAAACCTACATCACGGAAGTACCCATCGTCAATGTACGCATGGCCAACTATAAAATTTCCGTGATGGGAGAAGTGACCAAACCCGGCAGCTTTGTTATCACCAACGAGAAAGTAAACCTGTTTGAAGCACTTGCCATGGCAGGCGATATGACCATCTACGGACAACGCGACAACGTGAAGCTCATCCGTGAAGATGCACAGGGACACCGTGAAATCATCCCTCTGAACCTGAACGATGCAAGCATTGTGCTGTCTCCCTATTATTACTTGCAGCAAAACGATGTGATTTACGTCACCCCCAATAAGACCAAGGCCAAAAACGCCGGCATCAGTAACAGTACCACCATCTGGTTCTCCGTAGTGGGTACACTCGTGTCGCTTGCCAGCCTTATTGTTACTATTTCCCGATAAAACAACCCGATTTCATTATGAAAGAAAATTTATACGACGATCTTTATACCGAACAAGAAGAACAGGTAGACTACAAAGCCCTCTTCTTCAAATACCTCATCCACTGGAAATGGTTTGTTGCCAGCATTGTGGTATGCCTGATAGGAGGATGGATTTATCTGCACTATACCACACCGGTGTACAGCATTACCGGCTCTGTCATTATCAAAGACAACAAGAAAAACAGCAGCGCCGGCACCGGACTGGGCGATTTGGAAGACCTCGGTTTTTACTCGTCCACCAGCAACTTCGACAATGAAGTGGAAGTACTGCACTCACGTACCCTGCTGAAAAAGGTAGTGGAGGAACTGGACCTGTATATCAACTACAGAACCCGTGAGAACCTCCGCCCTGTAGAGCTTTACAAAGACACACCGGTAAAAGTGTGGCTCACCCCCGAAGAGGCAGAAAAACTGCCCAATGGCGCAGCAGTGCTTGAAGTGGTACTGAAACCCGGAGGAAAGCTGAGTGTCAGCACGGAAATAGACGAACAGGAATTCAAACAGGATTTCGACAAACTTCCTGCCCTGCTCACTACTCCTTACGGTACGTTCAGCTTTACTCCCGGCGACTCGGCAATCGTTGAAAAGGAACAGGAAATTACCGTCACCGTGGCAGCTCCGCGCATCATGGCAAACGGATATGCCGATGCGCTTTCCGTGGAACCGACCTCCAAGACCACAACCATTGCCCAAATCACTTTACAGAATACCAGTCCCCAACGCGGCGTGGACTTCATCAACAAGCTGATAGAAATCTATAACCGTGATGCCAACGACGATAAGAACGAAGTGGCAAGCAAGACTGCCGAATTCATCGACGAGCGTATCAAAATCATCAACGGAGAGCTGGGAACCACCGAAAAAGAGCTGGAAACCTTCAAGCGAGATGCCGGACTGACCGACCTGAAGAGTGACGCTCAACTGGCACTCAGCGAGAACTCCGAATACGAAAAGAAACGTGCCGAAAACAGCACCCAGCTCCGTCTGGTGCAATTCCTGTCAGAGTATGCCAATAACCCCGACCATGCCTACGAGGTATTGCCGGTCAACGTGGGTCTGACAGACACCGGCCTGACCGAACTCATCAACCGCTACAACGAAATGCTGCTGGAGCGCAAACGCCTCCTCCGCACCTCTTCGGAAAGCAACCCCGTGGTGGTGAACCTGGACGCCAGCATCCGTGCCATGCGCAGCAACGTGCAGACTACCATCCTGAGTGTGCAGAAAGGATTGATGATTACCAAAGCCGACCTTGAACGCCAGGCAGGAAAATACGCCGGACGAATCACCAGCGCACCGGGTCAGGAACGCCAGTTGGTGAGCATCTCGCGCCAACAGGAAATCAAGGCGGGACTGTACCTCATGCTGTTGCAGAAACGCGAAGAGAATGCCATTACGCTGGCTTCTACCGCCAACAACGCCCGTATCGTGGACGAAGCACAGGCAGGTCTGCTCCCCGTCTCTCCCAAAGGCAAACTCATCTACCTGATTGCCTTCGTCTTGGGAATCGCCATCCCGGTGGGCATCATTTATATCATCGAACTGCTGAGATACAAGATAGAAGACCGTTCGGACGTAGAGAAACTGACTACCGTACCCATCATCGGCGATATTCCCGCATCAGACAATATGCCGAAAGAAGGTTCGGTGGTGGTACACGAAAACCAGAACGACATGATGGCCGAAACCTTCCGCAATGTCCGTACCAACGTGCAGTATATGTTGGGCAACAATCAGAAGGTGGTGTTAATCACTTCTACCACCAGTGGCGAAGGAAAATCATTTGTGGCTGCCAACCTTGCCATCAGCTTTGCCCTGCTGGGCAAGAAAGTGGTCATCGTGGGGCTGGATATCCGCAAGCCGGGACTGAACAAAGCCTTCCAGATGTCGCATAAGGAAGACGGTATCACCCGTTACCTTGCCGACCCGGAACACACCGACCTAATGTCGTTGCTGCAACAGTCCAATGTCACCCCCAACCTGTACATCCTGCCCGGCGGTGCCATCCCTCCCAACCCGACCGAACTGGTGGCACGCGACTCGCTGGTACAGGCTGTCGACCGGTTGAAAAAGGAATTCGACTATGTGATACTCGATACCGCTCCCATCGGTATGGTGACCGACACCCAACTGATTTCGCGCGTGGCAGACATGAGTATTTACGTATGCCGTGCCGGTTATACACCCAAAGCAGGCTATCTGTTCATCAACGAACTGAGAGACCATAAGAAGTTGCCCAACCTGTGCACCATCATCAATGATGTAAACATCAAAACCGGAAAGTACGGATATGGCACGTATGGCAAATACGGCTATGGTAGAACCTATGGCTACGGTTACGGATACGATGAAAAAAGTAAATAAATAATACTTCATTTTTTAGTTACATAATAGACAACTAGAAATCCCTTCCCCAAAATGTTAATTATTTAACACAAAGGGAAGGGATTTTCATTTATCTACGGACAAATCATATAAATATTTTACTCATACAATTTACTTGTCACCTCAAAACAGGGACATTCCTTCACCCACTCTTCGGGGCTGATGCGTCCGTCTCCGTTGCGGTCGGGACTCAAATCCCGGTGTCCGCACACCCGGCAGCCGGGATAATCCATCAACAACGTTCGGATAAGCACCCTCAAAGAGTGTTTCTGCCATTCGGTACGCGTATCTGCGGGACGATAACGGACATCCAGTCCGCCTTCATAACAAATACCGATGCTGCGCGCATTGTAGCCCAGCGCATGTGCTCCCGGCTTCTCTAGGGGGCGCGTATTCTTAATATCCCCATTCTTGCGGATATAGAAATGATAACCCGCCCCATTGAATCCGCGATGCCGATGACACACCTCCAAGTCGTTTTCAGTAAAGTCCCTGTCCGCACGTGTGGCGGAACAGTGGACTACAATCAGGTTAATCTCTCTCATTCTTTCTTCTCTTGGCTCTGAGGAGCAGCATGATGCACTCCAGAATCTTAATAATCAAGTTTTTCATATTTCCTCCTTTTTCAAACGATTAAAACTCTATTCCGAAACTTTTTTTAGGGATATGCCAAAACGTTTATAATGCTGTCATTTCATCGGTAGAGACGAGGTTCGCCCACTCCAAACAGCTTGTTTGTGTATTACTCCCAAGGTCGTGACCGTTGGTAAGGGCAGGCAACCCCTCCCCCTACAGTTGACGATTTGGCAGACCGGTTCAGTTTTGACACACCCTCAGAGGTTAGCCCTCGTTTACACCGGAGACTTCCTCTTCAGGCTTCTTCTCCTCCTTCTTAGGCAGCTTGTTCACCTTGCTGAACGACAGCGCCGTCAGCATGCCGCTCAACGCCAGTCCGGGACGGAAATTGATACGCGCCTTGTTAATCATGGAAACATCATACTTGTCTTCCGAATCGGCCCCCTTGCCGCTCACACCAATCTGAAACGTGCCCAAATCCGCCAGACGCACAATCTCGCCTGCACTCAGCGCCTCCACAATCACATCTTCCAACGCCGTGAGCACTGCCGCCACATCAGCACGTGTCACGGTACAGGTTCTCTGAATTCGTTCCGACATCTCGCGGACTGTGACATCGCCGCTGGCCTGAGCCTGGGCATAGAAACGTACTCCCGCTTCGGGTTCCTGCGGGTTTTTACGGGGTACGACCGAATAAGATACTGACTTTGACATAATCTTCTAATTTTTAATGATTTATACTTATAACTTCGAAATCTCAAGCACCGGTTACTCTGTGATTACATGACAAAGATACGACGGTGAGAGAAGCCATTGTCGGGCTTCGTCGGAATTGGTGGAGAAAGGTAACGAATGGTCTTGAAAACTTGCTTTCAGCAAGAGCATTTGAGAAACATCGACCTCACTCTTAAAAAAACAGACTGCACCGAATGCCTTTTCCATATAAATCATTATCTTTGTCCGTTATAGAAACACAGAAAAACATAATGGGAAAGTTTATCAATCCGTTCACCGATTACGGCTTCAAGAAAATATTCGGTCAGGAAGTATCCAAGGAGTTGCTAATCGAGTTCTTAAATGATTTGTTGGAGGGCGAACGGGTGATAACCGACCTTACCTTTCTGAACAATGAGCAGTTGCCTGAGTATCCGGGAGACCGTATTGCTATTTACGACATTTACTGCACTACGGACACTGGTGAGAAAATAATTGTGGAGATGCAAAACCGCTCCCAGGTTTATTTCAAGGAACGTGCTCTGTATTATCTTTCCCATGCCATTGTCCGTCAGGGCGTGAAGGGAGAGAGTTGGAAGTTCGATATAAAAGCGGTGTACGGAGTCTTCTTCATCAATTTCCTGTTGGACGAGAACCATAAGTTGCGCACCGATGTTATATTGACAGACCGTGAGACCGGAAAATTGTTTTCGGATAAACTGAGGCAAATCTTTATCGCATTACCCCTGTTTAATAAGACAGAAACAGAGTGCGAAACGGATTTTGAACGTTGGATATTTGTATTAAATAACATGGAAACATTAAATCGTATGCCTTTTAAAGCTCAGAAAGCCGTATTTGAGAAGTTGGAAGAGATTGTTGATGTTCATTCTCTCTCCGAAGAAGACCGTGTGCGCTATGAAAACAGTGTAAACGCCTATCGTGATTATTTGGCTACCATCGACTATGCAGCAAAGAAAGGAAGTGAAGAAGGGTTTGAAGAAGGGTTTGAGAAAGGAATCGAGAAAGGGTTTGAGAAAGGGATCGAGAAAGGAATCGAAAAAGGGATTGAGAAAGGAATCGAGAAAGGAATTGAGAAAGGACGTCGAGAAGAAAAATTTGAAACGGCTCGCAACCTGAAATCCTTGGGAATGACCTCTGAGCAAATCATGCAAGTCACCGGCCTTTCCCTTACAGAAATCGAATCTCTGTAACCTACTTTCTTCATCCTCCATGAGAAAGACTTAAAAAACAGAGACCATTCGGAGTTCCGCCGGAGAAGATTCCATCTACTCCACAAGGAACTCCTCCCCCTCAAAAAAAAGAACGGAGCATGTCGAAACAAACTTCATTAATCATTTGATAATCAGAGATTTTATTGTTATATTTACATTAAAGAACAATAAATAATCATAGTAAGAATAATGAAGAAAGAAGAAGAAACATTCGCCATCCGCACTTACGACAAGGCGGAACTGGCGTCGCTCTATTGCCCCGGACGCGAACCCGGAGCCGCCCTGCAAAACCTTTATCGATGGATACGGCGTATCCCCCGCCTGACGGAAGAACTCAATGCCACAGGCTACAACAAATACCGCCATTGCTACCTGAAACAGGAGGTGGAAATCATTGTGAAATACCTGGGAGAGCCTTAGCGGAAAAGAGAGCTGCGAAAGAAAAGCAGCATAAAAACGCACTAAAGTGTTTCCGGAAAACTCTTCCGTCTTTCAGGAAAAGACTATTATGTTTGGGAAAAAGACCTTGATGTTTTTCGAGAACATCAAGGTCTTTTTTCAGGGTGAATGCTATCGGGCGGACACACGGGTCTGCCCTGAATTCCACACATACACCATAGAAATCCACCCACTCAAACCAACAAAAAAACGGTGCAGCGGAGGCTTTCACAGGTGCCCTCCCGGTGGTTGCGGTTATTTCCAATATGATTCACAATCAACATACTGATTATCAACATAATGACATCTAACTTTGGGACCACTGGGACCAGGGCCCACCTTTATGAGTTTCCGGACCAGGATTTACAGAGTTTACGATACATACCATCCTCTTTTTCAATGATTTGCATCTCAAGCAAACGGACAAGGTATCTTTTAAGCGAACTGGAAGGTATTCCATGTTCCACGGCCCCCTCCTTCAACTGCGTATAAGTGAAGTTTTCGGGAAGCTTTGCCAGTACCGAACGTATGCGATAAAACTTCTTCATCGGCTTGGGTTCCTTGCCCGACTCCACGGCAGACACGGTGGTAGACAACAGCAAGCTGTGCTCCAACAACACTTTCACCATATCCATTGCCGTATGAAAATCCTCATCCGTACACCGGCACTGCTGCACATTCCACATCGGCTCACACTTGCGCAACGCCGTCAGCACCATGGCTATGCGGGCCGCTATCAACCCGTGACGAAACACAATCGCCCCATGCGAATCATCATCTTCACTCACCACTTCCTGAAGAACGTTGCTGAAACGCTGCGTATGCTCCTCCCACTGCCCGGGAGTGAAACACACCTCGGTGGGCGAACCGGACAAAAAGACAAACATACGAAGCACCTCTTCACTCAATTTCCTGAACAGCTTCACATGGTCGGTGCTGCCCTCCACGGGAGCTGCCGAAATCCATTTCCACCGTTCCTCACCGATATAAAAAGCCATACGACTGTACATACCGTTCTCCAACGACGAAATGAAACGGTGAAGCTGAGAAGGAGTGCCCGTAAGACACAATGCCAGATGAGGAACATGCGCCACCACCATGCGCTTATCCGTCTTATAATAAGACGATGCCTCCTCGTGGTGAAAAGCGGCACGAAGCACATCATCATGCTTTCCGCAGTCCTGCTTCATGGCATTGGTAAGCATATCCAGCTCCGAAGCATTAATCACCACCCCTTGCGCACCGGCCTCCTCAAGCGCAATAATCAACTGACTCTTCGAGATATTGGGCGAAATCTTGAGCATGCGCTTCACCGGAGGCTCGGGACGCTTGTCGATGTCGGGCACACGCTTCTCCTGAATGGCCAAACGCTCTTCCAGCGCCCATGCCAACTGCTTCTTGTCATACTCCGACTGCACCGTCTTGTTCTTGTCTTCCAGATAGCGCTGAACAGCATCGGGCAGAATAGAGCCGAGCGTCACAATCCCCTTGCCGCGTCCCGCACCGGCAAGGCTCATCGCATAAAAATGAGGAGTGTAGCACATGTCGGCATAATTCATCCACACACCGGGAAGACAAGCACTCAGATTGGCAAGCATCCCCAGCAGCAGACGGTCTTTTTCACGGCTGTTTCGAGCTGCTTCCAAGCCACGGACAAGAAGGTCGGGAAGAGCATCGTACACCGACTTCGGAAAGCGGGGAGCGTTCTTATGGAGCTTGTCCGCTTCAAGCTTCTCATTCTCAGCCTTTTCAGCCTCTCCCACGGGACCAGGAAAGCATAAAGATGGTCCCTGGTTCTTGTGGTCCCAACCATTAGCATTATTACGCTGATAATCAGACAATTTGGTTTTATCCACATAACGATATCCGGCATCCATTTTCGGGATGATATCTTCGGGCGGACACCCGGCATCGCTCAGACGCTCCACAGCCAACGCTTCCAGTTGTCTCAACTCACTATCGGACAGTCCTTTATATCGGGCTATACGACCCAATTTGAGCAAGAAATCATTCTTTGCTCCGGGAATGAAAGCGTTGTGGGCCAGAAAGTCATTAAAAAAGGTGCGCAGGATGCCCGACGGGGGTTCCGAGACAAGCTCCGAAGCAGATTCCGAAGCGGTTCCTGTCGTGCTGTCCGGTGCGGCAGGTCTCACGTTCAGTTCCTCCATGATCTGCGTCGCTTTATCGGGATGCTCCTTGAGGAATTCCCGCCAAGGGAAAAGCTCGAAAGCGGGCTTGCAGAAGGCTTCCTCGTCATACGACGCATAACACGGACGAGTGGGATTCTTGCAACTCATGTCACACGGAAAATCAATCACGCGGCCGATATGCCACGCCACCACCGCATAAGCCTGCACATACTCTTCGACTGTTGCAGCCTCGATACGCACCACCACTTTCAGACCATCGTACGATACACTTCGCCAACCTGCCCCGACCCACGGCACCGCCTTCAGCTTCTGCAGGAACTCCTGTGTACGTCCCTGCGTATGGTCGACATCAAACATGGCATTCCCACTCCACGTGCGGCGGTTCTTCAATGCATGGCTTCCCTCGCAATACCCCGCCACCACCAGGCCGGGCAGTTTGTTCTTCAACTCTTTGGCTTACTCTTATCGCCCTCAGCCATTAGGCGGTGATACATCTCGACCGTCGATTTCCATCGTCCGTTGCAGATGTAATTTACAAACTCTTCCAGTGACATTTCAATGCAACGCTGTTCGCGCACGTTAAAATAGAAAGAGCACAAATCATTAAAATCCATGTTAAAATGGGGTTTTAATTTAAGATAGGGAAAAAACGTTGCCCTTCGCCTGCAATTCAAAATTGCAATGTGCGAAAGTACGACATCTAAAACTGACGAAATATTACACTTTACGCCAAATCACCCACCGTTTACCTACTGTTTATCAGCATCCTAACAAACAGCCGGCAGAACTAAAGTGTACAATTGGCATTCTTCTTTTTATTTATTCTTTTTAACAGTAAGGACAATATTCCAAGGGAACCTTTCCAAATTATTCCTAATCTGTATTCTTTTAAATCCATGATGCTTCGTTTTTATACCCCAACGGTATAAGAAGCCCCAGAAGGACAGCCATACAGACTCACGGAGACGCTTACATACATCCTCCGTTATCACTCCTCCCCTTCCTTCTTTTAGGTCAATCGATCTTCTTCCTGCCTCTTTTTCTTTTGCCGGTCAATCTTCCCCTTTCTTCTTCTTTTCTTGTTGATTGGAGAATATTTTATAGCCCCTCCTACACATCCGCTTCAGTTCCGCCAGTTGTCGGAACGATACATTCTCAATGTCTCGCTCCAGCTCCTCCAACTCTTTTTCCACACTTCTCACCTTGTTCCATCTGTCCTGATTTGTTTCCAAATCTTCTTTTTATTCATATTCTTAAAATATTTAAAAATTAAAAAGGAGCAAAAATATAAAAATCCGCAATTACAATGTTAAATATTTGAGTTTTTATGAACAAAATATTGTAATTCGTAAATTAATGTCTAATTTTGCAGAGAATAACAAGGAGGGATCGGCAGTGAGATTACACTGACGACCGCGTAGCGCACCTTATCCCCTCCTTTCCACTCCCCCCTTGACTGATATAGAATGAAAAAATGGTATGTAGCCTACGTGCTTTCCCGTCACGAGAAAAAGACTGCCGAGCGTCTCACGAAAATGGGAATCGAGAACTTCCTGCCCGTGCAGGAGGAGATTCGCCAATGGGCGCACCGTCGTCAGAAGGTGACACGCGTGGTGATTCCGATGATGATTTTTGTGCACGCCACACCGCAGGAACGTGCGGAAGTGCTGACACTCTCGTCGGTGAGCCGCTACATGGTGCTGAGGGGCGAACATACACCTGCCGTGATTCCCGACCTGCAGATGGAGCGTTTCAAGTTTATGCTGGACTATAGCGAAGAGGCGGTGGAAATGTGCAGCACACCACTGGCTCCCGGTGAAATGGTGAGGGTAATCAAAGGCCCTCTGGCGGGAATGGAAGGAGAACTGGTGAACGTGGACGGACGCAGCAAGGTGGTGGTGCGACTGGAAATGCTGGGATGCGCCGGAGTGGATATGCCGGTGGGGTTTGTGGAAGCGGTGAAATAAACAGGGAGTTTATTTGGAAAATAAAGGCTATTTTCCTTTCTTTGCAAAAGAGGAAACCAACTGATTCGTAAGAAGATGAAGAGTACAGCAGAAATCATCTCTATCCTAAAGAAATTCAAACAAGAGTCCGCTCACAAGTATGGCATCAAATCTTTAGGTATTTTCGGCTCATTTGCCCGGAACCAACAAGACGAGGCAAGTGATTTGGATATCTTTGTCACTCTTCAAGAGTCTGACTTCTTCACTTTAGAAAAAATCAAAGAAGAATTGGAACAACTCATCCATTTCAAGATGGACATAGTCAATTTTAGAGATTCATTACGAAATTCTTTTAAACAAAACATTCTGAAAGATGCGATTTACATCTAAAAGTATAGTAATAGAATATTTAGAATTGATGATTGTAAGAACAACAAACACGATTCATTGTTTCAAGCCCAATAAATAAAAAAGCCTCCGATTACTCGGAAGCCTTTATTCTGACTTTCAAATGCCCTATTTCTTGCAGAATCAGCGCAGATTTGGAAAGATTCTATTTCCAGTACCTACTAAATATTTAACGGTTGCAGAGGTTTTTTCAGTCTGCGGCCAGATAAAGTCGGATTGGCAATATGCCAATAGTTAACAAACAAGTCAAATTTTAAACAACTCAATATGTAGGCACTAGCAAAAGTGTCTATACAAAGGGGATGCTCTAAATTGAGTGCTAACTACACTTTTTATTTTATGAATAAACTTCAAGATGTAGCCCTGTTACGATGTTTAGCTGTCATATCATTGGTAGCATGGCATAGTTACTGTTCTTATATATGTTGGAATATAGCTGATACTCCTATGTCTATTTGGTATACAAGACTATTCAAAATATTGACTCCGGATGCCAATATGCCACTTTTTACCTTCATTTCAGGTTATCTTTTTTGCTACCTGTTGATATTCAAAGATAAGTATTTGTCATTCCATGAGCTCTTAACGAACAAAGTTAATCGGTTACTCATTCCTTTCTTAATTCTAGGAGCACTGACCAATTTGACTGAATATGGTAAGAATATATCGGATATTTTTTATGGAAAACCAAGTCATTTGTGGTATTGCCTTATGCTGTTCTATTGTTTCATCGCCTGCTGGTTGATTGAAAAAAAGTTAGGAAAACGATGGAACATTGCCACTATGTGTGTAAGCACATTGGTAGTAATCGGATACAAAGGAAACGGATTGGGTCCTAATACACCACTAGGGCTGTTTATGCCTGTTTATTACTATTGTTATTTCTACGCTGGTTTTCTGGTGTTCTTTCATAAGGATATTATCTTGAAGAACGTCAAGAAATACTTCCCTTTAATAGTATTGGCATTTGCGTGTAGTCTTATGTCTGGCAGGCTGATTCTTTTTTCCAGTTTGCTATATATACTGATAGTTTGGCGATTAATTTATGCACGCATTTTACCCCCCCCATTTTAAACGTCGTTAACACTATTGGCGTTTATAGCTTTGGAATATATGTTTTCCATCAATGGATTATTTGGAATATCACTCGGATACCCTGTTGCATTGATGTGCTTTATCCGTATATGACAAACCATGATATTCTCTTTCCTTTACTTTTGACAATAACAGTTTTCCTAATTTCAATGCTATTTACTCATATATCATTGAAGACAAGGCTTGGAAGGTATTTATTAACATAAAAAGATATTAGACATGAAAGTTGTTCTATTAGCTGGGGGATTTGGTTCTAGAATATCCGAAGAGAGCCAGTTCAAACCAAAACCAATGATTGAAATTGGTGGCATGCCTATTTTATGGCATATTATGAAAGAATATTCATATTATGGTTACAACGACTTTATTATTTGTGCCGGTTATAAGCAAGAATATATTAAGGAATGGTTTGCTAACTATTTTATCCATAATTCTGATATTACATTTGATTTTTCACAAGGACAAAATGAAATGAGTGTGCACCATTCTTATCTTGATCCTTGGAAGGTAACCATTGTGGATACAGGTTACAATACTATGACAGGTGGTCGAATCAAGCGCATTCAGGAGTATGTGGGTGATGAGCCTTTTTTTATGACTTATGGTGATGGCGTGTGTGATGTAGATATCAACAAACTTTTGGAATTCCATAAATCCCATGGCAAACTTGCTACGCTAACAGCTGTAAGATTGGCACAAGACAAAGGTGTTTTGAGCATCGGTAACGACAATACCGTTAAGTCTTTTCGCGAGAAGAATCTTTCGGATGGAGCATCAATTAATGCAGGATACATGGTTTTAGAGCCGGAAGTATTCAGTTATCTTACAGACGATACTTGTGTGTTCGAGCAGGAACCTCTTCATAAGCTGGTCGAAAATGGTCAACTCATGTCCTACAATCATACAGGGTTCTGGCAGTGTATGGATAATGCTCGTGAGAAAGCCATGCTCGAAAAGTTGCTTTTAACAGGTACGGCACCATGGAAGAAATGGAAGCGCACAGTACCAAACATCAAATAAACGATTCAATATTATTATATATGATAGACATTTTTGATAATTTCTATCGTGGCAAGCGAGTACTTGTCACAGGGCATACTGGTTTCAAAGGTTCATGGCTTTCCATTTGGTTATATGAATTAGGAGCTGAAGTAATAGGTGTAGCCAAGAAACCTTTCACCGAATGTGATAACTATGTATTGTCTGGTATTGGTAGCAAGATAAAAGCTGATATTCGTGCCGACATCTGCGATGGAGAACGTATGAAGCAAATCTTTGCGGAATTTCAGCCCGATATAGTGTTTCATCTTGCTGCCCAGCCTCTTGTACGATTGAGTTACGAGATGCCTGTAGAGACCTATGCCACCAATGTAATGGGAACCATTAACATTATGGAGGCCATCCGTGCAACAAATAACGTAAAGGTTGGTGTCATGATTACCACTGATAAGTGCTACGAGAACAAAGAACAAATCTGGGGGTATCGGGAGAATGAACCAATGGGTGGTTACGACCCTTATTCAAGCAGCAAGGGTGCAGCTGAGATAGCTATCGCTTCATGGAGATGTAGTTTCTTCAATTCGGCAGATTATGGCAAGAAACATCATGTTTCCCTCGCCTCAGTGCGTGCAGGCAATGTGATTGGTGGTGGTGACTGGGCATTAGACCGTATCATCCCCGACTGTATTAAAGCTTTAGAAGCAGGTAAGGATATTGACATCCGTAACCCCCAGGCTATCCGTCCTTGGCAACATGTGCTGGAGCCACTTAGTGGTTATATGCTTCTTGCATCTAAGATGTGGAAAGAACCGACTAAGTATTGCGAAGGATGGAACTTTGGTCCTCGTGCTGAAAGCATTGTCCCTGTATGGGATGTAGCTACTGATGTAATTAAAAACTATGGCAGTGGACAGCTTAATGACATATCCACTCCTAACACTCTGCATGAAGCTAAATTGCTTATGCTGGACATCAGTAAAGCAAAATTCTTATTGGGTTGGGAACCTAGAATGAATATCCATCAATGTATTGCATTGACTGTAGACTGGTATAAGAGATATAAGGACGAAGATGTATATGCTCTTTGTTTGGAGCAAATTGAAACATATTTGGCGTATGGAAAATAGAAAAATGATTCTTATAACTGGAGCTGGACCAAATGGTGTAACTGGTCATCTGATAAAAGATAAACTTTCTACGAAATATGACATATTGACTCCTAGCAGTAAAGAACTGGATTTGACCAATGATGAAGAGGTTGATTTTTTCTTTCGTGGAAAATCCATAAACTATATTATTCACTGCGCTACTTTCAGAAGTAATCATAACATATCCCATTTTGTAGATGAGGAGTTAGAAAGTAACATTCGAATGTATTTTAACCTTGCAAAACACGCGCACGAAGTAGAAAAAATGATTTATTTTGGCTCAGGTGCTGAATATGATAAGAGCAAACCTATTATAGAGGTATCTGAAGAGAATGTGGGCTTACATATTCCTTATAATAAATATGGATTAGGCAAGTATGTAATGAATACCGATTGCAGGAGGTCTCAAAACATATATAATCTTCGTCTTTTTGGCACAATAAACAAATACGAGCACCCTAATAAGAATATAATCTCGAATATTTGTTTAAAGCTGGCTAACAACATTGATGTAACATTAAAGCGCGATTGCAGATTTAGTTTTGTGGATATTAACGATGTAATAACTATCATGGAATATGTGATGGCAAATGATCTTAATCACCATGACTACAATATCGTTTCGGATGATTCGTATTTAATTTCTGAAATAGCAGAGAAACTGATTGTGATTTCGGGAAAACAATCAAGATTATTATTTGAACAATCTGGCTGTAATTTAGAATATTCTGCAAGTAACAATCGAATAAAAGCAGAAATGCAAAATTTTAAATTTACAGATATTAACTATTCACTATATGATGTGTTCAACTATATTGATATGAACAAAGATATGTACGATATTAAGTCTGTAGATAGTAGATGGAACGTCCATAGCAACGGTCAATACCCATTAGGGGGGGGGTAAAATAAATTTATATTATATAGCAGCTGCATGATGAATAGTATTATATTTCAGGATGCAGCTACTATAGTAGCCGCACCTATTATTTCTTGGGAGAGATTCAGAAATAAGAGAATTTTAATCACTGGTGCGAACGGAATGCTACCGTCATATATGGTATTTGCACTTTTGCGCGCCAATACTCAATACAATCTTCATTGCGAAGCAATTGCTTTAGTTCGTAATGAAGAAAAGGCAAACAGAGTTTTTAAGGATGTTCTTTCCGATAAAGCACTAGTTATTCTGTGTCAGGATGTTTGTGTTCCTTTGCGTATCGATAAACAAATAGATTTCATCGTTCATGCTGCTAGTCAAGCCAGCCCCAAATATTATGGTACAGACCCAGTAGGCACTTTGAATGCCAATATATTGGGAACTCATAACCTTCTTCAATTCGCAAAAGATAATAAAATTGAATCCTTTCTTATGTTTAGTTCTGGAGGTGTATATGGTCAAGTAGCACCAGAGGATTTACCGATGACAGAACATCGAACAGGATTCTTGGATTGTTTAAAAGTAAGAAATTGCTATTTTGAAAGCAAACGAATGGCGGAAAATATGTGTGTAAGCTATCATAATCAATATGGTGTTCCAGCAAAAATAGTGAGAGTATTTCATACTTATGGTCCATGTATGGATTTAAATGATGGCCGAGCTTTTTCGGATTTTTGTAAATGTGCTGTACAGAACAAAGATATTGTATTGCATAGCGACGGTTTTGCACTTCGTACATTTTGCTATGCTACCGACGCTGTTATAGCATACTTCAAAATATTGCTTGATGGCGAATGTGCTGAAGCTTATAATGTGGGTAATCCTCATGAAGAGATTTCTATAAAGGATTTGGCCCAAGGCATAGTTGATATGTATCCCGAAAAGAATATCAAAGTCGTTTATGATATAAATGATGATGATATGACTTATGGAAAAATGAAAAGTCCTATCTTGAAAACCGTTCCTAGTATATCCAGAATAGAATCTTTGGGATGGAAGCCTTGCGTAAATGTGTTAGAAGGATTTAAACGAACTATAGATTCAATATCAGAGGCGAGATGAAACTCTTTTCGACAAATTATCAGGACTTGACCAATACCCGTATGACATTATTTGGTTTAGCTTCGATTTGGATATTTCTGCGACATACCATTCATAATGGCGACTATCATTATGTTCAGCCCGTACAGGCAATATCTTTCATTGGCGATGCAGGGGTTAATTTGTTTCTGTTTCTTTCAGGTTTTGGAGTGTATTTTAGTTTAAAGAATAGAACGTTGCAATCATATTATCTAAAGCGTTTTAATAGAATATTCCCTGTTTTCATACCTCTTTTCTTCTCTTCATGGGTTTGAATGATTTTGATAGTCTGTTATCGTCCATAAAATGGCCTGTGATAGCATTTTATCAATATTGGTATGTAGTATTCATTCTCTTTGCTTATTTGTTTTCTCCATTAATAGTTAATAAATATACACACTGCTTCAATATAAAATAACAATTAAATTATGATTAAAGTCTCAGATTATATTATTAAATTCCTTGAAACTCAAGGAGTAAAACATATGTTTATGCTCCCCGGAGGTATGGCTATGCATATTAATGATTCTGTTGGTTATGCCAAAACCCTAAAGCCTGTTTGTATGCTTCACGAACAAGCTTGTACGTTTGCTGCTGAATCTTATGCTCGTATCACCAATAATTTAGGCGTAGCATGTACTACCTGCGGACCGGCAGCAACTAATACATTGACAGCTGTCGCTTGTTCTTGGATAGAATCTACTCCTTTGCTTGTTATAACAGGGCAAGTGAAACGAGCTGATTTGGCACAAGATTCTATGTTGCGCCAATTGGGAGTACAAGAAGTTCGTATTGTGGAGATGGCCAAGCCGATAACTAAATATTGCAAACAAATTCTTGACCCTACTACTATAAGATACGAACTTGAAAAGAGTGTGTATGAGGCGAAGAGTGGCAGACCAGGACCTGTACTCCTTGACATACCGGTAGATGTTCAGGCATGTAGAGTTGAAGAGGAAACTCTGAAAGGCTTTACTATTCCTTCATATGAATTAAAGCTTCAGGAAAGTCAATTAGAAGAAATCGTTTCTTTACTAAAGAGTGCCAAACGTCCTGTTATTTATGCAGGAGCAGGTGTTGGTATGTCTGGAGCTAAGGATGAGTTTAGAGTTTTAATAGAGAAACTTAATATCCCAGTATTGGTTCATTGGAATGGTATGGACGTCTTAGAAAACGATCATCCTTTATATATGGGTCGTCCTGGAGCTGTGGGTCAAAGAGCTGCTAATTTCGTATTGCAAAATTCAGACCTTTTGATAACTATAGGCACTAGATTATATCTTCTTCAAACAGGATTTAACTTTGCCGGGTATGCAAAAAATGCAAAACATATAATGGTTGATATAGATAAAGCAGAGTTAGATAAACCGACACTTCACCCTTATATGAAAGTACAATGCGATGCGTATGAGTTTATTACTGCATTACTTAATAGAAATGATTTGCTTAAATTGAATTGTGAATCATGGATAGCTAAAGGTAAAGAATGGAATGCAAAATATCCATCTCTTAATCCACTGTGGTTGAAGGACACAAAATATATAAATTCTTATTATCTTTTGGATGAGATATCAAAACAGATGACGGCTGATGATATTTATGTAGGAGGTAGGGCAGGAACCTGTGTTGATGCTACTATTCAAGCATTCAATGTAAAGCGAGGACAGGGTGTATATGTTACCAAAGGACTTTCGGCAATGGGTAATGGGCTTCCGGCTGCCATTGGAGGCGCTTATGCAACTGGCAAAAAAGTTGTCTGTGTAAATGGGGACGGAGGTTTTGTGATGAATATCCAAGAGTTGGAAGTCATTCGCAGAGATAATCTTTCTGTCAAATTCTTTATCCTCGACAATCAGGGATATTCCACAGTAAGAAACACTCAAACGAATGTTTTCGATAAGCATTTTGTGGGATGTGACGCTACTAGTGGTCTGACGGTAGGTAATATTAAAGGAGTTGCAGAAGCTTATGGCATCAAAACATTTGTGATGAAGTCTTACGATGAGATGTCTTCAGTAATCAGGGAAGTTTTAAACTATGACGGACCAGCCCTTTGTATGGTATGGGTAGATCCAGACCAGCCCATTGTTCCACGTCAGGCTAACTATAAGACACCCGAAGGACAGATGGCTTCAAGACCTCTAGAGGATATGAGGCCATTGCTCAATCCACAAGAAATAGAAGAAATCATGGCAGTATCTAAAGAATGAGGATATATGGAACATATTTCAACTCAATCGACACGTTTAGCTTGGGTAGACCAACTTCGAGGTATTCTCTTCTTGATGGTTATTCTATGCCATTTGCGTTGCCCAGAAGAAATGCGGTACGTTACAGACCCGGTGTTTCTTGCCGGATTCTTTGTTCTATCAGGATGGTTATATAAGAGGAAGGATTTTTTAACTCATTTGAAAGGAATATTCAATACATTGCTTGTTCCCTATTTCCTTTATAGTATAATAATATCCGTATGGGGATGTGATAAGAGTATTAATGGCTTCTTTGATATATTGTTAATAAATTTTATTGGGGGGGGTGATTCTTTGTGGTTTATCCCGTGCCTTATTCTCGTCCAATTGATGTTTAGCATCTATTGTACCTTGGATAAGACTGACAAATATTTATGGTTGCTCTTGCTACTATGTACAATCGCATTTTTTGTGGTCTCATTCATTAATGGAAGCACTCATCTTAGTTGGAATGCAGACACAGCACTGTACTGTACCGGATATTTCGGTTTGGGTTATCTCATAAGAATGTGGAATGTTACCACTAATCGCAATAGAGCTTATGGATTGATAGCTGCTTATATAGTTCTCTGTATTATTGCAGGAGTGATGGGTATAGGTGGTGGAGATGTAGATTTACATAATAATCGTTTCCCTTCATCCGTCACATTTCTAATCCTTTCATTACTAGGAAGCTTTGCCTTTTTAAATTGTGCACCTTATGTTAGAACAACAGCATATTTTAACCAACTTGGGAAATATACTTTATTTGCTTTTCCCTTTCACTCTTATGTTTTCAGAGCTATTCTGAAAGTCTTGGATAAAGTTGAGCTGATGAACTTTTACCAAGATTACTTCAGTATTTGTGTCATTGTCGTAGGTTTAGCTACGGGGCTTGTACTGATAGCTATTGGTGGCTTCCTCACTAAATATTGCCCATTGCTGATGGGCAAATACAAGGTAATAAAATAAGTAAATGAATTTTAAGTTATTTATAAAGGATAAAATAGGTATTGATAGGGCGATATTCTATACGCTGCTGAATAGAACACTTTCCATCTCGACAGCGGTGTTTACTATCGTCTTTATTATCAAGTTCCTTTCTTCTGACCAGCAGGGATACTACTATACCTTCGGAAGTATTGTTGCCCTTCAGGTGTTTTTTGAACTAGGTTTAACTGGGATAATAACACAATTTGTGGCTCATGAAGCCGCCCACCTCACATTGTTTGATAATGGAACTATAGAGGGCGAGTACAAGTATAAGTCCAGACTCAGTTCATTGATTCACTTTTGTGCCAAGTGGTACAGCTATATATCTGTAGCCTTGCTTGCATTGCTGCTGATAGCTGGTATTACATTCTTTTCTCATTATAGCGATACAGATGGAACTACCAATTGGGAATTTCCATGGATACTGTTATCCGTAGGAACGGTTCTTAATTTCCTTATCACACCTATTGTTTCCATCACGGAGGGGATGGGAAGAGTGAAAGACATTGCAAAGTATCGCCTTATCCTTCAGTGTTTCAATCCTGTAATTATTTGGGGCGGTTTGGCTTGTGAACTTGACCTTTATGTTCTTGGTATATTTGCCACGTTTCAAGCATTGCTGATGATGGTGATGATTTTCAATTCTCCTTCGGGTAGACTTTTGAAATCATTTTGGAACATGGATTTCACAGAATCCATCTCTTATAAAAATGAAATTTTTCCTTATCAATGGCGCATAGCTGTCAGTTGGATTAGTGGGTATTTTATTTTCCAGCTTTTTAATCCAGTGCTTTTTGCTACTGAAGGAGCTGTAGTGGCAGGTCAGATGGGTATGACTATACAATCCTTGAACGCTATTCAGGCTTTTGCCTTGGCTTGGATAACAACCAAAGTACCACGCATATCCGGACTTATTGCTCAGCATGAGTATGAGGCGCTCGACAAGCTATTCAACAAAACAATGAAGCAGCTGGTATGCTTGGGTACATTGGCCTTGATAGGATTTGTTGCTACCATATATGCGTTTCAATCATTCGATTTGCAGATGATGGGAATGAAGATAGGTGGTCGTTTTCTGCCAATCATTCCGCTGGTATTGATGGCCTGGTCAGTTTTCGCCATGTTCCCAATCAATTGTTGGGCCATATACCTCCGTTCGCATAAGAAAGAGCCTTTGATGAAAAATTCAATGGTCATGGGAATACTGTGCTGTATATCTACTTTCACTTGCGGACATTTGTGGGGACTTTATGGAATTGTTATTGGATTTGCTTTGCTGAGGATTGTCTCATTAGTATGGGTACATCGCATTTACGTCATCAAACGTCTAGAATATAGAAAAAAATAATGCTTTTTGTTTCATTTATTAATACTCTTATACAATGTATAAAAAAATAGCCCGACAGTCAAATATTGAGCTGCTCAGAATAGTATGTATGTTTCTTATTTTTGTAAATCACATGAATGGACATGGAGTGATGGGCGATAATGTCGCTTCGCTTGATTATTCTTTAAAGTCTATAGTGTTCATTATAGCTACCTCAGTAGTAGTTTGTGCCGCTCCCATATTCGTTATCATATCGGGATATTTTGGTATTAAACCGACCCTAATGGGGGGGGGGGGGGTAAATTCAGTGCTATATGCTTGTTTTATTGTGTTTTGTGTTATCTTTTGTCAGTGATTATAGGCGGAGAGATACTTTCGTTGAAAGATCTTATAAACTCAGCGATATTCATATCTGCTGAAAGAACAGGCTTGTGGTTTTTGTCGGCATATCTTTATTTGTATTGCTTCTCTGCAGTTATGAATACATGGTTGAAATCCCGGACTCAGAAGCAACTTACAGTATTCACCATCATTATGGTATTGGCTATTGGCATTATGAGTTTTCTCTTGAGAGTAGAAACATTCAATACGTTTATCCTCTTTTTGGCTTTATACTCTGTAGGATACTATTTGAAGCATACTGTAGACAAATACATTCAGAAAATAAAAGCTTATAGTTTATCGTTGTTTGTTGCTACGGTTCTCTTCCTGTCAGTATGGGGCATTCTCACTATTCATCAGATAGGTACTGAAAGTACAATTTTTTGTTACACGAATCCTTTTGTCATTCTGCAAGCCGTCTTTTTGTTTTTAGTGTTTGATAAGATGAAAATCAAAAGTTGCAATATGATTAATCATATTGCAGCAAGTTCGTTCATGGTATATATGATGAGTGAGAATATCCATACCAGAAAGTATTTTGTATCGATAGTAAGAAGCATCTTTTCAATAGATTCAGAATACCTCACCATTGTCACGTATGTAGTCTTCTTTTTCGTTGCCTATTTAGCTTTAACCGCTATAGATAAAGTATTATCAAAGATTTATATTCCATGTATTAACTGGATTAATAATACAGGTATGATGAAGAAATTATCCATTTTATTCAGTTAATAGAAATAATTCATAGACTTTATGTAAATAGAATAATATGTCAACCATTCAAGATTATAAGCTATTGACTATCATTATACCTACGTATAATCGATGTCGAGAAGTAAAAGAGAATATAGAAATTACTTTGCCTCAAATTTTGGAACATAAAGATAAAGTACGTCTTTACATATCCGATAATGCATCTACTGATGACACAGAGAAGATGATAGAGAAATACACAGACCAGTATCCTGATCTTGTATTCTATTATCGTCAGCCTAAGAACATTACAGCTTCACCCAATTTCAATCATGCTGTTCATGCGGTTAATTCTGATTATGTACATATATTGGGTGATGATGATCTATTGATGCCCTTCACGATAAGTGTCTTTTTGGATTTGATTGAGAAGAATCCTCAGATAGGAGTTTTTCATTTTAATTATATCTTAGGAATAAATGACTTGGAGAAATGTTGTTTGTTATATCCTCAAATCGGCACATCGATGATGAAGTACTACCCATCAGGTAAAGAGTTTATCTATGACAAATTGAGTGGTCCTAGTTTCATTTCATCTTCATTGATAAAGCGTGAAGTATGGCTTTACGGCAGCCAATTTACAAAAGAGGATTGTGCAGGCTATGTATGGTTGAGTACTATGTATTTTGGTTGTTTAGAATATCCTTGCATGACTTATGAAGTGCCTTTATTGATACAGCGCTGTCCAAAAGCTGCACCATATGCGAAAAATTGGCCATTATATCATGTATTTGGTATTAGTCAATTGTTTTGGTACTTGGATGAATATATTAAAGGGGTGTATCAGCATTGGATGGATATTCAGCAAGGAAAATATAAATATAGAACATGGCAAACCATTTTATCGTGTTCAAAAGAGAAAGAGTTCTATAAGAGAAATAAAGACAGGATGTTGAGGCATTTACAAGGGATGGACTCAAAATTTATTTTTAAGGCTAGCATTATGTATTTGCCTACTTGGGTAAATATAAAACTGATTATTCCCATATGTCGTGTTTGGAGTTTTGTAAAAAGCAGATTGTAAAATTGTGTATATTGGCATGTATTGAGATTATAACTCTATTGTTATAAGCAAAACTGCTTTGTTTTAGATTAAATCAATATTAATTTAATAAATTATTTATGATTATAGCATATGTAATTTCAGAGTCATATTCAACGTCTGTTTTTAATGGCATAAAAGTTCAAGCTGAAACATGGGCTGATGAATTAGAACGTCAAGGGCATAAAGTTATTAAAGTAAATCCTTGGGAGTCACATTCATGGGAAAACTATGACATTATTCATATATTTGGTCCTTGCGAGTTCATTTATACTTTTTCAGCTTCTCTTTCTGTACGCAATAATAGAATTGTACTCTCTCCTATTATTGATACCATACAAAGTCTTTGGAAATATAGATTAGTATCGTTATGGGGTTGCAAAAGACTACGTCTAGCTTCTCCTAATTATACTATCCGACAGTCCCGTAAGTATATTAAACATTGGCTGGTGCGTAGTAAATATGAATATGAATATGTTAATAAATCTTACGATGTACCTTCTGGACAAATATCTATTATTCCTTTATCGTATCGTATTCAAGAATGTGACGATTATCCTGCAAAAGAGCATTTTTGTCTTCATGTTAGCAGACTAACAGATGACCGTAAGAATGTATTACGTCTCATGAAGGCTGCAGTTAAATACAATTTTAAACTAGTTCTTGCTGGTAGTATTAGTTCTGAGGATGATTTTGTTCCATTCAGGAAAATTATGAAAGAGTATGATAACATTATATATTTGGGACGGGTTTCAGATGAGAAATTGATAGATTTGTATCGGCGAGCAAAAGTATTTGCACTTCCAAGTATTAATGAAGGTGTTGGCATGGTCGCTGTCGAGGCAGCTTCTTATGGATGTGATATTGTTGTCACTGAAATTGGTGGGCCTAAAGAATACTATGGCGACATGGCGTTTACGGTCAATCCTTATAATATTGATGAGATAGGCAAAGCAGTATGTAAAGCTATGGTAAATATGAACAGCCAGCCAAAGCTAATGAAATACATAAAGGTTAATTATCGGCTTAGCAAATGTGTGAAAGATTTGGTTAAGGTATATACAGAAATTGCTCATAATGAATAAAAACAACGATAGAATTGATTGGGTAGACATAGCAAAAGGAATTGCAATTTTTTTGATGGTATGTGGACATACTTCTGTCCCACAACCAATAAACAAATTTATATATTCTTTTCACATGCCTTTGTTTTTTATTGTCTCTGGAATGCTTTTTAATCCTATTAAATATCACTTTTTGGGTGTATATTTTAAGAAAATGGTTAAAAGTTTGTTGGTTCCATATATTTCCTTTACTATTATTATTGAGTTATTTGGCTTAGTCAATGATGTAGGTATACACTGGCGTATCAATGAAGGGTGGGATGGTGCTGCGTTATGGTTTCTTGAAGCTCTGTTTTTTGTGGAATTGTTAATGTTCTTGGTTATTAATAAATTCACTCAAAAAAGAACATTGATTTTTATTTTACTATTATTTTCATTAGCAGGACTCTGTTTGTATCTTCTGAATATTCACTTACCATATAAGCTACATGTTGTCTTTTGGGGTTCATCACTTTATGGACTTGGTTACTTGTTGAAATATAGATTAAAGAATCTGAATGTAGGTTGGCTTATTACTCTATTTTTTTTGCTTGTCATGGTAGTAATGTCTCAATTGAATCCGCGCATTGATATGCGTTCAAATTACCAAGGGAATTATCTTTTTAACAATTTGGGTGCTATAATTGGAACTTTGACAATATTTATGCTTTCTAAGAACCTTAAAGCAGGGCGTGTAACTTCTTTTTTTAGGTTTTGGGGACAAAACTCGTTAATTGTAGTCTGCTTATCTCAAATTTTAAATTACGAGCTTAAATCCGCATTTGCGCTTCTGCCGATACCTTATGGTTTAAGTTCGTCGATTCGTCATTTCCTGTTATGGGTTATTATGTATTATGCTACAGTTATTATATGGAAATACGTTCCGTTTATTATTGGAAAATAAAAGATAAAGTTTATGTTAATATCTTCAAGTACAAGAAATTATTTCAGAGCTATAGGCATGTCTCTTATTTTGCTAGGTTCTCCATTAGGTATGTATATGAACTTTTTTATATCTCAAAGTTCATGGTCAAATATCATCATGACATTAGGAGTTCTTCTAATAATTGACTATGAAAATCTGGCAAGGTTTCGTTTTCCTTCTTTTTCCAAAATGTACATTACACTTATATTTTATCAAATAGTATGTTTATTCTATTATGGTTTTGCAACTTTTGTAAGTGTAAAATATCTCTCTTTTCATCTTTTTTCCATCGCTTTGTTTATAGCTCTATTAACAACTCGGTTTAAAGAGTCTTTTTCTGTTGAACATATAAACAAAATTATTTGGGGAATAAGTTTTATTTGTTCATTATTATTTCTATTTACCCTTGAAACTGGCATTTTTGAACTTCAAAGAGCGGATGAAGATAGAATACTTGATCCAATTACCATGGCCTCAATGACGGTGACAAACATTTTGTCATCTATCATGATGAATCCGAAAAAACAATGGGCAAATTACTTGATGATTGGTGCTGTTCTATTAGATTTATACTGCATGATTCACACAGGTAAAAGAACTTTTTTGTTCATATCCATAATAGCATTGATTGCTTATGTTTGGAAATATAACTTATGCCGTAAAGTTTTCACTCTAAGAAATGCAATTCTAACAGCTATCCTAATTGCAGCCTTTATAACTATATTCATAAAGAACCGTGAAGTAAACCAAGTATTTACGAGTATTATTGAACGCTTCTTTGATGGAATTGATGACATGCGACATGGTACGACAAAAAGTGGAGATTCTGCAATTGCTCGGTATATTCAAATGAATGATATTAAAACATATATCTTTTCGCAGTTTTCATGGCTTAATTTTTTTATTGGAGCTGGATATATGAGAATTCCATCAGATTTGCCTTGGATTCAATGCTATTTTGATATGGGCATATTTGGTTTCTATATTTTTTGGAAATATGTCGTGATTATGCCTATAATAACTTTTTTCAAAGTATCACGAATGAATAAGGATGTTTTATTTGCAAGTTTTATTTGCTTTCCAACCATATTTCAAATATTTAATGCAGGGACTCCGTATTTTTACAAGAATTGGACAGCGGCAGCATTCTTAATTTTCGTTTTAGTCAATATTAGGAATAAGAATATTCAACACAAGAAGCTTGCTAAAATGCAAAGAGTCGGTTAAACATATACTGTGAATAAAAGTCTAATTAGTTTCTTAATAATTCAATAAAAATAATCAGTAATAATAATGAGAATCGTTTTTTGGCAGAACTGTCTGAGCCCTCACCAACTACCTTATATTGTGCATTTATTAGAAGATGAACGAGTGGATGAAGTGGTGGTATGCGCTGGAGAGGCAATCAATCGAACTCGCAAAGATATGGGATGGGATACGACATCGTATCCGGGTTTGGAAAATTGTGATGTTTATTTGGTTCCTACGCCTCAAACAGTGGAGCATCTTATGCAGGTGCGTACTGAGGATAGTTACCATCTCTTCTCTGGTATTCGTGGCTTTGCTTTCGTGTTCGATGCTTTTCTGCGGAGTTTGGCTTATCCGCTAAAGCGTGGCATGATTACAGAACGTCCGAACACGTATGCGTACGGTCGGGCAAATGGGAAGCCACTTTGGTTGCATCGTCTACGCTGGAAGCTGCAAGACCGCAAGTTTATGCCAAAGGTGAATTGTGTGTTTGCTATGGGTACAGATGCATCAGACTTCTACCGGACATTGCATGAAGGATGGAAAGTATTTCCCTTTGGGTATTGTACGGAAGGGCATCAAATTGAACGGAAACCAGATGGCTCCACCATGATAACCCACCCATTACGCGTAGCGTATGTGGGTGGGTTATCATGGTGGAAATCAGTAGATACACTACTGATTTCCACCATAATAACTCAAAAAATGAGTCCTGGCAATGAAATTGAATTAACGTTAATAGGAGATGGTCCAGAACGTGCTAAACTTGAAGCAATCGTCAATAAGAACCAGTTAAATAATGTACGATTCCTTGGTTCGCAAAAACAATCTGAAATACCTCGACTGTTAGCTTATCACGACGTTTTGGTTCTTCCAAGTATCTATGACGGTTGGGGGGCAGTGGTAAATGAAGGTTTGCAAGCTGGTTTGTTCACTATTTGCAGTGATGCTTGCGGTGCCAAGGATTTGCTTCATGATCCTCGTTGTGGAGCTGTGTTTCGTACAGGAGATGTCAAGCAATTAACTAAGGTATTGAGTTATTGTAGGGATCATGTTGAAAGTATTAGAGGAGATAAGCAGTATCGAATGGATTGGGCAGATAAGGCTATAAGTGGAAAGGCTGTTGCTAGATATATGGTAGATTGTTTGTGTAATGTTAAAACTGAACGACCATGGATTCAAGAATAAAACGGATAGAGTGGATTGACAATGCAAAGGGGATATGTATGATTGCTGTTATCTTCAGCCATGTATTATTAAAGCCAATAAGCGCAACTCCTTTCTATACTCCTTGGTTTCTGACAGGGTTCTTCTTTATTAGTGGTTTTCTTTTTTTTAATCCCGATAAAACCATGGATGTAAAGCAGAAATATATGAATATACTTACTTCTATTTTGTTACCTTATATTAGCTACTGGTTTATTAGTTTTGCAGTAGATCAAATACTGAAAAAAAACTATCTGTTTATAGATGATTGGTTAGTAAATGTTATAGGGGGGGGGTAAGTTATGGTTTGCTTCTGCCTTGTTAGTCTCTGAGTTGACAGCCTTGACCTATCTTTGGGTACTAAATTGAAACGAATCGGTATTTATGTGTTTCCTTGGTTGAGTCTTTTTATCTATTTTTTATTACCAGTAAACGATTATCCTTGGTACTTTCGAGCTGCCATGTTGGCTAATTTTTTCTTTGGAATGGGGATGATTGCGAGGATTCATAAACATTATACGGTAGATCAATTAATAGCCAGCCACTCTATTGGTTATCTTTTATTATTATTATTTGTCGCTATGGTTGTAATTGATGTGCAGATTATACATAATAAAGGTGTGTTTCCTAGAACCTTTTCGTGTTATCCGTTTTTTATCGTTGAAGCTTTTGTGAGCGTCCCATTGCTGATATGGTTAAGTGCTCGTTGGCGTCGTTTCAACCGACTGATTTTATTTGTAGGAGTAAACTCTTTGCTTTACTATTTCTTTCAACGTCAGGCTTATTTGGCTATGCACAAACTGCTTGGCTTTATAGGCATGACGGAGGCTTCCCTTTTAGGTGCTATATTTGAAACGGTTGGTACAATCTTGATTTTAATACTTCCTGTTCTAGCAGTAAATAAATGGATGCCATTTATGTCTGGAAAACTGCGAATTAAATTCTAATTTAGATAAACTAATAAATATCCATTTATGAAAGTCTTACATTCCGGTACTCTTGACGTGAATGCAGGAGGACTCGCTATGAGTACTTATCTCACCCTCTTGGGACTGAACCAGTTGGGCGTGCAGGCAGAAATCATTATGTTTCCCCTTGCATCTAGCAGTAGGTTCAGAGGCGAGAAAGTCACGGTACGCTATAGTGCTGCTCCCTTGGAGCACAAGTTCGCTTTCACCCCACGCTATAAACGCGATGTGCGAGGGTTGGGTGATTATGATATTTATCATGCACAAGGGGTATGGCAGTATCCCACTTATGTATTGGCGGATGTAGCAAAATGGGCGGGAAAACCATATATCATCACTCCGCGAGGTATGCTCTATCCGCAGGATATTGCGAAGGCTAATACGTTCTTTAAGAAATTATCGTTGAAAATTCGTTTACTGAATGACCTCAACCGGGCGGCGTGTGTGCAGGTAACTTGCACCGATGAGCTTCGCCATTGCCGTGATTTGGGTGTGACTTCGCCCATCGCTATCATACCCAACCCTGTAGAAATTAAGGAGTATCCTTTTAAGAAAACGGATGAGAAGTTCCGCCTTGGCTATCTAGGTCGCATTTCACGGAAAGGAGGGCTGCGTAAATGAAAGTGATACATTATATCTCTTCTATTGATAGGACATCGGGAGGTACATCTTCTTATATCCAGCTATTAGCAAAAGAACTTGGAAAACTTGTAGACCTGCATATCGTCACTCATCGTTCTGATCATCCGTTGGAGATGGAAAACTGTACCGTCCACTATATCAGTTCGTGGCGACATTTCATTGGAATGAAATGCGACTTCATATTGTTGCTTGATGAGATCTGTCCGGATGTGGTACACGTGAACTGTTGTTGGATACCTGGTTGTGCCTTGACGCAACGATGGGCGCAGGAGAAAGGTTACCGTGTGGTGCTCACTCCGCATGGTATGCTGGAGCCGTGGATTATGAAACGGCATTATTTGACCAGAAAGCTTCCTGCCTTGCTGCTTTATCAAAAGAGAGCGATAGTACAGGCCGATATGCTGCATGCCACTGCTTATAGCGAGCGCGACAATTTGCTTCGTCTAGGTTATAACGACCGGATAATGGTCATTGCTAATGGTGTGGATGTGGGAAATATCACAATGAAGCAGTCGTGGAAACGACGGAAAGAGATTCTCTTCCTGAGCCGAGTGCATGTGAAAAAGGGCATTAACTTTCTCATTGAGGCGGTAGCAGAGCTGAAGCCACAGTTGGACGGATATACCATTCGTATTGCAGGTGAGGGTAATGAAGCTTATATCAACGAACTGAAGCAGCAGACCGTCCGGATGGGGGTGGAGGACATTGTTCGCTTTGAGGGCGGTGTGTATGGTGATGAAAAATGGCGGTTGTATCAACAAGCAGACCTTTTTGTGTTGCCCACTCACAGCGAGAATTTCGGCATTGTGGTGGCGGAGGCTTTGGCAAGTGGTACACCGGTCGTCACTACCAAAGGTACTCCTTGGAGTGACCTCAATACTGATCATTGCGGGTGGTGGACTGGCATCGGAACACAGCCTATCGTTAATGCGCTCTGCGAATTCCTTCAACTGACAGAAAGTGATTTGGAGGTGATGGGGCGCAACGGACGACGAGTTATCGAAGAGAGGTATTCAGCACGGAGCATGGCTCAACAGATGGTCTGTGGATTGTATTGACAGACTTCCATTATTGCTATGAGATGTATATTGTTTGATAACAAACTAATTAATGAAAAAACTGATTTACAAAATAGGGGGAGGTAGTATTGCTCTTCTCTTGTTAGGCGAAATAGGATTACGCTTTTATGGATTTGCAGAAGCACCTCTTTATAAAGCTTCTGGCAGTTATGAATATATAGCCAAACCCAATCAAGACATGATGCGCTTTGGCAATCATATTCATTATAATTCTTATTCACAGCGAAGTGATGAGCCTGATACAACGAAAGTTATAATTCTAGGGCTGGGGGACTCGGTAATTTATGGAGGCGTACAAGTAGATCAGGATGACATTGCAACTTCCCTCTTTACGAAAGAAACCGGTATGCAGATGCTGAACATATCGGCTGGAAGCTGGGGGCCGGATAATTGTGCTGCTTATTTAAGAGAAAACGGGCTGTTTGGCGCAAAGGCCATGTTCCTAGTTGTGAGCAGCCATAATGCACACGATAACATTGACCATCAACCGGTAGTGGGTGTGCATCCCTCGTATCCTGACAAGCAATATCCGTTGGCATGGGCTGAGTTGCTAGAGCGGTATATACTACCGCGAGTGTTGCCACGGAAGAAAACGATAGAGCCTGACCCTGACCAAAAAGTGCTTCGTGCAATTTCGAAAGATGGTACAAGTATAAAGAAAGATGGAAAAGTATTTAATCCTGGTTTTGATGAATTAAAGCTCATGTCTGATAAAGCTTCTATTCCCTTGGTTGTATATCTGCATGCTGACCGAGAAGAACTTGAACTGGGGCGATACAATGAGCAAGGGGGAGAGATTATCAAGTGGTCTGAAAGAAATAAGGTTACTCTCGTGCGGGAATTGGATTATGGATTTACATCTCAGGATTATCGCGATGGTATTCACCTCAGCAAAAGCGGACAGCGTAAGTTGGCAGATATAATGAAAGAAATACTTCACCTCTAATAACGAGTAATCAACTTAATGTTATGTAATTGTTCAGTTGAAAATGAAAAAAGTATTATTATGTGGTCATAAATCGTTTGTTGCAAGCGGGATGACTAAAACGTTTGATAGAGTTGGCATCACTTATGATTGTTTTTCACGTGGAGAAAATAAAAGAGAAGCGTATGTGGTGACAGGGGATGTGATGGATATGAATCATAATGCATTTCTTGATACTTATGATACTGTAATTAATTTCATTATCATAAAGGATGGAGGTGTTGAAGAAAACTTACGTTATATTAAATCTCTTCTTGAGTTTTGCAAAGAAAAAAAAGTCAAGAATCTGATTCAAATTTCTTCAATAAGTGTTTACCCTAATGAAGCTAGATATGTAAATGAAGAAAGTGAAATAGAAAAAGATTATCGTAATAAGGGTGGATATGCAAGTATAAAAGTAGCTGTAGATCATTATTTAGAGGAACATGCTCCCGGTGGATTGGTCGTATCTTATGTTCGTCCGGGATACATTTATACTAAAAACAGAGAGGCAAGTAAGGCTGGTATTTTAGTAACAAAATTTGGACTCAATGTATTGTTAGGTGATAAGCAGACAACCTTGCCTTTAGTTTGTAGAGAGACTTTGCACAAAGGACTTGTAAAGCTTGTTTTAGCTGATAATAAACCTAAAGTGTGTCTATTCCTGAATAAAAATGAGAATGAAGGGAAAAAATACAATTTTGTGAGAGAAGAATGGAATGTCACACCTTGGTGTCTGCCTTCTTGGTTACTTTTACCTATTGCCAAAATTCTTAAAACAATTGGTATATTCAAACAACATCATTATTTGAAGGTTGTTGGACTTTTTAAGCGAACGTGGTTTGATTCTTCCAATACGGAAAGGGCTTTAGGTATTTCTTTCAAAAAGAAGGAAATAGCGGTACTTGGTGCTGGTACTTATGGCAGTTATACGTCAGACTTATTAGCTCGTGTTTATCCACATGAAAATATTACTCTTATTGATGTTGGAGATTCACACTTAAAGACTGAATCAGAGATAGGTTATATTTCACGTGTCGTGAATGCACCTTATGAAGGTTTACAAAAAGCACGCTTCTTTGGTTATGGAGGGGCTTCTGCTAAATGGGGTGGTCAATTGCTTACCTTTACAGAAAATGATTTTGCCAATCCAACAGAGTTCATGAAAGGAATAGTAGCTCTTAATATAAAATACAAAGATCGAGTTTTGGCCAAATTTGGTTTGGAAAATAAAACCCAGGAGGTTAGATTGGAACAAAACCTGTTTACCAAGACGGGGATATGGCTGAGTTATTTTCATCGAAATCTTTTTATACATTTTAGGATTGCAAAGAATAAGAAGATTAAACTATTAAGTAATTCCCGTGTAATTAAACTCTTGAATGAAGGAAAACTGATTACTGGAATTGAATTAATTCAGCATGGACAACACAATATGCTTTCTTTTGATCAGTATTTCTTAACGTCAGGAGCATTTGAGAGTAGTCGCCTTCTTGTTGAATCTGGATTGTCAAAACAAAAAGGGAAAATGACTTTTTCCGATCATCTTTCTCAGCGTGCTTTTAAGGTGAAGAGTGGTCCTCAAATGGGAGACCAGGATTTTACTTTTCATGTTCAAGGTGGTTCTTTGGTTACAAAACGATTTGTAGGTGAGATTGATGGTTACTCTTTTTATTCTCAACCTATCTGCAATGAGGATTTTCCATTCTTTAGAGATTTGAAGAAACTATTGTTTGGGCATAAGTTTCGTGCTGGATTGTTGATGAACATCATTAAGAACATTCCTTCTTGTATCGCTTTTGCATGGAACATGATAATTCTAAAAAAAATGTATATCTACAAAAATGAGTTTTATCTCCAAATAGATATAGAGGCTCCACGAGAATCAGGTAAAATGAGCCTGAACAATGAAAAAGATGCGTTCGGTGAACGTAGTGTCGATGTTGACTTGACTATCATGCCTAAAACAGGTGAGTTGTTTACCAAAGCACGAGCTTGTGTGAAGTCCTATTTGGATAAAAATGGGGTTGTTTATGAAGAATTGCCTTTTAGTACTTCTGCAGAAAAGTATGAAGATGTATATCATCCTTTTGGAATGTTCTGTGATTTTAATAGTGTAGAGGATTATTTTCAATGCTTTGAAAATATGTTGGTGATAAACACAGGAGTACTTCCTCGTGCCGGTGGTATAAATTCAACTTGCGCGGTTTTACCTTTAGTGGAAGAATATGTAAATAATGTAATGGAATAATGGGCTTTCAATCATCAAATATTGAAAAGGTATCTTTGGCCAATAAAATGCTTCGGGCTCTTTGGTATATTGTAAGATTTCTTCTATTCCGTCCATTTGGGACTAAATTGTTTTTGCCTTGGCGATTGTTCTTATTAAAATTGTTTGGGGCAAAAGTATATTGGGATTCGGGGGTATATAGCAGTACTGTCATTTGGGCACCTTGGAATTTGAGACTTGGGCATAATGCTTGGTTAGGACCCAATGTAATTTGCTACAATCAAGCTCTAGTTACACTAGAAGATGATGTGACGGTTTCTCAGTACAGTTATTTATGTACTGCGGGGCATGAACTCTCTTGTAAAAATAGTAACCAAGGAGGACTGATTGTGGCTCCAATAACTTTGCATAAAGCCTCATGGATTGGGACTCGAGCATTCATTAGTATGGGAGTTGAGATTGGTGAAAATGCAGTAGTTGGGGCAACAGCTTCGGTTTATAAAGATGTGGAACCTTGGACAGTAGTGGGTGGCAATCCAGCTAAATTTATAAAAAAAAGAGAAATCAAAAGTAACTAAAAGATTTTATGAACAATCAATTAGCGTCAACTCTCCTTTCTTCGACAAAACTCCGTTCTAGTGAATTGGATTTCGTCAGGGGAGGGATTAATCATCTTGATGGTGTTGTTTCATCTTTCATATTTTGTGGAGCGTCACGTTGCACTCACCGAGTGGGTGTACACTTTTCACATGTCCGTTTTTCACGGTATGTACCAAGCTGTATGTGCGTCTTTTTGCTTTCGATGTTTCGGGCATGCTGTGGGCGTTGGTCAGCACGATACCGGTTGTCGGTCTTTGTCTCCTAATGGGGCGTCTTTGCGACCTAATGGGGCTTTCAGAAATTCTGATGGGGAAAGGTTCTCGCCTTATTAAATAATAGCACTATGTATGAGTGCATAACTTGTTAACAAATGAATAGCAATACAATAGCCGCTGTCATTCTCACTAAGAATGAGGCAAAGCATATTGAACGTTGTATAAACTCCTTAAAAGGAGTATGTGATGAAGTAATCGTTGTGGATTCGTTCAGTACAGACAATACTTGCGAATTAGCGGAAAAATTAGGCGCGAAAGTCTATAAGAATCCATGGAAAAACTATGCCACGCAGTTCAATTATGGTGTATACCACTGTAACATTCAGTCCGAATGGATTTGGCGTATTGATGCTGACGAGTTTTTGGAGGGTGAACTTGGGACAGCTGTAAAAGAAGCTGTTAGCAAATGCTCAAATCAAGTCAATGGTGTGTATATACGTAAGCGCATTGATTTTATGAATCGTTCGCTATTGCATGGAGGGTGGTATCCTAGTTATCACTTGAAGGTGTTTCGTCGTGGACACGGTGATTGCGAAAATCGATGGATGGATGAGCATATTCGCATCTTCGATGGGGGTACTATTACGGTTGATGACGGAAATCAGGTAGACGCTAACTTGAATGACTTAACCTGGTGGACGGATAAGCATAATGGATATGCTACTCGTGAAATGGTGGATATGCTGATGATGCAATATGGTTTGGATGCTAAAGCACAAGAGGTTATTCCTAAGTTTTTCGGAACAGAGGAACAACGTAAACGTTGGCTTAAAATCAAGTACATCAAGTCACCGCTGTTCGTACGGCCTTTCATCAATTTTGTATGGCGATATATTTTGAAAGGCGGCTTCCTAGATGGCAAAGAAGGCTTTATTTGGCACATATTACAAGGCTTTTGGTATAGAATGTTGGTTGATGCCAAAATTTATGAAATCAAGAAACGCTTCAATTATAATGAAGAGGCGATAAAAAACTATCTCAAAGATAATTATTTAACGAAATGCTGATTCGTTTAAAACTGGCCAAGTGGTTTCCTAGTTAATTATTTTTTACACACTCACATTATGAAAGTATCTATCATTACTTCGTGCTACAATCGCGCGGGGACAATTCGTTGTGCCATAGAATCTGTATTGGCACAAGATTATCCCGATATTGAGTATATCATTGTGGACGGAGCATCAACAGACGGTTCGACTGAGATTATTCGCCAATACGAAGGTAAGGTGGCACGAATCATTTCCGAACCCGACCGAGGAATGTATGAGGCTATTAATAAAGGTATCCGCGCAGCTACCGGGGATATTGTCGGTCTGATGCACTCGGATGATTTTTTCTTTGACAATCATGTGGTATCGGATATTGTAAAGCGGTTTGAGAAGACAGATGCCGACTTTGTATATGGTGACGGACTTTTTGTGGATTGCAACGATACCAATCGTGTGGTGCGTAATTGGATTGGCGGAAGTTATCATCGTTGGAAAGTGAAGTGCGGATGGCTTCCTTTGCATCCCACTTGTTATATTCGCAAGGATGTGATGCTGCGCGAGGGTTTGTATGATGAAAGTTATAAAATTGCTGCGGATACTGACTTGTTGGTTCGTTATTTATACAAGAGCAGGTTGAAAGTGGACTATCTGCAGAGATATATTGTGCGTATGCGTATGGGAGGATTAAGTACGGATAGTGAAAAGCGGAAAGCGATGTGGCATGAGGATATTCGGCTGTATCGCGCACATGGATTTTCTCCTATCCCTACCAAGGTGATGAAGATGATGTGGAAAATCCCTCAGTTTATTACTGCAAAGTTTCAATGTGTTGGCATTCAATTTTGATGTTCTGTTATTATTCTCTACCCTCATTTGAGATAATAAAATCAATTATCCGTTCAGGATTTTCTCGTTGGATTTCGTCTGCAAACCTTTGTCCGGTCGGAATTGTTTATGCAAATTTGTAACAAGCAATGTTACTGTATTAATACGAAATGAAGCTATGAAAGGATATGAAATTTAGTGCTGTGTAAGTATAGACACCCTGAACGATTATTTCGATGCCATGTCTTTCGACGATCAGTGGCGAGAAGCTTTACGCTCTGTTACACTTTTACCTTTTTTGTTGCCTGCCTTGACATTTTAGCCATAACCTCATAACCTGTTTTTTCGTATGAAGCTGTTTTTATAGTTTTAAGGGAGGACTTTGGGCTTTTTCATAAGTCATTAATCATATTAAATAGTAATTTATACAGCGAATGTATTGTAAATCAATTGGTTTATCTGTGTTAGCTTTCTGTATTCCAATCTGTTTGTCTGCACAGGAACAGAAAGCATCTACTCCGTTTTCTTATCGGGTGGAAACTTCTGTCTCGGTTGCCGACGGAAGGTATGCTCCGTTGTGGTTCACCGCCAATCGTTACGGACTGTCTTCGCAAGAGCCCAAAAGTGCTTACCTGCGTGCCGGTGTGCAATGGCAGAAGGAATGGCAACACGGATGGAGGGTGCAGGCGGGTGCAGACCTGGCAGGAGGAAAGAATCTGACTGCGGATTTCTTTGTGCAACAGGCTTATATGGATGTTGCATGGAAGGCGATAAAGATGAGTATCGGGAGTAAGGAGAGAAACGGATTCCCGCTGGAAAAGGATGTGAGGCTGAGCAGCGGCATGATGGTGGAAGGTGCGAATGCAAGACCTATTCCGCAGGTGAGGGTGGGATTGCCGGAGTATCTGACGGTGCCGTTTACAGGTAATTGGCTGGCACTGAAAGGGCATATCGCCTACGGACTGTGCACGGATGGCAATTGGCAGGAAGAGTTTGCCGGAGCGGACGAACCGTTTCTGAAGGATGTGTTGTATCACAGCAAATCACTGATGCTGCGGTTCGGCAACAGAGAAAAACTGCCTTTGGAGCTGGAAATAGGATTGTTGGACATTGCACAGTTCGGGGGGAAAAGGTATGTGAAGAATGCGGACGGAAGTATCAAGCTGCTAAAGAAGTATCCGGCCGGTCTGAAGAGTTTCTTCAAGGCGCTAGTGCCTGCTCAGGAGAGTACGTTGCAGAATGTGGAGGGAAACCATAGCGGAAGCTGGAACGCGGCACTTTCTTATTATGCCGGTGACTGGAAGATAAGGGCTTACATGGAGCATTTCTTCGAGGACCATTCGCAGATGTTCATGGAGTATGGCATGTGGAAAGACGGACAGTTGGGACTGGAAGTGACATTGCCCTGGAACCGGTGGGTGAGCCGGGTGCTGTGGGAAGGTCTCGGTACGAAGGATCAGACGGGACCGATTCTGTATGACGGGATAGCCGGCTCGTTTCCCGAATTCCAGATAAGCGGTGGTGACAATTATTTCAATAACGGTCAATATCTGGCATGGCAGCATTGGGGAATGGGTATGGGCAACGGACTGATTCCGGGACCTGTATATAACGACGACGGAACGATGCTGTTTAAGAGTACCCGTGTAAAAGCGCATCATATAGGCTTCTGCGGAGAACCGGACAGTGAATGGAACTACCGCGTGCTGGCATCGTATGTGCGGCATTGGGGCACCTATCCGATGCCGCTGGACAAAGTGAGAAAGCAGTTCAGCAGTATGGTGGAAGTAAGTTACTGCCCACGGAAGTGGACGGGCTGGAGCGCCACGCTTGCCTTTGCCATGGATAGGGGAAATTATTTGGGTAACAGCATGGGAGCCATGTTGACAGTGAGAAAAACAGGAGGATTCGGAAAATGAAAAATACACGCGGATTAAAGTTTTTATCGGGAGTGGTGGTTGTTCTCTTTTTGGGCTTCATCATGGGAGGATGCCAGAAGGAGGCTATCGACAGTGACATGGAAGGGCACTGGGAATTGCTGGAGTTTACAACGGCGGCCGATGGCAAGGTGCATGTGTGCGAGCGGATTTATTACAGCATCCGGTTATGGGTGGTGGAGATAGCAGCCAAGCAGAGCGGTACTACGCATAAACCGGTCATAGGCCGGTTTGAGCATGAGGAGAACGGAAACGTGCGGATGAGAGACTTCAAAGGGAGAAAAGGCACAAGCGATGATAAAAAGGATGTCACGGTGGAGGAGCTTCTCCCTTATGGCATCAATGCATTGGATACGGAGTTTGAAGTGGTGAAAGCCAACGGTAAAGAGTTGATATTGAAATCCGATTATGCCACACTGATGCTGAAAAGGTTTTAGTATAAACGAATAATTTCATATGTACATTTACAATATCAGATAAAGAAATACCTGAAAATCAATATATAGCACAGTGAATATATGGATTTATTGCCAAAGATGAGAACCACGATAAGGAAAGAATCATTTATTTAAAAATCTCATAAAAACTAAGAAATGTCTCGTAAAAATAGGGACTTTTTCAGAGAAAAGCTGGAATTTTCAGGAGACATCTCTTTCTGTTTATAGACATCGCAAGACGGGGTTAACCGAATGCTTACTATTTAACAGAGAATATTCAATTAAAAGTTCATCAAATCATTCAACGCTTCACTCATACTGGGGTGTGTAAAGACGAAATCGCGAAGGAATGTATAAGGCTGATCGGTCTTCATAGCCATGGCCACACTGTTGATTACCTCGCCGGATTCAGGGCCGAACAGAGTGCATCCCACAATCTGATCGGTATCTACATCTACCACCACCTTAAACAGGCCGACTGTATTTCCCAAAGTCCGTGCACGAGGAATAGCCGCTACAGGAAGTTTGTTGACTTTAATATTCAACCCCTTCCGCACGGCTTCCTCTTCACTCAATCCGATACGCGACAAAGGAGGGTCAATAAAGACAGAATAGCTCACCGGTTCACGGTCGTTCAGATTCCGTCCGCCATTGCCGAATAAATCTTCACGGATAATACGGTAATCGTCCAATGAGATATAAGTGAACTGCAAACCACCCTTCACATCCCCTATCGCACGTATATTGGGATTGGTTGTCCTTAAATGCCCGTCTACAATGATAGCGCCACGCTCGTTTACCTTCACTCCAGCCACCTGTAAATTCAATCCGGCCGTATTCGGTTTTCTCCCTGTCGCCAACAATACGGCGTCAGCCTCCAATGAATGCAGTTCACTGCTAACCGCATCCCGATAGACTACTTTCCCTTCACGGATTGATTGCACTTTGGCATTCAGACAGAATACGATGCCTTTCTTTTCCAAAGTTTCCTTCACAGCGGATGCGATATCCCTGTCTTCTCTGGAGATTAACTCGGAATTGCCTTCCAGCACCACTACCTGCGAACCGAACGAAGCAAACATACTCGCAAACTCCAGACCGATATAACCGCCACCCACAATAATCAGCTTTTCGGGCAAATCCTTCAGTTCCATAATGGAAGTACTGGTATATACCAACGGATTATCCTTCACTCCATCAATAGGCGGAATAATAGTCTCCGCACCTGTATTGATATAAATCCGGGGAGCCTGCAATTGCAAGATCTCATCATGCATCACCACTTCCACCACATCCGTGCTTACAAAAGAACCAATACCTGTATAAACCGTAATATGGGGATTGTCTGCCAGATTATGATAATTTTTCTGACGCAAAAAAGAGGTTACCTCTTCTTTTTCAGCGATAGCCTGAGCATAATAGGCTTTCTTTTCTTCCCACGACGCCTTTACCGGAGCCAGCTTTGCCTGATGAACCAATGTTTTTGTAGGAATGCATCCAATATTGATGCAGGTACCTCCATACATCTCATCGGAACGCTCAATAACAGCCACCTTTTCATTTCTTTTGGCCAACTCAGCAGCCAGTGTTTTACCGCCTTTGCCAAAGCCTATTATTATTGCATCATACTGCTTCATAATCTTACTTGTTTTTAGTGGGGGATTATCCTTTATTTTGTTGTTTTAATATTGACCGGGCCGAATCCGAGAGTACCACCAATGCACCTGCCAGGATAGCCACATCTTTAATAACCAAACGACCGGCACCTGTCAGCAAGGGAAAACCATGTTCACCGCTTCCCAAATCGGGAACCCATACTTCGGGAGTCGTTACCAGAAAGGACAACGTTCCCAATGTCATTATAATAGCCAAACCTGCACCTATCAAACCGATTTTCGGAGAGAAAATACCCAAGAAGGTAAGAATGCCAATGGTCATAATCAAAATGCCCAATCCATGAGAAAAGCCATAGGTGTTATTCTCTTCATGCCACTGATGCTTGGCCTCATCAAACTCACCTTCTTTTAATTTATACTCTTTATATTCGGGAGCACTCTTAGTATAAAAGAAACTCATAAAAGGACTGTTGGCAACGAAAGGCACAATACCCTCGGCCTCATAGTTCCAGAATTTCAAACCACCAATCCACACGAATATCACCAGAATTGCCACGCGAATCAGGTTAATACCTAACTTTTGAGTGGAAGCTGCAATTGTCAGAAATGCAGTAAACAGGGAATTTAATCTTGCCATCATTTGCTTTAATTTTTAAGGGTTTAACTTACATTGCAAAGGTCGGCAGATTTTCCTCCCTGTGAAATGGCAATTATACCGTTTTAGTTTGCCATTATTCCTTCTTTCTCTTTTTTCCGGTATTCAGAAATACTTTCCTTTGCCATTTTTCGAAAGAAACGGCTGAAAGCAGCCAAGTCTTCAAAGCCTAATATCTCACCTATTTCTTTCGCACTCTTATTGGTGTAAAGCAACAAACGCTTGGCTTCGGCTTCTATCCTCTCATGTATGATACGCAACGGAGAAGGCAACCCATAGGCGGCAAACAGATTGGACAAGGTTTTGGGAGAGCGGTAGAGCATTTCGGCATAGTCCTGCACTTGTTTCTTTTCTTTATAATGATTGTCTACCAACACATAATACCGACGGATAATGTCAAAGCTCTTTTCTTTATCTTGTCCCACGTCTAATTTTTCACGGGCAATGCGGGTATAAGTGATTATAAAACGTTTCAGAATAATGCGGAGCATCTCTTCCTGCAAATTGTCTTTTATGCCGAATTCACCTGCAAATATATCAATGATGCTTTTCAATTGTTCCGACTGGGCCGCAGAGAGCTGCAAACGCATAATGTGGGACGAACCATGAAACAGGAAACCATTACATGACACTTCTTTGTCATGTCCGTAAATGCAATAAAAATTGCTATTGAACAAGAAAGTGAGGTACTCACCTTCCACTCTTTTTACCTCAACATGATGCAAAGGAGTCAGCGATATTATTTCATCTTTTTCAAGGTGCATTACCACATGGTCTACTTCTATATCCAGCGTGCCACTTTGTACCCATACGAATTTATACAAGCTTTTATCACGCCGGAGAGCAGCATCCTCATGATAATGATACGTCATCGCTATATTGCCATTGAGCGGTGTATTAAAACGATATTCCATAATTCATAGTTTATTGTCGGTATAAATATATGCATACTTATTTAAATAAAAAAGAAGACAGGGCAAAAGATTTATGCCCTATCTTCTCCACTTGTTTACGAGAACATTTATTTAGAGTTTAATAAAGTGTCGTCAATCATCTTTTTCAGTTCAGGTTTCGGTAATGCTCCCTGTGTTACAGTCGGTTTTCCACTCTGAGGAATCCATAACAAAGTCGGTATGCTTCGTATGCCGAATGCACCGGCCAATTCTTCTTCCTTGTCTACATCTATCTTATAAATATAAACCTTTCCGGCATATTCTTTTGCCAACTCTTCCAATACGGGTGCCAATGCCTTGCAAGGGCCGCACCATGTAGCATAGAAATCAACAATAGCCGGTTTGTCACCTTCATATTTCCAGTCATTGGGATTGGCTTCATAGTTATATACCTTCTTCAAGAACTCTGCTTTGGTTAAATGAACAATTTCCATATTTTCTCCTTTCATGTTTTGGTTTTTACTTTCTTTATTGCCTGCACAAGCGGTTACTGTGAATAACAAGCCAAGGGCGGTAATGGTTGATTTTATTAATTTCATATTTATCTGTTTTTTATCTTTTTCTGATATTGCAAAGTTAATCGCTTTTCATCGCCTGAAAAATGGCAATTTCACCGTATAAGTTAGCCAAACTTCCCATTCTGCTCAAAATATCATAAAAAATCTTCTTCTGTGAGAACTTACTCGTGAAATTAATATTTGTTAATAAGGGAGTTTTTATACATAACTGTCTGATATTGTTTTACTTTTGTAAGAAGTCTGATAAAGAGTATAACATAAAGAGTCTATTTTCTGCTATGAATAATAAACACACAGCCACATCAAGGCAATTCTTTCAAACACTGACAATCTGCATTTGTCTGCTTTTTGCCGGTACATATTCTGCCAAAGCCTCTGACAGGGATCATAGGCAATATGATTATGTACTCATCTTAAACAGTTATAACGAATCCGCCCCCTGGAGTAACAGTATCACCTCTCCTATCATGCACAAAATATCCGAACTAAAAGATATTGATGCATACATTGAGCACCTAAATCTTTTTATGGTAAACGATTCTGTTATGGTAGACAGGTTTCCACAAATGCTTTTAAACAAGTATGGCAAAACTCCTCCCAAGCTGTTGGTCCTGCTGGGAAGTATGAGCATGATTTTCAGAGAAGAGATAAAGGAAATGTGGGGAGACGTGTCTATTTTAGTATGCGATTCCGACCCATACATATATACAGAAGAATATTACAGAAAACAAGATGTGACAACTCCTGAAAATAAAATTCATGTAGACAGTTTGAGAGATGATTACAATATCACCTTCATGCATACTCCGGCCTATCTGAAAGAAAGCGTAAAACTAATGACGCGCATGATTCCCAATATGAAAAAACTTATTTTTTTGGGAGACGGCATTTATCCTAACCCTGAATACAACAAGCAGTTAAAGAATATTATAGCCCGGGATTTTCCATATCTCCAATATCAATTTATCTCCTCTTATAATTATACGCTACCCGAATTGTATAATGCCTTAAGAAATGCCGACAAAGAAACCGGAGTTTTAGTATCCACATGGTTTGCGGAAACCTTAACCTCACAACAAATGTTGATAAACGCATACCGAAGCCTTTCCAGCATTTCTTCTCCCCTGTTCTCTATCCGCTATGCCGGTATGGACGACGGAGGCATGGTGGGCGGATATATGTATAATGAAAAGATATTTATCAATGAACTGCTCCGGAATGTCTCACAAATACTTAATGGAAAGCCGGCAAGGGAAATTCCTTTCTTTGTTCCTGCAGATGCTCATCCCACATTTAATTATACGACGCTGGTCAATAAAGGACTCAACCCTAAATTATGCCCTCAAAACAGCATATTTTATGATAAGCCGGAAAATTTCCTGAAGAAATATATATGGGTTATCACAGGAATATTCATCACACTTTTGCTGATAGCCCTTATCCAACAAAAACGCATACAAATGTTGAAAGAACTAAGAAGGGTTCAAAAGCAAGAATTCGAAAACCAAATCAAATATACAAACCTTATCGACAATATGCCTATTCTCTATATGAAAGAGAAAGTGATTAGAAATGAAAACGGGAATATTGTTGAAACAATTTTTTGTGACGTTAACCGTTTCTTTGAAACTTGTTTCAGGAAAAAAGAAAATATAATCGGGAAAAAGGGGTCCGAGCTATTTCCTGAATCCATGACAGAATTTACCCATTTTATGGAAACAGCTTTAAGAGAAAAGCGCTCCATCACATTCCCTTATTACTTTAAAGACGTAGACACTTTCTATGATATCGTGCTCAGCCCGTCTTTAGAAGAAGACACGATTGACATGTTCTGTCTTGACAGCACGGAGTTGCATAATGCACAACAAATGCTGAGTTCGACTAACCATAAATTATCTTTGGCACTGGAAATAGCCAATATCATACCCTGGAAATGGAATCTTAAAGAACACTCCATTCTATGCGACATCAATCGTCCAATCATTATGACTGCCATGCCGGGAGAAATCAAGGAAGAACAGTTGAGTGTATCGGATGAACAATACTTCTCTAAAATAATCAAAGAAGACCGCCCAAGGGTTATGCAGGCTTTTCACGATCTGATAGAAGGAAAAATCAATAAAGTCAAAGAAGAATACCGTGTACTGAACAAAGGAAAGAACGGAAGAAAAATTGATTGGGTGGAAGCACAGGCTACAATAGAGACAAGAGACGAGCAGAACAGGCCACTCACCCTGGTCGGCTCATCCTTAGTTATTACAGACAGGAAAAGGATGGAAGAGGAACTGATGTCGGCTAAAGACCGGGCAGAAGAATCCAACCGACTCAAATCTGCTTTCCTGGCCAATATGAGCCATGAAATCCGTACTCCTCTGAATGCCATTATCGGATTCTCCAATATTCTTGCCTCAACGGAAGAGGAACAGGAAAAACAGGAATATATCAATATTATTGAGAGTAATAATACACTGTTATTACAGCTTATCAGTGATATATTAGATTTATCCAAAATTGAAGCCGGAACTTTGGAGTTCAGTTACTCAAATATAGACCTCAATGATATGATAAAGGAAGTGGAAAACATCACCAAATGCCGAATGGAAGGAAGTGGGGTACAGCTCATTGCGGAAACTCCCCTCTCCTCATGTTTCATCCGTACGGAAAAAAACCGGCTCATGCAGGTTATCAATAACTTCCTCACAAACGCCATCAAGTTTACTCAAAAAGGAAGCATCACATTCGGATACGAGATACGCGATAAAATGCTATACTTCCATGTCACAGATACGGGATGCGGCATTCCTGCCAATAAAAAAGATTCTATATTCGGACGCTTCGTCAAATTGAACTCTTTTGCACAAGGCACAGGACTGGGGCTTTCCATCTGCCGGACAATCATAGAGCACATGAATGGAACGATAGGAGTGGAATCCGAGGAAGGGAAGGGTTCTACATTCTGGTTTACCATTCCTTATCAACCGGCCCGATTGAGCGAAAAAAAGGCTGAAGAATTCCAACCGATTACCGTTCAAAAAGACAAACTGACTATTTTGATAGCCGAAGATAACGAAAGTAACTATCGGTTGTTCCAGTCTATCCTACGGAAAGAATATTCTCTTATTCATGCCTGGGACGGTCAGGAAGCAATAGAAAAGTTTAAGGAACACCGGCCCCAAATCATCTTAATGGATATCAATATGCCGAGAATGGACGGTTACGAAGCAACAAAAGAAATAAGAAAGTTATCTGCTGATGTGCCTATCATTGCCATAACCGCTTTTGCTTATGCATCGGACGAACAAAGAGTACTGGAAAACGGGTTCGACGGATATATGTCCAAACCTATCAATGCACCGCTGCTAAAACAACAAATAGCATCCATCCTGCAAAAGAGAATCATATTCTTATAACCGATTCTCCCCGGACCGGCTTGTCTGCTTGTCCGGGGATGTTTTTTCCGCTTCTTCCTCAAAGATATTTCTTCTCAGGTAATATCTATTTTTGCAATTAAGCTTGCACAACAACTGTTTTTTTGTATCTTAGCCACAACAAAAGTTGCCATTAAAGTAACTTTCATAATGAGCGTTCTATTATTCGAGTATTAACCCTAAAAACAAATCACACTGCTTATGAAACAAAAGAATAAGATGTTATCCCACAAAGATGTAAAAACTCTATTCGAAACAAGATTAACCCAACTCACTTCATTGGCTGCGGAAAGCCGGAATGAAACTATTTTCAAGAATAAACTAAATGATTATTTATTATCTGCACACATTAAAAACCCTATTGCCGCTAAAAACATTGCAAGACTGATTGAAAATGACAGCAAAACGATATATGAATTATCTACAGAAAAAGAAATAGAGATAAAAACCATCTCACTGCTTTGGCAATTCTTGACAAACCGTATCACCGATGAAGAGACTTCCGTTGATTTATGGTTGGATTTATACCAACAGTTCCTACGCCTCTATCATGTTCCCAACAACATTCCGAATGAAAAACAGATACGTCAATGGATGAAACGTTGGCCCGGTGGCCTGAACGAAGATGTGCGTGCCATACGCAATGCAAACAAAGAACGAATCATCTCATTGCTCATTAAAAAGATAGAAAACCGTCATGCCCCCTCCAGCCGGTATGTGTTTCCCGAAGGAATCAATGATGAAGAAAAACGCCAATGGGTCAACCAATGGTGGAACGAAGCACGCTTCCATCTAGCCCTCGCCATCAAAAGCCCCACGGAACTGAACAAGATGTTGGGCAACTCCCTTTCGGAAGAAACAATGCAATTGTATCAGCAGGCACGTAAAAAAGGAATGCCTTTTTTCATCACCCCTTACTATCTTTCTTTATTAAACCCGACCGGCAAAGGGTATGATGATGCTGCCATACGCAGCTATATCCTATATTCACCACAATTAATCAACACCTATGGGAAAATTCATGCATGGGAAAAAGAGGATGTGGTGGAAGCCGGCAAACCAAATGCCGCCGGATGGCTGGTGCCCGACGGACATAACATTCATCGCCGTTATCCCGAAGTAGCCATCCTGATTCCCGATTCTATGGGACGCGCTTGCGGAGGACTATGTGCGTCTTGCCAACGTATGTATGATTTTCAAAGCGAACGCCTGAACTTTAATTTTGAGGAACTGAAGCCCAAGGAAAGTTGGGACAAACGCTTGCGGAAACTGATGGAATATTTTGAAAACGACACCCAACTGAGAGATATTCTGATTACGGGAGGCGATGCACTGATGAGCCAAAACAAGACATTACGCAACATATTGGAGGCAGTATATAAAATGGCGGTACGCAAAAGGAATGCCAACCTCAAACGTCCTGAAGGAGAAAAGTATGCAGAATTGCAACGTGTCCGTCTCGGTTCCCGCCTGCCCGTCTATCTGCCCATGCGCATCAATGAAGAGCTGATGGATATTCTGAAAGAATTCAAAACCAAAGCGTCCGCCATAGGCATCAAGCAATTCTTGATACAGACTCATTTCCAGACACCTCTGGAAGTAACCCCCGAAGCCAAAGAAGCCATCCGCAAGATTCTGGCTGCCGGATGGACCATTACCAATCAATTGGTGTACAATGTGGCAGCATCACGCCGGGGGCATACAGCCAAGTTGCGCAAAGTATTGAATGAACTGGGAGTTATCTGCTACTATACATTCTCCGTCAAAGGATTTGAAGAAAATCATGCTGTCTTCACTCCCAACAGCCGTTCGTTGCAGGAACAGCACGAAGAGAAAATCTTGGGAAAGCTTAACAAGGAAGATGAGACTGAGTTTCTGACCCTGCTGAGAGGTAACAATGACCGGGCAACAGCCGTCAAAAAGTTCTGCACGGAGAAAAACATACCTTTCGTAGCAACAGACCGGAGTGTGCTCAATCTGCCCGGAATAGGCAAAAGCATGACTTTTGTGATGGTAGGCATTACACCGGACGGCAAACGTATTCTGGAGTTTGACCATGACCACACACGTAAACACAGTCCCATTATTCATCAAATGGAAAAGGTTTTCATCAAAGAAAACAAATCCATCTACCAATATATGTTGCAACTTCGGGAAATGGGTGAAAATCCGGAAGAATATAACAGCATATGGAATTACACGGAAGGGGAAACTGAGCCGCGCTTCCCTCTGTACAATTACCCGGATGCAGAATTCAAGATAACCGAGACATACAGCAATCTGGGTATGGAACAAGAGTAATCCATGACTGCTGCCGGCAAATAACAAACGGAAGATGCCAAAACATTGATAACAGATTGCATCAGAAACGTTTTGGCATCCCCGTCTTTTCCTGCCCAAGTATCAACCGGACAGTCCTTCTTCTAGTTCGTAATCTTCACTCCTATGAAATAAGTCCGTGGCTGTGTGGGACCATAGAAATAACCGGAATCACGGAAACCTCCCTTATCCAAATCTTTTTGAAAAGCATTGAACAGATTCTGAACACCGCCATTCAACTGTAATTTGATATGATCATTCAGTACGAAAGTATAGTTCAGTTTCAGATTTAAATCAAAAAAATCGGGAGTATGCACCAACTCGTCTTTTCGGATATAACTGTATTCATAATTTTCGGGTATCACACTAAAGTCAGGAGCCAAATGAGGAACATGCATACGCCCCGTATATACACCCGACACCGACATATCAAAGTTCTTGAAGGGAGCACTGGTCAAAGTAAAATAACCATAATAATCGGGAGTACGTGGCATGAACTTGGTCGGCTCCACATTTTCGTCCTCACTCCAATTCTCGTATTTGGTATAACGGCTGCGCTGAACCGTAAAGCCCACTTGCAAAGCCACATCCCGTCCGTGAGCAAGTTTTCCGTCCAGGTTGACACCATATACACGGGCTCCATTACCATTACGACGCTCTTTAACGGTGTTCCCCTGTTCATCCTGTCCTATCTTTTCCAGCACAAACACATCGTCGAGCCCTGTATAGAAAGCTTCCAGCAAAAGGTTAGTCTGCCAATGCCCGATATTGGCCGTCCAATCCACAGAGCCGCTGAAGCTATTGGAATGTTCGGGCTTTAATCCATCCGCCAACTTTATCAGTACGCCTTCGCCTCCCACTGCGGTCACATGCAAATCTTCATCGTATGCCTGCGGAGCACGAAAACCGGTAGACCAGGTCAAACGAGCCTGAAACTTATCCGTCGGCTTATATAAAAGATTCACACGCGGACTGAAAATAGGATTGTCAATCAGGTTATGACTGTCCACACGGAAGCCTGCCAACAGAATAAAGCGGTTCATCTTCCATTCGTTCTGCACAAATCCGCCGGCAATACGCACGTCTTGTTTCATATCGCGGTGATAGCCCAACATGATATCGTGCAAAGAGTTGTTTTGATATTCCATACCGGCGGTAAAGGTGGCCGGTGAGAAGAGAACTTTCTCAAAGTTACCGACATACATACCTCCGACAACCCAAGTCAGGTCTTTTGTCTTGCCGTATGCATCGGGATTCTGCTGTGCACCATAATAACTGTTACGGTCAGTATGCTGAACAGACGAGTAGAAGGACAGTTTATGTTTGTACTCCTTCCAGAAAATATCGTAACTCAGACCTCCGCTGTTAATCACATGCTTGGTCTGTTCTGTGATATCCGTTTCAAAAGGCTCCAAATCAAATTTGTTTCCTCCCCGGCGAAATTCATTCGTCGTGTGATATTCCAAACTGATTCTGCTGAACTGAGTAGGACGGTAATAAGTACGCAAGCCAAAGGTATTCATATTCAGCTTCCCCAATTCGGAGAATCCGTCTCCATCCGCATCATAGGGGTTGCGGTTGCGATATGACTGATAAAGGGCAATGCCGTAGGTGTTATCTTTAGATACTAACGAAGCATTGGCCCCCATATATTGTTCCCACACTTTGCCATTCATGTTCGACAGAGTGGAAGATACCTGGAATGAATTGCTTACCGGATCTTTCGTGATGATATTGATAGTGCCGCCCACAGCATTCGCACCAAACAAGGCAGAACCTCCCCCGCGCACCACTTCTACACGGTCAATCATATTCACCGGAATCTGCTCCAGCCCATACACACCCGACAACGCACTCACCACCGGACGACTATTAATCAGAATTTGAGAGTAAGGTCCTTCCAGTCCGTTGATACGCACTTGGGGGAAGCCGCAGTTCTGACAGTTGTTTTCCACACGAAGTCCCGACTGGTAATTCAGTGACTTGGCCAAGTCCGTAGAGTTTACGGTTTCAAAAAGTTTGGAGTTCATCACATTTACCACCACAGGCGCCACACGGCGGCTCACCTCATTCCGATTGGCAGAAACCACCACCTCATCGGTCAAAATACTGTCATCATTCATCAGAAAATGAATATCCACCGTAAAATCATTGCTCACGGTTACTTTCTTCTCCTGAGTCTCGTAGCCCAACAATTGCACGCGCAGCGTATATTTTCCTGCCGGGATTTTCTTAAAAACAAACTCTCCATTCTCGTCCGACACAGTTCCCTGCCCTGTTTCTACAATCAAAATAGTGGCATAAGGCAAACTCGCTTCCGTTCCTTTCTCTATTATGTGGCCGGAAATTACATTACCAACTTTCACAGGATTTACATCTTCAGCATGTACAGTCATACCCGCACCCATCACCATGAGTACGAGCAATAAAATATATTGTTTCATTATTAAGTTGTCTTATTGTTAAATTATAAATAAAAGGATTCCATAAGCTCCCTGTATCGCTTATTAAAAAACTTCAGGAGCTTTTCAAAAAGCTTCAGGGACTTTTCAAAAAAGACCTTGACCTTTTTAGAAAACTTCAAGTTCTTTCAGACGAAAGACTTCGAACTTTCTGAAAAAGGCAATTGTCTTTTTCATACCAAATTTTAATATTTCAACAATAAGCAGGAGGGGCACGCAGGTGAACGCAATGCGTGTGAGGCGCAACAGCGCGGAAAGTATTCGTATTCAGCCCCAAGACATACAGCAAAGGACACTCCACAGTCACATTGCTTACCCCTGCCTCCGGTTCCGGCGTTTGATAGGAGCCTATGTGGGCGATGGTAATCACCTGTCCCGCAGTATGTGTATGGTGGTCGTCCGACGAAGGGTGAGAGTGTACAATCATCACACCGTTAATGATATGTACGTGAGTAAACATAGTAATGCTTACCTGGTACGTCAGAAACAGTGCCAGCAGAAACAACGGAGCCAATATGTACCTTCTCTTACTCAATTTCTCGGATGAAAAAATAATTGTTCTTCTATTTTATATTCCTGCAAAATCACTCTTTATCTTCTCCGAAGAGCAACTTGTAATCTCTTTTTGCCGCCGGAACAGTCCATTCTTCAGGGATGAATTTCCACTGATGCATGGCATGCGGATGCAAGCTCTTTTGCTGTTCGATATACTGCATCAGATAGTAGCGCAAATCTTTATCCGTTGCAAAAACAATACGCTCAGACAAGTCCTCTTTTGCAATTCCGGCTCCTATGGTAAGTAAATCACCGCCACCATTACCACGATAAGAATTTAAAGCCACCTTATACCTCTTGTCCATATCGAACGGAGTACCGTCTGCCATGCTCAGGATATTTACCTTCTCGCCCCGGGGCTTTGTCACATCTACCGTATAATTAATGCCGGCAGCAGAATCAAAGTTGAAACTGTAATACTCAAAGTTAGCACGCTTACCCTCTTCTATCGGTTGCTTAAACAGCAACAAATGGTCATCAGCGCTTTTCATTTGATTGGTCCACATGGCATACGACATCTCCAAAAATCCTTTAATTTCTTTGCCGCTCAGTTCCATCACGTAGAGCATATTCTCATACTTATACAGATTGAACATATCACTCACCATAATTTCCCCTTCGGGAATTTCAGCCTTAAAAGAGAGTGGAGCACATAAAGAAATATCCGCTCCCGATATATCCAACTGCAATTTATGAATCAAATCTATAAACGGTGAAGAGCCGAAGTAGGCATCTTTGGTAGAAATCGTTCTGGAAATCGTTCCTATTTTCTGCGATACAAAATCATTAACAGCCTTATATTGCGGAGCGAAATGTGCCATAAACTCTTGACTGACCGGATACTTGTTCATATCCTCCAGCTTTCCATCAACCGATTTAGACACCACCTTCCCGTTCTTCAATTTCACTTTCAGTGTCACGTCAGATACCACATTCGCATTGCTTGCCGGATCTATTATCAGTACGCTATCTCCTTTTATATCAGCCACCTTTGTACAAGCACGGGCATGGTCATGCCCTATCAACACGATATCAAAGCCGGGCACTTTTTGAGCAATGTCCATAGAAGGATCTTCCACCACACTGCCAAGTACGTTGCCTGATTTTCCGGCATGAAACAAACCAATCAGCACATCAGGATTTTCTTTCTTCCGAATGATATCCACCCAATGGGCGGCAGATGCCTGCATATCCTCAAAATGAAGACCGCTCCACAGTTTCTCGGGCAGCCAAGAAGGAATGGCCGGAGTAATCATGCCCAGAATGGCAATCTTCACACCATCACGATTGATGATTTCGTAAGGCTTCAGATAAGGCTTACCTGTGGCATTGTCCACAATGTTGGCTCCCAATACGGGAAACTTACATTGCTTTATCCAACGGTCATAAACAGCATGTCCGGTTTCAACATCATGGTTTCCCATATTGCCCACTGCATAACCCATGAAGTTTTGTATCTCGGCTACCACATGAGTAGAAACCGTATCTATGAAATTGTAATAATACGCAGTGGGCTGTCCCTGAAGGATATCACCGTTATCTACCAAAATACAATTGTCTCCATATAACTTGCGCTGCTCCTTGACATAAGAATAAACACGCGCCAGACTCCCGTTCCACTCCTTTCTCTCTATAAAATTATAAGGAAAAAAATTACCGTGTACGTCACTCGTCTCTATTATTTTTATCTCTACCTCTTTCACATTATCAGCCGCCGTCAGCTTCATTCCGGCCCATAACAAAGCCGCCAAACATATTAAATATTTCATATTACATCTATTATTTTTCATTCAACGGATGAGTGAACACAAATCGTGCTCCTTCCTTATAGTTCTTATCTACCCAGATTTTACCACCCAAATTCTCCACAATCAGCTTGCAGATAGAGAGGCCCAAACCTGTACCCTGCGAATACTCATTCAACTTTTCAAACCGCTCAAAAATCCTTTCGCTTTTACCGGCAGGGATACCACATCCGGTATCTGTCACCGAGAACTCCAGACAGTTATCCTCTTTGTTTACCTTTATTGCCAAACGGATAAAACCGGAAGGTGTGAACTTACCGGCATTTGAAAGAAGATTAATCAACACCTGTTTCAACCGTTGCGCATCCGTCTTTAATATCAACGAAGACACCGGAGTTTGAAATTGATATATTGCCTGAGTACGACGAGCATATTCCGCTGTACTCAATGCCGTTTGGCACAGCTCTACCACATCACACTCCTCTTCCACAAACTTAATACGCCCCGATTCCATGCGAGAGATATCAAGAATATCATTAATCAGATGAAGCAATAAATCGGAGTTTTTCTGAATAATATCACAATACTGTGCTTTCTCTTCACTTGTTGCATCATCGCCGACCAATACATTGGAAAAGCCGACAATGGCATTCAACGGTGTACGTATCTCATGACTCATATTAGCCAGAAATGCTGTTTTCAATCTGTTCGCCTCTTCTGCTTTCTCCTTGGCAACCAACAGTTCCTCACCGGATTTTTCCAAGTTATCCTTCAAATGATTGATGCGGACAATATAATATACGGCTATCAGAAAACAAGCTATCAGGAACATGAATGCTGCAACCACTCCAATCACCCAATATTTATATTGCTCATAAAATCCGGGAGTTTTATTAATCAACTCAGCACCTTTAGGCAAATTAATAGAATCCAATCCAAATTGATGCATCCGTTTCACATCAAACACATAATTACCGGGAACAGGCACAACGCCAGTCTCGCTGCCGGTCTCACCGTCCAGAAAATTATATGTGGCGCCGGCTATTTCTTTTCCCACCTTATGATAAACCGGAGTATAACCTCCCAACGCCCAATGGCCCAAACCGACAGATGCAATAGTAAAAACCGGCAACGTAGGATTAGCATCGCGCAACATATACGTTGTGTTGCCCATCACATAATTCTCCGTACAGTCTATGCGCCACGTACCCACAAGCACACAAACATCATTCGACAGATGACGTATTCTCTCACTGACCTCCAGAAAACTGCTGGTCCGACCGTCAAGCAACATCAGCTCCAGCTCGGGATATTTTTTCATCTCCTTCTTTACAAAGGCCTGCATGGAAAGACCACCATACGTGTTATCCGAGATAAATGCGACTTTCTTCATATTCGGATAAAAACGACGCATCAGTTCAATATTCTTGTCCACATTATACTGATAAACATAGCCTGAAACTATATTATAATCGGGAAAGTCTTTAAAGATATCTTTGCTATCGGGAGACCATTTCACCAAATCCACACTGTCTTCGGGCAGGACAACGGTATTCGCACTCACCATTCCGCACATGGCAGGAGTTTTCTTGGCTATCTCCGAATTCTGAGAGATGAAAGATGCCCACGCCTCCTGGCCCAATAATATAATCAGCGAAGGTGCCGCAGTACGTTCATATTTTTCAAGGATAGAAGCCATACGTTCTTTCCACAGGTGTGCCTCGGACAGGTTCTTGCAATTCATGCTTTCTATCGTAATGAGACGCTTGCCTCCCCTCAGTTTATACTCGTCCATAAAAGCAGACAAGTTGTCAGAAATACTACGTGTCTCAGGATTATAGGAAGTGATAATCAGAATCGTGCCGTCTGTAGTCACTTCAGCTTTTAACGGACGTGGAAATCCAACCGTAATCAGCATGACTAACAGTAGAAATCGGTATATCATTATCACTTTTTTCATTCTCTTTCAGAATAAATCTAAAAAATACAGGTGCAAAGATAATAAAATAAATTATAGCACAACTAATTGGCATGTATTTTGTTTCCTTCATTACAGACGAAATTTAACTAAAAACAATATGGCTTACATCGATTATTACAAAGCATTGGGAGTGGACAAAAGTGCCACCCAAGATGATATCAAAAAGGCTTTCCGAAAGTTAGCCCGCAAATATCATCCTGACCTAAATCCTAACGACCCTTCGGCCAAAGATAAATTTCAGGAGATAAATGAGGCTAACGAAGTTTTGAGTGACCCGGAAAAGCGAAAGAAATACGACGAATACGGCGAGCACTGGAAACATGCCGATGAATTTGAAAAACAAAAGCAACAATACGGAGCCGGAGGCTTTGGAGGCAGGACCGGCGGATTCGGTTCTTCCGGTAACGGCTCGTACTGGTATTCTTCCAACGGTGAAGAAGGTTTCGGAGATGCCGGAGGATTCGGCGGTAATGCCGGAGGATTCTCTGATTTCTTCGAAGAGTTGTTCGGACATCGTGGAGCGGGAGCCGGCAGCAGACGAGGTGCCGGATTCCGGGGACAGGATTATAATGCCGAACTGCAACTGTCACTGCGTGAGGCTGCCGTAACACATAAGCAGGTACTTAATGTGAATGGCAAGAATATCCGTATCACTGTTCCTGCCGGTATTGCCAACGGACAAACCATCAAGTTGCGTGGTCACGGTGCACCGGGAGTTAACGGGGGACCTGACGGTGACCTGTATATTACCTTTATCATACCGGACGACCCTGTGTTCAAGCGCTTAGGCAATGACCTTTATGTCACTGCTCCACTCAATCTTTACACGGCTGTGCTGGGCGGTGAAGAAACCGTAGACACGCTGGACGGTAAAGTAAAGCTAAAAGTAAAACCCGAAACCCAAAACGGCACCAAAGTCCGCCTGAAGGGAAAAGGGTTCCCGGTTTATAAAGAAGAAGGGAAGTTTGGCGACCTGATTGTGACTTATAACATCACCATCCCCACCAACCTGACTGAACATCAGAAAGAGTTGTTCCGCCAACTGAAGAATAGTATCAACTAAAAAAGAAAAGGATTATGCAGACCGATTTAATAATTATCAATGATTATTGCGACCGTTGCCACGTAGACCCTTCGTTTATTGTGGAACTGGAAGAAGACGGATTAATCAACGTTCAAGTGATTGGCGAGGAACGCTATATCCCGGTGTCGCAACTGGCGGAACTGGAGCGTTATACACATTTATACTACGACCTGTCCATCAATGTAGCAGGCATAGACGCCATCCACCACATGCTGGAACGGATAGAATCCTTGCAGCACCAAGTCCGTTCGCTAAAAAGCGAACTGCAATTCTACCGTTGACAGAAACAGCCGTTCAATCGTCAACCGTAGGGAGTCGACTGCCATTTTACCGGTAGGGATCAGGTTTGTCCGCCTAAAAACTGTTTACTTTGTGCATTTACTCCCAAAGTCGTGACCATTGGGATTGTAAATGTGTCAAAAAGTGGATAACCCTGCCCCTACAGCTGACGATGGGATAGCCCGGTTTAGTTTTGACACACTACCAACAAAAAAAACGCCTTTTCGGACAGCTTCTTCTTTTTATTCTGCGGAAGTAGGGATTTCTGCTTAGTAAATATTACCTTTGCACTCCGATAGAAAACAATAAACATGGAATTATTCAGCAAAATGATAGCCACGGCACTGGGCGTTGCCGTACACCAAGTAAATAACACATTATCATTGTTGGCCGGAGGCGCCACCATCCCATTTATCAGCCGATACCGTAAAGAAGCCACAGGAGGGCTGGACGAAGTACAGATCGGTGAGATAAAAGACCGCAACGATAAACTTTGCGAATTATCCAAACGCAAAGAAACCATTTTATCTACTATTGACACACAAGGCAAACTGACCGGAGAGTTGCGTACCCGCATAGAATCCTGCTGGGATTCCACCGAACTGGAGGATATATATCTCCCCTATAAGCCCAAACGGAAAACACGCGCCGAAGCAGCCAGACAAAAAGGACTGGAACCGCTTGCCACCCTCTTAATGCTGCAACGTGAAAATCATCTGGAAAACCGTCTCGGCTCTTTCGTCAAAGGAGAAGTGAAAGACGAAGAAGATGCACTGAAAGGCGCTCGTGACATCATAGCCGAACAAGTAAGTGAAGACGAACGTGCCCGTAACCAACTGCGCAATCAGTTTTCGCGTCAGGCTGTCATCACTTCCAAAGTAATAAAAGGAAAAGAAGAGGAAGCCGTCAAATACCGTGACTACTTCGACTTCAGCGAACCGCTGAAACGATGCACTTCACACCGCTTGCTCGCCATCCGCCGGGGAGAATCGGAAGGTCTGCTGAAAGTGACCATCAGCCCTGACGACAATGAATGTAGTGAACGGCTCGAACGGATGTATGTACGCAGTAATAACGAATGTGGACATCAGGTTGCAGAAGCTGTCCGTGATGCCTACAAGCGCCTGTTGAAACCGTCCATAGAAACGGAATTCGCCACGCTCAGCAAAGAGAAAGCCGATGCAGAAGCCATCCGGGTATTTGCCGAAAATCTGAGGCAACTGTTGCTCGCTCCTCCCCTGGGACAAAAACGGGTAATGGGAATAGACCCCGGATATCGCACGGGCTGCAAGGTGGTGTGTCTTGATGCACAAGGTACCCTGCTCCACAACGAAACGATTTATCCCCATCCTCCCAAAAGCGAATATCAGCTTGCCGGACGGAAAATCACCAAACTGGTGGAACAATATGCCATAGAAGCCATTGCCATCGGTAACGGAACCGCCAGTCGGGAGACCGAACAATTTGTCACCTCACAAAGCTATAACCGTGAATTACAAGTTTTTGTAGTGAGTGAGGATGGAGCATCCATCTATTCGGCTTCCAAGACAGCGCGTGACGAGTTTCCCGATTATGACGTGACCGTGCGCGGTGCTGTTTCCATCGGACGCCGTCTGATGGACCCACTGGCCGAGCTGGTCAAAATTGATGCAAAATCCATCGGAGTAGGTCAGTATCAGCATGATGTAGACCAAACTCTTTTAAAGAAATCGCTGGACCAAACCGTAGAAAGCTGTGTGAATCTGGTCGGTGTCAATCTGAATACCGCCAGCCGGCATTTACTGACCTACATTTCAGGTCTCGGTCCCACACTTGCCCAAAATATTGTGGATTACCGTACGGCAAACGGTCCTTTTCATTCCCGGAAAGAGTTGATGAAAGTTCCCCGCATGGGAGCAAAGGCATTCGAACAATGCGCCGGTTTCCTTCGCATCCCACAATCAAAGAATCCGTTGGACAATTCGGCTGTTCATCCCGAAAGTTATCCGGTGGTGGAACATATTGCGAAAGACCTTGATTGTACGGTAGACGACTTGATAAAGAATAAAGAGTTGCGTACCAAAATTGATATTAAAAAGTATGTCTCCGATACAGTCGGACTGCCTACACTAACGGATATCATGCAAGAACTCGACAAGCCGGGGCGTGATCCCCGCCAGCAAATCCAAGTATTTGAATTTGACAAGAATGTGCGTACCATCGACGATTTGAAAGAAGGTATGATACTGCCGGGCATTATAAACAATATCACCAACTTCGGTTGTTTTGTCGACATAGGTATCAAAGAGAACGGCTTGGTACATGTATCCCGGCTATGCAGGGAATTTGTGAGCGACCCGAGCACCGTAGTCAGGATACATCAGCATGTTCAAGTAAAAGTAATGACTATCGACAAAGAAAGAAAGAGAATACAATTAACGATGATTTTAGACTGACAATAAAACAAGATAATGGAACAAGAAAATTGTAATTGGTTTGTTTTTTATAAAGACCAAATTCTAATCTTACAAACAGAAAACGGATATCATGTGCCTTGCTGTACAGAACCTCCCGTAGCAGTTCCTATCGGCAGCACTATTCACACAATAGGAGAGATGAACGGACTTCCCTGCAAAACCTATTCTCTGCACACCCCCATTCCGGGTTCCGAAAGTCCGGCAAGACAGATGATGGGACTTCGGGCTTCTTTTGATTTTCTGCCGTTGCAAGAATACCAAATGGGCGGCAAGGCTTTTCAGATATTAAATTGGGACCAAAACAGCCGTTACTGCCCGGCATGCGGTGTTCCCACCCATCAAATCTCTCCCATTGCCAAGAAATGTCCGCAATGCCGACAAGAGTTCTACCCCCGTATCTCTCCGGCCATCATCGTGCGCATACAAAAAGGAGACAGTATCCTGCTAGTGCATGCCCGTAACTTTCGCGGCACATTCAACGGACTTGTCGCCGGTTTTCTGGAGCCCGGAGAGACATTGGAAGAGTGCGTACACCGCGAAGTGGCGGAAGAAACCGGACTGCACATCAAGAATCTGAAATATTTCGGCAGCCAACCGTGGCCTTATCCCAGCGGCATCATGATAGGATTCACCGCTGACTATGAAAGCGGTGAGATCAAACTGCAAGCGGAAGAATTAAATGCCGGAGCTTTTTATACTAAAGATAACCTGCCTGAAATTCCGGGAAAACTCAGTCTGGCAAGAAAACTGATAGATGACTGGTTGGGTGAAAATAGTCAAACGGATTTAGGATAATTACAATTAGTATTTGTTATCTTTGCATCATGGAATGGTTAAATAGTCTATTTTTCGAGCATACTCCTTTACAAGCGGTAGTCATCCTGTCGATAATTACTGCCGTAGGTCTCGGCTTGGGTAAGATTCATGTATTCGGAATCTCACTGGGAGTGACTTTTGTCTTTTTTGCCGGTATTCTGGCAGGACATTTAGGGTTCTCCATTGATTCCAATATGTTGAATTATGCCGAAAGCTTCGGTCTGGTGCTCTTCGTTTATGAATTAGGATTACAGGTAGGTCCGGGCTTTTTCAGCTCTTTCAGGAAAGGAGGAGTTAAACTCAACATGCTCGGTATGGGAGTGGTCTTAATAGGTACGGTGATGACTGTAATATTAAGCAAACTCACTACAATCCCAATGAGCGACATGGTAGGCATCCTTTGTGGAGCTACAACCAACACTCCGGCATTGGGAGCCGCCCAACAGACTCTAAAACAACTTGGCGAACCGGCCAATGGAGCAGCGTTGAGTTGCGCGGTGACTTATCCGCTGGGAGTAGTCGGTGTCATCCTTGCCATGCTGGTGGTTCGCAAGCTTTTTGTACGCCCATCGGATATCGAAACAAACGAGCACGAAGATGCCAACCAGACTTTCATTGCTACTTTTAAAGTACACAATCCCGCTATTTTTAATAAAAGCATCAAAGAAGTAGCCGAACTGAGTTATCCCAAATTTGTCATCTCCCGCCTATGGAGAAACGGCGCGGTAAGCATTCCCACTTCTGAAAAGGTTTTGAAAGAAGATGACCGCTTGCTAATCATCACTACCGAAAAAGACGCCCCCACCCTTACTATCCTTTTCGGCGAGCAGGAAGCTCAGGATTGGAATAAAAAAGACATTGACTGGAATGCTATCGACAGCCAGCTGATTTCCAAGCACATTGTTGTCAGCCGCCCTGAAATCAATGGAAAAAAACTCGGTTCCCTACGCCTGCGCAACAGCTATGGAATCAATATCAGCCGTGTGATGCGCAGTGGTGTGCAACTGCTTGCAACTCCGGGGCTAATCCTCCAACTGGGTGACCGGCTCACTGTGGTAGGTGAAGCAAAAGCAATAGAAAACGTCGAAAAAGTATTGGGAAACGCTACCCGTACACTGAAAGACCCCAACCTTGCCGCCATCTTTATCGGGATAGTGCTCGGATTGGTTCTCGGTTCAATTCCCATTGCCATTCCGGGAGTCAGTACTCCTGTCAAACTCGGACTTGCCGGCGGCCCTATCGTAGTAGGTATTCTCATCGGTTGTTTCGGACCACGTTTCCATCTGATTACATATACAACCCGAAGTGCCAACCTGATGTTGAGAGGAATAGGGTTATCACTCTATCTGGCATGTCTGGGTCTGGATGCCGGAGCCCACTTCTTTGAGACCGTTATGCGCCCCGAAGGAGCAATCTGGATTGGTTTAGGATTCGCCATCACTTTTCTTCCAGTCGTAATCATGGCACTCATCGCCCTGCGCATGAGCCATCTGGATTTTGGCAGCACTTGCGGAATGCTGTGTGGAAGCATGGCCAACCCCATGGCACTTAATTATGCCAACGACACTTTGCCCGGTGACAACCCTGCAGTGAGCTATGCCACAGTATACCCGCTGTCTATGTTCAGCCGTGTCATTATTGCACAATTAATACTCATGTTCTTTTTATAAAATATAACAATGAACGCTTATAATCAAATTACCCCCGAAACCATACAAGAAGATATGCGATACCTGCAACTGTTATCGCACAGCTTCCCGACCATAGCCGATGCCAGTACGGAAATCATCAATCTGGAAGCCATCCTTAACCTTCCCAAGGGAACAGAACATTTTCTGGCGGACTTACATGGAGAATATGAAGCTTTTCAGCATGTGCTACGTAATGCTTCGGGAGCCATCAAACGAAAAGTAAACGAAATATTCGGCAATACTTTACGTGAGAATGAGAAGAAAGAACTTTGCACCCTGATTTATTATCCTGAACAAAAACTGGAGCTTATCAAGGGAGTGGAAACAGATATAGACGACTGGTATGTCATCACACTCAACCAACTGGTCCGCGTCTGCCAAAATGTTTCTTCCAAATATACGCGTTCCAAAGTGCGGAAGGCACTTCCCAAGGAATTTTCGTACATCATTCAGGAATTGCTGCACGAAAGTTCGATGGTACCCAACAAGCAGGCTTATATCAATGTCATTATAAGTACGATTATCAGTACCCGCCGTGCAGATGATTTCATTATTGCACTCTGTCAACTCATTCAGCGTCTCACTATCGATACACTGCACGTATTAGGAGATATTTTTGACCGTGGACCCGCTCCCCACCGTATCATGGACATTCTCTGCAACTATCATAACTTTGATGTACAATGGGGAAACCATGATATTCTATGGATGGGAGCTGCAGCCGGAAACGAATGTTGCATGGCTAACGTGCTCAGATTGGCAATGCGCTATGGTAACTTGTCCGTACTTGAAGACGGATACGGTATCAATCTTCTGCCGCTGGCAACCTTTGCCATGGAAACTTATGCCGAAGACTCGTGCAGCCTGTTCGGTCCCAAAGTAGAAGGTCAGGAATGCACGTACAACGAAAAGACCTTGCGCATGATTGCTCAAATGCATAAAGCCATAAGCATCATCCAATTCAAACTGGAAGCGGAAATCATCAAACGCCGTCCCGATTTCGGAATGGATGACCGCATGTTGCTTCATCGCATCGACTTCGAACGGAATATACTGACTTTAGACGGAAAAGAATATGAATTGAAAGACAGTTTCCTACCGACAGTAGATCCTGCCGACCCCTATAAGCTGACTCCCGAAGAAAGAGAAATCATGAATAAGCTTCATCATTCATTCGTCAGCAGCGAAAAACTGAAAAAGCATATGCGTTGCCTGTTCCGCTACGGATGCATGTACACCGTAAGCAACTCCAACCTGCTGTTTCATGCTTCCGTTCCCCTCAATGAAGACGGTACCTTGAAAAACGTGATGATAGCCGGGAAAGCCTATAAAGGCAAAAAACTGCTCGAAAAGGTCGGGCATCTGATACGCACCGCTTACTTTGCAGAAGAAGATAATGAAGAGAAGCAATTTGCCATAGACTATGTGTGGTATTTATGGAGCGGAAAAGACTCTCCTGCCTTCGACAAAAACAAGATGGCTACTTTTGAACGCTATTTCCTGAAAGAAAAGGAATTGCATAAAGAGATAAAAGGACACTACTACACTCTTCGCAACGAAGAAAAAGTATGCGATATGCTTTTAGACGAGTTTGGAGTAGTAGGAAAACACCGCCATATCATCAACGGTCATGTGCCGGTTAAAACCATTCAAGGGGAAAACCCTATTAAAGCCAATGGCAAGATGATGGTGATAGACGGCGGATTCTCCAGAGCTTATCATTCCGAGACCGGTATTGCCGGATATACCTTGGTCTATCATTCACGCGGCTTCCAGCTAGTCCAGCATGAACCTTTCACATCCATGCAGAAAGCGATAGAAGAAGGACAGGATATTAAATCGAGTACACAAATCGTAGAGCTCAGCTCGCAGAGAATGATGGTGAAGGATACGGACAAAGGCCGGGAATTAGTTACCCAAATCAATGATTTGAAAAAGCTGCTCTTAGCCTACCGCATGGGACTTATTAAAGAAAAAGCCTTGTAAGGACATAAAAGAAAAGGAAGGTGTGTCAAAATTCCCTTTTTATCGAAATGAGAGTTTCGACACACCCTCCAACAAACTTTAATTTAATACATCTAAAAAATAAAAATGATTATATTTTAAAAGAATCATCCCAACACTTGATTCGTCATCGAATCAGGAAAAACCACTGTCGGCTTGAACGACTTGGCCTCTTCAAAATCCATCATGGCATACGACATGATAATCACGATATCTCCCACCTGCACTTTACGTGCAGCCGCACCATTCAGACAAATACATCCCGAACCGCGTTCTCCTTTAATAATATACGTTTCAAAACGCTCTCCGTTATTGTTATCCACAATGTGTACTTTCTCACCGGCAATCATATTGGCGGCATCCATCAAATCTTCATCAATCGTGATACTACCCATATAGTTCAGGTTAGCTTCTGTCACACGAACACAATGAAGTTTGGATTTCAACACTTCAATCATCATAGCTTTTCCTTATATTTTATATTGTCAATCAAGCGTACCTCACCGCAAAATACGGTGATACAACCTACTGCATATTCCGTATCTTCCCAATTGGCAATCTTCTGCAGACTATTTCCATCCACTATTTCAAAATACTCCAAACGCAAGCCCTTGGAAGCTGCAATAGCATTCTCTACAAACTTCTGAGTCTCTGCCACTGTATGTGACGCAGCAAACATACGGCTCTTAAACAATGTTTGTGATATATTCAATGCATATTCTCTTTCTTCAGGTGAAAGACGTGCATTACGACTGCTCAGAGCCATACCGTCTTCTTCGCGAACGATAGGACATCCCACAATCTGCAACTTAAATTCCATTTGTTTCACCATTTCACGAATAATAGCCAACTGCTGGAAATCTTTCTCGCCAAAATAAGCACGGTCAGGCTCTACTATCATAAATAGTTTACTCACAATTTGGCATACACCATTAAAATGTCCCGGACGGAATCGTCCTTCCATTACTGTGTCCAACGGAGCATAGCTGAACCGGCGTGTATCCGGCTCCGGATAAATTTCTTCCACGGATGGAGCAAAAACAAAAGATGCCCCTACCTTTTCCAATAATTCACAATCGGCATCCAACGTACGCGGATATTTAATTAAGTCATTCCGGTCGTTAAACTGAGTAGGATTCACAAAATCACTCACTACCACCACATCATTCTCGGCAACAGCACGTTTCACCAATGAAGCATGACCTGCATGCAACGCTCCCATCGTAGGAACCAAACCGATTGTTTTTCCTATATTACGCAGGGCATCAAGCTCTGACTGAAGCTCTTTAATCGTATGAACTAACTTCATTTTATCTCACTTCTTTTTAAGCTGTTTCAATTAAAACGGCTGCAAAGTAAACCATTATTTTGGAGATAACGAAAAAAAAAACGTTTTATTATCAGCCAAAGATATGCCAACAACGACAACTTCAGCTCGCTATCAGACAGAAAAACAATTCTTTTTTCCTTTATTATCAGACGCTTAACAAATCATAAGGAATTATTAAGTGTGTATTTTTGCCTCTCTCAGCTATTTTTTTTATATCTTTGCAAAATGTTTATGAGCAACAAAAAGTTAAGATGAAGGCAAATAAAGTTTTATTTATTACACAAGAGATTACCCCTTACGTTCCCGAATCCGAAATGGCAAGCATGGGAAGATATCTTCCGCAGGCTATTCAGGAAAAAGGCAGAGAAATCAGAACTTTTATGCCGAAGTGGGGCAATGTTAATGAACGCAGAAATCAATTACACGAAGTCATTCGCCTGTCGGGTATGAACCTGATTATCGACGATACAGACCACCCGTTGATTATCAAGGTTGCGTCAATCCAAGCCGCCCGCATGCAGGTATATTTCATTGATAATGATGATTATTTCCAGCACCGTCAAATGGTAGCTGATGAAAACGGAGTAGAATACACGGACAATGACGAACGTGCTATTTTCTATGCACGTGGTGTATTGGAAACAGTAAAGAAACTGCGTTGGTGTCCCGATGTTATCCATTGTCAGGGTTGGATGAGTGCATTTGTACCCCTCTATATCAAAAAAGCTTATCAAGACGAACCGTCTTTCAGAGATTCTAAAGTTGTATTCTCTGTATTCGGAGATGATTTCAAATCGGAATTCCAAGGTGATTTAGCCGAGAAATTGATGCTGAAAGGCATTGAAAGAAATGATGTAGACAACATTATCAAAACTCCGGCTAATTATGAAGAACTCTGCAAATTGGCCATCGCCTATTCAGACGGTGTAATTCAAAATAGTGAAAAGGTAAATGAGAACGTGATGAAATTCGCACGCGAATCGGGTATTCCTGTTCTTGATTACCAATCACCCGAAACTTATGCAGACGCTTTTAATAACTTCTACGATGAAGTTTGGGAGTTTGAAAAGAAATAAATCAATATAGATTACAAAAATGAAAATCAAATATTTATGCGCATTGTTGTTAGCCGCACTTACATACAGTTGCGATGATACGACACCGGGAATCGGTGATACGACTATTCCGGATGGAGACCATATTCAGGCCGGAGGCAAAATCTATGATGTCACCACCCGTTCTATTTTAGCGGATTCCGTATATGCACGTACCAGTACTGCTTATCTGGGACGTTATACCGACCCTCAGTTCGGTGAATTCACGTCCGACTTTATAGCGCAATTCAACTGTACGGATGATTTTGAATTCCCCGAAGCTGTACAAGAGATCACAGGACTGACACTCTTTGTCCAATATACGAAATTTTTCGGAGATTCCCTAAACTCCATGCGCATGAGAATTGATACATTGGACAAAGTGATACCGGAAGGAGATTTGAACACATTTTATACGAATGTAAATCCCGACAACTACTACAACGAAAATGCCAAACCCATCGCTGAAAAAGCTTATTCGGCAGGCGGAACCGATGCCCACCTCACAGATACGCTTAGCAGCAGATATTATACTCAAACCATAAAATTGCCCACTAATCTGGGAAAATTTATGTATGAGAAATATAAGGAAGATAAAAACAACTATAAGAATGCCGATGCATTTATCAAGAATGTCTTAAAAGGCATCTATGTACGTTGTACACATGGTGACGGTACTATTCTATATATTGACAACCTTGACTTACGTATGCATTTCAGCAGATTGATTAAGAGTTCTTCCAATAAGCTAGACTCTTTGGTAAATACATTCGCTGATTTTGCTGCGACAAAAGAAGTTATTCAAGCCAACCGTTTCCAGAATTCCGAAAGATTGAAAGAATTGGTGGACAAAGACAATTGTACTTACATAAAGACTCCTGCCGGAATCTATACGGAAGCTACATTGCCTGTCGATGAAATATATGAAGCGCATCAGAATGATACATTGAATGCTGCAACTCTTTCTTTCACCCGCTTTAACGAAAAAAACAACAGCAGTTTTGCAATGGGCATTCCCCAATATTTATTAATGGTAAGAAAGAAGGAAATGTACTCGTTCTTTGAGGAGAATAAGATTACCGACAATATCTCTTCTTTCATCACAAGCTTTACCAGCAACAGTAATAAATATACTTTTTCCAATATTGCCCAATTGATTACTCACTGCATCGAAGAAAAGAAAAAAGGAGAAGCCGGTGACCCGGACTGGGTTAAAAAGAATCCCGATTGGAATAAAGTTGTGCTGATACCTGTAAAGGTGGACTTTGATACAAACAATTCGATTATCGGGGTAAGCAATAACTTGGATATGGAGAGCGCTGAGCTGAAAGGCGGCACCAAAGCAGGAAATGAATTAAAAATGCAAATCATATATACCAAGTTCTAACGATACGGATTACACGTTAGTACGCATAGGGTCACACATATATATGTGTGGCCCTACGTGTACTAATGCACAAGGTCACACATACGTACGTGTAAGCCCATGCCTGCACAGGCATAAAAATGAAGGGTGCGCCAAAAGTCCGAAACGGTTTTACTTTTGACGCACCCTTTTTTATCTTTTGCCTCAAGATGGCTGTAACCGGATTAAATTCCCAATGACTTTCTTACGGCTTCTACTTTTTCTTCTGCAGCAGCATTAGCAGCATCATAGCACTTAGGACATCCCATCTCGCCTTTCACTTCCATATAGAACTTAATCTTAGGTTCGGTACCCGAAGGACGAACAGAAATCTTAGTACCGTCTTCAGTGAAGTATTGCAGTACATTAGAGGTTTCAGGCATATCAATATCTGCCACATTACCTTCACCGTCTGTAGCTTTCAAAGTCTTGTAATCCTTTGCCAATATCACTTTAGAACCACCGATTTCTTTCGGAGGATTGGCGCGGAAGTTTTCCATCATTGCTTTGATTTCATCTGCACCACTCTTACCAGGCTTCACTACATTGACTGTCGTTTCTTTAGAGAAACCATATTCCACATAGATATCCATCAGAACATCGAACAAAGTCTTGCCCCGATCTTTGGCCCAAGCACAGATTTCAGCCAGCAACGCACAAGCAGAAACAGCATCTTTATCACGAACGAAGTCTTCGGCCAGGAAACCATAACTTTCTTCACCACCGCCGATGTATTGCTGTTTGCCTTCGCTCAAACGGATTTCACGTGCAATCCATTTAAAACCGGTATAGCAGTCGCGCATCTCAATCTTATTCTTGTCGGCCACAGCCTTGATAAGCTCGGTAGTAACAATGGTCTTGACAATAAAATCATTGTCCTTCATCTTGCCCATTGCAATGCGGTTCTTGATGATATAATACAAGAAAAGCAAACAAGTCTGATTACCATTAATCAATACCCATTCACCCTTGTCGTTCTTACAAGCCATACCTACACGGTCGGCATCCGGGTCACTCGCCATCACGATGTCAGCATCAATTTTCTTAGCCAAATCGATAGCCATAGACAATGCTTCCGCATTTTCGGGATTCGGCGAGATAACAGTCGGGAAATCGCCACTCTTCACCATCTGTTCGGGCACGCAATGCACATTTTCAAAGCCCCATTGTTTCAAAGCACGCGGAATCAGCATCATACCCGTTCCATGAATAGGAGTATACACAATACTCAAATCCTTCTGACGCTTAATTACTTCAGAATCAATAGAAATAGTATGCACCTTATCCAAATAGATGCTATCGATATCCTCACCAATCACCTGAATCAGTTCTTTGTTTCCTTCAAACTTAATATCGGCCGCCGAAGCAATCTTATTCACTTCATCAATAATACCTTTATCATGCGGAGCCAATACTTGTGCACCATCATCCCAATAGGCCTTATAACCGTTATATTCTTTCGGGTTATGAGAAGCTGTCAGGATGATACCGCTTTGACATCCCAAATGACGAATGGCAAAAGACATCTCAGGAGTGGGACGCATATCCTCAAACAGATATACCTTGATACCATTAGCCGAGAAAATATTTGCTGAGATTTCGGCAAACAGACGGCTGTTGTTACGGCAATCATGACCAACCACAACAGCTATTTGTTCAAGGTCTTTAAAGTTCTTATTAAGATAGTTGGACAATCCCTGAGTAGCTGCACCGACAGTATATATATTCATACGGTTACTACCTACTCCCATGATACCGCGCAAACCGCCTGTACCAAATTCCAAATCTTTATAAAATGCTTCTATCAAATCGGTTTTATCTTCATTTTCCAACATACGCTTTACCTCTGCCTGAGTTTCGGCATCGTATGCAGGAGTTAACCACTTCTTGGCTTTCTCAGTCACTTGCTGAATCAATTCTTCATTTTCCATGTGATCTACTTTATTAGAGTTAATATTTTAATAATACGCAAATGTAAAAGAATAAGTTCACAATTCCTATCTTTTGAAGAAATAAATTATAATGGAATCCATGCCTGTATCCATGAAAAAAAAATCCGCACTACACCTCCATAGAGATGTAATGCGGACAGCTTTTTATTATCAAACGTAAGATACGCCTTCTTATTTTGTCACTTTATAACGCTCTCCTGTAGCTTTCACCAGCTCTTCCAAAAATTCCTGAGGATAACCCGGACGCACCAGCGGAGCACAGTTTCCTGTTTCCGGTCGCAAGATAGAGCCGTTCTTTGCCATTTTCTTCACTGCACCGTCGTTGTATTTCACAATGAGGAATTCTCCCAACTTCTTCCAGCTGTCAACTGCCGACTGAGCCGTCATGCAAGAATAGTTGGTCAAGAACTCTTTCGCTTTCACCGGGTCTTTCTCGTAAAGGCTGAGTGCAGCGTTTTCTATACCACTTTGCGCACTGTCATAAGTATCCTCCAAATTGTTTTGAACCGCACGCATATCCTCAATCATCAAACTGTATCGAGGACGAATCATGTCGGCCACCCAGTTGTAAATCCAGAAAGCGGAATTCCACGAGAAGGTTACACAGTCTGCTTCTTTACCGCTATAACAATCGGGAATTCTGTCCGTACAGCAATAGACCGGAGCAAATACTGTCATGTTGGCATCATCCGCACCAAACCACAGTACACCACCTATCGCATCGGGGAGTTCGGCACGCATCTGTGCCACAAATGTAAATGCAGTCTGCTGAGTAGAAATCGGGCGTTCATTAAAATACTCTTTGTCGCCTACTTTATAAGTCAACGGTGACAAACGATAAGGTGTTTTAAAAGGACCGGCTCCCGGATCATTAGTGATATCCAGCGGCGTGCCTTCATAATGGTCACGCATGGCTCTTTGTACATCGCGCACAGAAAGCTTATGGTCGGGCTTGATATAAAGAGGCATCGGTTCCTTGCTCTCTCCCTTTATATAAGGCAAATAGGTATCTCCTACCGCTTTATTAAACATATTATAGTAGCTCCATACACGTGCTTCACAAAAACGAAGCCCGCCGAAATCCAAAGGATTATAAGCTTCCGAAAAACTAAAATCTTTGTTCATACCGTCAAAATAACCTTTCTCGCGGGCAAACGAAATCACATCGGGAGAATAGAGACAGTTGTCTTTGTCATTCATATTAAATTTATGAATCCGGCTTTGATTGGCATGTGCTGCAATACAATCATCCGGTATCCTGACAGCTACCCATACTGCTCCTTTCACACCCGGCCCTTTGCCTATCATTTCAAGAATCCATACTTCGTTGGGGTCTGCAATAGAGAATGACTCGCCACTGCTGTAATAGCCGTATTCCTTAACCAAGTCAGTCATCACTTCAATAGCTTCTTTTGCCGTGCGCGAACGTTGGAGCGCAACATAAATAAGACTGCCGTAATCCATAATACCGGTAGTATCCACCAACTCTTCACGCCCGCCGAAGGTTGTTTCTCCAATCGTTACCTGATATTCATTCATGTTTCCAATCACATTGTAAGTTTGGGGGGCTTCCTTTATCTGTCCCAAATACTTACCCGTATCCCATTCATGAATATCACGCATGGTGCCTTTGGCATGTACACCTGCGGGATAATGATATAACTCACCGAACATTCCGTATGAATCGGCTGAATAAGATACAATAACCGAACCGTCTGTCGATGCATTTTTACCAACAATAAAGTTGGTACAGGCCAGTGTTTCGGTCACGGCTGCCATCAGCAAGGCAGCTCCTAAAATTAGCTTGTTCTTCATTTATATAACTTTTTAATTGTGTTATTCTGTTTTCTACTTAAAACTTATATTCTTTCCGCGTCTCATTTCCACAATAATCGGTCACGATCACTTCCAGCTTATGGGGCACTCCCCTTTTCAAACGCTTCGGGTACTTCATTGACAACCGGGCTGTCTTCGAGCTGAAACTGAAAAGCTCAAACCGACCGTCAATCATCACCTTGTAATCTTTCACACCTGTCTCGGCATCACCAATCTTAAACTGTATGTTTCCGCTTTTCCACTGAGACCGGTTCAGGGGAGTGACTCGCGGAGAAACCGTATCGACAGCCACGGTATATGTTCCCAACTCACGAATGGTTGTTTTCATCCAGCCGTCATCAAACTTCCCTCCGGCAGAACCCTTCCTGTTTCCCCACTTACGGACTACATAATATTTTGATGTGTCTTCCACCGGAAAACGATGCACGCCAATCATCAACGTACATCCCGCCTGCAAAGGCACTGCCTCATCATGCAACCGATATTCGTATGCAATGGCAGCAGTATCCTTTATCACCTTAGTGTTCAATGCAATGTCTTCATACAGCATGCCTCGCGGAATGACCAATTCCATTCCGGGTTCCTGTATCACATTGCCTTTATCCCATTCCAAATAATGTTTTGCTTGCGGATTATATTCTTCTATCGGCATCCGGCATCCACGCACCACAAACCGATATGTGTTCTTATTGCCATATAAATCCTCCAGTTCATAACGGAAGTGATAATCCCTCTCCTCATCAATCGTCACGACTCCTCCCTTCTCATCAGCCTGTAACATACGCAAAGGATTTCCCGGAAGTATCTGTGAACGCATCACCCAACTGTTTTTCTTCACATGTTCCTCATAATCCGTCCAAGCGTTAATCATGCGGTTTTCTTCAGGCAAAACGCCATCCACCGTACTACGGAACACTTCAGCCGTATCTACATAAAGTACGACAGACCGCACCCCGTAATTGTTATGCGTACCGTCCATGTAGTCGTATGCTTTTATACCTGCTGCTATTTCTCCCCAAGCCTCAACCGGAGTTCCCAATGCGGCAACCGGAATCGCTTTCTTCTTCGGAGAACCGCTCACCACTCCTTTCCCCGGCTGAGGATAAAGCATCACCAAAGAAGCACGAGGCGGAGTCGTGTCTTTCACCTTATCCGTATAAAACTGCAAAGGGTCTATCAGCTCACCTGTATCCGTACGACGAATCTCCATATGCAAATGAGGACCAAACGAATATCCTTCATTACCGCTCAAAGCAATAATCTCACCGGACTTAAACGCCAGTTGGCCGGGTTCAAACTTCAAGTCTACCGCAAAAGTCTCATTCTCATACTGATATTCTTCCACCAGCTTTGCCACAGCCGGAGCGAACTTTGAGATATGTCCATACACGGAAGTATAGCCATTAGGATGAGTGATATACAAAGCCTGCCCATAACCTCCGGGCGTAACCGACACACGGCTTACATAGCCGTCGGCAATGCAATGAATAGGCTTGCCAATCTCCCCCTGCGTTTTAAAATCAACTCCTCCGTGAAAATGATTGGCACGCAACTCACCAAAGTTTCCGCTTAAAGTCAACGGAAAATCAAAGGGGGAAATAAAAGGTTTTTCGGGATGTTCCTGTGCCCGGGTAGCCAAACAGCCTCCCAATGCAAGGAGCAATATATAACTGCGTATCGTCATTTTTCTCCTATCTGTTTTTTTGTTCTTTTCCGCCCCTGCATACGGGCAGGTGCAAACTTACAAAATAAATTCAAAAGTTCCTCTTAATTTGTGTTGCTAAACATACTTCACAGAGAAAAAAAACAGAGCAGCAAGGAACCTACTTTTCTGACATTTTGTTACCTTTGATACATTCAAACCCCTTAAATGTGACGATTATGATAGTAGGAATTCCTAAAGAAATCAAGAACAACGAGAATCGTGTATCGTTAACCCCCTCGGGAGCACGAGAATTAGTACAAAGAGGTCACACGGTATATGTCCAGCACACTGCCGGTATCAACAGCGGATTTACTGACGAAGACTATGAAAAGGCCGGAGCACATATACTCCCCTCCATCGAAGATGTGTATGGAACAGCCGAAATGATTATCAAAGTAAAAGAACCTATCGAAAGCGAATACGGCTTGGTGCGCGAGGGGCAATTGGTATTTACCTATTTTCACTTTGCCTGCGACCAACAGTTGACGGAAGCCATGATAAAAAGCAAATCGGTGTGTATGGCTTACGAAACGGTAGTAGACAGGCAGGGCGCCCTTCCTTTATTGATTCCAATGAGTGAAGTAGCCGGCCGCATGTCTGTGCAAGAAGGTGCACGCTTTCTGGAAAAGCCACAAGGCGGGAAAGGAATTTTACTGGGTGGAGTGCCGGGGGTAAAACCTGCAAAAGTATTAGTTTTGGGCGGTGGAGTTGTGGGAACCAACGCCGCTTTAATGGCTGCCGGACTGGGAGCAGACGTCACTATTTGTGATATATCCCTTCCACGCCTAAGACAGCTAAATGAATTTATGCCCAAAAATGTGAAAACATTATTCTCATCCGCTCACAATATAGAACAGGAACTCGCTACCACCGACTTGGTAATAGGTGCTGTTTTGATTCCCGGAGCAAAAGCTCCTCACCTCATCACCCGCCCTATGCTCAAACTGATGAAAAAAGGAAGTGTGCTGGTAGATGTAGCCATCGACCAAGGAGGTTGTTTTGAGACGTCACACCCAACCACACACGCCGAGCCGACATACGAAGTCGATGGAATCATTCATTATTGTGTAGCCAATATTCCCGGAGCAGTGCCATGCACTTCTACTTTGGCACTGACCAATGCAACATTACCTTACGCCGTCAAATTGGCAGATATGGGATGGGAAAAAGCCTGTGAAACAGATTCCGGACTCAAAAAAGGCTTGAATATTGTAAATGGAAAAGTCGTATTCCCGGCTGTTGCAGAAGCCTTCGGATGGAAAATATAATCCCCCCCTTAAAGAAGCAAATGTATTAAAAGCCGGAAGAAATTATCATGGTGATAATGATATGGCTTTTAATACATTTCTCTATTTCAACCATAAAGACTAACAGCTTCCGGGCATAACGATGGCATAGAAATCCAGTTTACCCTCTCACAAGCCACTGCATATAATAAAATCAGACTCTTTAAGGCAAGAACATTTTACAGTCACCGGCCCCATCATTTTTTTCTCTTTTCTTAATAATATTATCAAATATTCTCCTATCTTCGCAAGAAATTGATAAAATACACGATATGAAATGTTACAAATTCATTAGTTTATTGGCTGTGTTCTTTGCGGTAACAACATTGACACACGCCCAAAATGCAGGTCCCTGCACGGGAAGTGAGTATGCCACTGATGCAGAGTTTTTCCGTGCGTATGCCTCTGCACAGAGTAGTGATGCAACAGCTTCCAAGAAAAAAGCCATGACCGGTGCCCGAACAGCCCTTGAAAACCAAATCAAAACAAAAGCAGAAGCTGCTGCCAAATCGCAGACTAAGATATCCGGTGCTGACATTGCTCAATTCAACAGCCTGATTCAGGGAGTGATACAGCAAGAAGTAGTCAAAATGAAAGTCATCTGCGAGAACAGTGAACAAGCCGGCGGACGATATAAAACACATATCGTAGTAGAAGTTACCAAAGCAAGTGTATTGACGAATATTGTCAACAGTGCCAAAAGTGATGAAAAACTGAAAGCGAACTTCGAAGAAGGTAAATTCAAACAGGCTTTTTAAGCCCTCACTAAAACTCCTTGGTCTTTTTCAAAAACTCTTTGATCTTTTCTGAAAACTCTTTAGTCTTTTCCAAAAACCTCAAAGTCTTTTTAAAAGCCTCTCGAACCTTTTCCAAAAGAACAAACGCCTAAGAGTCTTTCAAAAACTCTCAGGCGCTTTAAATATACCTAAGTTCTGATACCTAATCTTAGAACAATAATATATAAGCCAATGTACTCAAGCTGATTACCACCCACAAAATCACTCCCTGAATAAGCGGTTTCATTCCTACTTGCTTTAATACATCCATCGACAATGACGCACCGATAAAGAACATCGTTATAATCAACCCTTTACGTGCCAAATCCGAAATGGCCTGTCCCAGTTGAGGAATGCCATCCAACACATAAGTATTGAGAATGATAGCACCTATAAAGTAAAAGATAAACCAGGGAACACTGATTTTCTTGCCACTTCCCTTAAAGATAAATGAAGTAGCTAATGCCAATGGAATAATCCACAGCGCACGAGTCAATTTAATCGTTGTAGCCACTTTCAAGGCTTCCTCACCATAAGCAGCCCCTGCACCTACCACCGAACTGGTATCATGAATGGCAATCGCTGCCCAAGTTCCGAATTGCTGCTGGTCTAATCCCAGCCAATGTCCCAAAACGGGAAAAATAAACAAGGCTATTGCATTCAATACAAAAATAGTAGCCAACGCCACAGACATTTCGCTGTCTTTTGCCTTTAGGACAGGCCCCACAGCAGCAATGGCACTACCACCGCAGATAGCAGTTCCTGAACTTATCAGATAAGAAGTATCACGGTCTATCTTCAATATTTTACGGCCGATAAACATACCGATGAGCATAGTTCCAATCACTGAAAGGATGGTAAATTCCATACCTTCCTTACCGGAAGCCAGAGAAGCTTGAAGATTCATGCCGAACCCCAAGCCTACCACTGAATACTGCAATAAATATTTTGAAGTTTTTTTATTGAACTTGGGATGAGCCTGACCACACACCAATGCGAATATCAAACCTAGGAATAAAGCTACCGGTGGAGTGACCCAATGTGAGAAAGGGGCCAATGCCGGGATATAATCCATTAACAAAAAAACGATCAACGTGGAAAGTATACCTACATAAATTACTTTGTTGTTTTGCTGTAAAGCTGATACTGAAATCATATTTCTACCTTTCTTTAAATGTTATTTTCTGTTTCGGAGTGCAAAGGTAGTATATGTTTCGATAGATCACCAATCGTTTTTATTTATAGGTTATAACTTTTCTTTATAATGTTCGGCAAACTGCATAAATAAAGCCGGCAATCCGTTTTCCTGTCCCTGCAACTGCACAAAGTCAAATTCCCGAAACATAGATAAATCTTTTATTTCCAGCACTTTCATCTCACCTGCATACAATTCTTTATTGACAGAACGTATAGAAAGAATCCCCAAGCAATCACAGTTTTCCAAAAAAAGTTTGATGCTTTCCGTACTTCCCAAATACATTTTCACATTCAGGTCTGATAACTTTATATTGTGCTTTTGAAGAGCTGCCAATAAGATATCCAATGTTCCAGATCCTCTTTCACGCAACACCAAAGGAATTTTTTTAAACTCTTCTAATGTGATTTCATCATATTCCGTCCATTTACTGTGAGTATGAACAACAGGAACCAATTCATCTTGCAGAAATGAAGTATACTTCAAATTAGGCTGCCGGATATTTCCCTCCACCAAAGCAAGGTCTATGCGATGTTCCTGCAGAGCTTTTTCCACTTCCAAAGAATTTCCGTTAAATAAAGACAGAGAGACTTGTGGGAATTTCTCGATAAAGCGTGCCAACAATGGAGGAAGCACATATTGGGCAATAGTGGTACTGGCTCCCAAACGCAGCTTTCCGATATGTTCATTACGCAACAGATTCATCTCATACTCCAGTCGCCCGTATTCTTCCAATATCTTCTCGCAGTGCTCCAGTAACAGCCTTCCGGCATCAGTCAGCGATATTTTATTCCCCATCCGCTCAAAGAGACGCGTCTGATACATCGTCTCTAACTCCTGAATATGCTTTGTTATGGCAGGCTGACTGATGAAAAGCTCTTGAGATGCCTTAGTAAAGCTAAGGTTCTTTGCCACACAACTGAATACTCTCAACCGAAAATCAGACATAGTGCTACTTTTATTACAACTCGTCGGCTTTTATCCCTAAAGCTTGCAAAACAGCGAATCCCAACATCTCCCACTGATAAGCAATCGCTTCAGTCGGTGGATTCATGCCAAAGACAGTCATTCCGTCTTTTCCGTCCACCTTATTTAATATAGCGGGAACTTCATTGCCATACTCTTCTTCCGCAGGAACCGCTATCAAGCGTTTCACATCTTTCGCATCCGCAACCACCCTCAGTGATTCAAGAAACAATTCATCCCTTCCTGCCATATCCGAAGGCTCAAAAGAATAAAAAGCGAACTCACCCAAGTGACTCTTAAAAGCTACATTATTCAATTCTTGACGCAAATCTCCCGGTTGGCAAGTGCTCATATTCTCACTTTCCTTATCATAAATAAGCAATACCTGAATATTATTCTCCCCGAATTGTAGTCCGGCATCCAAAGCCAGGCACTCCATCAGCACCGGCAGATCAGCCTTTGGCAATTCACGCCCCAATACGGTACTAAAGTGCTTTTTCAAGTCGCCACACACTCTGTTCAAATATGCTGCATCTACCAGCATTACAGTTTCTGCAAAATTCATCTCATTCGCCATATTCTTACTTTTGTCATTTTCTTTTCTACATTACCGGTCTAAAGATAGAAATAATCTTTTCTCCTTCCGAAAGTTTTCTGCCTTTTTGTATCCAATTCGGACTTTTTTTCATTTAAGAGCTCTTACACCCTGTCATTTTGTCTGATTCTTTTACCCCAACCACCTGTTTTTCCTCTGCTTTCAGCTTTTGGCAAAGTATTTGAGCGTTCTTTACCGAAATCGCTTAAAGCATTGAACAAAGACGTAACGATTCCGTTTTCAATAGGTATTTTGAAATAAAACAGAAAGGAGATACAATATGAATTTTAACAACTTCACAATTAAATCACAAGAGGCAGTGCAGGAAGCTGTGAACCTTACGCAAACCCGCGGACAGCAGGCTATCGAACCGGTTCATTTGCTGGCCGGTGTGCTGAAAGTTGGTGAAAACGTGACTAACTTTATCTTCCAGAAATTGGGGATGAATGCACAACAGGTTACGTTAGTCATCGACAAACAGATAGACTCACTGCCAAAGGTCAGCGGCGGAGAACCTTATCTGAGCCGCGAAAGCAACGAGGTATTACAAAGGGCAACCCAGTATTCTAAAGAAATGGGAGATGAATATGTTTCACTGGAAGCTATCATTCTGGCATTACTGAATGTAAAGAGTACTGTTTCTACCATTCTGAAAGATGCGGGTATGACCGACAAAGATTTACGTGCTGCAATCACAGAACTACGGAAAGGAGAAAAAGTAACTTCTCAATCCAGCGAAGACACTTATCAGTCCTTAAGTAAATATGCCATCAACTTAAATGAGGCTGCCCGCAGTGGAAAGCTCGACCCGGTTATCGGCCGTGATGAGGAAATCCGGCGAGTATTACAAATATTAAGCCGACGTACCAAGAATAATCCGATTTTAATCGGTGAACCGGGTACAGGTAAGACAGCCATCGTTGAAGGTTTGGCACACCGTATCATTCGTGGTGACGTGCCCGAAAACCTGAAAAACAAACAGATTTATTCATTGGACATGGGTGCACTGGTAGCCGGTGCCAAATATAAAGGTGAATTTGAGGAACGTTTGAAATCGGTTATCAATGAGGTGACAAAGTCGGAAGGCAGTATTATTTTGTTCATTGACGAAATCCATACTTTGGTAGGAGCCGGAAAAGGTGAAGGAGCAATGGATGCTGCCAATATCCTGAAACCTGCATTGGCACGTGGTGAACTTCGCAGCATCGGTGCCACAACCCTTGACGAGTATCAGAAATACTTTGAAAAGGACAAAGCTTTGGAACGCCGTTTCCAAACTGTAATGGTTGCCGAACCGGATACTTTAAGCACCATCTCTATTCTGCGTGGATTAAAAGAGCGATATGAAAATCATCATAAGGTTCGTATTAAAGACGAAGCCATTATTGCTGCCGTAGAACTGAGTAACCGCTACATCACCGAGCGTTTCCTGCCCGACAAAGCCATCGACCTGATGGACGAGGCTGCTGCCAAACTTCGTATGGAACGTGATTCTGTTCCTGAGGAGCTGGATGAAATCTCACGCCACCTGAAACAATTGGAGATTGAGCGTGAAGCCATCAAGCGTGAAAAAGACGAACCTAAGTTGCAACAACTGAATAAGGAAATTGCCGAATTGAAGGAACAAGAAACTTCCTATAAAGCAAAATGGCAAAGTGAAAAAGAGCTGGTGAACAAGATTCAGCAGAACAAACAGGAAATAGAGCAACTGAAGTTTGAAGCCGACAAAGCAGAACGTGAAGGAGACTATGGTAAAGTAGCCGAAATCCGTTACGGAAAATTACAGGCTCTGGAAAATGAAATCAAAGATATTCAGGAAGACTTAAAGCATAAACAAGGCGACAATGCCATGATTAAAGAAGAAGTCACTGCCGAAGATATCGCTGATGTGGTTTCACGCTGGACAGGAATCCCGGTCAATAAGATGTTGCAAAGTGAACGTGATAAATTACTGAATCTGGAACAAGAACTGCACTTGCGTGTGGTGGGACAGGAAGAGGCTATTGCCGCCGTTTCCGATGCAGTTCGCCGTAGCCGTGCCGGACTGCAAGACCCGAAGCGTCCGATAGGCTCGTTCATTTTCCTGGGTACTACCGGTGTAGGTAAAACAGAGTTGGCGAAGGCATTGGCAGATTACCTGTTTGATGACGAAAGCTTGATGACCCGTATCGATATGAGTGAATACCAAGAGAAGCACTCCGTATCCCGACTGATTGGAGCGCCTCCCGGATATGTAGGTTATGACGAAGGCGGTCAGTTGACAGAAGCCGTAAGACGTAAACCCTATTCTGTGGTATTATTTGACGAAATCGAAAAAGCGCATCCCGATGTGTTCAACATCCTATTGCAAGTATTGGATGACGGTCGACTGACAGATAATAAAGGACGGACTGTGAATTTCAAGAACACCATTATCATCATGACTTCTAACTTAGGCAGCTCTTATATTCAGAGTCAGTTTGAGAAGATTAATGATGAAAATCGTGAAGTGATAGTAGAAGAGACGAAGAAAGAAGTAATGTCAATGTTGAAAAAGACAATCCGACCGGAGTTCCTGAACCGTATTGACGAGACAATCATGTTCTTGCCTTTAAATAAAGAAGAGATTGAACAGATTGTGATGCTGCAAATTGGCGGTATCAAGAATATGCTCGCCGACAATGGAATCACTCTCCAGATGACAGATGAAGCAATCCGTTTCATTGCCGGTACAGGATATGATCCCGAATTTGGAGCCCGTCCGGTGAAACGTGCTATCCAACGCTACTTACTGAACGACTTGTCAAAGAAATTATTATCTCAGGAGGTAGATCGTTCTAAACCGATTATAGTAGAAACAGCGGGAGACGGATTGATATTCCGTAACTAATTCTCTATAATCAAACTATATAAAATGCCCTCCCTGCGAATGATTCGAAATTTGCAGGGAGGGCGTTTTATAAATAATAAAGAAAAGTATTATTTTCCTTCTTCTGCTGCCGGTTCTTCAGTGGCAACCGCATTTTGCTCTACAAAATCCGTAATACCATTGCTTACCAAGATATTGTACCATGACAACAGCTTCTTGATGTCACTTGCGTGCACACGGTCACGGTCATAGTTGGGAAGAATTTCTGCAAAATAAGCATGCAACTCGTTTGCAGATACTTTCTTATAGTCAATAGAAGCCACAGCCCCGTTCTCTTTGTTTTTCACTGATTCCAACACTTTGCTCAAAGGCACTTCTTCTGCATCTGTATACATCGCTATATCAGCCAATGAAATAACTTTGTCCTGTCCATAAGCCGGAATTCTTTTTTTAGCGGCGTCAACTGTTTCTACAATCAACATATTCTTTCCTGAAGAAATCAATTTATATAATCCGGGCTTACCCGCGATTGATAAAATGGTCTTTAACATACTATTTCTATTTTATTTATGGTTTGAGGCAGCAAAAGTACAATTCGCGATTGAAACTCCCAAATTTATTATACGAATTTTCCTGATTTTAATTCTTCAATTACCTGAGTCAACTGTGGAAGCAGCGGAACAGTACCGTCATTCAAAACCGTAAAATCTGCCCTACTTCGTTTTTCTTCGTCATCAAGTTGTGCCAAGATACGTGCACGCACCTGTTGTTCTGTTGCATTATCGCGCTGCATAGCCCGCTTCACCCTTAACTCCAATGGTGCATAAACCATCACTACAGCATCTACTGTATTTTCAAAACCGGCCTCATAAAGAATGGCAGATTCCATACCCGCTATCTCACACTCTTTCAGTTCTCCAATCCAACGGATAAAATCCTCCCTCACCCTGGGATGAATAATAGCATTGATTTGTCTCACATGCTCAGGAGCCGAAAAAAGATAAGAAGCGAGCAGAGGTTTATTCAAAGCTCCTTCTTTATCATAGACCTCTTTTCCCAATAAAGCAATAAGCTCCCGACGAATTTCCTCATCGGATACCATCAAGCGCTTAGCTTCATTATCAGCATTGTAGACCGGCACATCCATTGTCTCCAGTAAGTGAGAAATATATGATTTCCCACTGCCAATACCTCCGGTAATAGCTATCTTAATCATTGAATATTATTTGTTGTTCAATCAGATAATCCACCTCTTGCGGATTAAGACGCACATGATTCACATAGCGGGGAACAGATTTAAGTTTCACCGGACACTTTTCTCCTTTATTATTCAGTAATTCCTCGTAAGTCACTCCTATAAAAAAATCTTCAGCCGTAATTGCCTTGAAATGACTCAGTCCGACCTGAAAAGTAACCTGCACTTTGGAGGGAAAGGTACGCAATACTTTATCAGGAGGAAAATTCACACCACGCACAGGTACCTCCACACTCTTCTCTGCATATACATCCAGCATGAGCGTTACATCATTAAAGTCGGGAATAAACCGGGCTCCTTTCACTTTTGCCAGACTGATGCGGCGATGAGTCGTATCAGACAGATTCTCTAATACCACCGACTCTGTATAGGCCGTAGTAATGGTATCCAATATTTCCTGAGGAGCATAGACCATTACCGAATCAGGAGAATAGATAACATCAGAAATATAATACTGACGATCTAAATCAATTTTTCCCTGCAACTTGACAGGAACTTTTTTAGCTTCCCCCTTAGTATAAATAAACTCCAATGTGTCAGGCCGAACAGTCAGCAAGCGAGTCGACTGGTTCAATTGACCTGTAATTTTCTTCAACAGAGTAGAAACCGGAATACGTACTTGCGTGCCTTTGCTCTCATAATCCTTAAAATCAATTGTAACCGGATAGAAAGTTTGCCCCAACATATAATTGGTCAATACAGTTCCTCTATCCTTCACTCCTATCTTTAACTCACTGGGTAACTCGGAAGTCAGCACCACATTATTGGGGACATTCTTCATACGGAGAGGAATCGAAAATTCTGTTTCATAATCATCATTCAATATCTGAAGCAACCAAAAACAGAAAGAAACGAATACAAAAAACAAGAAAATCAGAAACTCCCTACTATTACGACTAAGCAGGAAGCTTCTGATTTTCTCTAATGTCCTCAAATAGTAAATACGTATGTTCCTTTTGTCGAACATAGCTTATATAAGTTTTACTTTGTTTGTTGGTTTGCAGCAGCGTTAGCATAGATAGAATTTCTATCAATCTTAATCTTCACGCCTGATGCAACTTCCAATACTACAGTACTATCTTCTATTTCTTTAATTTTTCCATAAATGCCACCGGCAGTTATCACTTCCTGACCTACTTCCAGATTCTTACGGAAATTTGCAATTTCTTTCTGTTTCTTATTCTGCGGACGAATCATGAAGAAATACATAATAGCGAAAATAGCTACCATCATAATCAGGAATGAGTAATCGCCTCCGCCTGCAGCCTGCAGAAATACAAATGATAAATTCATACTTTCAAGTTTTTTTAGTTTATAATGTTGTTACACTTACGATAACAAACAAAGATATTAATTTTTCGTCAGCTTGTTTTCTTTTTTTAATTGATTAACGATTCCATCCAATGTACCGTTAATAAATCCACCACTTTTAGGAGTACTATACAACTTAGCGATTTCCACATATTCATTGAGCGACACACTAACGGGGATATTAGGAAAGCTAAGAACTTCCGCCAAAGCAATCTGCATGATAATCACATCCATAAATGCCACACGGTCAAGATCCCAATTCTTTGTATTCTCACTGATAAGATGACGATAATAGTCAGAATTCAAAATAGCGCGGCGGAACAAACGGCGTGCGAAATCTTGATCTTCATCATCTTTAAACTCAGGTAACAACTCTTGTTTAGCACCATTTTTTTCTTCAAAACGCTTGATTGTTTTAAGAACAAAAGTGTCTACAATTTCCTTGTCATCGTTCCAATACAAGCTTTGGTCTTCCAGCACTTGGTCAAGTTCTGCATTATTGAAGATTATCTTCTTATATATTTTGCGCCAAACTTCACGGTCTTCCTCATAAGAAGAAGTTTCACTTGCCATATACTCCTTATATATGTCACTTTCCATAATTTGCTCACACAGACTTTTCACAAAATCCGCTTCATTTTCCCACGTTTTCTTCTGATTGCCGGCAAAATCCAATAACTGTTTATTCACCTCCAATTGGGCAATAAAACGATTCTCTACAAATTTGGTGTTGGGAAACAATTCTTCCTTAGTAGGGATAAGTTTGTTTTTCGCAGCATTCAGTTTTTTGTTAGCCTGTTTAGTTACCTCAACCATTAAAAGCAATAGATAGTTATACAAATCATATGCTTTAGAGAGACTAAAGAACAACTCCTTCTCGGCAGTATCCAAGTTTTTCCCTCCGTTCTGATAATAAGCATAGATTATCTGAACTATCTTAAGACGAATAAGAACTCTATTTATCATAATTCACATAAAATATTAAGGAGTTGCAAAAGTAGGAAAATTCATTGATTTCACATAACATAATTACATTTTTTAATGCAAAATTTGCATAGAAAAGCGGAAAACGCTTTTTTCTTCGAAGTTTATGAGCAAATTCTTTGCCCATTAAAAAAAAATATCCAATTTTGAAGCCGATTTATAAAGATTCAAATTATGGAAGAGAAAAAGAAAAGTGTAGTGGATGGTGATAAAGAAATAGTTTTCTCAAAAGCCATTAAAGCGGGAAAACGTATTTATTATTTAGATGTGAAGAAAAACCGGAAAGATGAAATGTTCTTGGCTATCACAGAAAGTAAGAAAATTGTATCGGGTGAAGGTGACGATTCACAAGTGAGTTTTGAAAAGCATAAAATCTTCCTATATAAAGAGGATTTTGAGAAGTTTACAAACGGACTTCAACAGGCTATTCAGTTCATTACTGACGAACAAGGTCCGATAGAACCCCACCACAGCGAAGACATGCCGGAAGAAAAAAGAACTGAAAACGAAAGTGAAGAAGCTCTAAGCTCTAGTGAAATAAAAATAGATATTGACTTCTGATTTAATGTATAAGTAAGAGTCCGGATTAAAAAATCCGGGCTCTTTTTGGTTAAATCAAAAATAAGCATTACTTTTGCACCGCTTTTTTAAGCTCCATCGTGTGATATACCACATCGTGTGATGGCGAATTAAGCAACAAAATCAACTTAATTTAGAGTAACACAAAAAATTTAAAGAACAATGAAATCAATTGAAATTAAAGGTTCTGTAAGAACAGACCTCGGAAAGAAAGCAACTCGTGAATTGCGTAAAAACAATGGTGTTCCTTGCGTAGTATACGGAGTACAGAAAGATGAAAACGGAAATCCTGTAGCAACTCATTTTTCAGTAACCACCGATGGTTTGCGTAATCTGGTATACACACCGCACATCTACGTTGTAGATTTGAACATCGATGGCAAAACAGTAAACGCTATCATGAAAGATATCCAGTTCCACCCTGTTAAGGATTCTATCCTTCACGTTGACTTCTATCAGATTGACGAAGCTAAACCTATTGTAATGGAAGTTCCCGTTCAGTTGGAAGGTTTGGCAGAAGGTGTACGTGCCGGTGGTAAATTGGCATTGCAGATGCGTAAACTGAAAGTTAAAGCTTTATATAATGCAATTCCTGAACGTCTGACTATTGACGTTACTGCTTTAGGCTTGGGTAAAACCATCAAAGTTGGCGAATTACACTATGAAGGATTGGAATTAATTAATGCCAAGGAAGCTGTTGTTTGTGCAGTTAAATTAACTCGTGCCGCACGTGGTGCTGCTGCAACTGCAGGTAAATAATTACTAACCCCTTAATCCTTTTCAATGAAATATTTGATTGTAGGACTGGGTAATATAGGTGAAGAATACCGAAATACCCGTCACAACATAGGATTCAATGTATTGGACGCCCTTGCAAAGGCGTCCAATCTTGTTTTTACCGATGGCCGTTACGGTGCTACTGCCACCATGTCACTCAAAGGACGTCAACTTATCTTGTTGAAGCCTTCTACATATATGAACCTGAGTGGCAACGCTGTACGTTATTGGATGCAGAAGGAAAACGTTCCATTGGAGAACGTGTTGATAATAGTAGATGACTTAGCCCTTCCTTTCGGAGCTTTACGCCTGAAAAGTAAGGGTAGCGATGCCGGTCATAACGGATTGAAGCATATAGCCGCCACATTAGGAACTCAAGCATATGCCCGCCTGCGCTTTGGTATTGGCAATGACTTTCCACGCGGAGGGCAAATAGATTTTGTATTGGGACACTTTACAGAGGAAGATATGAAAACTATGGACGAACGTGTGGAATTAGCATGTGAAATAATCAAAAGTTTCTGCCTGGCCGGTATTAATATAACCATGAACCAATACAATAAAAAGTAATGGCTGAAGCAAGAATAGATAAATGGATGTGGGCGTCACGCATCTTTAAAACGCGCACAATAGCTGCAGAAGCTTGTAAAAAGGGCCGTGTAAGCATAAACGGTTCACAAGTCAAACCGGCACGTACGGTGAAACCGGGAGATGTGATAGAGGTACGCAAACCGCCTATCACTTATTCTTTCAAAGTTTTACAAGCAATAGAAAAACGTGTCGGTGCAAAACTTATTCCTGAAATTCTGGAGAATGTTACTTCACCGGAACAATATGAACTATTGGAAATGAGTAAAATCAGCGGTTTTGTCGATCGCGCCCGTGGCACCGGACGTCCTACAAAGAAAGACCGACGCAGTATGGATGAGTTTATCACACCGGAATATTTGCCGGACGATGATGACTTTGATTTCGATTTTGACTTTGAAGAGGAATAGATACTAATAAGTATTAATATCCCCCTTGTTTTCCATCAGAACGAAGTGAAAATATGTATGAGCCTACACGTATACGTGCAAGGCCATACATGCTAATCACAGGGATATAAATACTTCACAACTTATATATATTAATATTGTATCTCTTTCTTCTTACCCAACAAATGATAAACATCATCTCTCTCGCCCACTACCCATACTACATCACCTTCACAAAAAATCATATTAACATCCGGTCGGATCAAATTACCATCGCCTCGTTCTACCCCTACCACCAAACATCTATAATCATCACGAATACCGCTCTCCTTAATACTCTTACCTAAGAAAAGAGAATTACCATCCACCATAAACTGCTTCAAGTTCATCTCACGCTTCTCAATATCCTCTTCTTCAGCAGCAGAAGAGACTCGCTCCACCTGACGGGCAAATTCCCCCAACTGCTCATCCGTACCGATAACCTGAATTGTATCGCCGGGAAACAAACGGACATTGGCACCCGGAATGTTGATACGATGCATCCCGCGAATAATAGAAGCAACATGCACCCCATATTTATATCCCAAATTCAACTCTTTCAGTGTATGTCCTGCCCAAAGAGAATCCGCCGGCACCTCGAAATCCGAAAGATGAATATCACGTGACAATAAATGTCCCTCATATTCCGGCCGCTTCTGTCCCGTAAATTCAGCATGCATATCACGGAAGCGTAAATTCTGTATAAAAGTACGTTCCATAAAAATGGACTGTTTCTTCAACCAGCGCGAAAGCATCATCATACAAACCAAAATAATAGCAATACCAACCATCAATGCAGTAGATGCCTTGAAAATATTCTCGATAATAAACAAAACAAAAGCCACAGCTATCACCATACGCAATAAAATGGTGGATAATAACGGAGCACGGTTATAACGATTATCCTGCCACAATGCCTGAAACTCAACTGAATGATTCTTCTTCATAATAATAGCACGCAAAAATGGCGATATACATACAATTGTAAACACTGCACCCGCCAAATTCGCCCAAAACAAAGGTAAACTTGCCCGAAACAGAGGAATGATGAAATGGAAAGAAAGGACAATTACCGCAATGCAAAGCACCGAATAGATGGCGACAATGCGAATAATAGCGGTCAATAGTTTTCTCCAATTATTCTCATGGTTCACCGTCTGCGAACCCGAAGAGTAGCGATCTAAAATTTTTCTCCATTTGTTTGGCAAAACCTTCTCTACCCGATGATAAGCGGGAACAGCAAGACGAATCATATAAGGAGTAAGGAACGTAGTAATAACCGAAACCGCTACCACTATAGGATACAGAAAATCACTGGTTACATGCAGGCTTACTCCCAATGAAGCGATAATGAAAGCAAACTCTCCAATCTGCGTCAGGCTAAAACCACACTGCATTGCCACCTTTAGTGGCTGACCTGCAAGAATCACACCTCCGGTTCCAAATATAACCTGTCCCAAAAGAATAGATAAAGTAATGGCAACAATGGGCCATGCATACTCCACAATCATGGCAGGGTCCACCATCATACCAACTGAAACAAAGAATATTGCGCCAAACAAATCCTTAACCGGCGCCACCAGTTTCTCTATACTCTCTGCCTCTACCGTCTCCGCCAAAATAGAACCCATGATGAAAGCACCGAAAGCCGGAGAAAAACCTACTTTTGCCGCCAGTACTACCATTCCAAAGCACATAGCCAAAGAAACGATAAGCAATGTTTCACTCCCCATCCACTTACGTGAACGTTTCAGAAAAATAGGAATAAGATATATTCCTACTACAAACCAAAGAATCAGAAAGAATACTAACTTACCAATACTGTAAATCATCTCCGTACCCTCAAAATTCTTACTTACAGCCATTGTACTCAGCATCACCATCAATACAATGGCAAGAATGTCTTCCAGTATCAAAATGCTAAGCACCAACCCGGCAAACCGTTGCTGCCGTAACCCCAAATCATCGAATGCCTTATAAATAATGGTCGTTGAAGACATTGCCAGCATACCGCCCAGATAAAGGCAGTCCATGTGTTTCCATCCAAAAGACCAACCGGCTACCATCCCGACCAATATCATACAAAATATAATGGTACACGCCGCTATAATAGCAGTACCTCCGACTTTCATAAGCTTTTTGAAACTAAACTCCAATCCTAAAGCAAAAAGTAGGAAAATAACACCGATATCAGACCAAGTATGAATATTTGCCGTATCTATTACTGATGGTGTATAAGGCATATGCGGGCTTGCCAAAAACCCGGCTACAATATAGCCCAAGACTAAAGGCTGCCTCAACCGTTTAAATATCAGCGTCATAATACCGGCGCAAATAAGAATCAAGGCGAGGTCACTTATAAGGGGAGCCAATTCTGACATAACAATATTTTTTTTGCCTGCAAAATTATAAATTATCTATCAACTGTGGAGTCTTTCACCTGCTTATTTTGTGATAAGTACTTTGTTTTAACTCATTGTCTGCATAACGATAAATATTATGGCAGGTTGGCAAAAAAAATCTCCTCCACCCATACCACAGGCAAGATGAAGGAGATAAAAAAAATGAATAATATTACTTTCTGAACGGTGGTTTGACAACCATCGCCTTTAATTTGCGTCCACGCACATCAATGAAAACCTCTGTGCCCGGTGTAGCATAAGCAGTTTGAATATATCCCATACCGATGCCGATTTTACGAATCGGAGACATCGTTCCACTGGTTACTTCACCAACCTTTTCTCCCTCTGCATTTACCAACTCATAACCATGGCGGGGTATACCGCGATCAATCATTTCAAAACCAACCAATTTGCGATTCAAACCTTCTGCTTTCTGCTTTTCAAGAATAGCACGTGCTGTAAAATCCTTTCCTTCAACAAACTTGGTAATCCAACCTAAGCCCGCCTCCAATGGAGAAGTGGTATCACTCAGATCATTACCATAAAGACAGAATCCCATCTCCAGGCGCAAAGTATCGCGTGCACCCAATCCTATAGGCTTGATACCTTCAGGAGCACCGGCTTCAAAGATGGCATTCCAAATCGCTTCACCGGCTTCAGGATAGAAATAAAGCTCAAAGCCTCCGGCTCCGGTATATCCGGTATTAGAAATAATCACGTCTTTCTGACCGGCAAATTCTCCGGTAGTAAACGCATAATAAGGTATTTCAGACAGATTCACCGAAGTGAGTTTCTGCAAAACCTCCATTGCTTTCGGACCTTGGATAGCCAACTGCGCCATGCGATCGGAAGCATTTTCCAATTCAGCACCCGCCGTGTTATGGCTGACACACCAATTCCAGTCTTTCTCTATATTGGCAGCATTCACAACCAACAAGTATTTTTCCGGTTCGTAATGATATACCAATAAATCATCTACAATACCTCCCTCTTCGTTGGGGAAACAAGTATACTGAGCCTTACCAATAGGCAAAACAGCTACATTATTAGAAGTCACTTGCTGCAAGAAAGCCAATGCATTCGGGCCTTTTACCCAAAATTCTCCCATGTGGGAAACATCAAATACACCCACTGCATTGCATACAGTGAGATGTTCATCGATAATTCCCGAATATTCGATAGGCATATTATAGCCGGCAAATTCGTGCATCTTTGCTCCCAGAGCAATGTGTTTCTCGGTAAACGGAGTCGTTTTCATGTTATTATTCAATTATTTTTTAAGGTTATTATATTCGTCTTATCTTGCCACCAATTCTGAAATCTTCACCACTACCATCATAGCTTTTTCCAATGACTGAATAGGAGCAAACTCATATCTGCCGTGGAAATTCAGACCGCCGGCAAAAATGTTCGGACAAGGCAGTCCTTTGAAAGAAAGTTGTGCGCCATCCGTTCCGCCACGAATCGCTTTCACCTTCGGAGTCACACCGGCTTCTTCCATCGCCTTGAAAGCTATATCGATAATATGCATGACCGGTTCAATCTTTTCACGCATATTATAATACTGATCTTTCAATTCTACTGTCACTGTTTCTTCACCATATTTCTTATTAATCTCAGCTGCCCACTTCAACATATTCTCTTTACGCGCTTCAAATTTGGCACGGTCATGGTCACGAATGATGTAAGACAGCGTAGTTTGTTCCACCTCACCGGTAATACCTACCAAATGATAGAATCCTTCATAGTTTTCTGTACACTGGGGAGTCTCTCCATCCGGCAATAAATTCATAAACTGATTGGCCACACACATGGAGTTTATCATCTTATTCTTGGCATATCCCGGATGCACGTTACGACCCTTTACAACTACTTTGGCAGAGGCTGCATTGAAATTTTCAAATTCCAGCTCACCTACCTCTCCTCCATCCATTGTATAAGCCCATTCACAACCAAACTTTTCCACATCAAACTTATGAGCACCCAACCCAATTTCTTCGTCTGGATTGAAACCTACCCGAATCTTTCCATGTTTAATTTCGGGATGCTCTTTCAAATAAACCATCGCAGTAATGATTTCTGCAATACCGGCCTTATCGTCAGCTCCCAGCAGCGTCTTTCCATTGGTTACAATCAAATCTTCTCCTTTGTGGTCCAGCAATTCAGGGAACCGATTAGGAGAAAGAACAACATTCTCTTCCTCACACAAGACAATATCCGAACCGTCATAACCATAAACGATACGCGGAGTCACTCCTGCACCGGTCATATCAGGACTGGTATCCATGTGAGCAATAAATCCTATCGTTGGTACCGGTTTGTCGGTATTTGCCGGCAAGGTAGCAAAAAGATAACCATTCTCGTCCAATGAAATTTCTTCAAAGCCCAGTTGTTCCAATTCAGATCTCAAGTATTGTGCAAATACCATTTGTTTGGGTGTACTGGGCGTCACACCACTATTATCGTCTGATTGAGTATCGAAACTTACATACTTTAAAAATCGTTCTATCAGTGTCATTTTATCTTCCTATTTTTAATATTCAATGCTGTAAAAATAGGAAAAGAGCCGTGAATTGCCAAACAATTCACGGCTCTTTTTTCATTCTATCTTATTATTTTGATATCAGAAACAACTGGAACCATCAAAACAATGCGTACAAACTTTGCACTTTGGCAAACCGATAGCTTCAATTAAGGTTTCCAATGTATTGAACTTCAACGAAGTCAATCCGAAACGGTCGGCAATCATTTGCACCATCTTTTGGTATTGAGGTGAATCTGTTGCAGCATATTTTTCAAGATCTTTATTCTCATCTCCTTCTATTTCCTTAATCATGCGGCGTGTTATCAACTCCAAGTCACCTTTTGATGCAGTAAAGCCAAGGAAAGGACAACTGTAAATCAACGGCGGGCACGCAATACGCATGTGAACCTCTTTTGCTCCATAATCATATAAAATCTTCACATTATCACGAAGTTGAGTTCCACGTACAATGGAATCATCACAAAACAAAACACGTTTTCCTTCCAGCATGGCACGATTGGGAATCAGCTTCATTTTTGCTACCAACGAACGCATTTCCTGATTGGCAGGAGTAAAGCTGCGGGGCCATGTGGGAGTATATTTGGTTATGGCACGATGATAAGGAATGCCTTTTCCTTCGGCATACCCCAGCGCCATACCTACGCCGGAATCAGGAATACCACAGGCACAATCCACTTCCGAATTATCCTTCTGCCCCATTTTATAACCACTCATAAAACGCACTTCCTCCACATTCCTACCCTCATAGCAAGAAACCGGGAAACCATAATACACCCACAAAAAAGAACAAATCTGCATTCCTTCATTCGGCTTGCGCATTTGTTCCATTCCATCGGCACGCAAGCGGATAATTTCGCCGGGGCCCACATATTTTTCAATTTCATAATCCAGATTCGGCAGACTGCTCGACTCGCTGGTCGCAGCATAAGCCCCCTCTTTCTTACCAATCACTATGGGAGTACGTCCCCATTTATCACGCGCCACAATAATACCGTCTTCGGTCAGCAGCAACATGGAGCACGACCCTTTTATCTTATTAAATACATTTTCGATGCCATCTACAAAGTCCTTGCCCTGAACAATAAGCAATGCTATCAATTCCGTTGGGTTTGTCTTCCCCAAACTCATTTCGGAAAAATGCATATTCGCAGCCAGCAAGTCACGCTCCAGTTCCGAAATATTCTGAATCTTGGCTACTGTAACAATGGCAAATTTACCCAAATGCGAATTGATTACTATCGGCTGAGGATCTGTATCACTAATAATACCTATACCCGAGTTACCTTTAAACTTCGGGAGTTCCAATTCAAACTTTGTGCGGAAATAAGAGTTTTCCAAATTATGGATAGACCTCATAAATCCTTCTCCCTTGGCATAAGTAGCCAAGCCTCCTCTTTTTGTACCTAAATGTGAATTATAGTCCGTTCCGTAAAATAAATCGGTAACGCACTCAGTCTTTGAGACTGTTCCAAAAAAACCACCCATTCCTTTTTGCTGTTTTTTGTTTAGGGTGCAAAATTACTAAAATCTCTGGAATAAACGAACAAAAAAAACAAAATGGTACCGAATAGCTTATGAATAAAATGTTTGCTGTGACAAATCCGACCTAACATTCCACCACCCGATACAATGCATACGTACGTGTGGCCCGATGCGTACGTACATGTAGGCTTACGCATATATATGTGTAGGCTGATGCCACCGTATGTATAGACCTATGATCAGGCTGAGTGCTGCAAAAAGACCTTGAGGTTTTCAAAAAAGCTCGGTAAGTTTATTAAAAAGATGCCGAGGTTTTACGGAAACACACCGACCTTTTTCAAAAAGCTCGGCATCTTTTTCACATAGGGGCAGATGGAATCATCCCCTCACTAAGCCGATCATTCCTTCTTTCCGTTCATCCTTACATATTAGCCAAAACACATTATCAATCAATCGATTAACAATGACAGGATATCCATTCATTCTCCTTTCAGTCGTGCTTCCCAAGCTGCTTTCAAATCTGTCTTCAGTATTTATCTGTATCAAAAAAAGTCTTACAGATGAAAGGAGGCTGAAAAGACAATACGAGATGTCCATTCACTACCGAAATCCGCCATAACAGGGCGTTTCAACGACTAATGAAAGGAGGAAGGAAGAGACAGATTTTTCCGTTTGTATGGCGAAAAACACAGTTATTTTTTTATGAATTCAGTCATTGCACGGCAAGCCACTTTGGGTATTTCACGATTACTGTTTATTTTCTCCTCCCTCTTCCGCCACCTCCATGTGTTCTTTAAAAGATGTGAATGATGCTGACAAAAGTTACATTTTTAATTCTTTTGTTGGCATCATTTGTCTTTTATGAGACATTTATAATCTATATACTCTCAGTACCATAGCTCCTCGTCAGCCCAGTTCCTGCAAAATCCCATAGCCGTAATATCTATCGAAGGAAAACGAGCCAATAAATCAACAATCTTTTCGTTGAAATTGTTTTTGGGTGAAACTGATGACAGAAAATATCGAATAATACACAGCCTATAGAAAATCCTTTTCTTGTCTATTTGGGAAGTATCTATCCAAGCATTTGAAGTCTTGCGCGGTTCTGCTGGGTTTAACATAAAATCCCTGTTCCATATTCTTGCATGATGGCAACACATATTGCGAAGATTGGCAAGTACGGTCAACCACGAAGTGAAAACCTGCGGTTTCAAGCCGAAATAATTAGCGATGCCTTTCATCAGCTTGTTGCTGGCAATATTGGAATAAATATAGTTCAAGTTGCCGAAAGACAAGACTTCGGTAATCATCCATGCCGGAGGATAGTTTTCAACATAATTGTGCCTGAAATCCTCAATGTAATCTTCCTTGCTTGATGTAAGTTCCTTTTCTATGACAGCCAGCGTCTGATTGAATTTTTCAGCGTTAGCAAAATAGTCCGCCTTTGTTATCCAGTACTTATCACCAAATTCTTGACATCCGATATTAGCCAAGACGCTGCGAATGGCAACTTCTATTTTTTTCAATCTCATTAAAGAGAAGAATGCGTAACTTCTTGTCAAAGCGGTAGAGCACCAAGACTTGCTCGAATGTCGTCCCTTCTTTTAGTTGCAAGTCACTCTTTGGACTTTTGTAGAACGGGTAGATGTAGGCTGAAAGACGGTGATAACCGATATTCATCAGATAGTTCTCAACTTTCCGCTCGTCATCCATAAGCATACCACGTTGCTTTAGTATCTGAACGATTTGTTCAGGAGAAGAATATGGTTTGGCAAAACTTGCTCTCATATAAGGTATAATAAAAAAAACGACCCGCCGATTTGAGCATCGTTGAGAGGCTTGGCAGGTTCTAATGCTGCAAAGGTAATAAAACTATTCTGAACTATAAAATTTTTCATGGTTTTGTTCCTAAGTTTTGTTCCTAAAATAGTTCCTAAAATAGCTTTTATTACATTTCAAAAGTCGTATGACAGCTATTTGAGTATAACCATGACAAAATATAGATACTAAAATGGTACTAAATTGTATCTTCTTCTTTATAACTGCATTATAAAATTCTTAATATCAGTTTGTTGTTAAATTTAACATATCCTTGTCCATTAATGCTTGGTTAATGGAAGTTCGGGATCTTGCATTTGGTCAAGACGTTCTGCAGCCACTTGCGCCATCCATAGCTTAAAAGGTTCTGCTTTGGGCGATGGAATAGATTGAATGAGGCGGAGAAGTTGCTGTGTGTCAGCCACATCAGTCAGGCGCATTTCGCCGTCAGCCGCAAGCATTTTCAAACCGTGACAAATTGTCACGGTTTCATTACCTTCCTTCTTTAACCTTTGTTTTAACTTACGCCAATAGGCCGTTGCATCAACACTATCCGTTAAGACAGCTACTACATCAGCAGAATGCTGTAAACATAATAGTTGCTAAGTCATTACCTCACAATCGGGCATCTACTCCCAAAGCCTTTATTATAAGCCGATAAGAAAAACTTTCCAGAATTACAGAAAAAATTTCTCTTCGAATGAATAATCCTTGCTATTTTTGCATCAAAATGCAGCAGTTATGAAATCATTATTATATATCTTTATCGGAGGAGGAACAGGAAGCGTGCTTCGTTACTTACTTACCATTGCCATTCAGCGCCAGACAGGGACGGCTTTCCCATGGGGGACTTTTGCCGTCAACTTCCTGGGTTGCATACTGATAGGTGTTTTTTATACGCTCACCTCACGCATTCATATCACCAATGAATTGCGTCTATTGCTCACTATCGGACTTTGCGGCGGGTTCACCACTTTCTCTACTTTCAGTAATGAAAGCCTTCAATTATTAAAATCAGGTTTTTATCCCACCTTCTTTGCATACGTGATTGGCAGCGTGGTTTTAGGAATTATCGGAGTCATGCTCGGAGTTTGGATGAGTGAATAGAACAAAATCTCTTCCTTTTTTGTTATTATCATAAAACCACCCAATTAAATTTTAGAATCAATATGAAAATAGCAAAGATTAAAGGAAGAGAGATTCTTGACTCACGTGGCAACCCCACTGTAGAAGTAGACGTAACATTAGAATCCGGTATCATGGGACGTGCATCTGTTCCGTCGGGTGCATCCACCGGTGAACATGAAGCTTTGGAATTACGCGACGGAGACAAGACCCGTTATGGAGGAAAAGGAGTTCTGAAAGCCATAGACAACATTAATAATATCATTGCTCCGGCATTGACCGGCATGGACTCATCAGACCAACGCGGCATTGATATGGCTATGCTGGCTTTAGACGGTACCCCCACTAAGTCCAAACTCGGAGCCAATGCCATTCTGGGCGTATCACTGGCTGTGGCAAAGGCAGCGGCAAATTATCTGGATATACCTTTATATAGATATATAGGAGGAACAAACACGTACGTATTGCCCGTGCCCATGATGAATATCATCAACGGAGGTTCGCATTCCGATTCTCCCATCGCTTTTCAGGAATTTATGATTCGCCCTGTCGGTGCCAAATCATTTCACGAAGCATTGCGCATGGGAGCAGAAGTTTTCCACGCACTGAAAACCGTATTAAAGAAGCGCGGACTGAGCACTGCTGTTGGCGACGAAGGAGGTTTCGCTCCTGTGTTGGATGGAACCGAGGATGCATTGAATTGCATTTTGGCAGCCATTGAAGCAGCCGGTTATGAGCCATTCAAACACATCACTATCGGTTTGGACTGCGCTTCTTCAGAGTTCTACCATGATGGAATCTATGATTATACGAAATTTGAAGGAACAAAAGGTGAAAAGCGTACTGCATCAGAGCAAGTGGCTTATCTGGAAAAACTGTGTTGGGATTATCCTATCGACTCCATTGAAGACGGTATGGCAGAAAATGACTGGGAAGGCTGGCGTATGCTGACCGAACGTCTTGGAAATCGCTGTCAACTGGTAGGTGATGACCTGTTCGTAACAAACGTGAAATTCCTGGAGAAAGGAATCAGCGAAGGTTGTGCCAATTCTATCCTGATTAAAGTAAACCAAATCGGTTCGCTGACCGAAACATTGGACGCCATCGAAATGGCTCAACGTAATGGCTATACCACTGTTACCAGTCACCGTTCGGGTGAGACGGAGGATGCAACTATTGCCGACATCGCCGTTGCTACCAACAGCGGACAAATCAAGACCGGTTCATTAAGTCGCAGTGACCGTATGGCCAAATACAACCAACTGCTACGCATAGAAGAAGAATTGGGAAGCCGTGCCGTTTACGGATACAAGAAAATTGCACATGATTTCAAAGTATAAGAAGGCATGTAAAGTCACCGCCTGACATAGCATTTCGGGAGTGTGTCAAAACATGGATAATGCTGCCCCTATAGCCTGACGATGGGATAGCCCGGTTTAGTTTTAACACACTCCCTTTTAGTCCTATCCCAAGGGGCTATATTTTTTCTTCATTTCTTCCACATTCATTCCCGTGAAATAGTCTTCTATAAACTCCCATCTCTGCTCATCATCCAAGGAAGTATTACCAAAAAACAATTGGAACAGCTCTATCTGTTCAAGGAATATCTTTTCATTATTTTCAAGCACGAAGTTTTTATAAGCTTCCGATGTCACCTCTTTCTCCAGCACTTCAGGCATATTAACAGTCACCTCTACCGAAGGCACACCACCTTCGACAGTAAAATCGACCACATTGAGCATTGACAAAAGATTGAGAAGCATGTTTAGGTCTGAAAAAGGCGTGGTGTAAAACAGCAACAAATCTCCTTTCACTCCTGTAATACGCTGAGAGCAGAGCTTCTGATAACGTGAGAGCAACAAGTCAAAGCCTCGGGTAACAGTAAAAACCAACTTGTCTTCATCCTTTTTCTTCGTGCTACTGATATAGCTGACGCTTCTTCCCTCCTCCACTCTCGATTCCAGCAAAGAAGAAAGGAAACGTTTTGCCGAAGGAACATCCATATCATATTCGGCAAAGATACTGCGCAAATCATCTTCTTCAAACTTGCCCTTATTGCCATACAAACTAACAGTCAGCAAATCTTTCAACCGTTTCAGCAGACTCGCCAGTTTTGTGCATATATCTCCTGCATCTTCTTTCAGCAATACCTCATGTTTGCCGACAGCCGCCGCACGGACTCCTTCAAACAAATTACCATTATATAAATCGCGCTTAAACTCCCGATAACCCATTTCCGAGAAACAGCTTTCCCACAATGCTTCAAAAGATACCTTATAAATACCTTCCGCACCGACCACGGGAGTCATAAACTTTTTATACGTTTCCCTGAAAGCAGTATCCCCTGTTTTTTCCTGTACATATCCATCTGTAAAGAGGGTCCGGGAATTTATCTCAATGGGCTGTCCTCCAAAACGGCTGGATAAATCTTCCTCTATCCATAACAAAGCCGTTTTTATCACTTGTCCCAAATCCGATTCATATTCCAACTTGTTCTGCTTACGAGGAAGTTTCACTGCAAACTCAAAATCCGACAAAGACACTTGCATCTCCTTGCTTTTACCCTTCATCAAATAGATTTCCCAAAGCTTCTTCAAAATCATCCCCAACTGATTTTGCGTAATGGCTCCGGCAGAGTGTAAGCGTTTCATAAAATAGAAATCCCGTTCATGAAAGTCGGTGGCCGCAATACCTTTAATACTTTTATCACGTGCCGCACGTCCTATCTCCTGAATATAGTCAACAAATGTACTCGAAGGAGCCACATGATACACCCGGTCAATATCACTGATGTCAATACCCATACCGAATGCTTTTGTCGCAATAATCATCCGTTTGTCACCTTCCTTAAAAGCTTCAACAATCGCTGCCTTCTGAGCCTTGTCCTTCTTTCCATAATAAGAAGACACCAATCGCCAGTTAGTAGAACGCACCCACATTTTAATCCGGGTGTCTATGCTGCCGGCAAAAGGATAATACATGATAGTTTTATGTTCATCCAGAAAATCATCGGTACGTCCGATAATGACACGTTGTTTCGCCTTATCATAATTCTCATCTTCTTCAATAGTAAGCAAACGAATATCAAAGCCGATATTTTCGCGCTTCACTGTTCCCACAAACAGTCTGCAAGGGTCTATACGCAAAGAGCGGATGGTTTCAAAAACCATATCATTCCCCCCGCGAGGATTCCAAACGGCAGTTGCAGTCAATGCAAAAACCGGAAAAGCATAGCCCAAGTTCTTCTTCAAATTATCCAAGTGACGACCCAGAAACCAATAATCCACACGGAATTCCTTCCCCCATGTAGTTACCGTATGTGCCTCATCCACCACAATCAATCCTATCCGACGGTCACCTATAAAATGTTTAATATCATAAGCCAACAATAATTCGGGAGAAAGATAAAATAAATCCGTCTCTCCCTCGCGCACCTGACGGTATGCCTCATTTTTTTCTTCAGGTGAAAGATCGGAAGATGCATAAGACACCTTTTCATATCCCAAATCACGCAGATTTTCCACTTGATCAACAATCAAAGCCTTCAAAGGAGAAATCACAATTGTAAGTAACTTATATTCTTGTCCCAAATAAATGGCAGGAAGCTGGAACAATAAAGATTTACCGGCTCCCGTTGGCGCTGTCAACAAGAAATTATAAACCGAATCCGTCTTCATCGACTTTTCAGACTCTTCAATAACCTCTTCTATCAATTGTCCTTGGGAAATTTTTAGTTTATCTTTGCCGGAAGACAAATCATTATAGACTTCAAAATCACGAAAATCAGTATAGCCATATATTTCCTTTAAAAGTTCTTTTACGGCCGGGCGACATTGCTGTGGTAAAGATGCAGTTGCAATATTTGTTTCCTTCATGAAGAAAAAATTAGCTGGATGATTATAAATAGAAAAAGGAATGAAGACTTACTCCATTCCTTTTGTCTTTCTGAGCCTCTTGTCGGATTCGAACCAACGACCCCGAGATTACAAATCACGTGCTCTGGCCAACTGAGCTAAAGAGGCGGGTGGGTAAGCTTACTATATCGCGCCGCTACAACCAACTACCTTTGCTGCGATCAAGCCCTGGAGGATTCATCAGGAGCTGGCCGTATAGGACTTACCCATTTTTGTTTTGCGAGTGCAAAGGTAGATATATTTTTTGAAACTGCAATACTCTCATGCACTTTTTTTTGATTTTAGCAGAAAAAATACATTTTTCACCCCTAAATATAGCATGTATTCTTAATAAAAGCCGTACTTTTGTAGACTTATTAATTTTGTGCACTTATCAATAAAGAATGACTGAACGTAAACCAACTCTTCAAGAATGCGCAATGCGCTATGGCACGGGCATGGGACTGCTTTGGTCCTTTAAGTTCATGCTTTTTCCTTTAGGACTGAGAATACCTTTCCTATTACTCCTGTTTATTGTACTTACATTAGGTGTCCCTATTTTGGGCTATATTTTTGCTAAAAAATACAGAGAACGTTATTGCAACAATGCAATCAGCTTTGGGAAAGCATTGCTGTTTACAATATTTATGTATATGTTCGCATCCCTATTCGTAGCAGTAGTCCATTATATCTATTTCCATTTCATTGACGGCGGTTTTGTTTTTGAATTCTATCAGAATATGATTAACCAATTCAAGACAACTGCCCAAGCAGAACTTTTACCTTCTATCGACCAATTGCAGGAAGCCTTTGATATGGTGGCAGCACTGACTCCATTGCAAATCACTTTCCAGTTGATATCAAATAATATATTTTACGGCATGCTGATAGCAATCCCTACGGCATTGCTGATAATGCGTAAACCGAAAAACCAATAAGACACATGGATATATCTGTAGTTATTCCACTGTATAATGAAGAGGAATCTTTGCCGGAGCTCTTTGCCTGGATTCAACGCGTAATGGATGGCAACCATTTCAGCTATGAAGTAATATTTGTAAATGACGGCAGTACAGACCGCTCTTGGGAGGTAATAGAAAATCTACGCACCCAATCGGATAAAGTAAAAGGAATCAAATTCCGCCGTAATTACGGCAAATCCCCTGCACTCTATTGCGGATTCGAAAAGGCGCAAGGCAATGTGGTTATCACGATGGATGCCGATTTGCAAGACAGTCCGGACGAAATTCCCGAACTCTACAGAATGATTACCAAGGAAGGTTATGATTTGGTATCGGGCTACAAGCAAAAACGCTACGACCCCTTGTCAAAGACCATCCCCACCAAGCTTTTCAATGCTACAGCACGTGCCGTATCCGGCATCAACAACCTGCACGACTTCAATTGCGGGCTCAAAGCCTATCGCCGGGACGTGATCAAGAACATCGAAGTATACGGTGAAATGCACCGCTACATCCCCTATTTGGCAAAAAATGCCGGCTTCTCTAAAATCGGAGAAAAGATAGTGCACCATCAGGCACGCAAATTCGGAAAGACCAAATTTGGCGGACTGAATCGTTTTTTCAACGGATATCTTGACTTAATCACTTTGTGGTTTCTATCTAAATTTGGCGTCAAACCGATGCACATGTTCGGCTTCTTAGGATCACTGATGTTTATCTTCGGATTTATTTCCGTAGTCATCATCGGTGCTAACAAATTATACAACCTAACAAACGGCCTGCCTTATACCCTGATAACGGATTCGCCCTATTTCTATCTGGCTTTGACGTTAATGATACTGGGCACACAATTATTCCTTGCCGGATTCATCGGTGAGTTAATAGCACGCAACGCTCCCGAACGCAACAACTATAAAATAGAAGAAGAGTTTTGAGAATGAAGAAATTACCAATTATCATCCTATTGTTCCTGACTGCATCAGGATACTTATGGCAGGGATGCAGCGAAAGCGATTGTCCCCTGAGTACAACATCCCTTGCACATTTCGACTTACTGAGCAGTGACAGCCATTCGTCCGTCAAACTGACTTCCGAGGTCACCATTACAGGTACTACCGTGACCGACGTTACAGTAAAAGACACATTGCCGGACGGAACCATAACAGATAAAGTTGTGAAAGACTCTGTCTTGACAGACACCATTTACAACAAAGAAAGTGACTTGAGCAGCTTCAGCCTTCCACTCAGTTATACATCAAAAACTACTTATACGATACATTACAATGAAAAGCTGAAAGACGTGATTGAAATAACGCATCGCAACATCCCTTTTATTAGCGATATAGAGTGTGGCACCATGATGTTCTATCAGGTGGAAAATATCAATTATACAACAAACTCACTGGATTCTGTAGTGATTGTAAACCCGGATATCAACAATGAAGAAAAGAGAAACTTTAATATATACTATACTATTAGGGAGTAGCTTACTGTTATGCCCCTTACGCTCTACAGCCCAAGAAAAGAAAACGGCAACAACAGAAGAAAAAGCCACCGTACCTCTGTATCAGGGCACGTATGTGGGCTTAGATGTATTTGGTCTGGGAAGTAAAATATTCGGCAGTGACTTTACCAGTGCCGAGGTGAGTGTGGAGGTAAACTTAAAAAACCGCTTCATCCCTATTATAGAAATCGGTTACGGTCATACAGACACCACCGATGACGAAACCAATATTCATTATAAGGCTTCAGCACCTTATTTTCGTATCGGTATGAATTACAATATTCTTTTCAAAAAGCCTCATCTCCCCGGTTACGCGTATGGAGGTATACGCTATGGCTTCACCTCTTTCACATACGACGTCGATGCTCCCGCAATGGTCGACCCGACTTGGGGAAACATCACCGTTCCGTTTACCTACAATGGGGTAAAAAGCAATGCCGGCTGGGTAGAACTGGTGGGAGGGCTTACGACCAAGGTATACAAGAATTTTTATATGGGGCTTTCTGTGCGCTACCGGGTACGCACCAGCATGAAGAAAACAGGAAATACAGAACCCTGGTATATCCCCGGATTCGGCAAGAACAAAGCTAACCATTTTACTATCGGAACATACAGTTTAATCTATAAATTACCTTTTTAGTGAATGAACACACTAGAGATTTGGCTTTTGGCAATCAGTCTTGCTATGGATTGTTTCACGGTATCCATAACAAGCGGAATCATCATGCGTCGCATCTGCCGACGCACTTTTTTTGTAATGGCATTCTTTTTCGGACTCTTTCAGGCCGTTATGCCCCTTATTGGATGGTTCTGTGCCAGCCGGTTCAGCCATTTGATAAAAGACTATGACCACTGGATAGCTTTCGGCCTTTTGGCTTTTTTGGGAGGACGAATGATAAAAGAAGGGCTCAGCAACGATGATAAATGTTGTTTTGACCCTACCCGCTTAAAAGTAGTATTGACACTGGCTGTAGCCACCAGTATCGATGCGTTGGCTGTCGGCATCTCCTTTGCCTTCGTAGGCATGAATTCGTTCATGTCCATTCTTTCTCCAATAGCAATTATCGGCTTTACCTCCTTCGTCCTTTCTATGGCAGGCAATCTGATAGGAGTATTCTGCGGAAAGCGGTTTAACCTTCGGACAGAACTGTGGGGAGGTTTAATCCTGATAGCCATCGGCATCAAAATTTTAATAGAACATCTTTATCTCAACTAATTATAATATTATGAATAAAAAAAAACTAATCTGGCAGTTACCCTTTCTTGTGGTGCTGATTGTGGGAACGGTTATCATTCTGAAAAAGCAACCTCCTTTCCGCACAGACGAAGGATTTATTTTCGGTACAGTCTATAAAATCACCTACCAAAGTGACAAAGATTTAAAGAAAGAAATCGAAGCTGAATTGAAGAAAGTGGATAATTCCCTATCCCCTTTCAACCCCAATTCAATCATCAGCCACATCAACCATAACGAAGAGGTGGTTCTTGACACACTGTTCACCCATGTATTTAATCTGGCTCATAAAATATCCGAAGAAACCGATGGAGCATTTGACATAACAGTGGCTCCCCTGACTAATGCCTGGGGATTTGGATTTAAAAAGTCCATCCCTTTGGACTCATTAACCGTAGACAGCCTTAAACAGTTTATCGGCTATCAAAAGATAGAGTTACAGAACAACGAAAAAATAATAAAGGCAGATGAGCGGATGATGCTGGACTGCAGTGCCATTGCCAAAGGTTTCGGTGTAGATATAATTGCACAGTTATTCAACAGTAAAGGTATTAAAAACTACATGATTGATATTGGCGGAGAGGTGATTGTAAACGGAAAAAATCCTAAAATGAATGCATGGCGAATCGGGATTAATAAACCAATAGACGATTCCTTGTCCGTCAACCAGGAATTACAGACAATTCTTGAAATAAGCAATGTGGGCATGGCAACATCAGGTAATTATCGCAATTTCTATTATAAAGGTGGAAAGAAATACTCTCACACCATCGACCCTCGCACCGGTTATCCGGTACAACACAGTATTCTTTCTTCCACCGTTATTGCCCGTGATTGCACCACAGCCGACGCCTATGCCACTGCATTTATGGTGATGGGGCTAGATAATGCAAAAGCTTTTTGTGCAAAACACCCCGAGCTGGAAGCTTATTTCATCTGTTCAGGCGAGAATGGCGAATATGAGATATTCTTCACTGAAGGAATGAAGAAGTACATAGTCCATGCCAATAATCTAAAATAACGATGTATTCATGAATGCATCCGGGAGTGTGTCAAAACTAAAATAATAGATTAGAACGTTGACACATTCCCTTACAGGTTGATGTTTCCACAACCTGCTTATTTCAAATTCTGGAACTGTTCTATCAGCAGAGTCAGGTTAGCAGTAAAAAGCCGGGCGGAAATAGCCAAAAGAATGATACCAAAGAATTTACGAATCACATAAATACCACCTTTCCCCAAAAAGCGCTCTATACGGTCGGTCAGTTTTAAAACCACATAAACCCATACCATATTCAGCACCAACGCTATTACAATGTTAACCGGAGCATATTCGGAACGCAGCGAAAGTAAAGTCGTAAAAGCACCGGCACCGGCCAACAAAGGAAATACCAACGGCACCAACGTTGCCTCTTTAATAGGTCCCTGGTTTTTAAATATTTCAATATCCAATATCATCTCCAGTGACATCAGAAAAATAACAAAAGCACCGGCTACTGCAAACGAAGCAATATCTACCTGAAACAACTTCAACATCATATCGCCGGCATAAAAGAACCCCAGCAACAACGCGAAAGAAATAAATGTTGCCTTGTTAGCATTCACATTTCTTCCTTTCTGCTTCAAATTCAATATAATAGGTATAGAACCGATAATATCTATTACAGCAAAAAGAACGATAAATGCACTCAAAAACTCCTGAAAGTCGAAAGAACCAAACATACTTACCTCCTTTTTTAGCTGCAAATATATTTATTTTTTATGCATTGCACAAGCTTTTATCTTAAAACATTAGTAGACTGTAAGAAACAATAAAAAAGATAAAACAGAATGCAACTCTAAATAATAAATCTCGTTTTATCGTTACCTTTGTATGTTAAACTATAACTTAACGAAGATTAGAACTTATGGAAATTACAATGTACGATACACTATTACAACTCCCTTTGTTCCAAGGATTATGTAAGAATGACTTCACGAGCATCTTAGGCAAAGTAAAATTGCATTTCCGGAAATACAATGCAGACGAGATTATTGTAGAACAAGGAGAGCCATGTACTGAACTTATCTTTCTGTTAAACGGTGAAATCTCTTCTCAGATTGTCGATGAGCAAAAATCATACTCTTTACACGAAACATTTGGAAGTCCTTTTGTATTGGAACCCTATTCTCTGTTCGGCATGCATCCCAACTATATCGCCACGTATAGAGCGCGTACAGATTTGAACTTGGTCAGCATTGACAAAGCATTTGTTCTGTCCGAATTGAATAATTATGAAATTTTCCGTCTCAATTACTTAAACATATTAAGCAATCGTGCCCAAATTGCTTATAATAAATTATGGAACAGCTATATAGGAAGTCCCAAAGAAAAGATTATCAACTTCATTTTATCACGTTCTATGAGACCGGAGGGTGAAAAGCGATTAAAAATAAAAATGGAAGATCTGGCCGGTTTAATTGACGAAACCCGCATCAATGTCTCAAAAGAGCTGAACGATATGCAGGAAAAAGGCTTAGTAGAATTAAGTAGAAAAGAAATCTTCATCCCTGCCATGGAAAAGCTCTCTGAATAAAAACTGAAACAGTCTCTCAAATCGTCAACTACAGGGGCAGGGGTTGCCTGCCCGAACCGGTGGTGGCGACTTTGGGAGTAATCCACAAACAAGCTGTTTTCGGGCGAGCAAACCTCGCCCCTACCTATTAACAAAATGACAGCATTATCAACGTTTAGACACAACCCCATCATTTTTTATGCCTATCCTGGCAGAGTTTCAGTCAACAAGTTTGTTAGCATATGGCATCCATTTAATATACTTTGTTAAATATATAGATAGAATGAGGTGAATGAGACTTTTTTTTAGCAATTTTGTAAGTCAAATATAATAATGTTATGACAGAAACAAAAAACCCGTTTTTAGAGCCTTATAATACACCTCATCATACCCCTCCGTTCCACTTAATCAAAGTAGAACATTATGAACCGGCTATCCGGGAGGGAATGAAAGAGCAAAACGAAGAGATTGATGCTATCGTCAATAATGCGGAGAAACCCAATTTTCAAAACACCATTGTGGCATTGGAAAGATCAGGGTCATTACTTGAAAGAGTAACCACCATCTTCGGTAACCTGCTGAGTGCTGAAACTAACGACGAGATGCAGGAGCTGGCAGAAAAGATGATGCCTTTACTGGCAGAGCATAATAACAGTATCAGTCTGAATGAAAAACTTTTTGCACGTATTAAAGCTGTCTACGACCGGAAAGATCAATTGACTTTAAACGGAGAAGACAGTATGCTGCTGCAAAAGACCTATGACGGCTTTATAAGAAGCGGAGCCAACCTGCAAGGAGAAGCAAAGGAAAAATACCGTCGGCTCAATACCGAATTAAGCGTACTCGCATTGCGCTTTTCACAGAATCTGCTGAAAGAGACCAATAATTATGAACTTTCTCTAACGACAAGCCAACTGGAAGGTCTGCCCGAAAGTATGCTTGAATCATACGCCCAAACAGCCAAAGAGAAAGGAAAAGAAGGCAATATCATCACATTGGATGCACCCAGCTTCGTTCCTTTCATGAAATACTGCAAAGACCGTACACTGCGACAACAGCTTTACATGGCCTATAATACGCAATGTACTCACGACAACGAGTACAACAACATGGACATAATCAAGCAACTGGTTAATATCCGTATGGAACTGGTACAACTCCTCGGTTATTCCAATTATGCAGAATATGTACTGAAGAAACGTATGGCAGAAACAGAAGAATCCGTTTACCAACTACTAAACCAACTGCTGGAAGCCTACTCTCCCACCGCGCATCAGGAAGTGAAAGAAGTGGAAGAATTAGCCCACCGCCTGGAAGGTAACGATTTCCAATTAATGCCTTGGGACTGGGCCTATTATTCGGAAAAGCTGAAGAATGAAAAGTTTAAGCTGAATGAAGAAGAACTACGTCCCTATTTTGAACTCAGTCAAGTAAAACAAGGAGTATTCGGATTAGCTACCCGCCTGTATGGTATCACATTCAAGGAAAACAAAGAGATTCCCGTCTACCATCCGGATGTAGATGCTTATGAAGTATTTGATGAAGACGGCAGCTTTTTAGCCGTACTATACACCGATTTTCACCCTCGTGCCGGAAAACGCTCAGGGGCATGGATGACCAGCTATAAAGAGCAATGGATAGAAAACGGAATCAACAGCCGCCCACATATTTCCGTTACGATGAACTTTTCCAAGCCATCGGCAGAAAAACCTGCACTACTCACTTTCTCGGAAGTAAATACTTTCCTGCATGAGTTCGGTCACGCCCTGCACGGCATATTTGCCAACAGCACTTACGCCACACTAAGCGGTACAAGTGTTTATTGGGATTTTGTGGAACTCCCTTCACAAATCATGGAAAATTTTGCCATCGAGAAAGAATTTCTCAATACATTTGCCAAACATTACCGGACAGGTGAACAAATCCCGGCACAACTCATTCAGAAGATAGTGGATGCATCCAATTTCAATATTGCATACGCCTGTCTCCGCCAACTGAGCTTCGGTCTGCTGGACATGGCGTGGTACACCCGCAAGACCCCCTTTGACGGAGATGTGCGTACCTATGAAAAAGAAGCATGGAAAAAAGCGCAAGTCTTACCTTCTCCGGCCGAGACATGTATGTCCGTACAGTTTTCGCACATCATGGCAGGAGGATACTCCGCCGGATATTACAGCTACAAATGGGCAGAAGTGCTGGATGCGGATGCTTTCTCGCTATTTAAAGAAAAAGGAATCTTCAACCGGGAAGTGGCCGATTCTTTCCGCCGGAACATTTTGTCCAAAGGTGGAACGGAACATCCTATGACGCTTTATAAACGCTTCCGCGGAAAAGAGCCCGGCATTGAGGCATTACTGAGACGAAATGGAATTATCAACTAAAAACAAGAAAAGAAATGAAACTGAAATCAATTCTTTACCTATTAATAGCACTTCCATTATTGTGGAGTTGTAATAACGAAGATAACATAGAAGATATTTTTTCAAGTGGCACTTGGTATCTGATCAATTTTTATGGCGGAGGACTCGACGATGCCGGCACACCCGAATTTACTCCCAAAGATGACAACGCCACACTGGAAGTTATCCAAAAGTTTACCATCGTTTTCAATAATGACAATACATTCAAGGCTTCGGCACAAAATATCACCTTTGAAGGCATTTGGGAAGCAAATGGAAAAGACCGTTCGGTGAGCATCAACATCGAAGACCGCCGTAACTCCACTAATCTAAGTAACAAGTTTATGGATGCACTGGTAAATGCCCGCTTTTATAAAGGAGACAGCAATTATCTGCGACTGGCTCCCGAAGACAAGAAAAGCTTTATCCAACTCAGACATAATTAATCACATGGAAACCAACGAAGAAAAACAACTGAAACTCGACAAACGATACATCCGCATGGCCGGCATCTGGGCAGAAAATTCTTATTGCACACGTCGCCGGGTAGGTGCATTAATCGTTAAAGATAAAATGATTATTTCAGATGGATACAATGGCACTCCATCGGGTTTTGAAAATGTGTGCGAAGATGACAATGGAGTCACCAAACCTTATGTACTGCATGCCGAAGCCAACGCCATTACCAAGATTGCACGCTCCAACAACAGCAGCAACGGAGCCACCATGTATGTCACCGCTTCTCCCTGCATTGAATGTGCCAAACTCATTATTCAGGCAGGTATCAAACGAGTGGTTTACTCCGAGAAATACCGATTGGAAGATGGACTGGAACTATTGAAGCGAGCCAACATCGAAGTAATTTATATCGACCCCAATGAATAATAGTAAATAAAAATATGAGCAAAAACCGTACATCCCGTTTTATACCGATTATCATTGCCGTAAGCATCGTAGCCGGAATATTGATTGGAACTTTTTACGCTAACCATTTTTCAGGTAATCGGTTAGGTATCATCAACACTTCCTCCAATAAGTTAAACGCCCTGTTGCGCATCATTGACGACCAATATGTGGACACTGTGAAGATGAACGAATTGGTAGAAGATGCAATGCCTCAAATTTTAGGGGAACTCGACCCCCACTCTTCTTACATTCCTGCCAAAGACCTGGAGGCAGTAAACTCCGACTTGAAAGGAAGCTTTAGCGGCATCGGCATTCAATTTACCATCCAACAAGACACAATTCATATCAGCAATGTCATTCAGGGAGGTCCGTCCGAAAAGGTAGGTTTGATGGCAGGCGACCGCATCATCTCTGTCAACGATACAGCTTTCGTAGGCAAGATAGTAACCAACTACGAATCAATGAAACGTCTGAAAGGGCCCAAAGGCAGCGAAGTAAAACTGGGTGTTTATCGTCCGGGAGAGAAAGAACCGCTATATTTTACCATTATTCGCGGTGATATCCCTGTCAAGAGTGTGGATACTGCTTATATGTTGAACGAAAAATTCGGTTATATCAAAATCAATAAATTCGGGGAAACAACATATCCCGAACTGCTGATTGCATTAGCGAAACTAAATCAAGACAACTGCAAAGGTGTGATTATCGACCTACGCGGCAATACCGGAGGCTACATGGGAGCCGCTATTCAAATGGTGAATGAATTCCTTCCCAAAAATAACCTGATAGTTTACACTCAGGGACGCAAATCTCCTCGTGAAAATTATCACTCTAACGGAACAGGCAGCAGCCAAAAAATGCCGCTTATCGTACTGACAGACGAAGGTTCTGCTTCTGCCAGCGAAATTTTTGCCGGTGCCATTCAGGACAATGACCGCGGAACCATCATCGGTCGCCGTTCTTTTGGCAAAGGATTGGTACAGCAACCCATCGACTTCAGCGATGGTTCGGCTATCCGACTCACTATCGCACGGTACTATACTCCTTCAGGACGTTGCATCCAGAAGCCTTACGTCAAAGGAAACGATATGAACTATGAAATGGATCTTGTAAAACGCTACGAACACGGTGAGTTCTTCTCGCAAGACAGTATCAAGCAAGACCACAGTACTATTTACTACACCGCCAACGGACGTCCGGTTTATGGCGGAGGCGGCATCATGCCCGATATTTTTGTTCCCCAAGATACAACGGGAGTTACTTCCTATTATACAGCAGCAGTAAGCAGGGGCCTAACCATTCAATTCTCTTTCCAATACACAGATACCCATCGTGCGGAGCTGCAGAAATATGATACGGAAGCAAGTTTGCTACAGTACTTGAAGCGTCAGAATATCTTGGAACAATTCGCCCGCTTTGCAGAAAAAAAAGGCTTGAAACGCCGCAATATCCTGATGTATAAGTCACAGAAATTATTTGAAAAGAACTTATACGGTAATATCATTTATAACATGTTGGGCATAGAAGCCTATATCCAATACCTGAACCAAACCGACAAGACAGTACTTAAAGCACTGGAAGTATTGGAAAAAGGAGAATCTTTCCCTAAGGCTCCCGAAGAAACCGTAGAAATAAAAGTCAACGATGAAGGAAATAAAAAAGAAACTGCGCAAGCAGATAGCACAGGAAAAAAGCCGTCACACCGCCACAGAGTTGACAGCGAATTCCATTGCTTTGCTTAACAAGTTGGAACAACATCCGCTTTTCATTGCAGCAAAGACGGTATTGCTTTATTACTCATTGGGTGATGAAGTACAGACGCATGATTTTATAGAGAAATGGTATCGGCAGAAGGACATCCTTCTGCCGGTAGTCAAAGGAGATATTCTGGAGCTCCGCCGTTATACAGGTCCACAAAATCTGCAAACCGGTGAAGCCTATCATATAGAAGAACCGACAGGTGAAGCATTTACTGATTACACTCAAATAGATTTTGCCATCATCCCCGGTGTTTCTTTTGATAAAAATGGCAATAGATTAGGTAGAGGGAAAGGATATTATGACCGGTTACTTCCCCAACTCCATTCTTATAATGTGGGTATTTGTTTTGATTTTCAGGTAAGTGACGAGATACCGACAGAATCATTTGACAAACCGATGCACGAGGTATGGACGGAAAAAGGAAAGATTTCCCTTCACCAATAATTACCGGAAAATAATATTTACAATAACCTGTGCACCTACTTGCTTGTTCAAATTCCTCACCAACAAGTCTCTTCCCATCATCAGTTCCTGACGGAGCACGGAAGAAGTGAGGTGTACATAAAGAATCTGATTCTTAATATAAAGGTTGCTTGTATAACCGGCAATAGCGGGTCCCACTACATCTTTCCATGCCTGTACCAGCCTATATTCATTCAAAGGAGACTCCAGTCCGTTCAAACGAAAGAACTTACGAATCATATCTCCTATTTGTTCCGCATCATTCCGCTTCATTCTGTATCTCCTTTCCGTTCTGCAACACTGCCATTTTCCACTCCAAACACTTTATATTTCCCTTCGATATTCTCCAAAATCTTATCCAAATGTTCCCGGTTAGTATCCGTTATAAAAATCTGTCCGAAGTTATCGCCTGCTACCAGCTTTACGATCTGTTCCACACGGGAAGCATCCAGTTTATCAAAAATATCATCCAATAACAATAGAGGAGTGGTATTGCTGCCTGTCCGCTTCAAAAAGTCGAACTGCGCCAATTTCAAAGCAATAAGATACGTTTTGTTTTGTCCTTGAGAGCCTTCCCTTTTAATTGGGAAATTCCCTAACTGCATGATAAGGTCATCTCTATGAATCCCTTTCAACGAATATCCCATAATGCGGTCACGCTGCCGGCTTCCTTTGATGATTTCCTGTAAGTTTCCCTGTATAGCGTGAGACTCATATGATAAATTCACCTTCTCCTTATCTTGAGAAATATAAGAATAAAACGACTGAAAAGTGGGGATAAATTCAGCTATGAATTCACTACGTTTCTTATACACGACCTCTCCACTCACAGCCATCATCTCCTCCCACACGGAAATCAGCTCCTCATCAGGCTCCACTTCAGCCTTCAACAAAACATTACGCTGAGTCAATGCTTTATTATAGCGTATCAAAGCATTCAGATATTCTTTATCATATTGCGAAATCACCACATCCATAAATCGGCGTCGCTCCTCACTCCCGCCGGCTATCAGTTCGGCGTCTGCCGGCGAAACCATTACCAAAGGAACAAAACCAATATGATCAGACAGTCGGGTATACTCTTTTTTATTACGCTTGAACTGCTTTTTTTGCCGACGTTTCAAACCACAATAAATTTCTTCCGGATCACCTTCATCCGTTACATAAAACCCTTGAATCACAAAGAAATCCTGATCATGCATAACATTCTGCGAATCAATAGGATTCGTAGCACTCTTACAGAAAGACAGATAATAGACCGCATCCAGTAAGTTCGTCTTTCCCATCCCATTCTGACCAATAAAACAGTTCATCTTAGGTGAGAAATCCAGTTCCACCTGTTCCAGATTCTTATAATTCAATATCGAAATACGTTTCAGTATCATAGACTTTCTGTTTGATTTAAGCCACAAAATTAGGGATAAAAACGGTAAAACCTAAAAAAATATGCCTGTAAATTTCATTAATACATATAAATGAACTACTTTTGCTGTCCGAAAACTATAGCAGAAAAATAATAAAAAGTAAATATAAAAATGGCAGAAAAAAAACACACTCAAGACCCTTTGGATATGGAAGAGGCTTTAAGTACCTCCGAAGCATTCATTATCAAGTACAAAAGTAGAATTCTGGGAGCTATTGCGGCAGTTGTAATCATCATTGCAGGCTTCATGGGTTACAAGCATTTCATCTCTGAGCCGAATGAAATCAAAGCTTCAGCAGCTTTATTCAAAGGAGAACAATATTTTGGAGCCGACAATTTTGAAACTGCACTGAACGGTGACAGCATCGGTTACAAAGGTTTTCTGAAGGTAGCTGATGAATTCAGCGGAACAGCAGCCGGTAATCTGGCTAATGCATACGCAGGTGTGTGCTATGCACAATTAGGTAAATATGAAGAGGCTATGAAATACTTGAATAAGTTCAGCGCTGACGATCAGCTGGTAAGTCCGGCTCTACTCGGAACAATGGGTAACTGCTATGCTCAGGCAGGGCAATTGGACAAGGCTGCCGCTACCCTGATGAAAGCAGCCGACAAAGCAGACAGTCAGGCATTAAGCCCTATCTATCTGATTCAGGCAGGACAGATTTATGAAAAGTTGGGTAAGAACAGCGAAGCTGTGAATGCTTACACTTTGATTAAAAACAAGTACTTCAATTCTTATCAGTCAATGGATATTGATAAGTATATTGAACGTGCATCCATCAAATAAGAAAGAAGATATTTTTTAATCATATCGTAGGCACGGATTACACGGACACACACGGTTTCTCTTCTTAGAATAAACTGTGAAAGCCGCGAAATCCGTGCCTTATTAATTCATATAAACTATGGCAACAGCGTATCATAATTTATCAGATTACGACTTCAATTCCGTACCCGATGCAGAAAATATGCGTTTTGGTATCGTAGTATCCGAATGGAACAGCAATATTACCGGTCCTCTTTTGGAAGGTGCTGTCAATACTTTAAAGAAACACGGAGCTAAAGACGAGAACATTCTGGTACAAACAGTCCCCGGAAGTTTCGAATTAACTTATGGCTCTGCACAAATGATTAAAAGTGGCAAAGTAGATGCAGTCATAGCAATAGGCTGTGTAGTACGCGGAGATACTCCCCACTTCGACTATGTATGTGCCGGCACCACTCAAGGTATCGCCCACCTGAATGCAACAACTGACGTGCCCGTCATTTACGGACTGATTACAACCAATAACATGCAACAAGCTGAAGATCGCGCCGGTGGAAAATTGGGTAATAAAGGAGATGAAGGAGCCGTTACAGCTATAAAAATGGTCGACTTTAAAAGAAAATTGCAGAAACTTTGAAAAAAAGTTCTGCAATAATTTGCATATTCAAAAATAAGTCGTACCTTTGCATCGCAATTGAGAAACAAACCTCCTCAATAAGAGAATTAAGGAGTTCTTAATAAGCGAATGGGCAAATACCAGAGTGGCCAAATGGGGCAGACTGTAAATCTGCTGTCTTTCGACTTCGGTGGTTCGAATCCATCTTTGCCCACAAAAAATTGCGGAAGTAGCTCAGTTGATAGAGCATTAGCCTTCCAAGCTGAGGGTCGCGGGTTTGAGCCCCGTCTTCCGCTCTTAAGATAAGAGGATATCCTTTTCGGGTATCCTCTTATTATTTATAATGATAAACAGTGTCCCCCTATAAAAACATTCTCTCCTTCCCTTGACAATCAGCATGAAAACTTTTCAGAGTCTATTTTTGTTATATACATATCAATAACTTTTAAACAAAGAAAGGACAAGTATGAAAACTATTATTGATAGAGCTACATCAAGAGGATATTTTAATCATGGCTGGTTAAAGACATATCACACATTTAGCTTCGCAAATTATTATAATCCGCGACGAATCCACTTTGGTGCCTTGCGTGTACTGAACGATGACAGGATTTCGCCGGGAGAAGGTTTTGATATGCATCCACACAAAAATATGGAAGTGGTTTCCATCCCACTAAAAGGTTATTTAAAACATGGAGACAGTATAGAGAACCAAAGTATCATCACGCCCGGAGAAATCCAAGTAATGAGCACAGGAAAAGGTATCTATCACAGCGAATATAACGGCAGTAATGAAAAAGATCTTGAACTTCTGCAAATCTGGATAATCCCCAATAAAGAAGAGACAGAACCGGAATATCATAATTACAATATCCTTCCGTTAATGAAGCACAACGAATTAGCAACCTTCATCTCGCCCAATGGAAACACTCCGGCACATTTACTGCAAGATGCGTGGTTTTCAATGGGAACACTGAGTGCCAATCATAAAGTGAGCTATCATTTGCACAAACCACATACAGGCGTCTATTTCTTCATTATAGAAGGCAACGTAGATATAGCCGATGAAAACCTGACCCGCCGTGACGGTATCGGTATATGGGATACCGAAAGCATCATCATTAAAACCAATGAAGAATCACAAGTATTGGCTATTGAAGTAGCTTTATAAATTATTTATTTGTGGCACATTCACCCATCCGGTTGATTTGCGCCACAAATTCTTCCTTGCTGCCTTGTCCCAACCCCATTTTTCTGCATATACGATAAACCACACGGTCGACAGAACGGGCTTGAACCCCAAGTAAATCGGCAATATCATCAAAACCAAGCCCCAACACAAATAAGAAACAAATGTCTTTTTCATTATTCGTAAGCGAAGGATAAAGCGCTTCGAGACGGTCTGCCCAACGATGACGTGATACATTCAGCCAATGTTCCAGCTTGGCACGGTCTTCGGCCGGATTATAACGCGGATTTTCTTTTGATACAATCCGCAAATAAGTCTGAGCAGCTTCCACGGTTTCAACAGGAAGCGAAATATGTTTGGAGCGAAACGTCACTTCCAGTTGACGAATACGCAATTCTTTATTTTTCTTCTCTTCTTCAAGGGCTTGCATCTGCTCCTGTAAATTCTTGGCTTCCCCTTGGTTTTCTTCTATCTGCTCCTGAAGTGTATCAATCTGCTCCTGAAGGATAGAAGCATCCTTTTTATAATTACGCAGGATATCCAGTTTTTGATAACGGAAAAACTTCCAGCTTCCCCACAGCAGTAAGGCTAGTGTACACACTGAAGCTATCGTTATCAATATCGTTATAGTCCAGCGACTGCGATAATCATTACTCTGTCTCAGTACTGCCGAATAATCATATTTCTTTTCTATCTCCAATAATTCGGCACGGCTTCCCGATGTAAACAGCAACTCCAGTTCATTAATATAATGCTGCATATAGAGGGCTGCTTCACGCTCAAATCCCTTTGCTTGCATCTCTCTGTATATATCTTTATATACCGATGCTCTTAACTTAGGACGGGAAGATTTCAGCACTTCAACACGCAGGCTGTCCACCGTTGCACCTTTACCCAACTTTTTATACACTTCAGCCAGTTCGATATCATATCCACGCCGCGCCTCAGCCGTAGAAGTACGTTCCTGTGCCTGCTTCAGCAAGGAGACCGCCTCATTCCAGTTCTTCTTATCCTTTTCTACCAGCGCCAAGCGATAGTATATCTTTTCCTGAGTACTAAAATCCATCCGGTTTACTATATCAAAGAATTTATCCTGTACCAATTTCACCTCTTCATTATACCGGGGCGTACCTTGCCCCAAATAAAGCGGAATAAAAGCCGAGCTGCCCCCCATGGCTTTCCATGAGGGGACAGACAGGTTCAAATCCAATGCTTTCTTATAATAGCCAACAGATTGTTCATAATGTGCATACCGCCCGTTGATATGTCCCAATGCCACATACACCAGAAAATGAATCCGTAAATCTTTTGCAGACTTCACTGCCTCTTCCGCCTGCTTATAAGCATATATGGCCTCATTATCCTTTCCTAAACTTTCCAATACATACCCTTTATACAGAAAAGCGGACGCCTTTTCATCGGAAGTGCCATGAGATGAATAATATTTCACGGCAATATCAATCAGCGAATCAGAAGATATTTCCTGTCCGCACCTGTGCATGACTTGTGTCATGAGCAAGGCATAAAGACTATATTCTTCTTTAGAAAGTTTCTCCGGCGAGGGAATTGTTCTCAATATCTGAAAAGCAGAATCGGGTGCATTCCACAGATAATACTTTCCCCATGACAATTGAGAAGTATGTTTCTCCCCACTGCATGCAACATTGAAACACCCTATAATGACTACCCAGACAGACAACAAGATAAACGAACGTTTTTTTATCATATCACAAAAATATCACTTTTTAAACTCTCCGCAATTTATATACAATAAAAACAGGATTACTATCATCATTTACCTCTTTCAACTCAGGCGGAACAGTTATATTGCACTTTTCTTTATACAGATGCAACTCATAGGCAGTGAGCAATTGAACCAAACAATCACCCTGCGTACGTCCCCATACCGGAAAATCCTGATAGCTCTTGGTTCCGAGCATTCCGTAAAGCAAATTAGCATCTCCCAATGCCCGGATATCTCCCGGTTGCGCACACTTCTCTGCCAATACCTGCCCTGTCTTCTTATGGACAGAAGCAACATAATGCCCCGCATTATATCTGCAACGGAAATAATAATTGGAAGGAGTTTCAAACATATCAGACACAAAAATGTCATAATCCTCTCCAAACTTTCTTTTCAGCGAACTAAAATCAGTGGCATCCAATGAACGTATCACTTCCTTATCCGAGTTACCCGTCCTCAACACACACGCCGGAAGAATGTCATCCGCCGTCACTCTAAAGACGGTATCATTGCTGCCTGTCTTAAACAAAACGGATTCTTCCATATCGGAATAAGCTGTTGCCAACGCAATAGTAAACCCGGCTTTCTCATGAGATACTAAAGGAGAAGAAAAGTCGTTCTTCATTGCAATCGTATCTGCTTTATCCGAAAAAACTCCCAAGCCATAACTACCGCTTTCAAAAGGCACGTATGGAAAAGCAACTGAAGCAAAACGATCTTTGCCCACCATGCGCTGATAAACAATCGTATAATCGTGATTCAGACTCTGAATAAACTCACCGTCCAAGGTATAAACCATTATTTTATTCGAACAGAACAAATAGAGACGGTTATTTTTTTCGTCAGCCTGCATCCCCATCAGGAAATCGCTAAATTCACCCGGTCCCTGACCGAAAGGAATCAGTGTCTTGACAAACTGTCCCTTCCGGTCGAACTGCACGATACGCTGTTCCTTAACAGGAGAAACATAAATATAATTACTTGTCACAGCATATTCGGACACTCCGTCCAGCAAAGAAGCCGGATCTGCCGTTGTTTCCAACGGAATGTATTCCACACTTTCTATCTCATCTTGCAAAGCAAGCATTGACGGATGATCCATACCACTTCTCAAATCTACCGAAAGTAACTCCTGAGGAGTTTGTTCCGAACTGCAAGAAGCCATAAAAGACAATAAACAAAGGTACTTAAATAATTTCATAGCATTAATCAATTTCTAAATGTGTATACAATAACCATCGGATTATCATCAGCATCCAACTGCAAAGCAACCGGTTTATCTTTCAGATATCCTTTATTCTCCAATTTCTCCAATGTCACGGCATTAATGACCTGCACACAAATTCTGTCTTTATAAATATATCTCGGACAGAAAGGCACTCCCCCATCCCAATCATTCTCCATTCCTATTACATTGCCATCACTAAATCCAACCGACAATTCCATGAAATCTTGTTTGACCGGCTGAGACAAGAATTCTCCCGTCCGTTTATCCAAACGCTGGAAAAAGCACTTTTCCGGCTTGGACAAGACAATAGTCCGGAAATAGAAATAACGTGAAGTTTCAAAAAAGGTGAACAACTCTATAGTAGATAATGTATTTGTATTGTCTTTAGCCATTTCATTGATGTCTGCTATCTTTTCATTATATTCGGCTCCGTTCTTTTTATCATAAACACAAGCAGGACAAATACCTGTTTCCGTCACCCGGAACACAGTATCATTGCAAAGCGTATAAGCTAAAGCCGAATTTTGAAAAGGAACGAATTGTATTTCCTGCATATAACAAGCTTCTGCCGGAACATTAGCCGGAAAGGGTGATTTGGTTACCATCATCTGATTCTTTTCATTTTTAAGGGCAACCAGCCAAGGAGATTGCTGAATAGGAGTAATCGAAGCTCCCGACAATGCAAATGAGCCATTATTCAACAGATAGCGATTTTCCACAGCCTCTACCGTTGTGGTATCGGTGCGCAGAAACTCACCATCATAAGAATAGACATACGCCGGCAGCCGCCTGCTATTTAAAAAAACTTCTTTCTTATTTACATCCAACGAAATATTCTCTATCGTCCAAGGAGCATATTCGCCCGGACCATTCCCTACCCTGCCTATCTGACATACAAACTTTCCTTGTCGGGTAAATTTAAATACCTGGTCTGTCTTACCATTTTGAACAAAGATGAAATCATCATCCATTATCAAATAAGTCAAATTACTTATCAAACACGAATCCGTCGTTTCCAAAGGAATATATTCTATTCCCATCACATCATCCTTCATCGAAAAAGGAGTATTCTGCTCCATAGCCGAACGTACATCTGCCACCCAAACATCCTTCTTTTCTAAAGAAGCGGATTGGCATGCGCCTAATATCAACAGAGTTAAAACAACTCCTATCCATACCTGTGCTTTGTTTTTCATAATCGTATTCTATTTAAATTTCGAAGCAAAGATATAGAAGAAGAAAACATTTCGGATTATGAAATGAAAGAAGTTTTGCGACTAAACAAGTCACTGATATTTCAACAGTTACAAGTAGTAAGGAAGATTTTGTGCGACAATTAAAAACTCTTTTTTAAAGGGATGAATACACAAAGCAAATCGTTTTCGGGCGAGCTAACCTCGCCCCTACGAACTAAACGACAGCATTATCCACGCTTTGACACACTCCGAATGCACAAAGCTATAATTCTATTGTCAGCTCCACCGGACAGTGGTCCGAACCAAATATATCCGTATGAATAGCCGCCCCTTTCAACTTATCATTCAGAGAAGCAGAAGCGAGAAAATAATCAATACGCCAGCCGGCATTCTTCTCTCTCGCTTTGAAACGATAGGACCACCATGAATAAATTCCCTCTTGCTCCGGGTAGAAATAACGGAAAGTATCCGTAAATCCCGAATCGAGCAGCGTAGTAAACTTAGCACGTTCTTCATCCGTAAATCCGGCATTCTTGCGATTGGTTTTCGGATTCTTCAAGTCAATCTCACGATGCGCCACATTGAGGTCGCCACAGACGATGACAGGTTTCTTTTCCTCCAATTTCTTTAAATACGCACGGAAGTCATCTTCCCATTTCATACGATATTCCAAACGGCGCAGCCCATCTTGAGAATTGGGCGTATAAACCGTAATCAGGAAGAATGAGTCCAGCTCAAGAGTAATCACACGTCCTTCGTGGTCGTGCTCGTCAATGCCCATCCCGTACGTTACCGAAAGAGGTTCGAGACGAGAAAAAACAGCTGTGCCCGAATAACCTTTCTTTTCTGCATAATTCCAGTAAGAACGGTATCCTTCAAATTGAGCATCCAATTGCCCCTCCTGCATCTTAGTCTCCTGCAAGCAGAAGAAATCAGCATCCAGCCGACGGAAGGCATCGGCAAAACCTTTATCGTAACAGGCACGCAGGCCGTTCACATTCCATGATATGAGTTTCAACATGATTCTTTTATTTTTTTAGGTAAAAACTTTCAGCAGCAAAAGTAAGCACAAAAGCATATTTATCAAAACAGAATACGATGAAAAATACACAAACCTACTTTCCTGAAAACTCCCAAGCTTCGCCATAAACGGCTCAAGATACGCCAACGCAAAGAAGAAACCGACACGGCACGTCCTGAAACCCGATAAACCATTCCCAATACTCCGATAATATCCGCAGCTGTACACTCCTCATAAAACGCACAAACACCATCCCCCTGCATAATAAACCGACCATCCTTCATCCCGACAATCCGGTGAAGCAAACACCGGCCACGATAACGAAACAAAACCACATCCATAGGTTTCAAAGATTCTGCCTTACATGGATAAACCGCCACTTCATCTTTCCCTTCGCGTAATAACGGAAACATAGAACTTCCTTTCATCCGAAAACGTACACTCTTCCCATGATGAATATCATCCTCTACAAGAGAGAAGAAACAATCATTTGGCAACCGCTTCATCATTCTCTGCAAATAAAGTACGACAAGACAACTCCACAGCCTCTCTATCCGGCAAACAGGCCAAATGATAAAAAGGAACCTGAGAAACAATTTTCCCTAATGTGGTACCGATACCTTCATAAAGTCTCCTGTCATAAGCAAACTCCGGAGGAGAAGAAGGATGAAGAGCTGCATAAGACCGCAATATCCCTAATCTGACCATCCGATTGGAAGTTTCCTGTGACAGTCTCACACAACCGGCCAGTTCATATCGCTCTGCTTTATAACAAGGAGTTTTCCCGCTCCATGGACTGCCATAAACCCATATTCCGGTATGTTCGACATGCAGCACCGGACTATCATCATTCAACAATACGGCTCCTGCCCGATACTCCTGCCACAAACGAGTATGAGTGCTCTTTCCTGTACCGCTTTCCCCTAAAAACAGTACAGCCTTTTGACGATATACGATACAACTGCTATGTATAGCCACCGTATCCGACATTGCCGTCTGTATCCCATAGCCAATCCACAAGGCAAACCGCACTAAGCGAGCTGACCAGTTGCCGCACAGATAACAAACATTTACTTCATTATCAGTCCACAGGAAAAGACTTTTTTCATTTACCGGAGATAATCTTAACAAATAACCGCCCGCAGTACATCCGAAGATTCCTTCCACCCCTTCATGAGCAAACACATATTGCCGTTCACAAAAAGCAGGAATATTCCCAGACTTTCCTTCCATAAAAAAGAATTCCGGTACATTATCATCCTCCTCGGCAACCTCAAAAGGAGCAAACCCAGCCATTCGCTCCAGGACAGAACACAGAATACTGCCCGATACTTTAAAACAGTGGCCGCCTACTTTATATATATTATGCATTTTCTTTTCAATTTAAAGTTATTATACGATTACAAAAAGCCAGCGAACTCTCACGATGGGCTATTGATAAAACCGTCAGCCCCCGATAATCATTCCTGAGTCCGCATATCATCTCATTTATTTCACATTCGGTTGCCGTATCCAACGCTGAAGTAGCCTCATCCAACAACAATATATCCGCCTCCTTATAAAGCGCACGTGCGATCCCTACTCTTTGCTTCTGCCCTCCCGACAAACGTGCTCCACTTTCACCCAGCAGCGTATCTATTCCCAACGGCAACTCATCCACCCATTCGTCCAGCCTCACCTGCCGTAATATCCGCTTCACTTTCTCCTTACTGATATCACAACATCCCAATGCAACATTCTCAGCCAGTGTCCCGTCAAGAATAAAAACGCCCTGCGGCACATAACCTATCCGGCGATGCCACAACTTCCTGTTCTCTGCTGAAAGGAGAACACCGTCTATCCGTATCTCCCCTCCATCAGGCTTCAAGAATCCCAATAAAAGATTGAACAAAGTGGACTTGCCTATACCGCTTGAACCTCGAATACCAATATACTCTCCCTTCCGAATCGTACAATCAAACTCCTTTAAGACTCTCTTTCCTTCCGGATAAGCATACGAAAGATTGGATATTGCAATTTCTTTTTCAAAAGATAACCCAGCTGTCGGTTTTTCTTCGAATGTTGAAAATAAATCTTCCATTCCTGCTTTTATTATCCGCAGACAAAAAACGGAATTCTGTATCTGAGTCCATGCAGAAAGCGATTCACGCAAAGCCGGCAATAAACGAAAGGCACCCACGGCAAAAATTCCCACCAACGCCTTCACATTTCCCGTCCCGGACAATGCAAGAAGTGTGAGTCCTATAACAACAGATAATTCTGAAAGGCAAAGCGGCAGATGATACACCGTCTCCAGCTTCAAACGGCAAAAAGAAATCGTATCCAACCCCTTCAGAAAAGAATGTTGCAAGGAAGGAAATGCATGGTTTACTTCCAGCTCGGCATATCCTTTATAAGCTTCGGTGACAATACGTGTCTGTTCGCGCCGTGCCAACAACTCCTTTTTACCATAATACCTTATCCGCCTTTTTATTCCGAATATATACATCAACATAAAAGGGAAAAAAGCAAGATATAACATCAGCACCGTCATCGGTGCATATACCAACAGTACCGCAGTAACCAATAAAATAAGTAATACATCAGCAGTCATATTCAGCAACGGAGACAACAAACTCATACTGAAAGCATAACATACGTAGTTCACCTCATATCCCAAACGAGTGCTGCCCAACCGACTGATAAACAAGATTCCGCGATGATAATAAGAAGAAAAAAGAGAAAAACTTAATCGTTTATACAAAGACAATAAAAAATAGTTTTGAAAACGGGACAATCCCATGACCAATACATTTTTGAATAAAATAAACCCGACAGCCAACAGACAAAACAATAGGGCTTCTCCCTTTTCTTCTTTCTCTTCTATCAAAAAAAGAAGTACCGGTATTAAAGCTGCAAGTCCGGCAAAATTCAGCAACGCACTGAAAAACACAGCCATTATTACCCTCATCCCCATTCTTCGCTCCGAGGGCAATAATAAATGATAGATTTCTTTCAACATAAATTATGATACCGTTCGGCGGAATATGGATTGTGGAAAACGTACATGTTGGATAACAGATATCCAAAGCCACTTTACTAAAGATACACGCATCACACTGTCACACAAACGATGAATATGTAACATCCGCTTCAGTTTATAGACCAATATTCCCCATTTACCGGTAGCCGGTACATTTATATTATAAGTGGGATGAAGCATTTCCTTTAATAAATTCTCCGCCAGCTCTTCCCCTCCTTTCATGACAAGAACCTCTGTACCCAAGTAGCGGTTGCACAAGTGTGTAAGTGCATAAATCATATTCAGAAAACGTTCATCCGTCACTCCTTCGGGTATCTTCAGTCCCTGCTTCTTCAACAGGCATGCCCAATCACATAAGTGATGCATGGCAAAACCAAGTGCATAATGCTGTGCCGAATGAAAAGCAAGGAAAACAGTATTGAAATCCGGCGAGGGAGTCAGCACCTCATACTTGCCATCAAGCACTGTCAGCCGGGGACGGAGAAGTTTCCGCAACAAAATATCCATCGAAACAGCCGTACGGTATATTTCCGTATTCAGGAATTTTTTATGATTCTCTATCGGAATACCTTTATAATAAAACATACTGTGCTTTTGCGAATGCGAAAAATCCACCTCTATTCCCCGGCCTCTCATCAGCTTGTCGGCAAGAGAGTTTGCTTCCCTATCACTCAGACCGGAAGAATCGGCAGAATAGGTAAAGATATCAATATCACCTCCCTCACGGTGAGAAGGAATAGGATAATTATTGGCAAACCCCACTCCTTTTAATTGCACGGCAGTGATGCCGTGTGTGGCATAGAATGTCGATAAATCAGATATAACCCGACAATAGTACCGATATCTCTTTTCACATCTTTCTACCGCCAGCCACCAATTTATTTTTAAGGATTTGGGTGGTTGTAACTCTGTGGGAAGAGTAATCAAACCATCCCAGGCAAGTGCCATTACACCCTGTCGAACAGACAAGCGGTAACATTCCTGCCAAGCTTCGGAAGTGATACCGGCAAAGATTGTTGCATCTGCATGAGTACCATGCAAGGCAGAACGCAACAAGGCAAAAAGCATTTGTTCCGTAATATCCAATTTCATTTTAGATAAACTTTAGCATATAATTTTTTAATCAGCCGATATGATACCGCATTTCTTCAAGGCATCTACCCAAACCGTTGCATCCTTCTTTGCCGTTTCTTCCGAAACAGAATAATGCTCCATTAATATTTCCGCAGCATCTTCTATCAAAAAGTCTTTGTCCGAAAGCTCATTCCAAAGAAGCCGTGCCGAAGTATTAAGAGAGATAATGCGGGTAAGGTCGGCTTCGGGCGTACCTTGATTGACAATAATAGTTTCTCCGGCTATATCGCGGAGCTTGAATTTCGTATTGATTCGCATAATAATTTCATACTTTAAGAAAAAGAAAGCCGTCCAACCGAACCATAACGGACGAAACGGCTTTCTTTTGATGAGTATTACAAACTTTTTTGTTTAATAATTATCAGTTGCTTGTTTCCTGCTTTACATTGCTCTTGACAGCCTCTCCGTTCACGGTAATATTAGCAGTACCATATTCCACAGCCGGATTATAAGATCCTGAAGTGAAAGAGCAAGAGCCATCATAAGTAAGCGCTACACCTTTGTTGTCTGCTGCATTCGCACAAACATGCACAGCCGGGAATGAAGAAGCATGAGTACCCTCTACTTTTACTGTAACACCCGTCATAGCAACCGTGGTAGGATATTGATAAGCTGAACTCAAATAATTACCGATTGTTATACCTGCAAATGCTGCTCTGTTACCGTCTTGCCATTGTTTCATGTGATTATTCTCACCGTGAGTACTCTCAAGCTCAGCTTTCAGCGTAAATGAAGAATTCTTAATCGTATAAGTTCCTCCACGCAAAAAAGCAGCCTGATGATTTCCTGAGAATGTGCAATTATCAATATTCACCGTAGACGGAATATTTACCAAGAGAGCTGTTTCAGTAGCAATAAAGTGAGAATTTTCAAGTACTATCTTTGTACTACCTACCACCGGATTCGTATGAGCATTAGTATTAACTGCATAATATCCACTCGTTATTGTGGAGTTTTTAACTATGATAGAGGTCTCCTGAACATTTTTGTCATTCAATATACCTGCAGCATCTGCAGCCGTTGCTTTATAAACGATACCATCCAATTCCAATTTAGCATTATCTGCCGCAAGAGATATTCCCATTTCATTATCTGTGATATTTCCATCAGTCAATTTAAGACTACCTCCTTTCACCAAGATGAATGTTCTGCCTTCAAGATTATCATCAATGGTCAATGTTTTCTTATTAAGATCAATATTCACTATTTGAGATGCAAGTACAATAAAGGGAGAAACAGTACAATCTTTGCCCAATACCAAACTGAGCTTAGCATCATCTGTCAAATAAATCAATGCTCTTTCTTTTGATTCCAAAGCACTTACATCAGAGAATGTACCACCTTTGATAAAAGCAGTACAATTCTTACTATATACTTGCCCTTCAAAGATACCATCTTTTATTTCCAAAGCCTTATTTCCGGTCTCATTTTGCAAATCCTTTTCATACAAAGCATAAGGACCTGTCAGTGTTCCTCCATTAATAACCACTTTAAGGTCTTTATCGGTAACATGCTGTGAGACAGCAACTGCCACACCGGTCATAGTCGTACCACTGCCATTGCCCTTCTCATCAAAGGTAGATGCTGTACTCTTTATTGCACCCGCATTGACAGTCAATGTACCCGAACGCATTTCTATACCGGTCGGTGCACTGACAGTACCGCCATTAACTGTCAATAATCCGTCTTGTGGATGATAAATGGCTGTACCTTCTCCAGCATTTGCAGCCGTAATTGCTCCACCGTTAATAACCACTTCGGTTCCATGACGAGTACCATTACCACTGATACCGTAATAATAACCCTTAAGCATACCACCGTTTACTGTCAGTTTTGCCACTTCACCACTGGCACCATCATTGCCATCAGTCAACTTCACTGCTGTATAAACACTTTCCACCCCATTATAATCAATGCTACCTTTACCGTTACTGCTGTCATTGATAGTCAGTTGGGCACCACGACGTACAAGAACCACCGCATCCTTAGTATTCAGCACTTGTTCCAGCCCCGTAGTCTTAGCCTTTATGCTATGACCATTCAAATCAAGTGTCAATGCTCCCTCAACAACCAACGGTCGGAAAAGAGTAACATCCTGTTCCAAAATAAAGTTTCCGCCGGCTTTGGCAACCGCTTCCATTTCCGCTATTGCCGCATCAACTATTTCAAAGTTTGTATTGGCAGATAAATCAGGATATTTCGCACCCGATTCCACAAAGACTTTCACAACATTGGAATTCTCTGAAGCCCGTTCTATGGCAGTGATTGTTGCACCCTTTTTCACTCTCACATTCCCTTTCTTCACAATCAACTTAGTGATTGTTACTCCTGCATCAACGACCAGTGTGTTTTCGGCCGTAGAAGCTGTTGCCTCCTTTATGGTAGTACTTCCTCCATTTGAAGATAATGTGACAGTCGTATTCGGCATATTAACATTTACCACCGGAGCCACTTCAGCACCCTCTGTTTCCGGCAGAGCAATCGTCATGTCTTTCACAGATGAAGTTCCGCTACCGCTAGTTGCTTTATCTTCAAATTCTATTTTAGCTCCCGATGCCACACTTTGGAAAGCAATACTTATAGGAGTCTCAGATGATTGTGCAGCAGGCACCTCTATCTTATTATTTTCACCTGAAACCTCACCCGATACGGTTACGGCCGTATTCTTCTCTAAAGCATCGGCAACCTCAGACACAGAAGATACAGTCTGGGCTTCGCCACCGGTAATCGTTCCGCTGGAAATAGACAATTTCTTCAAGTCTTTACGAGCTATGGTATAATTGCCGCCAAAGACATTTGCCAATTCTTCCGTATCATTCAATATCTTCACACGCACATTGGTATAATTACCTGTCGGCACAGGAATGTAAAATGTACCGGAAGTATTTTTATCATCGTTGCTAAAAGCAATACTGACAGTCTTTTCCGAATCGTCTGTAGCAGTTGTGGCTTCTAATTCAGGTTCACTACCTGATAATGTTACCGTATATTTACCGACTATCTTTTGATCTGCCGTGAAAGTCAATTTGAGGTTATTCCCCACAGGCAATTTGGCAAACTTAATGCAAAACACACCTCCCAAATGCTTCAATGCTACATTACTGTTCTCAATCTTTCCCCACATGGCAGGGTTATAACTATTGCCTTTACCTTTGGTTTCCGTTTGATAATCAGCATCTACTTTAGTATAGCTGTACTCTTTCGGGAAATTGTAAGTAAGCGTTGTAGTACCATTAGTCGTTGAGACAGCGTGTCCGTCATTATAAGGATAAGCTGCATAACCGGCTATAGTTCCCGTCATATTACCACTAAAGGAAGCCGTAGCTTGACCGGCCCCGCCTTCAACCAAAGTAAGAGCTGTAAAACCGGTGGTATAATCGGCTCCGTCTTGCATGGTTACACCCAAACGGTCACCTTCCGACCAATAAAATGCTCCATTAGCATCAAATCCTGCACGTGCCATACCGGAAGCATTGCTTTCCATGGTGGCTCTTAACATTCCATTCGTGACCTTCGTACCAAAGTCGTCTTCGTTGTTACAACCGGTCAACAAAGCGGTTGCCACAGCCAAACTTATTAAATATCTAAATTTCATAATTTGCTTTTTGTTTTCATGAATTATTTCTAACATTACAAATGGAGTGTGTCAAAACCAAACCGGTCTATCCCATCGTCGGCTGTAGGGGCAGAGTTTGCCTGCCCGAAGACACAAAACAAACTGTTTTCGGGCGAGCGAACCTCGCCCCTACCGACTAAACGACAGTATTATCCACCTTTTGACACCCCCTCATACATTTCTTTAGTCAGTCCAATTACCGTTTTCGCCACCACCACTGGTTGCAAATCCTTTTTCTACTTCCACTTCGATGATTTCCACTTTCGGAGCTTCATACGTTTCAATACTATTTTCCTTCATAACCTTTGTACAATAAAATTTTAATATGATTTTCTATTTTAAAAATCAGACATTATACGCCCCAATTACATATTTCGACACTTGACAAAAATAAACAGTAATTGCTGTCTGAGGGCGGAAGATTCCTGGCGGACCGGTGGTATATATCTCACCGCTGTAGTTCCCCGACGTGAAATGGAATGCGAAGAACGGCATTCGCGTGTGTTTTTGTTTTTTCATACGCCTGCATTGTTTTAGTTGCCTAAAAACGGTTAACTCTTGCCATGTCTTCCCTCTTTGCATGACAATTAATAAAAAAAGCGTGAGGGCTGTATCTTGTTTATCCTATCGTCGGGCCTTCGCAATGCCTTGGTCTGGATAAACAACAGCCACCCACGCCGTTTGATATATAGATGCCACACCAATGGCAGGTATATAACGCAGACGTGAGCGTTGTTGTTACCATCTTCAGACCTTTATCAAAGTTGCGAAGTTTGACGATAGAAGATAATTTCAATAACGCTTCTTAATAAATATATAAATTCCCTTACGCATAAGAGAATATTCGGTACAAATATAATATATTCTTAATTAGGAAAAAAATTTCTTATTTACTTTTTTACTTTTATTATGTACTTTCGGGTCAAGTCAAAAAGTGTGTGGGCATAATATTTTGAGAAAAATCCGGGTCACTTATTATTCTTGGGGATTTAAATATCATATCACAAACAAAGGGAAGAATAAGCCGTTTCCCCGGGTCGGCCAAGGTCTTTTGAACGGAAGATTATTACAGTCTGCGGCAATGGACTGTACGGTCCATTGTAACAGACTGTACGGTCCACTGCAACGGACTATACAGTCCGCTGCCGAAGACTGTAGTAATCCGACGGACAGACAGGCATAACCGAAAGGACGAAAACGCTTGGTCCGACTAATGCAACGATGTAGGAAGCTCAAAAACGCATGCGGGAATTGAAAACCGGAGGAGACAACATCAGGGGACAGGTGTTTGATTGATATGTGAAATCCTCAAGAATCTGTCCTATTTCTTCCCCTAATATATGGAATTGCCCTGTTGTGATAAAAATAAGAAACATTCAAAATCAAAGTAAAATGAAAAAGATTATATTGATTATTATGAGCTTACTTACCTTCAGTTGCTCATCGAAAGCACAAGAACAGACAATGAATGCAAGCAGACAATCCGAAAAGAAAATCCTCGTAGCCTATTTCTCCTGTACCGGAACTACGGAAAAAGTTGCCAATGCGATTGCCAAAACAGTCAACGGCAAACTTTACCGGATTACCCCGGCTACGGCTTACACTTCTGCAGACCTTGACTGGAATAATAAAACCAGCCGTAGTTCTATAGAAATGAGTGATGAAAATTCACGCCCTGCATTGGGTGGAGAAGCGCTTAACCTGAAAAATTATGATGTGATATTTCTCGGCTATCCGATATGGTGGAATGTATGTCCACGCCCAATCAATACCTTCCTTGAGAAGTACGACTTTTCCGGAAAAGCCATCATCCCGTTCGCTACTTCCGGTAGCAGTTCAATAGCTAACAGTGTAACATTGCTCAAGAAGCTCTATCCCAAAATCAAATGGAAAGAGGGCAGATTGTGTAATGACAATATAAAACAAGCCGAAGATTGGGCTAGACAAATAATCAAATAGCCATATGAAGGGGTCTTGCAGCCGGCAAGCTAAAACGACATGATAGCGAATACAGAAAACTATACTTTTTTATCTGTAGTATCGATAATTCAGGAAATAGTATAGGTTGCATTGATTGTACCACTGTCTTTCGATAGCTTTTAGAAAGAACAAGAGAGTGTGTTAAAATAAAAAGATAGGTCATTTTTATTTTAACACACTCCTGTATTTCACATACAATTTGCCGGATGGCATAAGTTAAGATTTCAGCAAAGCTTCTTTATATTTGGCTTTAAACAGTTGATAATCCTTATCATTAAACTGTACCTTCATATTCTCCAATATGCGTTTTTCCGTTTCCGGACTCCAATAAATCTTCAATTTGCTCTTCGCCCGTGTTATGGCTGTATAGAATATATTATGGCTGACCATTTCCTCTATTTCACTTGTAATCACCACCTTCACAGACTCATACTCCAAACCTTGAGCCTTATGAATAGAAATGGCGTATGCCACCTGAAAGGGCACCACATTTTCCACATTATCATTATCGTCATTCCCATCTCCACCCCGACCGACTTTAAATCGAATTACTGATGTCTCATCAGTTACGGATTCTTTCAGCTCCAAATCAAAACCAATTACATCCAATTCATTCAGAACAGTATAAACCTCTATAGTAAAATAAATACAGTCTTCTTCCTCTTCAATCTGCAAAATCTTACCCTTCAAATTATTGTAAACTAAAGGAGCAAACCGATTTGATTCATTGAACAATACAGGATCTCCCACTTTATAGGACAGTACTCCCCAGTTGATGGAAGGATTAACATTATTGCTCTGTAGAAATTTATTAATATTATTTATACCATAAATACCATCATAATTCAGACAAAGCACAATTTCATCTTCTTCCGTTCTTGAAAAGATAGATTCATCCAATGTAGATGACAGACCATTCCTTGTGATAAACTCCAGCCTGTCTTCGGTAATCTCGCGCACCTTATTCCATACTTCTATCAATCCTTGAACAGTAGTACGATGTGGACGGGTTAACTCTGCCACAGAATCCTTGGGCATCACTTTATATGCAATATTAAACCAATTTCCGAATAAAATAGATTCAATCTGATATATATCCCCTACCAATACTAATAACTTACATTGAGCTCGTTGTAATACGCGAACCATGTCCCGATTACTTATTGTACTACATTCATCCAAACATAAAATATCGCAATCATTTGAAACATCCTTTGAAAGAAATTTTGTAATTGTCACAAATTCAGCATGTTCAGCAGTAACCTTCCGACGCAGGTTCTCAACAGCCGGATTGGTATTGGCCAAGAATATTTTTTGTTTATCTTTAAATAAGGAAGATATATAGTTTATCATCGTAGACTTACCTGTACCTGCCGCCCCATATATAAAAGCAACTTTTGAGTTTTTAAATAAATTCCTCAAAGCATTTTTTTTCTCATCACAATCGATAATCAACCCTGAATTTTTCATCCACAGATCTACTGAATGTGTATAGTTCTTAATACCAGACTCAGCGTATTTTTTCAATTTATAAATAATTTCATAAACATTTTCGTCATATTCTTTGATATAAAAATGATTCTTAAATATCTCTATTCGCGCGTACTGATGCCTGTGATATAACACATTATTGTACTTTTCCGCCAATTCTTCCGGATTTTTAAAACCTACTATATCAGCCTTCGAAGTATAAAGAATCCCTCTTTGCTCCGTATTGTTTTTAATCAGTCTTGCAAATAATTCGTGAGTCCGTTCTGAAGAATCTATGCAATCCAATAAATCTGCAATGGGCGGATTATGATTTACCAAAGAAAAATTAAATGGGATATTGTTAAATGGAACACATTGAACCTTTAAATACAGATTAGACAATAATGAACAAGGAATTTTATACAACTGATTCTTTATAATTTTATTATTCAACCTGTAAAGCAAGTATCTAATCACATTAACTCCCTGAGATTGATTCTGAATAATATTTCTGCATCGTCTTAAAAGCTCACTTATCCACAAACGTCGAGCTTCTCTTTGCAAAATACCTTCAAAATGTTCATAATACGTATCAGACAAGTCTAACAACTCCACTATATTCATACGTGTAACCGTCAGATAGTTCATGAGATTAACATATTCTTTTATTTCCTGACAATTGATATCATAACCGAATATCTTTGAAAAATTCTTTATCTCACAATATCTAATAGACACTTGCCAATCAACAATTATGATAATAGGCATATTCCTTGTCAGTACTTTGATAGAAGTTTCAATCCAATGAAGCTCTACGGCATAATAATCTGACAACTCCAAATGAGTAAAAGCAATTATTCTATCAAATTTACTTGATTTATCATGAGCAGGAATAAATGTTACCTCATAATAAATTTTATTTTCCACTATAATTGTTCGTATCTTTTCTATATAAAACCTACCATGATGAACATTAGTGGATAATGCCGCCCTATGCTCTATAGCTTGTGCAATAGCTTTATAATATAAAGTAAATGTTTTATCTGTATTCAAAGGAAACTGACTCAAATTCGCCAAAAGCTTCATACCGAATTTCTCTTTCATTAGAATTCGGATACGCAACAGATATTCATAATACTTCAACATCAATCTTTCGGAGCTATCAGGATCTAACGTATAATGAGAAACTGAGATTTGCAACAGCTTATGAAATTGACTTAAAAAACGATATTCTCCCTGCAGCGCTTTTACATAACTACAAGCAACCCGAATGGTATCATAGTCCTTCCTTTGAGGTTCTCCACCCAAAGAAATGTAGACTTTCACAAAAATATTCTCTACAAAATTACGTAATTGAGATAATATGTTTTGTGACAATAAACCTCTTTGCTCAGTAGTAAAAGATTCAATATTTCTACAAATCACATCATCACATGCATATATAGCTTTATTTACATCAAACATAGTATATTCCTTTTTTATATGTTATTCAATGTAATATTTAAATTGCAATATAGTAATAATTTTCTATATATGGCAATTTAACAACATGGATATCTGATAATTTGTATTACTAATCAGTTTTCGGTTGTTTCGGGAGCTCGAAGTTGCCAAAAAGCTACGGCAGCAGCTGCCGCCACATTAAGTGAATCCACTCCATGCGCCATAGGGATGCGGACCACATAATCTGCTTCGACAATTGTTTCTTGAGAAAGCCCCTCTCCTTCAGTACCCATCACAATAGCCAGCCTAGGTTCGGCTGCCAGAGAAGGGTGATCTATAGAAATAGAATTTTCCGTCAGTGCCATGGCAGCAGTCCTGAATCCCAACCATCTCAAATCACGAATCGTACCATCCATCCATGCCCAAGGTATCAAAAAGACAGACCCCATAGACACTCTTACCGCGCGACGATTCAATGGATCACAAGAATTGCGAGTCAACAATACAGCATCGATCCCAAGAGCTGCCGCTGAACGGAAAATAGCTCCTACATTGGTACTATCTACTACACCGTCAATAACAACAATGCGTCGGGCATTCCGGCAAACCTCTTCCACACTCCGGAATACAGGCCGATACATAGCACATAACACACCACGTGTCAAAACATATCCCGTCAATGTCGCCAATAGTTCCCGATCACCCGTATAGACGGGCACATCACCACAACGCTCGATAACCTTGGCTGCATCACCTGTAATATGTTTTCGCTCACACAAAAGTGCAATAGGTTCATACCCGGCATCCAGAGCTCTACTGATAACATTGGGGCTTTCAGCTATAAACAAACCTTTACCAGATTCCGTTTGTCGACGCAGCTGAGCTTCTGTAAGTGTGCAAAAAATCTCTACACCGGGATGTTCCAAAGAAGATATTTCGATAACAGGCATATATTTCTATATTTTTAAATTCACTATATTTTTATTTTTGGTTTACGCTCTCCGTTACAGCAGCTTTTTCCGTTACAGCAACTTTTATTACTCCATCTTCCTTATTTTCAAAAAGACGATACGCCTCTTCTATCCGATCTAACGGGAAACGATGTGTAATAAGGGGAGTAGTATCTATTTTTCCCTCTTCTATTAAATGCAGAATCGTAACACAATCACAACCATCTACACCTCCGGTCTTAAAAATCAGATTCTTGCCATACATATCCGGCAAAGGTAAAATTTGAGGACGGTCATAGAGAGCCACAATAGTAACAATAGCATTAGGACGAGCACACTCCCATGCCAGTCGGAAAGTTTCTTCTCCCCCAGCGACTTCCAACACTACATCAGCACCGCCATGAGCACTCTTTTGGAGCACAAAATCCTTACATTTTTCGGGAGTAACAACCTCTACCTGTGGATAATGCTCACGGACAAAATGAACCCTTTCTTCTGCTTTCTCACAGACTATAATACATTGCGGATTCTTTAACATCACAGAAAGCAATGTACAAATTCCCGTAGGTCCCGCACCAATAATAAGAACCGTATCCTCTTCGGTAATCTCTGAAATACGAGCTGCCCAAAATCCGGTAGCAAGGATATCTCCCACAAATAAAGCTTGCTCGTCAGTTACCGTCTCAGGTATAAGACTCAGCCCCTGATCAGCATAAGGTACACGTACGTATTCTGTCTGACCACCATCAATGCGACACCCTAATGCCCAACCTCCATTCGGATCAATACAATTGTTCACATAACCATGTTGACAGAAAAAACATTTACCGCAAAAAGTTTCTACATTAACGACAACCCTATCACCCGGCTTCACCAAAGTGACATCAGCCCCCGTTTGTTCTACAACACCCACCATTTCATGTCCTATTGTGACACCAGGAACCGCACGTGGAACACCTCCATGTTTTATATGCAAATCACTGGTACAAATACTGCTAAGGGTAACACGTACAATAGCGTCACGAGTATCTTTCAACTCAGGTTTCGGCTTCTCTATAAGTTCAAATTTACCCTGTTTAATATAGGTATATGCCAACATAGTTTTTCATTTTTAAAGATTATATAAACAAAAAAGCCTCCGAATCATTTGACTGACTCGGAGGCTTTCATCAAAAACGGCGGCTACCTACTCTCCCACTGTTACGCAGTACCATCGGCGTGACAAGGCTTAACTTCTCTGTTCGGAATGGGAAGAGGTGGAACCCTTGTGCTATAGCCACCTGAAGAAGGTTGACATATTGATAAGCTGTTATCGTAATTTCATTTCATAGCAACCGCTAAACGTATACAACATCCGGCATATAAAGAAAGTGAACGGGCAATTAGTAATGCTCGGCTTTGATGTCTCCATCTTTACACCTGCATCCTATCAACGTTGTAGTCTACAACGACCCTGAGAAATCTAATCT
>OHCW01000008.1_pt1 | contig 205383 bp, 162 predicted proteins | sample 1566781 | NCBI WGS metagenome assembly OHCW01 (sample SAMEA3879590, study PRJEB24766) | human gut metagenome | biome: human-associated habitat; feature: feces | place: USA | collected 1985/1987 | reverse complement strand
CCTTGTCCGCTTTTTCATTTTCAATTCCTTAAGTAAACAGCATTGGGTCGCGACCTGTCGCGACTGCAAACGAGCTGCAGAACATAAGCCAGACTGAGATTGTCCACACATTCTGCCGGGTTGCAGTCGCGACAGGTCGCGACCCTACAACAGGATGATAACATTGGCTATCATCCCATTAAACTTCACAAAATAAATTTACTCGGTGACGTCGCCGTAGCGGAAAGCCAGATCCTCAGGCGATTCGTGGTCGTCGTCATCATCCCAGTCATATTCGGCATCGAAACCGTCATCCTCCACTTCAGCGAATTCATCGTCATCGTCGGGCGACGGTTCGTTCTCGAAAATAAACTCATCCTCCTCGCGCAGGCGGTGATGGCCGTCGAGCGGACGATGGGTGATAGGTGTTTCCTCAATGCGGTTGGCATCGTCGGTGATGGCTTTCCACAGGGCATCTTTCAGTTCGGTTATCCCCTCGCCGGTAACGGAGGAGATGAACACCGTGGGAAGGTCGGTGGGCAGCGTGGGGCGTATCTCGGCTTTCAGCTCATCGTCGAGCATGTCGCTTTTCGAGATGGCGAGCACGCGCTGCTTGTCCATCAGCTGCGGATTGAAGCGGCGCAACTCTTCGAGCAGCACTTCGTACTGGGCCTTGATATCGTCGGCATCGGCAGGCACCATGAAGAGCAGCACGGCGTTACGCTCTATATGGCGCAGGAAGCGGAGCCCAAGCCCCCTCCCCTCGCTTGCACCTTCAATGATGCCGGGAATGTCGGCCATCACGAACGAGCGGTTGCCGCGATAATCCACAATGCCGAGCTGCGGCTCCATTGTGGTGAAGGGATAATCGGCAATCTTCGGGCGTGCCGCCGAAACCGCCGACAGCAGCGTGGACTTTCCGGCATTGGGAAACCCGACGAGACCGACGTCGGCAAGCAGTTTAAGTTCCAGAATCACGGCTTTCTCTATGGCCGGCTCACCCGGCTGGGCATAGCGAGGCGTGCGGTTGGTGGCCGATTTGAAATGCCAGTTGCCAAGACCGCCGCGGCCGCCGCGCAGCAGTTTTATCTCCTGACCGTCCTCTGTCACCTCGCAGAGATAGCGGCCGGTGTCAGCCTCGAACACCACAGTGCCGCAGGGCACCTCTATCACCTTGTCCTCGCCGTCCTTGCCGAAACTACGTCCGGCGCCGCCCCTTTCGCCATTGGTGGCAAACACATGGCGGCTGTATTTGAGCGGGAGCAACGTCCACATGTTCTTATTGCCGCGCAGAATCACATGTCCGCCGCGGCCACCGTCGCCTCCGTCGGGACCACCCTTCGGCACATATTTGGCGCGATGGAAATGCATTGAGCCTGCGCCCCCTTTGCCCGAACGGCAAAGGATTTTCACATAATCTATAAAGTTGGAATCTGCCATGATTCTATGTTTATGAATGTATTATATTTTCGCCATTAAATTTACAACACTTCTCAGCCCAGTTTGGTTAGCGAGCGGTGATGCTGCATGAGATCGCTGGCATGCCGGAATTCCTCGGGCGAACCTATGTCGATCCACGTGCCGTTGATGGGATAATATGTCACCTTGTCCCCGCGCCCTATGGCATCGAGCAGGAAATCCGGAGCATCCGTGCGTTCGCCATGCGGCAGACGCGACAGCAGCGAATTAGCGAATATATAGATGCCTGCATTGGCGAAATGTGTGGCAGTGGGTTTTTCCGCTATCCCGGTCACCCGCGGGCCATCGGTGGTGAGGATGGCATACGGCACCGACATTGTATAGGGTATGGCGGCAATGGTGGCCTGCGCCCCCTCGCTGATATGGTGCAGATACATCTCCTCGAGGTCGATGGTGGTCAGCAGGTCTGAATTCATCACCAGCGTATGGCCCTGCGGCGGGAGATTCACAAGCGACACCGCACCGAGAGTGCCCAACGGCGATTCCTCCTCGATGCAACGGGCCATTATGCCGTGACGCGGACGCGAAAAGTAGCCGCGCATCATGTCGGCCAGATATTTCACTGTGACATACACGTCCTTCACGCCATTGCGTGCCAGGTTCTCTATATTATAGTCGATTATGGCACGGCCTCCTATCTCAAGCAGCGGCTTGGGGGTATTCAATGTGAGCGGACGGAGCCGTTCGCCGCGTCCGCCGGCCATAAGCACCGCCGTGAGAGGCAGCTGCGACCGCACCGTGCTCAGATCCACCAGTCCGGCAAGCCTCCCGTCGGCATCTATTTCAGGCAGCAGCCGTATTCCCGCCTCGCGGGCACGGCGCATGGTCTGCAGGCGTTCGTCGGCCGAGGCCGATGCATGCAGCGCCATGAACCGGCGGTGAACAAGGTCCTTCACCGGGTCGCCAAGTCCTGTGCCGCGCAGCAGCCCTCGGCGTATGTCGCCGTCGGTAAGCGTGCCGGTGATTTTTCCCTCCGGGCCGGCCACAACAAGCGTCATGGCGCCCCCCGACAGACGATTGATTTTGTCAAGGGCGTCAAGTATGGTGGCCTCTTCAGGAATTATATGTTTCTGCATTTCGTTCATGCTCTGAATTATTTGTCGGCCGCCAGCATCGCTTCGGCTATGGCCCAGTCAAGCGGAGTGTCAAGATCGACGGAACGCTCGGCTGGCATCGCATAAGGGAGACGCATAGGGAATGCACCCATCGGCATGGCCCGCAATGAGGCCGGATTTATGACATAAACAGCACCGTTGAATTCCCATGCCTTCGGCACATCCTGACGGCGGGTGTAAAGCCCCTCGCCCTTGGATATATGCAGCGCGCCGGTACGCTCGTCCGTCTCGAAACAGTTGTAATACGGGTTGGCCGAAGCCTCCTTTACGCTCACAGCCATGTCGGGCCTACGCTCCTCATAAAGCTTCATGCATCCGAGCACATCGTCGGCCGTACGGAACGGCGATGTAGGCTGCAACAGCACCACGCAGTCAAAGTCCACCCCGTGTGCCGCGGCATAGTCCATGGCATCGAGCATCATCTCACGCGAACCGGCCGTGTCGGTAGCCAGCGCTGCCGGACGGCGATACGGCACGGCCAGGCCGCACTGTTCGGCCACGGCGGCAATACCGTCGGAATCGGTTGAGAGTAGAATGTGCTCGTCTGACAGGCCGAAACGTGCAGCCACCTCACGGGCCACGTCAATGGACCATGCGATAAGCGGGCGGCCGCCGAGCGGCTTGATGTTTTTATGCGGAATCCCCTTGCTCCCACCGCGGGCCGGGATTATGAATAGCGGTTTCATCTGAAATATCCTTTAATTATTCCTCCGGAACCTGCATGCTCATGCATCGGATTCGGGCACGGGCAGGTCGTGAAAACGTTTTGAGCGCATCGCTTCCAGAGGGGTGTTGAGAATGGCATCAACCATCACACGCAATGTGTCGGGACGTCCGTAAGGGTTCGTGCTGCGTCGCGCCAGTTCGCGCCCTTCGTCCGACAGGGCAAACAGTATGGCATTCCGGATTGAACCGGCGTCGGCATCGCAATGTATCACCGATTCCGAAGCCAGACGGCCTTGCTGACGGATACCGATATCCACGGTAGGGATATGCATTGACGGCACTTCAACTATGCCGCTCGACGAATTGCCCACCACCGCACCCACGTAGTGCAATGCAGAAAGATAACGTTTCCATCCAAGCGACGGCACCGCTACGGCACGATGGCTGTTACGTGCCACATACTCCTCAATCATCGAGATTATCACCTCGCCGTCTGGGTCATTGTTCGGGTAGGTGAAAATCAGGTTTGAATCAGGGGACGCATCAAGCGCCTCAAGCAGGGCGGAACAGCGTTGGGACACCGGCACATCATCAAGCGTGGCCGGATGCAGCGTCACCAAGAGTGTACGCTCATCGAGTCTCAAACCGATGGAACGTTCAAGTTCCTCACGCGGCAGAGGCGGTTCGGCAACAAGATTGTACACACCTATGGCGCCGGTGTTAACCACCATCGCCGGATTCTCGCCCAACTGAATGACGCGCCTGCGGTACGGCTCGGTGGCCGTGAGATGCAGGGCGGCAAGCTTGGTTATGGCATGGCGTATGCTGTCGTCGAAAGCACCTTCAGAAATTTCGCCACCGGCCACATGCACAATGGGGATGCGCATCACCGTGGCGGCAGTGGCCACGGCAAGCATCTCGTAACGGTCGCCAAGCAGCAGGAGCATATCGGGATTGATGCGGCTAAAAGCATCGGCCATCCCGGCCATGCATTCGGCAGTGGCGCGCACGGTGTCGGCGCCAGAGGCCGACGCCGCATGCATCGGCACCTCGGCGGCAACGTCGAATCCGTCGGCCACAATCTCATCTACCGTGTGGCCATAGCGCGCATCAAGATGCATGTTTGTGGCTATGATACGCACGTCAACGCCCGGCTGGAGGCTGAGAGCCCGTGCAATCGGGCGCAACAACCCCCAGTCGGCGCGTGTACTGGTGGCAACAGCAATGGTCAGTCGGCGTGAACCCATCAGCTCGGATTATTCCATGGCCTCACGAAGAGTCTTGCACTTGGCAATCTCCTCCTTCACTTTCTCCTCAGAGGCATGTTCCTCCAGGGCCTTCTGCAGCTCGTAAGGAAGACGCATGCGTACAATCATGTCGTTAAGGGCTTTGCCTACACGCATGTTGGCATCAACCAGACGCACGCGGTATTCATCTGTAAGCTCAATCTTGCCGTATTTCTTGCGTACGTTGCGCATCTTGATGCTGTTGGTGATCTGCTGGAGGTCCTGAAGCTGCTCCTCGCGCTCGATCTCGTTGATTTTTTCAGCCATCTCGTCGAGTGCGGCCACTGCCTTGGTGATACCCTCCTCACAGAATTCAGGCGTCATGGGTTTATCGTCGGCGGCCGAGGCGTTGAAGCCGAAGGTCATGAACATCACCATGGCCATCAGGCCGAACATTTTTGCAAATTTACTTTTCATCGGTTTATGTTTTTTGTGATTAATGTTTCTGCTGTTTGTCCACCTGAACCAGTTCCACCTCTTTCACCCGCAGACGTGCCGCCAGATAGCGGGCAAGCTCATTGCGCGATGCGGCGGATATGGGTTTGGCATAGTTAACCAACGCGATGTTGGCCGTATCAAGCCCTCCGGTGTCGATGCTGCCGAACACAGCCTTTGTGATGGCGATCTCGGCCACCTGCGGGAAAATAACCTTTAGCTCCGGCGCAAGACGTGCCGAGATGGAGTCGTTGGCGTTGCGTGCATCGAGCAGCGTGCGCAGCGAATCGATCTGTTGCTGTTTCTGCACAAGCGAGGTCTGCGCTATCTCATAAATCTCCTTGACAGAATGCCCTGCAAGCGAACCTGCGGAAGCAATGCCGTTGTCGCCCTGCACTACATTGAGTTTCGCGCCCTGCAGCCCATAGAAACGGAGTTTGGCCGACAGGGCGAGTGTGAGCGAGTCCTGCGGCAGCACTTTGCCAATGAGGGTCACGTTAATCTGTTTCTGGCCGTGTGCCATAACCGCGCTATGGCTGAGCACCTGTGTGGCGGGGAAATGCATCTCCTCGCTCACGAAACGGTCGGCGCTCTGCTGGAAACGTTCAACCCTGAGCATGTTGTATGTCAAATAGATGCTCGGGAGCAGAGTGAGGATTGACACTGTGTACACAACCTTGCGCAACTTTTTGGCACGCACCGGATTGGCCGTATGCGCACGTGCGAAATGCATGAGCTTTACACCGATAAAGGTTGCCAGACAGATATAGATGGAGTTGATAAGGAACAGATAGAGCGCCCCGAAGAAATATGGCATCTGCCATGTGGCAAGCCCATAGCCCACGGTACAGAGCGGCGGCATGAGGGCCGTGGCGATGGCAACGCCGGGAATCACATTGCCTTTGTTTTTCGATGCTATCGCGAAGATGCCGGCACCTCCTCCGAAAAAGCCGATTAGCACGTCGTAGATTGTGGGCGATGTGCGTGCAAGCAGCTCGCTATGTCCCTCGCTTACAGGTGAGATGAGAAAATAAACCGTTGATGCCAGCACAGAAAAGACCGCCGCCACAACGAGATTGCGCAACGACCGTTTCAGCAGCTCGAAATCCTCGACCCCTATTGCAAGCCCGAGGCCGATGATAGGCCCCATGAGCGGGGAGATGAGCATGGCGCCGATAATCACGGCCGTGGAGTTGGTGTTCAGTCCCAGCGAAGCAATCAGTATGGCGAAGATAAGGATGAGGATGTTGGTGCCTCTGAACGAAACACCCTCGCGGATGGATTGCTCCGCATCGGCCTGAGGTATAAGGAATCCGTTGAGCGAGAAATAGCCCTTCAGATTGGCAAATGCCGTTTTAAAATTGTTCATATGCTGATCAATAGTAGGTTGCAGGGTGCTTTATACATCTGCGGCCTATATATTCTGTTGGTTATCAATCAAATTAATCACATCGTCGGCAAGCGAGGCCGCATGCGGATCGAGCCAATGTACCTCCGGATCACGCTTGAGCCATGTGAGCTGTTTCTTGGCGTAAACCCGGGTGTTCTTGGCCATGCGGGCTATGGCCGTGGGCAAATCCCAGACGCCGTCGAAACAGGCGAACATCTCTTTGTAGCCCACCGTATTGAGGGCATTGAGATGCCTGCGGTCATAGACCCTGCGGGCCTCCTCCACCAGGCCGTTCTCCACCATAAGCTCCACCCTGCGGTTTATGCGCCCGAAAAGTTCATCCCGCGGATAGTCTAACGCCACTTTGACAATCCTGAAGGAACGGGATTTCGGCTGTCCGGTGCGAAGGCTGGAATAGGGGCATCCGGCCTCCCAGCATATCTCAAGGGCATGCACAAGGCGTTTATGGTTCTGCCGGTCGACAGTGGCGAAATAGTCCGGATCAAGCTTTTCAAGTTCACGGCTCACGGCATCAATGCCTTCACGTTCAAGCAGTCCGTAAGCACGCGCCCGCACCTCAGGGGAGATGGTAGGCAATTCGTCGATGCCTCGGGTCACTGCATCCACATACATCATCGAGCCACCGCAGAGGATGGCATAATCGGACGCGGCGAACAACCGTGCGAGCAGGTCGAGCGTTTCCGTCTCAAACTGTGCGGCACTGTAATAGTCGGTGAGTTCAAGCGTGCCGATGTTGTGATGCGGAGCAGCAGCGAGCTCATCAGGCGTCGGGGCTGCGGTGCCTATCGGAAGTTCGCGGTAGAGCTGACGCGAATCGGCCGATATTATGTGGCATCCCAGACGTCGTGCCAGCTCTATGGCCAACGCAGTCTTACCGGACCCCGTAGGTCCGGTGACCACAATGAGCGTCTTTTCTCCGGCTGCCTTCATCAACGGGCTGCAACCAGACGGGCAATCTCCACCACAACCCGTTCGGCTTTCTCCATCGACGGGATGGGCACGAACTCATTGCGCCCGTGGAAGTTGAGACCGCCGGCAAAGATATTCGGGCACGGCAGACCTTTGAACGACAGCTGTGCACCGTCTGTGCCGCCACGGATGGGCTGCACTTTCGGCTCCACGTCAGCCAGACGCATGGCTTCCTCGGCAATGTCGATTATGTGCATCACCGGCTCAATCTTCTCGCGCATGTTGAAATACTGGTCCTTGATGTCGATGGTGGCGCAGCCGGGGAATTCATTGTTGGTTTTGCGCACCAGATGTTCAAGTTCTTTCTTACGGCGCTCGAAACGGTCGCGGTCATGGTCGCGGATTATGTAGGTCAGTGTGGTTTTCTCCACGTCGCCCTCGATTTTGATGAGGTGGTAGAAACCTTCGTAGCCTTCGGTGTGTTCGGGGGTCTCCCATCGCGGCAACATCAGAATGAACTGGTTGGCTATGCGTATGGAGTTGATCATCTTATGCTTGGCGTAGCCGGGATGCACATTGCGGCCAACGAACTCCACGCGTGCCACGGCGGCATTGAAGTTTTCATATTCGAGTTCGCCCACTTCGCCGCCGTCCATGGTGTAGGCCCAGTCGGCACCGAAATGCTCCACATCGAATTTATGAGCGCCCTGCCCTATCTCCTCGTCGGGGTTGAACGCGATGCGGATTTTTCCGTGCTCTATCTCGGGATGTGCCATGAGATAATCCACGGCCGAGATGATTTCGGCAATGCCGGCTTTGTCGTCGGCACCGAGCAGTGTGTTGCCGTCGGTGACAATGAGGTCCTGACCCTTGTAGTGGAGCAGTTCGGGGAACTGTCCGGGCGACAGGACAATACCTTTTTCAGGATTGAGAGTTATATCACCGCCGTCGTAGTTCTCCACGATGCGCGGATTCACATTGTGTCCACTGAGGTCGGGCGACGTATCAAGGTGCGCGATAAAACCCACGACAGGCACTTCGCGGTCGACATTTGCAGGCAAAGTGGCCATGAGATAGCCGTTTTCATCAAGGGTCACATCTTCCAGACCCATCTGCTGCAGTTCCTTTTCAAGAGCCTGCGCAAATTTGTACTGACCGGGGGTAGAAGGGGTGAGATTGGTCAGTTCGTCGCTCTGAGTGTCGAACTTCACATATTTCAGGAAACGTTCGGTAACATTCATAACATCTGTTGTTTTTAGGGTTGTCGGCAGGCCGCCCGAAAGCGGATGCCGTATGGCGTTAGATAATTCACAAATTTAACGAATTTTGCCGAAACAGCAAAAAACGGCCGAAAAAGCGCATCCAAGGCGTTTTTTCTGCCGTTTATTATCAGAGCGAGCAGTGTATGTATCCCCCTGCCGGTCAGTTTCCGAAACTCAATGTGGTGTAATAGTTGCCGCCGTACTGCGAATTGAACGACAATGTGACGTAACGTCCCGACGGGCCGAACCAGCTTGACGAAATCACGGCTCCTGTGTTGGAGCAGCTCACCGGCATGCCGTACTGCGCCACAAAGGTGTTGTAGAGCGCATTATAACGCGACATATCGTAATACGACGTAGGATACGTGAACTGGGAGCCGCAAAGCATTCCGTTGTTATAGTAAAGCGCGGCATCGGGCCACATATAGTTCATCTGGGGCACATCGTTCATATAAATCACATTGTTACCGTAGCTGCTTACGGCATACCCGTCGTTGGCCAAAGCCGTAAGCGACGCGCCGATGGCTGTGCCGAGAGCTATGCCGAGAATTGTGCCGAATGCCGGACCGCCACCGGCATAATGCCACCGCGGAGGAGGCACCGGACGATGGAAACCGTTGAAGAACGGTACGGGATGACGGTACCCGTGGGGATGACGGTGTGGAGGACGATGAGGACGCACGGGACCTACCCCGGGACGATAACCCGGACGGGATGGCCTGTACGAATGGTTATGGCCTGGGCGATAATCGGGGCGATAGTCAGGACGATGATTGTTGCCCGGGCGGTGATTGTTGCCCGGGCGGTTGTTACCGGGGCGATGGTCCGGACGAGAATTTCCACCTGGCCGGTTGTGATTGCCCTGGTTGCCGGGATGCTGAGGACGGTCGTTGCCGGGACGGTTGTGATTGCCCTGATTGCCCGGACGGTTGTTTCCGTTGCCGGGACGGTTATGGTTACCGCCATTCTGATGACGATAATCAGTGGTGCCACCATGCGCCGGACGCGATGCATGCTGGCTTGTAGTGTTGCCTGAATGGTTCCCATTAGCCTGACGGCCTCGAGTCTGCGCATCTACAACGGGAGCGGCGAGCATAGCCATCGCCACGATGAAGGATGTAACCGAGTGCAATATCTTTTTCATAATCTGCTCCTCCTTTCTCTAATTGGTCAGCTTCATATTGATCAGCTTCCAAGGATTTTTTTGGTTGGCATTCGTAGATTCTTACCGGACAGCTGTCGGAATCCGTTTATCTGATTAGAACGTCAAGCCTCCCCAAAGTTTAAACGCCAACCAAATTTAAAGAGTTTTTAGAATTCATCTCCTATATTTATCAAAGGGCGAATATTACTGTGATTAAAGAAAAACGCAACCTATAAGTTGCATTTTCACTATTTTATAATTAACTTTGCATCAATCCCAATTGTTGATATGACATGAAGTTTGTGCAGATAATAGATGGTTATGATCATCTTTGGGCAGTCAAAGCTCAGGATAAAGAGGCCGACGAGCTCACATTATTGTTCCGGAACTGGACCAATGGTGAATACCTGCTTGACTTTTTTATGGAAAACTTTGAGGACTTACAACGACATTTCCATATCGAACGTCTTGATGAAGCCGTAAACGACACATTTGAAGATGCCGAAGCCTTGCAGGAACTCGTTCTTGAGATTCCGTACACCGAACACCTTGACGACCTTTTCAAGCCACTTGATATAACGGATGCCCGCGCACATGAATTGAGCAGAGAGAAAGCCCGCAACTGGAACCGGGACCGACATGCAAGCTGGCTACGGATATATGCCATCAGACTGGAACCGAATGTTTATGTTGTAACCGGGGGCGCCATCAAACTGACCCGAACTATGCAGGAACGAGAGCACACCGCCCTTGAATTGCAAAAACTAAACCGTTGCAAGGAATTTCTAAAATACAACGGCGTTTTTGATCAAGACAGTTTTGTTGAACTTACAAACGAATAATAAAATGGCAAACGACGCAATCAAATTTTTGGAAGCTCACAAAAGTGATATTCCCTCACGTTTTGTTGAGGATGCTGTCTGGCGCAAAGAGAATGCGAGCTGGCTCCGTTGGTCGCGACAGCTTGCCGTCGCACTTATCGGCTATATGCAGGACAATGGCCTGAAAAGAGCAGACCTGGCTGCCAAATTAGGTGTCAGTCCGCAATATGTCAGCAAGCTGCTTTCAGGGACTGAAAATCTCAGTTTCAAAAGTGTTGCCAACATTGAAGACAAACTCGGAATCAGCTGTTTTGCTCCAATGTAGGCATCCTCCTCATGCAGATATTTATATCGCGCACCATATAATCAGACATTCTGCGATAAAAAAACAACAAATGTTGAAAACTATCAACATTTGTTGAGGATTTTACCCGCAGAATCTGATAACTTTGCCGGAAACTATCAGATGTATGAAACTCAATCTTCTTGCAATATCATCATTACTGAGCATCTGCAGCGCCGCGGCACAGACAGAGGCTAAGGATTCAATCAGAACACAGGAACTTGGCGAAGTAGTCGTGGAAGCCCAGATGCAGTCCACCTCCTCCACGGTGTCGACATATATCCCCACATCCAAGCAGAAAAATGCATCGCAGACCGGCACCGACCTGCTCAACCGCATGGCCATCCCGCAACTCTCGCTCGGCATGGGCAACAGCGTGCAGACTGCCGCAGGAAAACCTGTGGACATATTCATCGACTATCTGCCGGCTTCAGAGCAGGACCTGACCGGCATGCGTATGGCGGATGTCCGCAAGGTTGAATATTACGACTATCCCGACGACCCGCGATTTCAGGGGAAGGCGCATGTGGTCAATTTCATCATGCATAAATATGAATACGGCGGTTACTTCAAGGCCTCGGGCCACGAATTTTTCATAGCCAACTCCGGATCGCTCAATCTATTCTCCAAGCTGCAATACAAGCGCATGACCTTCGACCTGGCCGTAGGCGGATATTACAATAACAGCAGCCACAATTTCAGCAACATGGCCGAAACCTACCGTCTGCCGCAACCGGACGGCACCACCTTGCAGTTCGGGCGTTTCTCCACAACGCATGAGGCACAACTCAGGCGACGCTATTTCTGGCCAACGTTCAAGGCTCTGTATCGCACAGACAAGATCACCATCAGCAACACCGTAGGTGCCACCTTCGACAACCGCCCTACTCAGAACGCCTCAGGATCGGTATATTTCGCGCCGGCCGACTTCCCACAGACCGATTTCATCAGCGAAGGCAGCCGCCGTGAGGATTATGTGACCTACAGCGGCTACTGGAATTTCATCCTGCCTCATGGAAATGTCATCAACTTCAACCCATATTACTCTTACTCGCACAACCGGCAAAACAGCCGCTACATCGAAACGGGCGCACCTGAATACATCAATCTGGCCACCGACAATTCGCACCGGGCCACAGGCAGACTGACCTTACAGCATGATTTCGGCAAATGGGGTGACATCACCGTGATGTTGCAGGCCATATACACCAACAACCGTACACGTTACTCCGGCACTGCTAACACCTCAGAGAGGCTTACCACTCTCCGTATCGGTCCGGGCGTCAGCTACAACTACACCTCCGACAAACTCTACGGGATGGTAGGAGCCGGATTTACCTATGACCGGTCAAGCCTGGGCGACGAGTCCGAGAAAAACACGCAGCCATGGGTGGATGTCGCACTGCAATATGCGTTTAACGACAAAAACTCACTGAACGCCGAATTCCACCACATGAATTCATTACCGCAGTTATCTTACCGCAGTGCGGCCGTCATCCAATCCAACCCGTTGATGAGCTATACGGGCAATCCCAATCTGACGCCATACAAAAGCTATGATTTCGGGGTGAGCTATCTGTGGTTGCCCAACAACCGCTTCCGGTTCTCGGTTTTCGGAACGGCCTATGTGGCCACCAACCGTTTCGCCTACGTGTATGAAGCCTCGCCCACCGGTATACTGCGCACCGTGCAGCAGCCATTGGGCAGATTCGCACAAGGCAGTTACGGCCTGAACGGCACAGCCACATTTTTCAACGGCAAGCTGCAGGTCAGCGGACAGGTGGCGCATCTGATAGCCAAAAGCGGCGACCCTTACGACTGGACCAAATCGCACGCCAACTGGTACCTGCAGGCATTCTATTATCTTGACAACTGGCATTTCGGGTTGCAGTACCAGTCCGACATGTCCTCGGCCGACGGCTTTGTGAAAGGCACATGGGGCAACAGCAAAAACGCATGCACCGCAATTGCAGGCTGGGGCAACTCCGCCTGGAATTTACAGGCTATGCTTGCCAACCCCTTCCGCTGGCACTGGCGTACAGGCACAACTGTGATGACCAGCGCCAACTACGACTTCACGCAGGACACCTACGGCATCAACAACCACTGCTACGTCTACGTGTCGGCCACCTACACCTTCGGTTTCGGCAAGAAAATCGCTGTCGGAAACGAAGTATCCCAGCAGTCTGGAGCCGGGAGCGCCATCCTCAACTGACACTGCGGAGGAATTTTCTGCGGGATATGTTTCATATCAGGCGTATTATCCGTATTTTTGCGGCGGAAGCGTGCGCACCGGCGCATGCCCACCTACATCACACGTTTTGACATGACACGGATACACGACATTTCGAGAAGATTACTGCCTATGCTGGCAGCACTGTGCATAATGATGCTCGGGGGATGCAAAGACAAACATGCCTCGGCCATCGACACGATGGTGGATACGCTCAATTCCCCTGCCATGCAGGCCGCTGAAAAAGCTACCGGGCTGTTCACCGGCTCGAACGCGAAAATCAACGGCGATTCGCTGATAATCGTGTTTGAAATGAAGCCGGAACTGAGCCTGAAAAACGTTGAGACCCGCCAGCTTCCGGTGCTCCAGCAGTCGGCAGTCGCCGAATTCAGGATGCACGCCGCCTCAAACGCAGAATTTGCCGAAGGGCTGAAGGCTCTTGCCGAAAGCCGGATGATTGTAGTTCTGAAATGGCGTGATACCGACGGACACACGGTGCAGATCGATGTTCCCGCCGCCGATTTAAAACAGTAACCATCAGACATAAGTTCTGACGGGAACGCTCAGATGTCAGGTGCGACCGACGGCTCAGACGTCAGGCTCTACCGGAAGCGGAGCCTCTTCGGGGGCGGTTTTCAACCCGTGTTTCAGCCATGAGCCTTTGAAAAGTCGCCACAGGAAGATTGCTCCACGGAAACAAAGCTCAATGCACATGGCCAGCCACACTCCGTCAAGCCCCATAGTCGGCGCGAGAAGCGCTGCGATGGGGAGACGCACAAGCCATATGCTCGAAAAATTCATGGCGGCCGGGATTATGGTATCACCCACACCCACCATCACGCCATACGCCACAATCGACGCGGCAAACATCGGTTCGGCCCACGCCTCGATGCGAAGTGCCGAGACGCCGAGCTGCTGTATTCCCTCGACAGGCGACAACAATGCCATCACCCACGGGGCGCAGAGCCACAGCACAAGCCCCATGAAAGTCATCACAGCCATACCGAGACCGACAGTAAGATAGCCGAACTGACGCGCCAAGTCCTTGCGGCGTGCCCCGTAACTCTGCCCCACAAGCGTTGTGGCGGCATCGGCAATACCGTAACCGGGCATATAGCACAACGCCTCGGCTGTGACAGCAAACGAGTTGGCGGCTATTGCCAGCACGCCAAGCGGCGCCACAATCACGGTAAGCATTATCTGGGCGCCGCATATCACGCCATGTTCAAGCGTCATGGGAGCGGACACCTTCAGGGCGTTGCGCAGCACATTGCCAGTGGGGATGAAGGCCCTCCACCCCGCGGCATCGCCACCTGAACGACGGTTGTCAGCCCCTCGTCCGCCGAAGATGGCAAGTTCGCGCTGGCGCAGACAGGTGTACCACATCACTATCCCCACCGTTACAATCTCGGCGCAGACGGTGCCGAGAGCCGCGCCAAGCACACCAAGTCCGGCGCCGGGCACCGGCAGGGAGATGCCACCCGCATCGATGGTCCGCGTCGGGAAGATAAGAAAGAAGTTGAAAATCACATCGAAAACGCACATCATGGCGTTCAGCGCGCCGGCAGTTTTCATGTTGCCCGAGGCGCGCAGAATGGCGCTCCCCAGATAATTGAGCGTAAGCAGCGGAAGCGCTGCCACAAATACCATAAAGTAAAGGGTGGCCTTGCCGTTGACGGCCTCCGTGCCTCCCAGCCAGCCCGGCAGAGGCGACGCTATGCCTATACCTATCAGTGCCATCACCGTGCCGAACACCAGCGCCGCCGTGATGCCCTGACGAAGCACACCGCGCGCCGAAGCATAGTCGGTGGCTCCGATGCGATGGGCCACCTGAACCGAGAAGCCCACCATGGCCGCCGAGCACAAGCCCCAGAAGAGCCAGAGACTGGTGGACACGAGACCGACGGCAGCACTGTCGTCGGCGCCCAGACGTCCCACCATTCCGGCATCGATATACTGCATCATGATGCTCGACAGCTGCGCCATAATGGCAGGCCACGACAACTGAGCCGTCAGCATCACGCGCTGACGGAAACTTATCGGTGCTCCTGTCTGTATAAGTTTAAGCATTGCTGTCAAGAATCTGTGCCTTGAGCCAACGGGTCATGCGGTGCAGCCCTTCGGCAAGCACGCTGCGCGGACATGCGATGTTGAGACGCAGATAACCTCCGGCACCATACATCTCGCCGCAGTTCACCCACACTTTAGCTTCATGCAGCAGCCGTTCCTCCATCTCCTCCGACGGGATGCCGAATGCACTGACATCCAGCCAGGGAAGGTAGGTGGCCTCCAGACGTGTCAAGGGGCACATTGGCAGCTCCCGGCGCACATAATCGCGCACAAACGCATAATTGTCAAAGATGTAGGCACGTAGTTCGTCGAGCCATGCCGCGCCATCTGGCGTGTAGGCAGCCATCAGCCCCTCCACTCCGAACGGGTTCACATCGCACACTTCGTTGATGTTTATGGCCTTGTCGATCAGCCGCTGTGTTGCCTCGTCGGGGCACACGATATTGGCTATCTGCAGTCCGGCCGTGTTGAAGGCCTTGGACGGCGACAGACACACCACAGCACCGGGGCCATCCTGTGCCGACATAGCCTCGGCATTGGCATACGGAACATAGCCGAGCCCCGGACGTGTTAGCTCGCAATGAATTTCATCGCTCACCACGCGCACACCGTTACGCCGGCATATGTCGGCCATGCGGAGAAGTTCTTCGGCTGTCCAGGCGCGTCCGGCCGGATTATGAGGATTGCAAAGAAGCAGCATGGTGTTAGCCGGATCGGCGGCCAGACGTTCCAGGCCGTCGTAATCCATGCTATAGGTGAATTCATTGTCGGGCAAATCATTGCGGAGCAACGGATTCTCCACAATCCGGCAACCGTTGTTGCGTATCGACGAGAAGAAGCAGTTGTAGACCGGCGTCTGCACAATCACACCTTCGCCCGGCTTTACAAGCGCCTTGATGATGGCGGATATGGCCGGCACCACCCCAGATGTATAGATTACCCTCTGCGGATCAATCACATAGTTGTGGCGCGATGCGAACCATCCGGCAAGTGCCTCGTAATAGCGCGGTGGCACCAATGTATAGCCGAACACACCGTGCTCCACCCTGCGGCGCAGAGCATCGATTACAACCGGCGCCGTGCGGAAGTCCATATCGGCCACCCACAGGGGGATAACGTCGGCATCGGCCTCCGAATCCCATTTATAGGAACCGGACCCGCGGCGGTGTACAATCTCGTCGAACTGCGACATGGCTTTCAATCAAGGTTGGGGGTTATCAAAGTTCGGTTTCAATCACACAGTCGGCGGGCGCCTGCACGTTCTTGTCGAGAATCACCTCGCCGATGGCAAGAGCGCGGATGTGCCCGGTGGTGGGATTCTTCACACTCACGATTGAGGACTTTATCGTGGCCTCAACCTCAGCTTCCTCGAAAGCGAGGTCGCACTCGTCGCCGAAATGACAGTCCTCGAGCACAAGCCCCTTGGCGTAGCAGAGCGGCTGCGTGCCGTTGATGCGGCAGCGCACCAGATGCAGGTTCTTCGAATGCCAGCCGAGATATTCGCCGGTGATTTCAGAATCGTAGACCGTGACGTTCTCGGTTTCCCAGAAGGCATCTTTCGAGTCGATGACGGCATTGCGTATCACCACATTGCGGCAATACTGGAAGGAATAGTTGCCCTGCTGGCGATAGTTTTCGATATCGATGTCGGAACTGTGCATGAAAAGATAGTCGGCTTTATGCACCTCCACGTTGCGCAGCTTTACATTGTGGCAGTTCCACAGGGTCTCGGCTGCATCGGGTATGGTGACATCCTCGATGTGGAGATTGTGCATCTCGCGGAACATCTTGGGAGCGTCGACCTGAGTGCGCAGCATTGTGAGATTGTCGGAGTACCACAGCGCGGCACGTGCTCCCGGAGAGAACACGCAGTCGGTGACACGGAAGCCGTCGGTGTGCCAGAAGGGATATTTCCCCTCGAATCGGCAACGCTCGGCCACAATGTTGGCTGTACGCTTCAAGGCCGATTCGCCTGCATGAAACACGCAGTTGGTGAGCTGCACATTTTTCACGGCAAACAGCGCGCGTTCACCCCCGAACTCCCCGTCGACAACATGCTTCATGTTGTCTGTCATATTTTTATCGCACATAGAAGTATGTTTTTGGTTGGATTCTTTATGTGGATTCTTTTCAGTATGCAAATTTACAAAATATCCCCGCTCCCCACCAACCATTTTCCACTCAAAACCAACCAAAACACCTCATAAACCCATCGTTACCTGAAACAATCAGATTAACCATGAACGTACGATTTGTACAACCAGTTCTTATTTTTCTCACAAGCCTCTATATCAATTGTCTGCAAGTGAGAAATGCTCAAAAGATTATTACTGTACCGGGAAAGATATTCTATGTCCTGTTCATTTTTCAAAACATTCCGCCGATTCATAGAACGGACGGCTTTTGACACAAACTCATATTCCGCTTTAGGATAAAGCAGCTCCAAAGCTTTCAGTTTGGCATCAGAATATCTGACATCAATTGTCTTGCCGTCCACCATTATGATTCCCACACTGATACGTTCCGAAATTTCGGGCCGAATCACTGCATAAATAATACTATATTTCAACTTACACATACCCGTTTTCATTTAAGTAACCGGTTTTTCTCCGGTGCTGTACCTCATCTGTATCGGTCGGATACTTGTAACTTCTGGAAGTTTCATGTGGCAAGGATGTTGAACTCATTCACAAATATACTAAATCTTCACGACAATTTCAAATTGCTATTTCGTAGACGTATCGGCAAACAATCGTTGCCATAAAAAACGGGGCGCGATTTTTGCGGATTCAAAAAAATGACATAACTTTGCAATGCGCAAAGAGATTTGCAGCAGTACATGCACATGCAGACACATCATGCGGTAGTAGCTCAGTTGGTAGAGCATCAGCTTCCCAAGCTGAGGGTCGCGAGTTCGAGCCTCGTCTACCGCTCCAAAGCAAGACGTTGAAGAACGGACGGGATTCCACTCCCCCACTCTTCAACGTCTTTTTTGTATCGCTATGTCTGCCTGCCGGTCAGATGCGGCATTTCACGGTTTTGCCCGGCTTGATACTCACCGAATGGCGTGCTTCACCCGCAGGTGTGTCGGCAAGGATGGTCACCGTTGCGGGATAAACGGTAGGATTGGTTATGGCGAGTTGCAGCCCCTTGGCATCATGGCGAAGTACGGTGGTCTCCACAGCATCGAAGGTGTAAACCTCGCCTGAGGCGGTGTCGGCATATATGCCGGGAATCTCTATCGCCATCAGGGCGCCGTTGGTCTCGTTCCAGCCTGTGAGCCAGCCGTCGGCACGCGAGGCGATGGACAAGCTCTACACACCTAATCCCGACGGCTATTGCGGAGATGAGGACAACGGGCAGACCTCGGCATGGTATGTGTTTTCGGCCATCGGGTTCTATCCCGTATGCCCCGGAAGCAACCAATACGTGTTAGGCACACCGCTGTTCAAGCATGTCAGGATAAACCTCGAGAACGGGAACGCCGTCGAAATCCGCGCCGACAACAACTCCCGCGCCAACCGGTACATCAATTCAATGAGTGTCAACGGCAAACCGTACGATGCCAACTTCCTGACGCACGACCAGCTCACCGGCGGCGCCAAAATCACCTACGAAATGTCACCCACTCCCAACCTCCACCGAGGCACTTCCCCCGCCTCCGCCCCCTACTCCTTCAGCGACGAAACCCGCTGACATCCCCCCAAAAAACATCCATGCCATCTGAATCGTTGATAAATAAAAATCTACGATGTAATGGCAGCGTATTCTCCGGAATTTCGTATATTTGCAATTATTCCATAATCATATATGAAGCTGATTGAACTGAATTTACAACGCATATTTGACCTCTGCCGAACGCACAGAGTCAAATCACTTGCCGTTTTTGGATCTATCCTCACCGACAGATTCAATGACAACAGCGATGTGGATTTGCTTGTAAATTTCGACACCACCGACCATGAAAAATGGGATTATGTAACTAATTTTTTTGATTTTCAGAATGCGTTGGAACAACTGTTCAACCGCAAGGTGGATTTGGTTGTGGAAAAAGGATTGAAGAATAAATACTTCATCGCCAATGTCAACCGTACAAAACAGATGATTTATGGCTGACGAATATATTTTGAAACATCTTCAGGATGTCCTTGATGCCATAAACCGTATCCGGAAAAAAGATCCCTCATTTGACATTCCGAATGCAAAGGATATTATCAACACCCGAAATCGCATCATCCATGGATACGACAGTGTGGAAACAGAATTCCTGTGGGGACTTGTCATTCGCCATATCCCCGCATTAAAAACGGACATCGAGCGTATCATTTCTGATTACGAGAAACAATACCCCTCCGACAACAACATGGACTCCAGCAATCTTTAAATCTTTCCCACACAGTCCATTATATTTTAAGGCGCTCCTTGATGCCCTTCCCTTCGCAAACCATTCATAACCAAACGCTAACGGCAATACAAAAAACCGGCGCGAACCAATTGGCCCGCGCCGTTTTTTTCTCCACAAAGACTCCTTCAGAAAAGATGGAAAATTCCTTTCACACGTAGGTCTGCAATGTCACTAACTTAAGGCTCACCGGCAAAAGTCATCATATAGGCCCGGAGGGCCGAAGCTGTGCCTATCCCCGTACGCAGCAGAGCGGAGTGCAGGGGAGATAGACCTATTTACTACCATCGGCCACGCGCTACGCACGCGGATAAGCACAGACCCGACCCTCCGGGTCTCGGAAAGTGTCTTTACCTCATCTCTTAACTTTATGACATTGCGGCCTGCCACGACTGCAGCCTTGCGGATTCTATGGGCTATTTGCCTACATGGCAGCATGGCAGCATAGCAGCATTCCCCACCGGGCAAACATGTGGTGGAAGTGCTCATGCCTCAGCAAAAATGCAATCAATATCTTTAAGTTAGAGACAGTGCACAGGCCGTGCGTCCATACTTTGTCGACCTGAATTTCGCAGTTTTGCAACTTCCTCCTGCTGGAAATGGAGGTAAGGGGGTTTAGGGGTGGTAGATCATTTCGACTTTGCCGATGGGGAGGGAGGCGGCAAGGAGGATGGGGATGCGGTCGTCGGAAGATACCTCGGCATTCACAGTGTAGCCGCTCATCTGTCCGTGATAGCTGTACTGAAACGCCACTGAATAGGTGGAGTAGGAGCCGAACGCCGTAGCAATATGCGATTTCCCGTTGTACGTTACCACCACCTGCTCAGAGGCACCGCCCTGCATGCTAATGGGGATGGTAATCTGCTGACCGTCCGACAGCCGCTCGAAATCAATCTCCCTGAAATAATAGAACAGACCAAGCATGTCGGCCGTGATGGTGATTGCCTCCATAGTCTCGCCGCTTGCGGAGAGCGTGCCCTGACCGTTTATGCTCCTGTAGTTCGACGGGAGGTCCGGATCAAAGCGTCCGCTCCGGTAAAGCATCACTTTCGGCTTCATGTACCATCCGTTGATATAGTCCACATGCTCGCGGCTCAGGCCTGCGCCCGGCGTCATGGTGGCCACGAGGGTATCGCTCACGCAATATATCCGGCCGTTCCACGGGATGCTGTTGCCGTCGAGCGTAGCCACAAAGCGGTTGCCCTCGGTCTGCATGGTCAGCACTCCATGAGCGATGTTCACATCAATCATTCCCCAATGGTAATGCACATTGTAGTTCAGCTCCGTGTACGGAACCGTGACCTGCGCCTTGCTCAGGAGAACGCAACATAACACAACGAGTATTGAAACAATCTTTTTCATAACATCCCTATGATTACATCCCTATGATTTTAATGGCAGCCTCATTGGCCGCCTGTTTATTTGTATAACAACCCCGTCGGCTAAATGTTTCAATGTCAGGCATCCCACATGATTAAAAATGCGGCACCACCTGTCTGCAGCCCATATGAAACTGCAGACAACCGGAGTGTGAGTTGGCTGAAGGATGGAGTGTGATGGAGCAAATTTTACATTTTATGGAGCACCATTATCAAAAAAAGCCCTGTGACGGCCGTAAATTTGCATATTGGGAATTATGTTTACATGAAACCCTATAATCAATACCACAACTGATCATATCCTTTCATCCATACCTAAAAAACCGCAGATACATTATGATGTCAGGTGCGAAAAAATATCTTTCGTTATTGCTTTTCAGTGCCATTGCAGGCGTTATGAACATCCAGGCTGCCGACGGAGAGAACGGCCTGCCTCTGTACAAAGACAGTTCACAACCCATTGAACTCCGTGTCAACGACCTGATGCGGCGAATGACCCTCCGGGAGAAGGTGCTGCAGCTGCAAAACAACTCGACAAACAACCCGGATGCGATGGAAAGCACCTACAAGGGTGAAAGCACCGGCACCGCTCACGAGATGAGCAAATCGGCAGCCGAGGCAGCCGTGATTTTCGACCGCATGCATCACTATATGGCCGACAACACCCGACTGGGCATCCCCGTCCTCACTTCGGTGGAGGGGATTCATGGCGTGCTGCAGAACGGCTGCACCATTTTCCCGCAGGCCATAGCCCAGGGCTCCACCTTCAATCCCGACCTGATCCAGCACATGACAACCGCCATAGGGAAAGAGGCACGTGTGATAGGCATTCATCAGCTCCTGTCGCCGGTGCTCGACATCGCCCGCGAACTGCGCTGGGGACGTGTGGAGGAAACCTTCGGCGAAGACCCCTATCTCATATCGCAAATGGGCATCGCGTTCGTGAACGGCGCCCAGTCGCAGGGCGTGGGATGCATGCCGAAACATTTCGTTGCGCACGGCACGCCCACCGGCGGCCTGAACTGCGCCTTCGTGGCCGGCGGCGAGCGCGAAATGCGCAACCTCTACATGTATCCGTTCGCCAAAGTAATCAAGGAAGCCGACCCGATTGCCATAATGAGCTGCTACAGCGCTTACGACGGTGTGCCGGTGAGCGGCTCATCGTACTACATGACCGACCTGCTCCGCGGAGAGCTCGGCTTCAAGGGGTTCGTCTACTCCGACTGGGGCTCGGTTGACCGCCTGCGTGTGTTCCACTTCTCGGCCCGCACGCCCGAAGAGGCTGCCCGCCGCTCGCTCATGGCAGGTATCGACATGGATGTGTGGGACTCGGCCTACACCACTCTGGAGGACCAGGTGAAGAACGGCTCCGTCGACGAATCGTATGTTGACCGCGCATGCCGCCGCGTACTCACCGCCAAATTCCGCCTCGGTCTGTTCGACGACCCGTTCGGCCAACCCGACAACGTGGACAATGTAGTGAGAAGCAAGGAACATGTGGCCCTGGCCAAGGAGATTGCCGACGAAAGCATTGTCCTGCTTGACAACAAGAACGGCATCCTCCCTCTCGACCGGTCGAAATACAAATCGATAGCTCTTCTCGGCCCCAACAGCAACTACGGCGTCCCCGGCGACTATGCATGGGTGGATTTTGACCACCACGAATGCGTCACACTGTTCGACGGGCTTAAAAACCTCGTGGGCAATGACATTGAGGTGCGTCAGCTCGACGGATGCGACTGGTGGAGCCAGAATGACACCGACATAGCCAAAGCCGCAGAACTGGCCGCACAGAGCGACATCGCCATTGTGGCCGTGGGCACACGCAGTATCTGGCTGGGAAGGGATGCCAAATCGAAGAAAGTCACTTCGGGCGAAGGGTTCGACCTCTCGTCGCTCGACCTCCCCGGCCGTCAGCTCGACCTGCTCAAAGCGGTGAAAGCCACCGGCAAACCGATGATTGTGGTGCTCATAACCGGCAAACCGCTCGTAATGACCTGGGCCAAGGAGAACGCCGATGCAGTTGTGCTACAGTTCTACGGCGGCGAACAGCAGGGCAACGCCATGGCCGACGTGCTTTTCGGCAATGTGAATCCCTCGGGACGTCTGAACGTATCGTTCCCGAGAAGCACCGGCAACACGCCCTGTTTCTACAACTATTACCCCTCCGACCGCGAACAGATTTACGACAAGGGGGGAAGCTATGACGAACCCAGCGGACACTACATTTTTGAGAAACCCTATGCCCTCTGGCCTTTCGGTCACGGTCTGAGCTACACCGATTTCAAATATGACAACATGCAGCTCAACGATTCCATTTTCTCGCCTGACAATGAAATCAAAATCAAACTGACGGTAAAAAACACCGGCAAGCGTGCCGGCAAAGAGGTGGTGCAGGTTTACGTCCGCGACAACTTCAGCTCGGTCAACACACCCATACAGCAACTCAAGGCGTTTAAGAAAATCAACCTTGAGCCGGGTCAGGAAAAGGAGGTGGAATTCTCAATTCCGGTTGACGAGCTTGCACTGTACAACGAGCGCCTGCAGCGCATCGTTGAGCCCGGAGAATTCGAGATTCAGGTGGGAGCGGCCTCGGGCGACATCAAATTCCGTCGCACCATCCACGTAAAATAACCCGCGCCTCACAGCCAGGAGTTCTGGCGCTGCTTCACGGCGAGCGATTCGCTGAGCAGACGCACAAACTCCCGCATCGACTGCTTGTGGTAGGTGTCCTTCAGTATATGCACGCACCCGGCCATCTCGTTGGCGGGAACGGCCAGAGGCACAGCCTTGACATCGTGCTCGTTGTAGATTGAATCCTCGGCGAGCACGGTGACAAGATGCGTCTGCCTCACAAGCTTCAGCAGGATGTTCACCTCGTTCAGCTCGATGCGGATTTTGAATCCGTCGTAGGCAGCCGCCACGCTGTCGAAAGCGTTGCGTGCCTGAAGGCCGCGGCAGGGCAATGCAAGTTCATATTTCTGCAATTCGGAAAGGGTCACCTTCTCCTGGCGGGCCAGCGGATGCGAGGAGCTGACAACGGCCGCCAGCGAGTTCTGGAACAATATGTGCGACTCCACATCGGGCATTGGGCACGAGGGTTTGAAAGCGAGCACAAAATCTATATCCCTGCCGGCCAGCAGTTCCATCAGCTCGTTCATCTGCTTGTAGACGATGTTCAGCTTTATGCCCGGATAAAGCTTCATGAACGATACCACCGTCTCGGTGAGAATCGGGCTGAACGAATGTGTCACGCCTATGTTCAGCGTGCCGGTGAGGAGCTTTTTGAGGTCGCGGATGCGGTCGGTGCAGGTCTCCGCATCGTGGATGGTACGCAAAGCGAGCGGCAACATCATCTCCCCGGCCTCGGTGAGCCTGATGGAGTGGCTGTTGCGCAGGAAAAGCTGCATGTCAAGCTCCTCCTCAAGCTGTTTTATCTGCTGCGACAGTGAGCTTTGCGCTATGTTGAGCGCACGGGCCGCGTCCGAAAAGTTCAGCGTCTCGGCCGCCTTTACGAAGTATTTTAATTGTCTCAGTTCCATTCAACTGCAAAATTATTTATTTCCACATTATCTTGTAGCGGTGAACGACAGTTTTTTAAACAGAAACACCGGCACCGTTGCACCTATGACCATCCCTAAAATGATGAACGCGCAGGTAAGTCCGTTGTACGACAGCAGATAGAGGTAATGTCCGAACTCCTCTTCCTGCGTGTGATACAGGCACGAGAGCATGGCCTCGACCGTGCGGTAGGCATACATCCCCGGAATCATGGGGAGCAACGCCGGGAAGAAGCACACTTCGGCCGGACACTTGATACGGGGGGCAAAAAGCACCGCCAGCACCCCGATGGTGAACGAGGCGATGGTGCTTGCCAGGATGATGTGCATTCCGCCAAGCTGTGGCAGCATGAGCACATAGCGCACCGCATGCCCGGCGGCGGCAATCAGCCCGCAGGTGAGATAGGCGCGGCGCGGGGTGTTGCTTATACTGGAAAAACCGATGGCCGCTATCGCCGCAAACAATCCATCCTCAAAAATATTTATCAGCAATTCGTTCCACATAACCTAAAACCATCTTAAACCCAACACAAGCATTCCGCCGCACAGCCCAGCCGACAGGCAGGCAGTGAGCACCACAGCATCGGCAAACCGGCTGAAAGCACACAGATAGTGGCGGTCGATCATATCGCTCACGGCATTAATGTAAGGCACGCCGGGAATGAGATACAGCACACTGGTGCCCAAAGCGATCTCGGGCGTGGAGCCGATGCCGAACACATGGCCGCCCGCGCTTATGGCCGCCGAGAAGAACGAAGCGCACAGAAACGTGAGGCGCACATCCCGTTTGTCCTCAAGCATTACCTGCTTGAGCCTGTAGCCGGCAACGGTGGAGACAAACACAATCAGCATTGCCGTGAAATCTCCGCCGAACAGGCGGCAGAACGAGGCGTTGGCCAGACTCGCAAGCAGAAGCACCTCCCATTGGCCGGTAGTCCGGGTGCGCTTTATCATTCCGAACATCCGCTCTGCATCGCGGATACCAAGATGCAGGTCGGCCACCTTCCAGCTCAGACGACTCAGGCGGGCGTTGAGATTGAAATTTATGCCGCACGCCGCCACCTTGTGCATAACTACACATGGCTGCACATATCCGCCGCTGCCTCCTCCCCCTACCGACACCACCACATGTGTTGGCATTATGGAGATATCGAACTCCAAGCCGAACCGTTCGGCCATTCTTCGGGTATTCTTTTCAATGCGTATGCATGTAGCGCCGCAGCCCAGCAGCCATGCGGCATACTCGGCAAGAAATTCCGCCGCGGGGCGCAGCTGTGTGTCACCGCAAGGGCTGCAACATTCTGTGTCAGTCATCAAACTCATCCTCATCGTCCACATCTCCGGGAATGTAGAACATCTCACTCTCCTTTCCCATTCCGAACAGATGGTGAGCGCCATGTGCGCCATGACGACGTCTGCCGTTAAGGGATTTTTCTATGTCTCTGATCACAAATGCGAGCAACAGCACTCCCGCTATCACACACCACACAATCATCGGTTCGCTCATTTTCGTAGTTTTAAAAAGTTTATCTTGTTTTCTTATTTCGCCGCAAAAGTAGAGCATCCCGGAAAGTGGCGGAAGCATTTTTTAAGGGATTTTCCTATGGCCGCAATCGGCAAAACTTATGGAAACGCCCGTGTGCACTCATCTTTATGATAATAAACAACACATTGTCCTCCCCCTCCGGTTCGTAAGTGCCGCAAATTTCCCGGGCACGGTATGCAGCCCCTCTCATTTTGAGATGCAACCTATCTCATTTTGCGCCTCTGCAACACCTCATTTGCTCCTCTGCAAGCGCTTTTTATTGGCATTTATTTCCTTTTTCATGCCAAATGTTCCGCAACGTTTTTATTCCACTTATAAAATATGATACATTTGCATTAACGGTTTTGTTAATCAAATAAGTTAAACCGCATTGTTCATATGACCGAACCACATAACCATCAGCGCGATACCGAGGCCCTGATTCTACAGGCTGCCGAACGGGAGTTTCTTGAAAAAGGGTACTCCGGAGCCAAGACCACGGCTATAGCTCAGGCTGCCGGAGTGACCCACGCCATGCTGCACTATTATTTCCGCACCAAAGAGAAGCTTTTTGAAAAAATAGTGGCTGACAAGATGGACAAGCTGAAACGGGTGATATTCGGCGTTATCGGGAACCCCGACTTGCCCCTGCGCGAACGTCTCAAACAAGGCGTGGAGCAGCATTTCGACTTCATAGCCGAGAATCCTCACCTTCCCCGGTTTATATTTAACGAACTGCACGAGCACCCCGAACGCATCGACCAGGTAAAAAACAGCATAGCCTCCATCGCCGCCAAAGCCATCACCACCCTGCAGAACGAGATTGACCGGAAAGCGGCCAGCGGAGAATGCCGGCCAGTGGACGCACGCATGCTGATGCTCGACATCGCATCGCTCAATCTGTTCCCGTTCATTGCCGCACCACTGATAAGCAGTTCATTCGGCAACCTGTTTGAAGGGAGAGACGAATTCCTTGAAATGCGCAAAAAAGAAAACGTCAGAACTGTGCTCGGGAAGCTCGGCCTGTAGGTCTCTCTCTCACTCCCTGATGTTTCAATTTACATACCCGCCATTATGCTACGACGCCTTTTATTTTTCACATTATCATTAGCAGCATTCGCAGCCACCGCACAGATCACGGTGGAACAATGCGTTGACCTCGCCCGGGAGAATTATCCGCTCATTCAGAAGTACGATCTGCTGCATCAGACCCGCAGCATCGACCTCTCGGACATCAACAAGACCTGGCTGCCACAGCTCAACGCCTACGGCCAGGCCACGGTACAGAATGCCGTACCCTCGTTTCCCACCGCCCTGTCCGACATCATGGACAGAATGGGCACCGGCATTCCCGGCATGGAAAAAGTGCAGTACAAAGTTGGAGTAGATGTAGGCCAGACCATCTGGGACGGCGGCATATCGAAATCGCGCCGCGAAGTGGAGGAGGCGATGCATGCCGAACGCACGGCAGCCCTCGATGTGCAGCTCTACGCCGTCAGGGAACGGGTTGAGAACCTGTTTTTCAGTATTCTCCTGCTCGAGGAACAGACAGCACAGGCCCGGCTGACGCAGACGCTTCTCGAAAGCAACCTCGCGATGCTCCGGACGATGAAGGCCAACGGCACGGCCATGCAGAGCGATGTGGACATGGTTGAGGCGCAATATCTTTCCGTAGGGCAGCAGATTACACAGACCGAAAGCGCCGCGCTCACTTACCGCACTCTGTTAGGACTGTACACCGGAAAGGATATGACCGCCACGCCGCTTGTCAAACCGCAGCCCGTAATGCCCGACACCCTCACCCCGGCACGCCCGGAACTGAATCTGTTCGCCGCCCAGACACAAAGCAACGATGCCCGCAGCGGCAACATCCACGCCGACATGATGCCAAGAATCGGGCTGTTCGCACAGGCATATTACGGATACCCCGGATTCAACTATTTCGAGAACATGATGAACCGCGACCTTTCGTTCAACATCCTTGCCGGAGTGAAAATCACATGGAACATCAGCTCATTCTACACGAAGAAGAACAACCTGCAGAAACTGCGCGTGGCCAACGGGAATATCCAGGCTGACCGCGAGGTGTTTCTGTTCAACACTCGCCTGCAGACACAGTCGCAGAGCGCACGCATCACCGAGCTTGAAGAAATCATCAGGGACGATGCGCGGATAGTGGCACTCCGCACCAACGTGCGGCGCGCCGCCGAATCGCAACTGAGGAACGGCGTGATCGACGCCACTGCGCTCCTCACCAAGATAACCGACGAAAATCAGGCACGGCTCACTTCCAGCTACCACGAAATTCAGCTGCTGCAAAGCATTTATCAACTTAAATACACTCTCAACCGATGAAAAATACGATACTGCTCCCCCTTGTGGCACTCTCACTTGCATCATGCCACAGCAAGCCGGACTACGACGCCACCGGCATTTTCGAAGCCACCACTATAACCGTGTCGGCCGAGACGAGCGGAAAGATTCTTTCACTCGACCTGACCGAGGGCGACAGCATTGTCCGCGGCCAACGTGTCGGGGTGGTGGATACCACCATGCTGACCCTCCAGTACAAACAGCTGCAGAGCCAGCAGGCATCCACTGAAAATTCATCGCCAGACATAGCGGCCCAGGCCTCTGCCCTGCGGTCGCAGATAGCCCACCAGCAGCATGAATGCAACCGCATAAGTCGTCTGCTGGCCGACGGAGCCGCCACACAGAAGCAGAGCGACGATGCCGAAGCCACGCTGCGCACGCTGCGTGCCCAGCTCGACGGACTGCTATCCACACTCGGAAAAAGCAAGACATCCATCTCCGACAACGCCGTGGCCCTCCAGTATCAGCGTGAACAGATTCAGGAACAGATTGTGAAAAGTATCATCACAGCCCCTGTCGGCGGCACAGTGTTGCAGAAATATGCCGAGGCCGGCGAATTCGCCACTCCCGGACGGCCGCTGTTCACCGTTGCCGATCTCGGCGGCATCTATCTGCGCAGCTATTTCACAGCCTCGCAGCTGGCCGACATACGCATAGGCCAACCGGTGACGGTAATCGCCGATTTCGGTGGCGATGAACAATACGAGTATCCGGGAAAAATAACATGGATAGCGCAGGAGAGTGAATTCACGCCAAAATCCATACAGACCAACGATTCGCGCGCCAATCTGGTGTATGCGGTCAAAATCGCAGTCAGAAACGACGGACGCCTGAAACTGGGCCAATACGGGGAAGTGCGCCTATGAATCCCGCCATAGCCCTTGAGGGCATCTCCAAACATTACGGAAAGATCACGGCGCTGACCGACGTGACATTTTCCGTTCCCGAAGGCTCCATGTTCGGCCTCATCGGCCCTGACGGCGCAGGCAAATCAACCCTCTACCGCATTCTCACCACCCTCATCCCTCCCGACAGCGGCACAGCCACAGTCGCCGGACTCGACGTCCGGACCGACTACCGGAAAATCCGCACGGAGATAGGCTACATGCCCGAACGATTCTCGCTTTATCCCGACCTCACTGTCAGCGAGAACCTCAACTTCTTCGCATCGCTCTTCGGGGTGCGTGTGCAGGACAACTACGACCTCATCGCTCCGTTTTTCAATCAGCTTGCAACATTTCCACACCGCCGCGCGGGCGCCCTTTCAGGGGGAATGAAACAGAAACTCGCACTGGGATGCGCACTGATTCACCGGCCTAAAATCCTGCTGCTCGACGAACCCACCACGGGGGTCGACGCCGTGTCGCGCAGCGAATTCTGGGACATGCTCGCCACTCTCCGCCAAAAAGGCATCACAATCCTTGTCTCCACCTCTTACATGGACGAGGCTGAACGCTGCGAACGGATAGCGCTCATCAATGCGGGACGCATCCTGAAAGTCGACACACCGCAGAGGCTGGTGGAAGGAATCGGCGAACGGCTTTACAACGCCTCGGCCGGAGAGATGTACCCGCTGCTCATGGCGTTGCGCTCCATGCCCGAGGTAAGGAACTGCTACACATTCGGTGCAACACTGCATGTGGTGGCCGGCGATGGGTTCGATGCCGCCCGCATCACTGCGGATTTGCAGCGGCGCGGACTGACAGACGTGCGGATTTCGCCTGCCCGTGGAAACATCGAGGACCTGTTCATAAAACTTGCTGGAAATGAATGACGAAATTGCGATATCGGTAAGGAATCTGGTGAAACGCTTCGGCAGCTTCACGGCTGTGGACAACATCAGCTTCGATGTGCGCCGCGGTGAGATTTTCGGCTTTCTCGGAGCCAACGGTGCAGGCAAGACCACAGCCATGCGGATGCTGTGCGGTCTGAGCCGACCTACATCCGGCTCCGGCACCGTGGCCGGATTCGACATTATCCGGCAGGCGGAGGAGATAAAGAGACACATCGGCTACATGAGCCAGAAATTCTCGCTTTACGAGGACCTGACCGTGGCCGAGAACCTGAGGCTGTTCTCCACAATCTACGGCATGACCGACACTGAAATCCACATGGGCATGGAGCGTGTGTTCGGCACACTCGGGATGGAGAACTTGACACGAACACTTGTCAGGGACATTCCTACCGGATGGAAACAGAAACTCGCGTTCTCGGCCGCCACCATCCATACTCCCGAAGTGGTGTTCCTCGACGAGCCTACCGGTGGCGTGGACCCAGTGACACGCCGCAAATTCTGGGAGATGATCTACAGGACCTCCTCCGGAGGGACAACCATCTTTGTCACCACCCATTATCTCGACGAGGCCGAATACTGCAACCGGGTGTCGATCATGGTGGACGGCCGGATAAAGGCACTTGACAGCCCTGCAAACCTGAAAAAGATTTACGGCGCCGACAATATGGACGAAGTGTTCCGCATCGTCGCCAAAGACGCCAAACGAGGAGACTGAACGATATGTCGATATTCAAATCAATGATACTGAAGGAAACGCTGCATCTGCTGCGCGATTTCCGCACACTTACGGTGGTGCTCATCATGCCGCTTGTGCTGTTACTGCTGTTCGGCTTCGCCATCTCCACCGAAGTCAACGACGTACGGATTGTAGCCGTGGTCGGGCAGCACAACGACCACACCCGCGATGTGCTCGAACGCCTGCGGACAAACCCCTATTTCACATTTTGCGGCATTGTTCCCTACAATCAGGTGGAACCGGCCCTGCGCAAAGGCAACGCGGATGCCGCCATAATAATGACCTGCCGGAACGGCGTGAACGCCAGCCAGATTATTGTCGACGGCTCAAACACCAACATAGCACAGACGGCCACCGTATACATAGAGAGCGTGCTTAACGGCAACTCCAAGTCGCCACTGCTGACACGCACCCTCTATAACCCCCAGCTTAAAAGCGCCTACAATTTTGTGCCGGGCATCATGGGGATGATTTTCATATTGATCTGCGCCATGATGACCTCCGTCTCGATTGTTAGCGAAAAGGAATCGGGAACAATGAATCTGCTGCTTGTATCGCCGGTGCGTCCGCGCACCATAATATTAGGGAAGATGGTGCCATACTTCCTCCTCTCCTGCCTCATTCTGGCTCTCATGCTCCTGTTGAGCTACACGGTGCTCGGCATACCTGTATCGGCTGCCGTGGTCAATGTGGTGTGGGTATCTATCCTGTACATTGCTTTGGCCCTGGCATTCGGGCTGCTCATCTCCACACTGGCCGACACGCAGGTCACAGCCCTGCTTGTATCGGGTGTTCTGCTCATGCTTCCGGTGATAATGCTGTCGGGTATGATTTTCCCAATCGACAATATGCCTGCCATCCTGCAGTGGCTTTCATGCATAATCCCGGCCCGGTGGTACATAGAGGCCATGCGCACGCTGATGATACAGCAGCTGCCAGTGTCCTACATACTCACTGACGTGGCCGTGCTTACCGGCATGACGGCAGTGGTGATGCTCCTCGCCATAAAGAAATTCAATGCCAAACACTGACTCTGCCATGATGAATCTACGGATACTTAAGGCCCTGCTGAAAAAGGAAGTACGGCTGATGATGCGCAACCCCTTCATTCCGCGCATAATCGTTATGCTTCCGCTCATGGCCATGCTTGTGCTCCCGCTGGTGGCCAACCTCGATGTAAAAAACGTCGGTGTGGCCGTGGTCGACAATGACCGCTCCGAACTGTCGCGCCGCATTGCCGCCGACATGGATGCATCGGAATTCCTGTCGGTAAAAAGCAATACCTTCCTCTACAGCGAAGCATTGCAACTGGTGGAACGCGGGCAGGCCGATGCCATCCTGGTCATTCCTGCCGCTTATGCAGAGAACCTCGTGAAGGGTCGCCAACCTGTACTATCGCTCGATGCTAACGGCGTGAACGCCACAAAAGGGATGCTGGGGGCACGCTACGCCTCCCAGTCGGCCATCGGGACCATAACCCAATGGCAATCCGAACAGGGCCACACCTTTCCGGCGCCCGACGTAAGTGTGCTGAACTATTATAACCCCACCCTCGATTTCCGCAACTACATGATTCCCGCACTGATGGTGGTGCTGATAATCATAATATGCGGATTCCTACCCACACTCAATCTGGTGAACGAGAAGGAAACCGGCACCATCGAGGCCATGAACGTCACGCCCGTGGGGAAACTCACCTTCGTACTGTCCAAACTCATCCCCTACTGGATTGTAGGAATAATGGTGATTTCCGTGGGGATGCTGATAGGATGGCTTGTCTACGGGCTGGCTCCTGCCGGCAACATAGGCAACATCTATCTGGCTGCCATTCTGTTCAGCCTTGTCATGTCGGGGCTTGGGGTGAGCATCGCCAACCAGTCGGCCACCATCCTGCAGAGCATCTTCGTGATGTTCGCCTTCATCATGATTTTTCAACTTATGGGAGGTCTGTTCACCCCCATCTCATCCATGCCGCAGTGGGCGCAATACATAACCTACGCCGTGCCCCCGCGCTATTTCATCGAGATAATGCGTGCCGTCTATCTCAAGGGAGCCGGCATAGCCGACCTCTGGCCGCAATATCTCTCGCTGACAGCATTCGCCCTGCTTCTATGCTCTGTGGCAGCCCTCACCTACCGCAAGCGGGCATAATTCACGCTGGCTCACAAAAAAAATCGGTTCTCAGGCGGATGCCCGAAAACCGGTTTTTATTGTGCTGTTAAAAATCTTTTTTGCTGTCAGGCGGCTGAATTATTCAGCAACAACGGCAGTAGTGTCAGCAGCTACAGTGTCAGCAGCTACAGAGTCAACGGCAACTTCTTCGATTGCAACTTCTTCTACAGCTACAGTGTCAACTGCGTCAGCAGCTTCAGCGTTTTCAGCCTTGTTACCGCAAGAAATCATCGAAAGACCTGCGAGAACAGCGAAAGACAAGAATAACTTTTTCATTTCGATTTTAGATTAAATAATAAAACAATAGTTTTGTGCTTCAAAAACGATGCAAAGTTACCACTTATTTTCATACCTCCAAATCTTTTTCGCATTTTTTTAATCCAAAAATGTGCTGTAAAACACATTTTTTTGTCCGTCAAAACCAATACAATTATATATTCAGCTAATTTTCAACAAATTACCAGCAGCAATCATCTGACAGGCAAATGCAAATTTCAATCTCAAATTAAAAAATAGTGTTAACGCCTTTTTTTTCGTACCTTTGTACCCTTGAAAACGGCATGGACTCTCGCCGTCCGAAAGGTCGGAGAGCGCCGTCCTGTATTAGACTTCGACCAATATCACACAATAAAAACAATCCGAAAAGAATGAAAGCATTTGTTTTCCCCGGCCAGGGCGCTCAATTCGTAGGCATGGGCAAAGACCTCTACGAAAACAACGCCACCGCCCACGACCTTTTTGAAAAAGCAAACGATATTCTCGGCTTCCGTATCACCGACCTGATGTTCAACGGCACAGAGGATGACCTCAAGCAGACACGTGTCACACAGCCCGCCGTGTTCCTCCATTCCGTAATTCTTGCAAAAACAATGGGTGATGAATTCGCACCCGACATGGTTGCCGGCCATTCGCTCGGCGAACTTTCGGCACTCACCGCAGCCGGCGCCCTCTCGTTCGAAGATGGTCTCCGGCTGGTAAGCGCCCGCGCAAAGGCCATGCAGAAGGCATGCGAAATCAAACCCTCCACCATGGCTGCCATCATTGCCCTGCCCGACGAAAAGGTTGAGGAAATCTGCGCAGCTACACCAGGCGTTGTTGTTGCCGCCAACTACAACTGCCCCGGACAGGTGGTTATCTCCGGTGAAATCGAAGCCATCAACGCAGCCTGCGAGGCAGCCAAGGCGGCCGGCGCAAAACGCGCACTCCCCCTGAAGGTGGGGGGCGCCTTCCATTCGCCACTCATGGAGCCTGCACGCGCCGAACTGGCCGAAGCCATCGAGGCAACCGAGTTCCACACACCCGTGTGCGCAGTTTACCAGAATGTAGATGCCAAGGCTCACACCAACCCCGCAGAAATCAAAGCCAACCTCGTTGCTCAGCTCACCGCCCCCGTGCGCTGGACACAGAGCGTGCTGAACATGGTGGCCGACGGTGCCGACCATTTCACAGAAGTTGGTCCCGGCAAGGTGCTTCAGGGTCTCGTTTCCAAAATCAGCCGCGAAGTAGCAGTTGAAGGGCGCCAGTAATCTACCACCGGACTGAACGGTTCAATCCGCAAAACAACAATGCGGGGTGTCAGACGGACAAACGTCGACACCCCGCATTATTTTTTTAGGCATCAAAAAACTCAATCGTAGCCGAGATTGCTGTTAAGCTTCCGCTGACGTCGACGGATAGCTTTGGTGAGAAGCAGATTCACAACTGCCCAGACCACAAGATCAGCAATAAGCACCACCAGCACACTCGCCACGTGCGACAGAAGGATGTTGAACGTGATGAACACCACCGACGTAATCAGGATGATAATCATGGCCAGACGCGTGGGCAGCCCAAGGGCAAGCAGCTTGTGATGGATATGAACACGGTCGGGCATGAACGGGCTGTGACCCCGCACAATGCGGTGCACGAACACCCTGAGCACATCAAGACAGGGCAATGCCAGCGGCGAGAACGCCACCACAAGCACATTGGCCGAAAACAGATGGTCGTCGTGCACGCGGGTGAACATCATGGCCAGATAGGACAACAGGATTCCGATTGTCAGCGCGCCGGTGTCGCCCATGAAAATCTTTTTCTGTTTCTCGGGATTGCCGAACACGTTGTAATAGAAGAAAGGCACAAGGGTTCCAAGCCCGGCGAAAGATATAATGGCCAGCCATCCATAGTTGAGCGACATGAACGCGAATCCGTAGAAAGCCATCGCTATGGCGCTCAGCCCTGAAGCCAGACCGTCGATACCGTCAATCAGATTTATGGCATTGGTTATATATACGATAAGAATCACACTGATTGTCACCGAAAACCACATGGGCAATGTTTCCAGCCCCATGAACCCGAAGAACGACATTATCCTGGCTCCGCCCACGGCAAGCAGCGCCGCAGCAAGTAGCTGTGCCACGAATTTGGCCCTGTACTGTACGCCGACCAGGTCGTCGGCCATACCTACCAGATACATCATCATCATAGCACACAGACCGAAACAGGTGGTAAGCAGCAGCACATTCCAGTGCGAACTTAGCAGAGTGCTCACCAGCAGCGGCCCCGACGCCATCAGCGCCTCGAATCCTACCACGAGACATAGCGACAGGACTATCGAGGGCATGAACGCGATACCGCCGAGACGCGGCACCGTAGCCCTGTGTATTTTACGCGCATCAGGCACATCGAAGAGCTTGTTGCGAAATGCTATGAGCAGGATCTGAGGGATGACGATACCTGCTATAATCAGACTTATCAAAAATGCTGCGATGCTGTCTAATATCCAATTCATACAGTTTAGATCAAGTCATTTTTTAATTAATCCAAAGGTCGCCTGTCAAATATTTTTTATTTCTTAAAACTTATTGTGTGTGCATTATCGGCTCCGGAATCTTTGAGCGCCATGGTGTTTTACAGGTCCGACCTCGGTTATAACTGCTTTGAAACGCATCGGCTCTCAGGCCGTTGCGCAAAGATAGTGAAATTTAACACAATTAGCAACCTCTACACAATATTTAAATCGCGGACGCGTTGCTGACGGAGATATTTACAAGCTTTACAAGCTCAGAATGCCGACGCCTTCAACTGAAGAGCCGTCCTCTCCGACAGTCCGAAAAGCAGGTTCATGCAGTGCACGGCTGTTCCGGCGGCCCCTTTCAGCAAGTTGTCGGTCACCGAGGTGATGCGGAGCACCGGCTGCCCCGCCGACACCCCGCTCAAATGTGTATCGCAGTATTCCAGCGAGACAAGACATTTGTTTGTGTTGGCCACATCGGCCACTACAGGCGTAAAATCCACGGGAAATGTAAAGCCGTGATCCTCATAAGCCTCCTCAAACAACCGGCGCACTTCGTTGAGTGAAATCGAACATGGCACATCGACCACCCCCGTGACACCACGCGACACCACTCCGTCGCGGCTCAGAGTAATCTGCAACGGACCCGCAAACGAAGGCTGGATAAGACGCAGGCATGCCGATACCTCGGCGGCGGCAGCCTCGGCATCCGGACGGTGCTCATTGGGAGCCACCGGGTCCAGACGTGTCGACACATTGTAGCTCGACTGCACCGGATATTCCGACAGCATTCCTGATCCGCTGTCGGCTCCCGCCATTGTGACGCTCACCTGAATGCCGGCACCGGAAAGCAGATTGTTCTTTGCCAAAGGAAAAAGTGCCGGCTCTACAGCCGACGCTATCACCGACGGCACCGATGCCCTCAAAGCCCCGCGGACCAGTGCCTTGCGGTTGAATTCAGGGAAACCGTAGACCATATCCATCGACCCGTCGCGGAAAGCGCCGGTAAGGTCAATCACCTTCAGGCCACATTCCCGGGCTTCGGCATCGTTATGCTGCATCCAGTGGCGCGCCATCCAAGGCTCGCCGCACAAAAACACCACCTCGTGGCCGGCGCAATCGAGCGTGGCACTTACAGTCATATCGATATCGCCCACCAGCCCCCGGTGCAGACCGGACACTTCGCGCCCGGCCTCGCTTTCGGATGCCACTGTCTTGAGCGAGACGTCAGGGTGATTTATCAGTATTCTGATCAATTCGCCGGCGGCGGCAGTTTCCGCCCCGAGAATTCCAACCTTTATCATGCGGTATAATAAATTTTCAGTTAGCTAAGATGTGCAAAAGTAAGCAATAATTGATTAATTAACAACTCCCGGCGCCAAAGCTGCCGGAGCGTCCCATCCTCCCATCATGAATCGGCATATACGGCCCCCGTCTCCTGAAAAAAATTTGGCAGCAAAAAAACTGAAGGGCTGTCATCACGACAGCCCTTCAGTTTTATCTTTAACCTTAAATCTAATACCATGAAAAAACACAGTGCAAATATAGTAATTATACCTACTAAACGCTGACCGGACGGATTTGTTCAGGTTTGGCGTTGAATTAACGTTGTTTAACATCTTACACTGAGACTTTGCTAATCTTTTATCGTAATTTTATGAAAAATTTCAAGCAAAATCAGGTCGATTCGCGCCCGAACCTGCCAAATCGGCCACATTCAGTTCTATATGACATGAGAATCCGTATTTTAGTTATTGATGACGAGGAATCCTACTGCGAGATTTTAAAATACAATCTGGAAAAAGAAGGCTACGAAGTCGACACTGCCGACAGTGCCGAGACCGCTCTGGGCTACGACCTGTCAATCTACCAGTTAATGATTGTCGATATTATGATGGAGCGCCTCAGCGGTTTCGATTTTGCCAAGCGCGTACGCAACAACCACGCCACCGAAAACGTGCCGATCATTTTCTGCTCGGCCCTCAACGGCGAGGACGAGACAGTGATGGGACTGAACATCGGTGCCGACGATTATATCACCAAACCGTTCACAATCGGTGAGGTGATAGCCCGTGTACGTGCTGTGCTCCGCCGCACACAGGCTCCTCAACCACAGGTGACCTACAACATGCCGAAGGCCCAGTATGAGCCCGACATAAACTTCAAGACCATGCGCATAGACCGCAACGCAAAGGCCTGCTACATAAACGGACAGCCTGTGGCGCTCAGCCGCAAGGAATTCGACCTCCTGCTGTTCTTCCTCACACACCGCGAACGCATTCATTCGCGCGAAGAGATAATGACACAGGTGTGGGGCAATGTGGAAGTAACCGACCGTGCAGTCGACACCAACATAGCACGCCTTCGCAAAAAAATCGCGCCTTACGGCGACAATATCGTGACACGCCTCGGATTCGGCTACGGCTTCAAGGCAGCCCTCGAATAAACTCGCATTTCCCACCGATGCATCTCAAAAAGAACAGAAAATATCAGTTACGGCTGTTCGGAACGGCATTTTTTGTAATCTGGACGGTGGTACTCTCATTCGCATGGTTCGTGTACAGACAGGAAAAACGCCTGCGCACAGAGAACGTGCTTGATCGCGTCACACTGGCCAACGGAAATGTGGTGGATATGCACCAGCTCGGCGGAGACGTGCAGCCATACCTTCAGTTCATAAAGCGCTATCTGAACGACACTTATCTGCGGGAAATGAGTATACAGGTCTACGACAACGAGACCCGCCGGCTGCTGTACCATATAGGGGAAGTCCGGGAAGGTATCCCCGACCACTTCGACAGCATCGAGCGCGAAACGCTTCCCGACAGTTCGCGAATAGCACGCGCAATCGACACGCGCGTAGGGCCGCACCGGCAACATCTGTTCATATTCTCAAGCCGAATCACCCCCGACAACAAGATTGACATCCGCACCTATCTGCCCTACAGTCCCGAGGTGCGAAAGCAGCTGACCATCACACCGCTGTTCTGGGTTCTGATTTTCTGCGTTGGAACTCTCGGCACCGTGCTTGCATTTGCGTTCACGGCCCATCAGGCCAAAAACGTAAGCCTCCTCCACAGCTTTGCCGAAAGAGCGGCCTCCGACAAAGATTTCATACCTATGGGCGACTTCCCTTCGGATGAGATCGGCGATATATCACGCCAGATTGTAGCCATTTACAACTCCCGCATGCAGGCCAATGTGCACCGCGAACGCGAACACGCCATAGCACTGAAGGCAACCGAAGAAAAGAACAGGCTGAAACGCGTGCTCACCGACAACATCAGCCATGAGCTCAAAACTCCCATCGGCATCATACGAGCCTACGTGGACATGATGCTGAATCAGCCCGACATGCCCGATTCCGACCGCATCCATTTCCTCGAAAAGACACAGGAAAACGTGGAACGCCTCGTGAGCATGCTTGCCGACCTATCAACCATGACCCGACTGGAAGAATCGGGCGACAACATCCCCCTCAAGGAGATAGATTTCCATGAACTCGTGTTCAGCATGGCCGACGACCTAAAAGAGTCCGGCATACTGGGCAACATGGAATTCCGATACAACATCCCCCCGAACTGCATGGTCCTCGGCAATGAAGGGCTATTGAATTCCGCGCTCAACAATCTGGTCAAGAATGCAGTGGCCTACTCGCAGGGCACAGAAATAGGCATCGACCTTATCGGACGCAACAACAGCTACTACACCTTCCTGTTCTACGACAACGGAATCGGCGTGAGCGAAGAGCACATACCTCACCTGTTCGACCGGTTCTACCGAGTGGACACAGGCCGCTCGCGTAAAGCAGGAGGCACCGGTCTGGGGCTTCCTATCGTAAAAAGCAGCATAAACACCATGGGAGGCAGCGTAAGTGTCCGGCGACGCAAAACAGGCGGCCTTGAATTCCTGTTCACACTCTCGCGCCCGCACACAGAATCGTAATAATCCACCCATTCCAACCGCCCAAAGCGGCAACATTCCACCAAAGCTTATAATAAACAATGCTCCCGGAAGCTGAGTGGCTTCCGGGAGCACGGTTTTTATAGGTTAAGTGTTTTTGTCTTTGTGCGCGTGCTTCAGCTCGCAGCAAGTCAGCATCCTGCAATCACGCCATTCACTTCACATTGAAGCGCCACACCACAAAAGTAGAGGCGGGAACCGATGCCGAGAAGCTGTGGCCGGTAGCTTCCAGAGCGGACTCAACGGGCTTTACCAGATCGGGATTGTCAAGGGTATTCTCAGCCTCAAGATCGGCATGGAATGTATAGGCCGTGCCACCGGCGAGGGTCTGTTTCTTCTTCATTCCGGTGAAATCGATGTTCACTTCCTGAGCCTCCTTCGAGGTATTGGCCACCTTGACCACATACTGCGATGCATCCTTGTCGAGCACCGCGCTGGCAAACAGTCCGTTCTGGCCTTCCGCACCTGTTACAGGCACGCCGTTCATGGTCAGCGGCAGCACATTGGTGCCTTTGTTCTTGGCAAACAGCTGCTGAACGTAATAGCTTGCGGTAGGCATGGAGCGCAGGTTGTCGAACCATATCATGTCGGGACGCCACTGCCATGCATCCACGTGGGCAAACAGGGGCGCATAAGTGGCCATGTGCACAATGTCGGCGTTACGTTCAAGGCCGGTCATGAAGGCAGCCTCAAGCAGCGCAGGCTCGAAATGATTCCAGTTCTTGTCGCGCATGTGGCAGGCATACTCACCGGCAAACACCTTCGGGCCTTTGCGGTCGTAATTGTCGTAGCGGGCCCCCTGGGCGAGGAACCAGTCCTCCGGACGGTAAAAATGCTCGTCCACAAGGTCGGCCTTCACGCGGCGCATCTCAGGCCAGAGATAATCGAACTTGTCGCCCTCGCTGTCCGGACCGGACGAACCCACAATCTTGATTTCGGGATGTGCCTTGCGCATGGCGGCAAGGAACGGTTCAAGGCGCTTCACATACTCAGGCCCCCACTGCTCGTTGCCGATACCCATCACCTTTAGGTTGAAGGGTGCGGGATGCCCCATGGCGGCACGCTTGGCGCCCCACACTGTGGTTGTGTCGCCGTTGGCAAACTCCACGAGGTCAAGGGCATCCTGAATATATGGTTCAAGGGCGTCGACAGGTACATGTGCGCTCTCCTTGTCGTTCTGATACTGGCAGGACAGGCCCACGTTAAGCACCGGCAGCGGCTCGGCGCCTATCTCCTCGGAAAGCAGGAAATATTCATAGAAGCCGAGACCGTTGCTCTGGAAATAATCGGGGAAGAAATGATGTGTGAACGTATAGTGCCAGCGGTTTTCGATAGTCGGACGGTTCTCAACCGGGCCGATCGTATTCTTCCACTGGTATCGGGTGTCAAGGTCTGTTCCCTCCACGATGCAGCCGCCGGGGAAACGGAACACCCCGGGCTGGATATCCGCAAGCTTCTGCGCAAGGTCCTTGCGCAAGCCGTTTTCATGACCCTTCCAGGTGTCTACAGGGAACAGCGACAGGTGTTCCAGATCAACGGGTGTTGTGTCGGGCTTGCGCAGGAACACGCGGAGCACGGCATGTGCGTTGGTCTGGTCGGGGGTAAGTTCCACCGTGTACTTTTTCCAATCCTTTGAATCAACAGTGATTTTTGCACTGGCAATGTCCTGCGAGCGGCCGTGGGTGTTTCTGTCGGCCAGAACCACACGGAGTTTCGCCTTTTCGCCATCGGGCACACGCGCCCATACGGAGAAACGGTACTTCTCCCCTTTCTTGACCCCGATGCCGACGAAACCCTCGTTCTCAAGACCGGTGTGCTTGTGGTCATGGCCTGCGGTGGTGAGGCGCACATAATGCGGATTGCGTTCGAACGGACCGTCGGCGCGCAGCTCCACACCGCCGAAGGTTTTCCAGCCCATCAGATTCTGTGGGAACTCGAACGAACGGTTCTTGATCAGCTCGGCATACAGGCCGCCGTCTGCGCCGAAGTTAATATCCTCAAAAAAAAGACCGTACATAGTGGGTTGCACCTGGGCGCCCACCTTGTCGGTTTTCAGCGTAAAATTGTTGGTGGCTGCCGTAGCCGTGGCCGCAATGGCCAGAGCCGCAACCATGCAATTGATTTTTTTCATGGACTATTGATTGGTTTGTTACATGAGAAAACAAAGTTAACGCTTTCCGGCAGGCCTTTCAAACGGGAGAAAGAGGCACAGTAGTTAAAAAACCTTAAAGAAACTCCGCAACCCGTGCCGGCGCCACGCCAAGCTCCACAGCCTTACGTGCATCGGCCTTGGCATCTTCCTCCCTGTAGCGCAGGCGGTTGAGCACTGCGCGGTTATAGTACAGTTCCCCGTCGGAAGGGTTCAGTTCAAGCCCACGGGCAATGTCGTCCGACGCCTCTGCAAGCTGGTCGAGTGCAAGATAGCACATGGCTCGGGCCGAATAGTAAACCGCATCGGGTTTGGCATCAATCAGCTTGGTATAGAGCGGAATTGCGTCGGTCGGCCGTCCGGAATTAGTATAAATCACAGCCATAAGGAGCGTACCCTGCAGATCGGCCGGACGCAGAGTGCAGTATTTCAGCGCATCGGCCTCAGCCTGCTGCACGCGGCCTTCGCCAAGATGGAGGGTGGCGCGGTCGTAGTACACCGGAGCATAGGTTGAATCCATCTCCACCACCTTGTCGCAATCGAGCAGGGCGTCGGCCGAACGCCCGAGCGACTGGAGCACTTTGGCTCGATTGGCCAGAATCACCACCGATTTCGGAGCCATGGCGCGGGCATCGGTGAGCGTGCGCAGTGCCAGCGAGTCCTCTCCCTCATAATGCTGTATCATACCGATGTTCGACAGCAGCATCACGTTCTGCGGATTCGACGGCTCGGCCCGCATGGCCTCCCTATAGCATTCTATGGCATCGTCGTATTTCCCTTTCGCCACAGCCTCGTCGGCCCACTGCACATATTTCATATAATGGCTCTCGGCCGATGCCATAAGCCCGCACACCATAGCCAGAGCCACAGAGGCGAACAAACGGACGTATTTATCACATATTTTCATTATTACCTTATAGTATTATATTCATGTTTAAACTTCAGAACTCATGTCGGGCGAAAATCCACGTCTGCAACGCTCCGCGCACAAACAGGTAGACAATGAAGGCCAGCCACAGCGCATGGTTCCCCATCGTAGGAAACAGGGCATAGTTCACAATAAAGAACGATGCCATGGCTCCGGCCATCGACCACAGTAACTCTCGGGTGAGCGTGGCTCCTATAAACACCCCGTCCCAAACAAAGGCACTGAATCCGGCAAACGGAATCAGAACCGCCCACATATAATATTCCCCGGACGCATCGATTACATCGGCATCACCGGTGAGCAGCCCGAGAAACATCTCTCCGCCGAGAAAATAGCCGCACGTGAATGCCAGGGCAAGCCCCACACCCCAGCAGAACACACCACGGACGCAGGCACGCATATCAGACATTCTGTTTGCGCCCACATATTTACCCACCAGTGCCTCGGCAGCGAACGCAAATCCGTCCATCATATAGGAGAACAGCATGAACAGCTGCATGAGCAACGTATTGACGGCAAGAACCACCGCCCCCTGAGCCGCGCCTGTCTTTATGAACCACACCGTCACGGCTATGAGGCATGCCGTGCGCAGCATCATGTGGACGTTCACCCTAAAAAAGCGCATAAGTTCGCCTCCTCTGAGCACTTCACCCAACGGCATGCGCCCCACCCGGTAACGTCGCAACAGGCACAACCCTACCGCGAAACCGAGCCACTGGGCCACGAGCGTACCTGTGGCCACTCCGGCAATCTGCCATCCAAGGCCGTAGACAAGCAGCAGACTTACAGCTATATTGCTGACGTTCACCACAATGGAGGTAACCATCAGCATCCGGGAGTTCTGCATTCCCAAGAACCATCCCGACAGAGCATATGAGCCGAGCATGGCAGGAGCGCCATAAATAAGTATCCTGAAATACTCTGCCGCAAGCGCGCCGGTGGCCTCGTCGGGGGCGACAAGCAGATTGAGCAACCTCAACAGAGGTGTCTGACACACCACCATCAGCAGTCCGATTCCCACGGCAACGGCCAGCGAGCGGTAAAGCACGAGCGCCTGTGCGGTTTTGTCGGATGCCCCGCAAGCCTGAGCGGCCAAACCTGACGTGCCGCCACGAAGGAACGAAAACAGCCAGTAGAGCATGTTGAACATCACCCCGCCCACGGCAATGGCACCTATATATACCGCGCTACCCATATGGCCGGTAATGGCCGTATCCACCAGTCCCAGCAACGGGGTAGTGATATTGGCCACGATGGCCGGGATGGCAAGCGCAAGAATCTTTCTGTTCATCGCAAGAAACGGAGGTTATATCCACAAGAGAGTGGCAACGGTCGGGTTATGCTGCAAATTTACTGATAAACCGCCGGTAAGCTGCAGCATTTTATATCTATTTCACATTTAGCCGCCCCGCAGGCCATGAAAATTGCCTAATTTTGCAATTCATTACCGACAAAACCTCCAACAAAAGCATGAATCGCTCCAATTCGCAACGATATTTTCTGCTGTTGCTCGCCATATGCGCCTTCACTATCCTCCCGTTTCTGGGACTGACCGATTTCCACACCAAAGGTGAGCCCCGCGAGGCTGTGGTGGCGCTGTCGTTCATTGACAGCGGCAACTGGATACTCCCCACAAACAACGGCGGCGACATACCCTACAAACCGCCGTTCTTTCACTGGCTGATTGCCGCATTCTCCCTCCTCAATGGCGGAGAGGTGACGGAATACACCTCGCGCCTGCCGTCGGCGCTGGCATTCATCGCCATGATTCTGTGCACATTCTCGTTCTTCGCGCGCCGTTCCGATGCCGGGACCGCCCTGCTCACCGCGCTGGTGTCAATGTCGTGCTTCGAACTGCACCGCGCTGCCGCCAACTGCCGTGTGGACATGGTTCTGACAGCGCTGTCGGTGATAGCCATCTACCGTCTGTACATATGGCACGAAAAGGGGATGAAAGGCGTTCCGATAATCGCGATAATCCTGATGGGTTGCGCCACACTGACCAAGGGGCCGGTGGGCACGGTGATTCCATGCCTGGTGGCCGGAGTCTACATGCTTCTGCGCGGTACCAATTTCTGGAGGGCGTTCCTGTCGTTGACGGCATGGGGCATCCTTTCGCTGATCATTCCGCTCTGCTGGTATGTGGCGGCCTACGGACAGGGTGGCCAGGCGTTCCTCGACCTTGTGCTTGAAGAGAACTTCGGCCGCATGACCAGCACCATGAGCTATGAATCATGTGTCAACCCGTGGTACTTCAACATCGTGACACTGCTCGGAGGATTCGCACCGTGGACACTGCTCGGACTGTTATCACTGTTCGCAATAAGCTACCGCCGCCGTCCGGCTGTCCAGTCGCTACGCATGGCCCTGCTCAACATCCGCAGAGCCGACCCGGCGCTTGTGCTGGCATGGACCGCCTCGATTGTAATCTTTGTGTTCTACTGCCTCCCGCAGAGCAAACGCAGCGTTTACCTTATGCCCATGTATCCATTCACGGCATTTCTCCTGTCCCGATACTTCATCACGCTGTGCCGACGCCATTACGGCGTGGTGCGGCTATACGGCGACATTATCGCCTGCGCGGCCCTGCTGCTGTTCGGGGCATTCGTTGCCGTGAAAAGCGGCGCGGTGCCCTCATCGCTGGCCGGCGACGACACCACCGGCATGGCCATGTTCGCCGCGATAAAGAATATCGGAGGATTCTGGCGCTGGTGCGCAGTGCTGCTTCCCACCCTTCTGGCTGTGGCATGGTTCGTGTGCCGGAAAGCGCTGAAAGCTCAGGGGCGCACCCTGGTGGCCATAGCATTTGTTACGTTGTCTATATTCTTCGCCCTTGATTCCACATATCAGCCTGCAGTGCTGAGCGCCAAGTCGCTGAAACCTGTGGCTGCTGAAATAGACCGCATCGCTCCTGCTGAGGAAGGACGCCTTTATGAATTCATCTCCGAAGGGGAGTTTGCCGCCGGCGATCCGCTCCATTATTTTGAAGTGAATTTCTATCTTGGCGACCGCACCTCGAGTTTCTATAAGGAGCGTCCAGATTCAGGCTTCCTGCTCATAAGCGAGTACGATGCCAACGGATATCTGACAGAATTCGAGAAAGAAGGCTACGTGTTCCAACACATCTACGACTCCCCCAAACCCATGCTCGGCGGGAAAGTGAGCCTCTACCGCTTCAACAAAAAAGGATAAATCCGGTAAAGATAACAAAACTGATAAAAAGAATGAACCGGTTCAACAGGAACACCGGCTCATTCTTTTATGTTTCAATAAATTGATATCCACGGTTGGCGCAAATCAGTCGTCGAGGAGTTCGCGCACATGGTAGAGCGGACGGCGTTTGGCCTCCACATAGATTTTACCGATATACACACCAACGATACCGATTGAGATCAGGATAGCGCCACCCACAAACCATATGGAAAGCATCATCGACGCCCAGCCGTGTTCCGCCGAACCGTTTATGAGCGACACAATCACATAGATGCCTATCAGCAGGCTTATTAACACGAACGCCCAGCCGGCATACATGATGGCATAGATGGGCTTCACCGAGAACGAGGTCACTCCGTTGAGCGCGAGCGAGAGCATCTTGTGGAGAGTATATTTCGACTGCCCCCCCATGCGCTTGCCAATCACATCGTCGACGGTAGTGGATTTATAGCCCAGCAGCGGGATGATGCCGCGCAGATACAGGTTACGTTCGCCATAACGGGCCAGTTCCTTGACCACGCGGGCGCTGAGCAGGCGGAAATCAGCATGATTATAGATGGTCTCCACCCCGAGCTTGCTCTGGAGTTTGTAGAATGCCGTGGCCGACATACGCTTGAGCACCGGATCGGCATCACGCTGCACCTTCACGCCATACACCACCTCATAGCCTTCGTTGAAGTCGTCCACCATCTTTTCGATGGCGTTGACATCGTCCTGAAGGTCCACGTCCATTGTTATCAATGCGTCGCAATGGTCGGCTGCCTCCATCATGCCGGCCATGATGGCGTTCTGATGCCCGACATTGCGCGAGAGGTCAAGCCCTTTGATGCGCTTGTCCTCGCGATGGAGCCGGGTGATTATCTCCCAGCTTTTGTCGCGGCTACCGTCGTTCACAATCAGCACATAGCTGTCGGCCGAGATTTTCCCTTTGGCCACGAGGCCGTCGAGCAGCGACTCCAGCACTCCGGCCGAACGGTCGAGCACAGCTTCTTCATTATAACAGGGGCATACAATGGCAAGACGTGTCATTTCGTTACGATTATTATTTATAATTCGATTATTCGAGCCAAGTCGAAATTGCTGTGTATTTGATTCTTGCAAACAGGTGTCACATTCTCCAATTTATAGTGACACCTTGTTATAGAGATCCGTGTTATCCCTGCACATGCTTTTGGGGATTGAGCCGTTGATTCAGGCCTTTTTCGGACTCTGTAGCGCCGGGATTTTCTCTTCGGCGAATTCGCTGAATGTGCGGAAATCGGCGCCATCCTCTTTCAGGCTTTTTATCAGTAGATCGAGACGGCGTGCCATCTCATCGCCGGCGTTCTTGCGCACGAGCCATGAGATTTTGAGCTCGGGATGCTCGCCCAGTGGGTAAAACTCCCAGGGATGGAAATATGTCACGAAATAGCCGTCGTGGCGGAGAACCATTTTGGCCAAACGGCGGTAGAGCGCGCCGGGCAGATGGTGATAGGCGAGCCAGAACAGCGGGAAACGCAGTCTGGGGGTCACAGATGCGGGAATCTGGAGCACTCCGCCCTTCATGAAGCATGTGCGCGGTTCCGACAGGTGCATATATCGGCCGGGGATGAATGCAGGGTTGAGCGACGAATTGTATCTGTATCCGCAGCGTTCGATATCTTCGTCCGATACCGGGAACATGCGGGGCTGCCGGTAGCCTTTCACCGTCACACCGGTCATCCGCTCCAGGCCCTCCTTCGAGTTTTTCACATCCGAAGCCTGCGGCTGCCAGTGGTCGCAGCCATGAGCCGCCACCTCATGCCCCTCGTCGATTATGCGGTGCATGATTTCAGGTGCATTCGATGCGAATGTGGTGGTGCAGAAGAATGTGGCCCTGACCTTGTTCTCTTTCAGGACATCCAGGATGCGCGATGTGCCGTATTTGGAAATGGCCATGGAATCCTCAAGCGATATGTCCACACCGCTTTCGCGTGGCACATCGAACTCTTCGGTATCGAAACTCAATAATGCAATTGACATAGTATCCTTAATTTTATGTGGGGCCCCAGCCCTCACACCTATTTTAAACTACAAAATTACAAAAATTTTTCGCCACCCGTCTGTCAATCCGCTTTAAATACGTTCTTTTATCATAAAATAAGGTTGTAATAGGGCGACAGTGGATTCATCGACAGCTTTTTTGAGGGACATGCGAAACTTTTCAGACAAAAAAGTGCCGAAAAATTTGGTGGGGACAAAAAAACTCCCTACCTTTGCATCGCTTTTGAAAAGGAAAGCCTACCGCAAACGGCGGAAACGCCTGATGCATCAAGCCGGGAAGCCCCCAATGCTTCTCACTGCCGGGAAAACCGGAAGCTTGAAAGGCCAATCCATAATCGGGGTGTAGCTCAGTTGGTTAGAGTACGCGTCTGGGGGGCGTGAGGTCGCTAGTTCGAGTCTAGTCACCCCGACAGAAAGCAAAAATAAGGAGCGTCATAAAATATGACGTTCCTTTTTTGTATCTTTACCGGGCCGTTTTCCGCATGGACACCTGAGGCAGCCCTCCACCCGAAGGTCAAATGCCCAATCTTTCACAATCCGAATCCATCACCACAGACATGTTCAGAACATTAGCAAACATACTTCTTGCCACTGCCGCCGCAACACTTTGCTGGCAGGCGGCATCAGGCGTACCCGCCCGCAGAGGCGCCATTCTCTGCACACAACCCGACGGAACAACAATCACCGTTGAACGAATGGGCGACGAGCATTTCCACACCTTCGTCACCGCCGACGACCGCATTCCGGTGCAGCGCACCGCCGACGGACAATTCCGCTACCTGAACCCCGACGGCACTCTTTCCAGTATGGCCGCCCATAATCTCGGCACACGCACCAAGGCCGAGGCCGAGTTCCTGCGCGCCAACGGCGGCGCTGACTTCGCCTCATTGGCCGCAGCGGCAGCCCAGCGCCGCCAGGCAGTCGCAACACAATCGCGCGCGGCATCGCGTGCCTCGCAGGTGCCGTTCAGCGGCTCGCCGCGCGTACCCATCCTGCTCGTTTCGTACAGTGACGTCGATTTTCTCGACAAGCAGAACGCCCACACCACTTTCGAACGTTTTTTCAACACCGGAGAAAAAAGCGCGTTGCAGTATTTCTCCGACCAAAGCAACGGCGCATACACGCCACAATTCGACGTCTATGGCCCGATCCAGCTTTCCGGCGACCGTGCCACATATGGCGGCAACACCTCGTCGGGCGCCGACAAGGGGATAGGCAAGATGGTAGCCGAAGCCTGCACCGGACTTGCATCCCAGATCAATTTCAAGGACTATGACAACAACAACGACGGCGAATGCGACGTGGTGATTGTGCTCTACGCCGGCGTGGGCGAAGCCTCGTCGGAGGTGGACGACGCCATCTGGCCATGCCAGTGGGACTTGCGTTCCTCCGACTACCGCAGCACACTGAAGCTCAACGGCGTGACGGTAAACAAATTCGCCGTGTTCAACGAGCAGAACGGCCAGCTTCCATCGCGCATCGACGGCATCGGAACCTTCTGCCATGAGTTTTCGCACTGCCTCGGTCTCCCTGATTTCTACGAAACCACCTATACCTACGGGTACTTCGGTATGGACGCATGGTCGATCATGCACTACGGCTGCTATAACGACAACGGCGACACTCCTCTGGGATATTCCGCCTACGAAAAGAACTTCCTCGGATGGGTCCCGCTGCCGGAGGCCGTGGAACATACATATTATACACTGCCCGTGTGGAATCAGAAAAATGCGCTGACCGACCAGGCCCTCCGCATCTCCAATCCCGATGACTCCGACGAATACTTCGTGATCGAGAACCGCGCACGCCAGGGCTGGGACCGCTTCATGGAAGCCGACGGACTGCTGATTTACCGTGTGGCATACGACGCCGAAGCGTGGTACTACAACACGGTCAACAACAATTCGCGCCAGCGCATGACCCCCATTCCCGCCGACAACAAACTCAGCATTGAAACTCTGGCCGGCGACCTGTGGCCCTACGGCACAGCCACCGAACTGACCGCGACCTCCACTCCGGCATCAATCCTCTTCAACGGCACCCGGCTGGACAAACCCGTGACCGACATGACGCGCAACAGCGACGGCACTATCTCTTTCTGGTTTGTCAAACCCGAAATCGAAGCTCCCGTTCTTGACGAGCCCTCCGGCATATCCTCCACAAGCTTCACCGCCTCATGGCAGCGCACCACCAACGCCGATGTGACCTACACACTGCGCATCGAGCCGCATCACGACAGCGCATACGCCCTGATTCACGACCTCACGTTCAACAGCACTTCGGCAGCCGACTGGACCCGCGCCGACAATACGGAATGGGCAGGATCGGCAGGGGGTGTGAAACTCGGCTCGGCAGCCCGCGGCGGCAGCATCACCTCGCCCGAGTTCACCCTCGACAGTTCCGGCATCGTCACCGTGAAGGTCGCGGCCAAACGCTATGCTCTTGGCGAGAGCGCCACCCTCACCATCGCCCTGCTCGACGCGTCAGGACGGGAAGTATCCACCTCAAGCGTGAAGCCCTCATCAAATTACTCCGACTATGTTGTCACCCTCGAAGGCGAACCCTACGCTACAGCACGTGTGCAGTTCGCCACCCGCTCGCCCAAACAGCGGCTCTACATGCTGTCAACTCAGATATACACCGGCGATGCAACCTCCATCCTCGGAAACAACACAGCAAAGGCCCCCGTGCAGACCCAGACCGACGACGTAATGACAATAACAGGCATCGCCGCCACAAGCCACACCGTGACCGGCCTGCAGCCTGCAACCGCCTATGATTTCAGGGTAAAAGCCGAACCTGCCCCGGAATCGGGACTCAAGCCAAGCACATGGAGCCGACGGAGCACCGTCACCACCCTCCCTGCCAGCTCGGCCATAACCGCGCCTGAAGCTAACGCCACCCCTGCCGAAGCTGAATATTTCAACCTGCAGGGAGTGCGCATCAGCGCCGACCGCCTCACCCCCGGCATCTACATCCGCCGCACAGGCTCCACCACTGAGAAAATCATAGTGCGGTAACCGAACGTCGCGAGAGGTTCCAACGCCCCCTATCCGCCCCGTTAAAACAGCCAAAATCCGGAGCGGCAACAAAACGCTTGCGAATTCAAAAAGAATTAGTTAACTTTGCAGCCGCTAAGAAAACCGTGGCATATGCCCGGATTAAGGCTCAACATAACCAAACTTTTAATTAACATCAAGTTACAAATGAACCACTACGAAACCGTTTTCATTTTAACTCCCGTTTTGTCTGACGACCAGATGAAGGAAGCGGTAGAAAAGTTCACCGGCGTGCTCACCGAAAACGGTGCCACCATCGTGAACACAGAACTCTGGGGTCTGCGCAAACTCGCTTATCCTATCCAGAAAAAATCGACCGGATTCTACGCACTTGTTGAATTCGACGGCGATCCCACACTGGTGAAGAAACTCGAAACCGCCTTCCGTCGCGACGAACGCGTGATTCGCTTCCTGGTGTTCCGCAACGACAAATACGCTGCTGAATACGCCGCCAAACGCCGCAGCCTCAAAGCTGCCAAAGCAACTGCAACCAAAGAAGAAACCGTAGAAACCAAGGAGGACTAAACAATGGCACAGACACAATCAGAAATCCGTTACCTCACCCCGCTGTCGGTTGACGTAAAGAAGAAAAAATACTGCCGTTTCAAACGCAGCGGCATCAAATATATCGACTACAAGGATCCCGAATTCCTCAAGAAATTCCTCAACGAGCAGGGCAAGATCCTTCCCCGTCGCATCACCGGCACCTCGCTGAAATTCCAGCGTCGTGTGGCACAGGCCGTTAAACGTGCACGTCATCTGGCTCTCCTGCCCTTCGTTACCGACCTGATGAAATAATCCGAAACCATAACCGTTTCCCATAACCGACACATAATTATGAAAATCATATTGAAAGAAGATGTATCGAACCTTGGCTACAAGGACGACATCGTTGAAGTAAAGGACGGTTACGGCCGTAACTATCTCATCCCCCAGGGCAAAGCAGTGATTGCCAACAACTCCAACCTGCGTCAGCTCGAAGAGTGCCAGCGTCAGCGCGCCCACAAGCTCGCCAAGATCAAGGCCGATGCAGAAGCTGTTGCAGCTTCGCTCGAAGGCGTGGCTCTCACCATCGGCGCCAAGGCTTCTGCCACAGGCACCATCTTCGGCTCTGTCAACAACATCCAGATTGCTGAAGCTCTCGAAAAACTCGGCCACAACATCGACCGCAAGATCATCGTGCTCAAAGAATCTGTTAAGGAACTCGGCAAGTACACCGCCAAAATCAACCTCCACAAAGAGGTTTCGGTTGAAATCCCCTTCGAAGTTGTTGCTGAATAAAACCAGCCACCGCGCCTGACCGAAAAAGTCAGGACCGCATATCCCTAATAGCTGCACTTGCGACGGCATCTGCCGTTGGAATTGCAGCTATTTTTTTGTACTTTTGGAAATCTTTATCCATCAACCCCCATTCCCCACATGGCATCAATCCCCAACCGACACCTTTTCCCATTACTGACAATTGTCTGCCTCATGACAATCGGACTGATGCTGATGCCGTCGCAGCCATCCTCTGGAAACTCTTCAACGCAGTCAGAACAAACCCTCAGCACGGCAGAATACCGCGCCGAACGCTACCGCAGCCTCATCACCTACGGACTGGCATTTGCAACGATTGCCGTATGCGCTGGATTTTGGATTCACAAAAGCCGTATGCGACGTAAAGAAACAGAGCTTACAGAACGGCTCCTGGAAATCAACACACTGTCGGCAGAATTCCGTCGCCTCGAAAAAGAGTTACAGGACGCTTCTGCAAAAAACGCCTCGACCATTGACACAGACAGTCTGCGCTGCGTCGAACAATTTTATCATTCTCAGATCGCCATCATCGACAGAATCAGTGCAGAATATTTCGAGAAAAGGGATGCCGCCATCCCGATACGTCTCACCATTCTCCAACAGCTTGACGAAAGTCTGCATTCCATGCAAACGCCTCAGACCTCCAATGCTATAATATCCCTTGTCAATCTGCATCACAACGATATTCTTACCAACATCCAATCGGAAATGCAGAAACTGAAGCCCACAGACATAGAATTCATAGCATTAAAACTGGCTGGATTCTCACCTAAAGCCATTGCGCTGTTCCAGGGGCTTACGCTTGGCAACTACTATAACCGGTGGACCCGGCTCCGAGCACGCATAGGGAATTCCGATGCTGCACACAAAGAGCAGATTTTATCCCTGCTTAACGCCACGGTTAAATCTCATTGAACCTGTCCGATTTCTTTATCCCACATTATAATGTCCGACATATTTGCCAAAATATCAGTTATCTTCTTCCTGACATTATTTAATGTACTTTCCGTATATTGGCTTTTCAGAACCGGCCGACAAGCTTATGTAGCCTACCGCCGGCACAATATCTACCGTCTTCGCGTCAGTGGCTCGTATTTTATTCTGTCGGCACTTGGCGCTATCTTATGGATTCTCATTACCGCCCGACTTCTCTCCGAAACAGATTACCGTCCGTCCCACTCCTTTCTCGGCAATCTGTTTTCGGCTGTGATATTCTATTTCCTTTGGGGACGCACCATCTACATCATTCTTTCCACATCCGTCTCTCTCATCAAAAACATCCGCAAATCAGGCGAAATAAAAAAGTGGATACCCAACATCGCCCTGGCACTCATTATTGTAGCCTCCCTTTTATGGCTCCGCTGGACAATCACCATGCACTGACATGGCACACACAATCACAAACATTTCAGCACCACCCTCAATCCACTGCATATCAATCACTTGGCAAAGTGATAAAAATTGCGCATTTTATCAATTTGTAATAAGCTGACATACATACCATTAACACACCGCAGCACCTAAAATGATAAACATTTTCATAGTGTTTGTTTTTTGACCGGCGTTTTACATTCACTAATTTTGCCGTGTAAACGAGCTGTTGGCTCACTATAATATTTCTGGTACGCTAATCCCAATTAAAAATTTGACAGATGAATATATTCTCAATAATCATTTTGGTTGTGTTCGCCGCAATGGTGTTCATTGGCATAATCAACACAATCCGCGGCATTCGTTCCGCATATCACCGCCACCAGACCGGCAAGATGCTTTTTTACATCGGATGCCTGGTGCTGATTGCAACAGCAATCGTAGCCTGCTTCGCGGCTGCCGGTTCACCTGAAGTGGCAGTAACCAAGCATACCAGCGAGCCAACCAACCCGATTTCAGATTTTCCCCGCAACCATCCGATCTACTCGGCTATTTTCGGAATAATGCTTTGCAGCATGCTCTTTTATGCTGTCAAAGGTGCCATTGTGGGTGACCACAAACTTGCAAGGAACAGCTTGATCCTGGTTGCTGTCACAATTACAGTTATACGCATAATCGTTTATTTGACCCAGACAATCTGATAACTGTGTTTCTTTAAGGAAATAATTCGCCACCATCCCACATTCAAATGTACACTACACTACAAATTGCCGGCTACATTCTCACAGGCGCGTGGACTTTGGCCTCGATCTATGCAGCATACACCGCATTCCGCCGCTCAGGCTTAGCCTTAAAGCAAAACCGCCGATTGCCGGCGGCAGTATATGCCATACTGGCACTCATCTGTTGCGCCGTTACAGCCGCAAACATCCTGATCATCTGCCATCTGCCGAGCTATGATGCCGATGCACCCACAGCTTTCCGCACATTATTCAGATGGTCTGTTTTTCTGACAATCTGGTGTGTCTACGCCTATGCATGGATTCGCATTTACCGCGAAAACTTCACAAACGGCACCCCTATGCCACCGGCAAAACGCAGGTTTATCCTTGCCGCATTTCTGTTTTTCGCCGCATGCAGCGGAATCATAACCGGCCTTATAACGCTCTACTACAACCACATGCTCCCGGAATTTTTCTGACAGCCACAACAAATTGCGGGCATTGTCATTAAATCAATGTGAAACGTTTAATTGAGTTCACACAGATTGTAGGGTCGCGACCTGTCGCGACTGCTAACATACAATCTATCAAGCCATAATCGCCCACAGACTCCGCATAGTTGCAGTCGCGACAGGTCGCGACCCTACGTCTGAATGGGGATACAGGCGCAGGTGAGGATGCCATGGCCGGAGGCGATTAGTGTGGCAAACTCATGAAAGCGAAGCACATCATGGGTAAGATTTTGCGGGAGGGATACAACATTTGCAGTTGGGATATAACATTTCGGGCGTTGGAACGTTCTTTATGAGAGAACAAATTGTAAACACACAAGAGAAACGCACAAACAAGATGAAGAAACTTATCATGGCATTGATGCTCCTGCTGTGCGGCAGCGGAGCGGCATTCGCATTTATCGATTCCTATGTTATTGACCGAGAAAAGCTTCCGGAGGCAGCCCAACAGATGCTGTCGGAGTATTTTCCCAAGGCAAAGGTAAGCTCAATCAAAATTGACCGTCACCTGCTGAAGAAAACCGACTACGACGTAAAGCTCACAAACGGCACAAAAGTGGAATTCTCCAACGCAGGCAAATGGAAATCGGTAGATTGCAAGAATAAGGCGGTGCCCGAGGGGCTCGTGACCAAGCCCATCCGCAACTATGTGAAAAAGAACCACAGCAATCTCGACATCGTCAAGATAGAGAAAAAACCGGCGGGATACGAGATACGGCTTTCCGACGGCTCCGAACTTAAGTTCAACCTGCTCGGGCAATTCAAAAGCATCTCCAACGGAGATTGACAAGCTGTCAACGCAGAAAAGAAGTTAAGTAGCAAAAGCATTGATATTCAGACATAAAAACGGGCGCTGTCTCGGCATTCCGACACAGCGCCCGTTTTTATGTATCATTGTTGACACGCGGACAAGAGCAAAATACGCGTATCATTTCATCGGCACAATCGGTCTTTCTTTATGTCAGCGGGGTAATTGCGGCGGCAACGTCTGTATCACCCCAGAAATCAGCGATGGTAAGCCACACAAGCAACAGCAGGATAAGAATCCCGACGCCGAAAAACAGCCATATGCTTGTTTTCGACGAACCGCCACGACGCTCAGCATCGCCATCATGATGATGTTTTTCGTGTTTCATAATCGTAAGCTTTAAAATAACAACTTCGCCTGAAGGGAGGCAATATCCCGAAAGCCCGAAAAAAGGAAGGAACAACACATGTGGTGGGCTTTCATCAGTAATAACAACAACAGGCACCCGATGGTTTTCTCCGCGCTACCGACACTGCGGAACACTCACGTTGAATCCCTTTCGCTTTTTTTTTGTAACTTTGCCACATGGCACGTATTCTGTCTATCGATTTCGGAAAGAAACGTTGCGGCATCGCCGTGACCGACCCGCTGCAGATTGTGGCCAACGGACTTACGACGGTGGAAACCGGGCGGCTGACCGAGTTCGTCGCAGCCTACGTGAAACGCGAGGAGGTTGAGCGCATCATCGTGGGCTATCCCACCACCGTACGCGGCGAAGAGTCGGAATCCATGCGCTACATCCGCCCCGGCATAGGGCGACTGCGCAAGGCCGTGCCCGACATCCCCGTTGAATTTTCCGACGAGCGTTTCACATCCGTCCTGGCCCACCGCGCCATGCTCGACGGCGGAATGAAAAAGATGGACCGCCGAAACAAAGAGATTGTGGACGAGATTTCCGCCACCATCATCCTCAACGATTATCTCACCAACCGATCACAGCAAAACAAAACCTGATCCGACATATGAAACTTCCCGTTTATCTTTACGGACACCCTGTGCTCCGTGAAATATCTGACGACATCACACCCGATTATCCCGAACTCAAGAAGCTCGTGGCTGACATGTTCGAAACCATGTACGTCTCCGAAGGCGTAGGTCTTGCCGCCCCGCAGATAGGGCGCAACGACCGCATCGTGGTGATCGACGCTTCGCCCTGGGCCGACACATTCCCCGAATGCGACGGATGGAAACATGCCCTAATCAACCCTGAAATAGAAGTGCTCGATGGCGAGACCATCAGCCGCAGCGAGGGCTGCCTCAGCCTTCCGGGAATAAGCGAGGATGTGAAGAGAGTGGAGCACATCCGCCTGCGGTGGCTCGACGAGGATTTCCAGCCCCACGAACAGGAGATCAGCGGATACCTGGCGCGCATCGTGCAGCACGAGTGCGACCATCTGGAAGGCCATCTATACATCGACCACATCTCGCCCATCCGCAAGCAGCTCATCCGCGGAAAGCTCTCCAACATCATCAACCGGAAAATCCGTTGCGATTACCCCGTGAAATTCGCCCCCGCAAAGCGCAAGGGCTGACAATGCACTCACCAATATAATCACAAACAAACACCATATCCAGGACACCACAATGGCAGCTCCCAATCCAGACGATAAGAAAATCATATTCTCGATGGTAGGCGTATCCAAAACCTACCCTCCTCAAAAACAGGTTCTCAAAAACATCTACCTCTCGTTCTTCTATGGCGCTAAAATCGGCATCATCGGTCTGAACGGTTCCGGTAAATCATCGCTGCTCAAAATCATAGCGGGCATCGACAAGGACTATCAGGGCGAGGTGGTTTTCTCCCCCGGCTATTCTGTGGGCTACCTCGAACAGGAACCCAAACTTGACCCCACGAAAACCGTAATCGAGGTTGTGCGCGAAGGCGTACAGCCCGTGATGGACCTGCTCAAGGAGTTCGACGAGGTGAACGCCGCGTTCGGCGACCCCGACGTGCTTGAGAATCCCGACAAGATGGATGCCCTCATCCAGCGTCAGGGCGAACTTCAGGACGCCCTCGACGCCGCCGACGCCTGGAACATCGACTCCAAGCTGGAGCGCGCCATGGATGCCCTCCAGTGCCCGCCCGACGACCAGCCCGTTGAGACACTCTCCGGAGGTGAGCGCCGCCGCGTGGCACTGTGCCGCCTGCTTTTGCAGCAGCCCGACGTGCTCTTGCTCGACGAGCCCACCAACCACCTCGACGCCGAATCGATCGACTGGCTCGAGCAGCATCTCCAGCAGTATCCAGGCACCGTCATTGCCATCACCCACGACCGTTATTTCCTTGACCATGTGGCCGGATGGATTCTGGAGCTCGACCGCGGCGAGGGAATTCCCTGGAAAGGCAACTATTCTTCGTGGCTCGACCAAAAAACAAAGCGCATGGCCCAGGAGGAAAAGCAGGCCAGCAAGCGCCGCAAAACCCTTGAACGCGAGCTTGAATGGGTGCGAATGGCGCCCAAAGCCCGTCAGGCCAAAGGTAAGGCACGCCTCAGCAGCTACGACCGCCTGCTCAACGAGGACCAGAAACAGCGCGAGGAGCGTCTGGAGATTTTCATCCCCAACGGTCCGCGTCTGGGCAACAAGGTAATCGAGGCCAAAGGGCTTGCAAAATCGTTCGGCAAGAAGCACCTGTTCAACGATCTCAACTTCATGCTGCCGCCCAACGGCATTGTGGGCGTAATTGGCCCCAACGGAGCCGGAAAGACCACACTGTTCCGCCTCATCATGCAGCAGGAGCAGCCCGATGCCGGCACATTCGAAGTGGGCGAGACCGTGAAGATTGCCTATGTTGACCAGCGTCACCACGACCTCGTGCCCGACCACACAGTCTATCAGGTGATCTCGCAGGGTGTTGAAAGCTTCCGCATGGGCGGACGCGACATCAACGCACGCGCCTATCTTTCGAAATTCAACTTCGCCGGAGCCGACCAGGAGAAGAAAATCGGCGTACTCTCCGGCGGTGAGCGCAACCGCCTTCACCTCGCCATGGCTCTGAAAGAGGAGGGCAACGTGCTGCTGCTCGACGAGCCCACCAACGACATCGACGTGAACACCCTCCGCGCCCTTGAGGAGGGTCTGGAGGAATTTGCAGGCTGCGCCGTTGTCGTGAGCCACGACCGCTGGTTCCTCGACCGCATCTGCACCCACATCCTCTCGTTCGAAGGCGACGGCAACGTTGTGTTCTACGAAGGCTCCTACTCCGACTACGAGGCCTACAAGAAAGCTCAGAACGGAGGCAAGGAACTTCCGCGCCGCCGTTACCGCAAACTCATGGACTGACACCAACTGCGGCCTATAGCCGCCAACCCCGTCCACCATCTCCACGTTTTGAAGCTATCTGTGAAGCATATAGCACTGGCACTGGCAGCTGCCCTCGCGCTTGCGGGGTGCAGCTCCACCCGCCATGTGCCTGCAGGCAGCTACATGCTCGACAATGCCAGAATCGTGGTGGACGACAGCACCCGCATCCCCACAAAACGCTACTACAACTACCTCCGCCAGCTCCCGAACCACAAGGTGCTCGGCTTCGCGCGCCTTCAGCTCGGCATCTACAACATGTCGGGCACCGACTCCACCGGCCGCTTCAACCGGTGGCTGCGAAAAGTGGGCGAGGAGCCGGTGATTTTCGATTCGGCGCTTACCGACCAGTCGGCGCGGCAGCTGCGTCAGGCGCTCATCAACGAGGGCTACCTCGATGCACAGGTTGACTATGACGTCACTCCCCGCAAAAAGAAAAAAATCGACGTCACCTACCGGCTGCACCCCGGCAAACCGTTCGTGGTCAACTCAATCGCATATGAATTCGAGGAGCCGGGACTGGAATGGATTGTGTACAGCGACTCCATGTCGCTACCTATGAAGACCGGAGGCAACCTCGACCTCAACATTCTCGACAACCAGCGCACCCTTGTGGCCGAATGGATGCGCGAAAACGGCTACTTCGCCTTCACAAAGGAGGATATAAGTTTCGTGGCCGACACGGTAGCCGGCCAGCGCGGCGTTGACCTCACAATGGTGGTGCACAAGCCGAGGCAACACGCGGCATCGGCCGACACCCCTGCGCCCGATGCCCACGAGCGCTATGCTTTCAGGCGTGTGGTGGTGGTGCCGGACTTCTCTCCGGGCGACAATACTTCCGATTTCAGCTTCGCCCACCGCGACACCGTGAACTATCAGGGCCTGGAAATTCTTTATGGTCCCGATCCTTATCTGAAACCGCAGGCCCTGGCGCAGCAGATATTCATCCGTCCGGACGAATATTATTCCACCTCCAACATCGACAAGACCTACGAAGCGCTCAACCGTCTGGCCATCCTCCGCTATGTCAACATCCTCACGCGTCCCGCCGGCAAACAGGGCGACACCGAAATGCTTGACGCCTACATACTGCTGTCGCGCACCAAAAAGATGGGCGTCACCCTCGAGCTTGAAGGCACAAACTCGGAGGGAGACTTCGGAGTGGGCGGCGGCGTCACCTACCAGCACCGCAACCTTGCCCGTGGCGGCGAAATGCTCACATTCAAACTGCGAGGCGCCTACGAAAGTCTTTCGGGCGATTTCGAGGACCTGATCAACGACAGCTACACAGAAGTGGCATCGGAAGTGGGCATCACTTTCCCGAAATTCATGGCGCCGTTCCTCCACTCGTCGTTCAAGCACCGCATGCGTGCCTCCACCGAGTTCGCGCTGACTTTCGTCCGCCAGGAACGGCCTGAATACACCCGCATCATCGCAGGCGGCGCATGGCGCTACAAATGGGCTGCACGCTCAGGCCGCACACGCCGCACTCTCGACCTCATCGACATCAATGTGGTCAATCTTCCGCGCTCTACCATCAACTTCATCGACAACATTGCCCCCGACAATCCCCTGCTGCGCTACAGCTATGAGGACCACTTCATAATGCGCATGGGCTACACGTGGTACAACACCAACCGCCGCATGGCCACTTCGGCCTTCGAGCGCAACGATTTCCAGACCAACACCTACACTGTGCGTGCATCAGTGGAAACCGCAGGCGCATTCCTCTACGCCATGTCTAAGCTCTTCCAACAGAAGCGCGAGGACGATGCCTACAAGATTTTCGGCATACAGTACGCCCAGTATCTCAAAGGCGAGATCGACTACACCATCAACCACCGTTTCTCCCCGCGCAACTCCATATCATTCCATGCCGGCGGAGGAATCGCATTCCCCTACGGCAACTCTTCAATGGTGCCGTTCGAAAAGCGGTTCTATGCCGGAGGCGCCAACGGCGTGCGTGGCTGGAGCGTGCGCACCCTCGGGCCCGGCAGCTATGATTCGCGCAACTCCGTGACCGACTTCATCAACCAGTGCGGCGACATTTCGCTGGTGCTCAACCTCGAGTACCGCAACAAGCTTTTCTGGGTGTTTGAAGGCGCCGTGTTCGTCGATGCCGGAAACATCTGGACCATCCGCGACTACCCCAACCAACCCGGTGGGGTGTTCCGCTTCAATTCATTCTACAAGGAGATTGCACTGGCCTACGGCGTGGGCCTGCGAATGGACTTCAACTACTTCCTGCTCCGCCTCGACATGGGTGTGAAAGCCCACAACCCGGCCCGCGGACAGGACCGCTGGCCCCTGCTCGACCCGTCGTGGAACCGCGACGTGTCGTTCCATTTCTCTGTGGGTTATCCGTTCTGACGGTTAGCACAGCCCACAACCTTTTTGCCAACCGAAATGTTTCCCAAACGTGCCCCGGCACTCCATTGCCGGACACTTACAACTAAAAGCACTCCGACAATATGAAAAAGCTCGTCATATTCGACCTCGACGGCACTCTGCTGAACACCATCGCCGACCTCGGCAACGCCGCCAACTATGCGCTGGAGCAGTGCGGATTCCCCACGCATCCGCTCACATCCTATCCCCGCTTCGTGGGAAGCGGTATCACCAAACTTCTTGAACGGGTGCTTCCCGAAAGCGCTCGAAACCCCGAGCGTGTAGAGACCATGCGCACCTACTTCAAGGAATACTACTCGGCGCACATAGCCGACGAGACCACCCCCTATCCCGGCATTCCGCAGCTGCTCGAAACCCTGACATCCCGCGGCATAAAGGTGGCAGTGGCATCCAACAAATATCAGGAAGCGGTGGAAACGCTCATCAACCGTTTCTTCCCCGACATTGAATGGGCCGCTGTTGAAGGCCACAAGGCCGGAATGCCGGTCAAGCCCGACCCGTCGATAGTGTTCGGCATCCTGGGCAAATGTCCCACACCGAAAACCGACGTGCTCTATGTGGGCGATTCAGGCATCGACATGGAGACTGCACGCCGCGCCTGTGTGGAATCGGCCGGAGTATCGTGGGGATTCCGCCCCCTCTCGGAACTCCGCGCCAACTATGCCGACCACATAGCCACCACCACCGACGACCTCCTCAACCTCGCCCTCTGACCATTTTTTTGCGGATTTTGGGCGAATTGATAATAAATGATGGAGTAAAAATCCTTATAATTCATGAAACTTTGCGTAACTTTGCACCCGTGTTAGCACACATAACAACAAGGCGTTAATTTCCAACACTTTAAGGTACAAACTCATCAATTTCATCAACATGGATTTTCTAAAAGATTTGCTTTGGCCCGGCCAAACGTCACTGGCAGCCACCCTGGTGCTCCTGTCGTTTGTGATCGCCGTTGGCATATATCTGGGTAAAATCAAATTCGGCGGCATCTCGCTCGGAGTGACATTCGTGCTTTTCGTCGGCATCCTGATGGGACATTTCGGCTACGAAATCGAACCGTCGGTGCTTAAATTCGTGCGCGAATTCGGCCTGATTCTGTTCATCTTCGCCATCGGTCTGCAGGTTGGTCCCGGTTTCTTCTCCAGTTTCAAGAAAGGGGGAGTCAAGCTCAACATGCTTGCAACACTGGGCATCCTCCTCAACGTGGCCATCGTGATCGCCATCTATTTCATAGACGGGACCACCTCAATCAACGCTCTGGTGGGCGTCATGTCGGGTGCCGTGACCAACACCCCCGGACTTGCCGCAGCTCAGCAAGCCGCAGCCGACCTGGAAGCTGTCAACACCATGTCGATGGGCTACGCCGCAGCCTACCCCCTTGGCGTGCTCGGCATCATAACAGCCATCCTCCTTGTTAAAGCCATCTTCGGAGTGAAAATAGACAAAGAGATTGAGGAGATAAACCGCGAACAGGAGGAAAGCCAGTCGAAACCGCATCTTGTCACTTACGAAGTCACAAACCACCTCATCGACGGCAAAACCCTGCTGCAGCTTCACGACATCATCCACTGCGACTTCGTGGTGTCACGTCTGATGGTCACCGGCGGTGAAATCATTATCCCGAAATCAAGCACAGAAATCCATGTGGGCGACAAGCTTTACGTGGTCATGTCGCAAGAGGACCAGCACAGCTTCGACGCCGTTCTCGGCAAGCCCATCGAGATGGGCGACGAGGAATGGGAAGCCGTGGCACCGGCCAACGTGGTTTCGCGCCGCATCCTCATCACCCGCAGCGAATACAACGGAACCGCCCTCGGCGCCCTGCGCCTCCACAAGGGCTACAACCTCAACTGCACCCGCGTAAACCGCGCCGGAGTGGACCTTTTGGCCTCACCGGGTCTGCGCCTGCAGATGGGCGACCGCATCACCGTGGTGGGCGACCTCAACGACATCGAGCGCCTTGCCTCCAAGCTCGGCAACTCCATGAAGCGCCTCAACCAGCCCAACCTCGTCACAATCTTCATCGGCATCCTGTTCGGTATCATCCTCGGCTCAATCAACGTGGGCTTCGGCATGAAACTCGGTCTGGCAGGCGGTCCGCTCGTTGTGGCCATCCTCCTGAGCCGCTTCGGATATAAAGTGAAACTCGTCACCTACACCTCCTCGTCGGCATCGCTGATGCTCCGCGAGCTCGGCATCTGCCTCTTTCTCGCAGCCGTTGGTATCGGCGCCGGCAAAGGCTTCGCCGACACCGTGTTCAACTACCAGGGCATGTGGTGGGTGATCTGGGGCTTCATCATCACCTTCTTCCCCCTGCTGATTGTGGGATGCATCGCACGCGGTGTCTATAAATTCAACTATCTCACCATCATGGGTATGATGTCGGGCGGCTACACCGATCCCCCCGCCCTCGCCTACGCCAACAACTCCACCGGCAGCGACGCTCCGGCCGTGGCCTACTCTACCGTCTACCCGCTCACAATGTTCCTGCGCGTGGTGGCAGCCCAGGCCCTGATTCTGATATTCGCCTGACGGCAGCTCAGGCCCCGGCAAGCATGGTGTGCATAGGGCGCCCAAGCCTTACGGTGCGCTTCATCGCCCAGCCGCAAGTGCAGTTGCGTACATTCACCGTCACCACCCCGCACACCTCACCCAGTCTGCGGCGCACCCCGGCGAGCAACGCCTCGACCGAACAGAACCCGCACATGGGCGCATTGAGCAGCACCTTGCCGAACTGCACCACATTGACATAAACCATGTCGGCAGCCCTGACGGCATACACTGCCCTGGAAGCACCGGCACCAACCACACAATTCCCGCCCTCCTCACCGAGGGTGGGAATTTTATTTATCGGAAGCGTGGAAACAATGTCAGAAGATATGGTGGAGATATTGTTTAAAGTGAAAAGATTGTTGGTGTACATAATTTTTCGCCTTTTAGGGGTTTCTGTTGATTTACAATGCAAAATTACCCCGCATCCGTGCCAAAACATTTCACACCTCCCATAAACAAAGTTAACATAGCATCTTTATAACCAAGTTTCGCATAAAGCAAAACTATTGTAAAAGTCCGAAACAGGCTTAAAGTGGTCGAATCAGACCACTTTAGAATTACCGTAAGTATTCTCTCTATATAGCTGAGAGCCTCCATAAAAAGGATTGTGACTGTGGATATTTGTCAGGCCGTGAAAATTTTAGGGGATTTTTGAAAATTTGCGTATCTTTGCAGCTACGAAAAAACAACCGGAACAGATATGCTCGACAGAATAAATGCACTGAAGGCTCAGATTGAAGCCGCAACGGCTTCGAACGCCGATGAAGTGGAGGCCCTCCGCCTCAAATATCTCAGCAAAAAGGGCGAACTCAACGCCCTGATGGCCGATTTCCGCAACGTGCCGGCCGACCAGAAGAAAGCCATCGGCATGGCCATCAACGAGCTCAAGACTTTTGCCACCGACAAGATCAACGCACTGAAGCAGGCCACTGAAATGGCCGACGACTCGGCCGACGAGATTGACCTCACCCGTTCGGCTGCTCCTGTGGAGCTTGGCACACGTCACCCGCTGTCGCTTGTACGCGACGAAATCGTGGCCATTTTCCGCCGTCTCGGATTCGTGGTGGCACAAGGCCCCGAAATAGAGGACGACTGGCATGTGTTCTCATCGCTCAACTTCGCCGAGGACCATCCCGCACGCGACATGCAGGACACCTTCTTCATCCAACGCAACCCCGACGTGCTGCTCCGCACCCACACTTCGTCGGTGCAGACCCGTGTGATGGAGCACTCCAAGCCCCCCATCCGCATCCTCTGCCCCGGACGCGTCTACCGCAACGAGGCCATCTCGGCACGCGCACACTGCTTCTTCCATCAGGTTGAAGGTCTTTATGTCGACAAAGGCGTATCGTTCGCCGACCTCGAGCAGACGCTGCTCTACTTCGCACGCGAGATGTTCGGTGCCGACACCAAGATCCGCCTGCGTCCGAGCTACTTCCCCTTCACCGAACCGTCGGCCGAAATGGACATCTCCTGCACCATCTGCGGCGGCAAAGGCTGCGGCCTCTGCAAAGGCACCGGATGGGTGGAGATTCTTGGCTGCGGCATGGTCGACCCCAATGTGCTCGACGCCTGCGGCATCGACTCCAAGGAATATAACGGATTCGCACTCGGCATGGGCGTGGAACGCATCGCCAACCTGAAATACCGCGTCAACGACCTGCGTCTGTTCTCCGAGAACGACGTGCGCTTCCTGCGTGAATTCACCCACGCACACTGATGCCGCGTACCATGACCGTCAAAGAACGTTACGAACGCGCACTCAAACTGCTGTCCGAGGCCATCCCCGAGCCGCAGACCGAGCTGAAATACGACACTCCGTTCCATCTGCTACTGGCCGTGATTCTGTCGGCCCAGTGCACCGACAAACGCGTGAACATGGTCACACCGCCGCTGTTCGCCGCGTTTCCCGATGCGGCCACCCTGGCGGCATCTAACGAAGAGACCGTCTACGAATACATCAAATCGGTGTCATACCCCAACAACAAGACCCGCTCGCTGCTGGGAGCGGCGCGCACAATTTGCGAGGAGTTCGGCGGAGAGATTCCCGACAACATCGACGACCTCATGCGCATCCCCGGCGTGGGCCGCAAGACAGCCAACGTCATGCTGGCCGTGGTGTGGAACAAGGCTGCCATGGCCGTTGACACCCACGTGTTCCGCGTGTCGGAGCGTATCGGACTGACCACCAACGCCCGCACACCATATGAGACAGAGAAGGCGCTCGTGAGCCACATCCCGGCGGACATTATCCCCAAAGCCCACCACTGGCTCATACTCCACGGCCGTTACACCTGCAAGGCCCGTCGGCCCGACTGCCTCAACTGCACCCTCACCGAAGTCTGCCGCTATTATTCCAAAAACGCAAAATCAGCCTCCGGCACCACCGAAAACAAACGCGGCAAATAACCCTCAGCCACCCCGTCACAACAGATTATCCTGAAGTGGAGTCTACATTCCTGTTTATCATTGAAGTAATAGGCACATTCGCCTTTGCCATAAGCGGCATCCGTCTGGCCGCTTACCGCCGGTTCGACTGGTTCGGAGCCTACACCGTGGGCCTTGTCACAGCCATCGGAGGCGGAACCCTGCGCGATCTCCTGCTGGGCATCGACGTGTTCTGGATGCAGCAATGGTTCTATCTCGGCGTCACCGGCGTGGCTCTTGCCGTGGTCATCATGTTCCGTAAACTGCTTGTCAGCAACAACAAGATGCTGTTCGTGTTCGACACGCTCGGACTGGCACTGTTCGTGGTTATAGGCATCCAGAAATCGCTCGCCGTGGGCTATCCCATGTGGGTGGCCATCGTGATGGGTATGATCACCGGTGCATTCGGAGGCGTGCTGCGCGACATCCTCATCAACCAGGAACCGCTCTTCTTCCGCAAGGACATCTACGCCACAGCCTGCGTTGCCGGAGGACTTGCCTATTGGGGTGTCAGGGCACTCGGCTGTTCTGAGATAGCCCAGCAACTCACCTGCGCCATCATTGTCATCTCACTGCGCACCTGCGCCCTGCGCTGGAACTGGTCGCTCCCGGTGCTATCCTACGATGTTCCCGAGAACCGCAAAACAAAACACAGCCACAAGCCATGAACCACACCAAACAGATTGAATTCCTGAAGTTCATCATCGTCGGAATGATCAACACCATGGTCACTCTTGTGGCGATATTCACCACAAAATCGTTGCTTGGACTAAACCCCTATCTGTCGAACGCCCTGGGTTATGTGGCCGGCCTGACCAACTCGTTCATCTGGAACAAGGCATGGGTGTTCCGGTCGAAAGGGAGCACCGGCGCCGAGGCCATGAAATTCCTCGCAGGCTTCGCCGGGTGCTATTCGCTGCAGCTCCTGTTTGTATGGGCACTCACATCGCACACCCCGCTTGGCGCCATGGAATGGGACATCAAAGGCTTCACACTCTCGGGCTACGGTGTGGCCACACTCGGTGGCATGTGCGTCTATACCCTTTGCAATTTTATCTACAACAGGCAGATAGCCTTTTCAAAACGAAGCCGGCGCGCATAATCCGCTTTTTTTAGGGGTCAGTTGCAGGCATTCTGAAAAAAAATGCTTACTTTTGTAGAAATTTGGATAAGCAGTTAACCATTCCTCATGAATGCTTATGGCCGGCGAGCTTCAAAAAAAAATCGACCGCGTCAACACCAAGACGCAGCTTTTGCTCGACCGCTACACCATCCTATTGCAGCGGCGCGAGTCTGATCTGGCGCAGATTGCCGAACTTCAGGCTGAGATTGAAACACTCAGAAAAGAAAACGGCCGGCTGCAGCAGGAGAACGACTTTCTGAAGATCGCCACTACCATCGCCCCCACCAGGAACGATGTGAACAGCACCCGTGAACTGCTTACCCGATTAGTGCGGGAAATCGACAAGTGCATCACCGACCTCAACGAATAATCCCCTACAAGACCGCGACGAAGCCGGTGTGTTCACTATGAATGATAAACTGACCATATCAATACGCATAGCCAATCAGGCACCAGTCTCGCTGGCCATCAATCCGGCCGACGAGGAGGTGATACGAAAGGCCGAATTCCACGTCAACAGGCTCTGGAAATCGTGGTCCACGAAATTCAAGAACCGGTCGGCAACCGAAGTGCTGGCCATGGTGGCGTTCAGGTTCGCCGAGCTTTACTTCACCCAGGAGGAAGTGCTCAAGAACACCAACGAAGCCATCAGCACGTTTGAAAGCAGTCTCGACCGGATTCTGCTCGACATGGGCGAAGAATAGGCAGTTATATTTGCACAACGCCGAACGCAATCCCGCGCTACGGACAGACGCAGGCGCCGCTTGCCACCGCTGCACACGCACCAAAGGCCATCATCAGGCCGGTGCCATGCAGGGCACCAGCGGCACACCAGCCGAGTCCGGGGGCGCATTTTTTGTACCCTGACCTTTTTATAATTTTTATAATCCGGCAACGGAAACAGACACTAATGAACAACCAAAACAACTAACAACATCATACGACAATAACCCGGACTGATATGAACCCAATAATCTATCTTGCAGTTGCAGTGGTGGCGCTGGCCATAGGCTCGCTCGTCACCGTGGCCATCCAGAAATCAATGGCCAGCAGCCGCGCCAAAGCGATAATCGACGAAGCCAACCGCGAAGCCGAAGTAATCCGACAGAAAGAGCTGCTCAAAGGCCGCGAGGAAGGCATCAAAATCAAGGACGAAGCCGAGAAACAGGCCACACAGCGCCTGCAGAAAGTGCAGTCGGTGGAATCCAAAATGAAACAGCGCGAAATGCAGCTCAACCAGCAGCAGAGCGAGAACCAGCGCCAGCGCAACGACCTTGAGGCCACCCGCCAGCGCCTTAATGCCGAAGAGGCAGTGATCGAAAACCGCAAGGAGGAACTCGACCGCCTCAAGCGTGTGGCTCAGGACACCCTGGAGCACATCTCCGGTCTCTCCTCGGAAGAAGCGAAAGAAAAGCTTATCGAGTCGCTGCGCGATGAGGCAAAGACAGCCGCCGCACAGTATGTCAACGAAATAATGGACGAAGCCAAGATGACAGCCAACAAGGAGGCCAAACGCATTGTGGTGCAGACCATCCAGCGCGTGGCCACCGAGGCAGCCATCGAAAACTCCGTGACAGTGTTCCACATCGATTCCGATGAAATCAAAGGACGCATCATCGGCCGCGAGGGACGCAACATCCGCGCCCTCGAAGCTGCCACCGGCATCGAAATCATCGTCGACGACACCCCCGAAGCCATCGTGCTTTCCGGCTTCGACCCCGTTCGCCGCGAAATAGCCCGCCTCGCCCTACATCAGCTTGTGGCCGACGGCCGCATCCACCCCGCCCGCATCGAAGAGGTGGTGAACAAAGTGCGCAAGCAGATTGAGGAAGAGATTGTGGAAACCGGCAAACGCACAGCCATCGACCTCGGTATCCACGGACTGCACCCCGACCTCATCCGCATGATCGGCAAGATGAAATACCGTTCAAGCTACGGACAGAACCTCCTGCAGCACGCCCGTGAAACGGCCAACCTCTGTGCCATCATGGCCTCTGAACTTGGCCTCAACCCCAAGAAAGCACGCCGTGCCGGCCTTCTGCACGACATAGGTAAAGTGCCCGACGAAGAGCCCGAACTGCCGCACGCAATCCTCGGCATGAAGATTGCCGAACGTTGCAAGGAAAAACCAGAAATCTGCAACGCCATCGGCGCCCACCACGACGAAGTGGAACAGACCACACTGCTTGCGCCTATCGTACAGGTGTGCGATGCCATCTCAGGCGCACGTCCCGGCGCACGCCGCGAGATTGTCGAGGCATACATCAAGCGCCTCAACGACCTTGAGCAGCTGGCCCTCTCCTACCCCGGAGTAATCAAGACCTACGCCATCCAGGCCGGCCGTGAGCTTCGCGTGATTGTGGGCGCAGACAAGATTGACGACGCCGAGACCGAAAGCCTCTCAAACGAAATAGCAAAACGCATCCAGGACGAGATGACATATCCCGGACAGGTGAAAATCACCGTAATCCGCGAGACCCGCGCCGTGAGCTTCGCAAAATGATCCGTTACGCAAACCTAATTCCCAACTGTCATGTCACAAACATCCGGTAAAACCGACGACGGCCAGGCCAAAGCCTGCTGCGGCTCCGGCTGCGAAGGGTGCACCCGGCGCCAGGAAGACGCGGGAGTCTGCGCGTCGTGCCCGTCAGCCACGGAACCGGGCAAAGGGTGCGGCACGGGCAATAGCAAGGGGAACTGTTGCGGAGCCTGCGGCGGCACATGTGAGGTACGGGCGAAACTGCACAGCTTCAACTACTTCGAGGATATCCCCGGCGGATATGCCGACGACGACATGGTGGAGGTGCAGTTCAAGAACACCCGCAAAGGCTTCTATCTCAATTCGGCCAACATCCCGCTCCAAGTGGGCGACATGGTGGCCGTAGAGGCTGCTCCCGGCCACGATATAGGTCAGGTGTCGCTCACCGGCGCGCTTGTGCGCCTGCAGATGCGCAAGGCCGGCATCAAGCCAGATGCCGAAAAACGCCGCGTGTTCCGCAAGGCCAAGGCCTCCGACCTCGAACGTTTCGAGAAAGCAAAGGCGCTCGAGAACGACACCATGATCCGCGCCCGCAAAATAGCATCAAGCCTGCAGCTCAACATGAAGATAGGCGATGTGGAATACCAGGGCGACGGAAACAAGGCCATATTCTACTATATCGCCGACGAGCGGGTGGACTTCCGCCAGCTCATCAAGGTGCTCGCCGAGACCTTCAAGGTGCGCATCGAGATGAAGCAGATCGGAGCACGTCAGGAAGCCGGCCGCATAGGCGGCATCGGCCCCTGCGGACGCCCCCTGTGCTGCACTACATGGATGACCAACTTCGTAAGCGTCTCCACCGGCGCGGCACGCTTTCAGGACATATCGCTCAACCCTCAGAAACTTGCAGGCCAGTGTGCCAAACTGAAGTGCTGCCTGAATTTCGAGGTTGACGCCTACGTGGAGGCTTCACGCAAGCTCCCCGGCAAAGAAATCAAGCTGGAAACCGCCGACAATACATATTATTTCTTCAAATCCGACATCTTCAAGGGCGAAATCACCTATTCCACCGACAAGCACGTGCCCGCCAATCTGGTAACACTCACCGCTGCCGAAGCCTGGAATGTGGTCAAACTCAACAAGAACGGAGAGAAGCCGCTGTCGCTAAAGGAGGAAAACGAGAAGGAGAAGAAAACCTCGGAATACGCCGACATTCTCGGTCAGGACTCCCTGACACGCTTCGACAAGAAGAAAAAGAAACGCAAGGGCAACGGTAACCAGCAGGACAAGAAAGCCCGGCAGCAACAGCCCGACACCGAACAGAAAGCCGCCAAAGGCGAACCCAAAGAGCCCAAAGAGCCGAGGCCGGAACAGCGCCCCGAACGGAAACAGGGCGAGAACCGCCCGCGCAACAACCGCCGTAACGACCGCCGCCCCAACAACAAGCCACAAAAACCGACACCACCAGAATCGTGAACACGCGCCGGAAACTCACAGCGAGCCTGCTGACGGCAGTGTTGCTGCTGGCGTCGGGATGCGGCGACGAGGTGCTCAACAGCTACAGTGAGTATCACCGTCTGCCTGAATCAGGCTGGACCTACCGCGACATCGAAACGTATGCCCCCGTGCATGCCGATTCGCTGTGCCGAGGCACATTGGTGGTGGGCCTCCGGCATTCCGCCGATTACCCATACACATCTGTGTGCGTGGAGGTGGAATTCTCCGACAACAGCAACATCAAGCACGATACGGTGAATATCCCGCTCTCCGACCGCTACGGACGGTGGCTCGGGAAAGGAATAGGAGCTTCGTTTCAGACCACCGACACGGTGTCCACATTGCTCCATGCCTCCGGCTCGGAAGTTAAAATCCGCCACATGATGCGCTGCGACACCCTCCGCGGCATCAACCAACTCGGCATCTTCTTTGTTCCCGATATAAAGTAAACAGTTCGGACATATCTGTGTATGGTCCGGATGTATTTCCATGTTTATCAAATCCGTTATGGAAATCCATTGTTGATATCAATTTGAAGGTTTATAATTAGATTAATTTTCACATGTCATGAATGAGAATGTTGTTCTGCTCACACCGCAGGAAGCCGCCAAAAGACTTCAAAAAGTGCAGACCCTGATACGTGCGCAACATCTCGACGCCATTCTGGTCACTGACAACGCCAATATCTTCTATCTTTGCGGACGCGTGTTCGCCGGCATGGCCTACATCCCCGCCGAAGGCCAACCGGCGTGGCTCATACGCCGGCCCGTAGAACTTGAAGGCAACCGCGTGGCCTACATCCACCGTCCTGAAAACATCCCGGAACATCTGGAGGCGTTCGGCAACCCGATGCCGCATAAACTCGGACTGGAGTTCGACCTCCTCCCCTACAGCATGGCCACACGCCTGCAGGCGGTGTTCCCCGAAGCATCCACTGCCGATTGCTCAGCACTGCTGCGCACAGCTCGCGCCGTAAAGACAGACGAAGAGATTGAACAGATCCGCCTCTCAGGCGTCAAGCACGAGGAGGTCTACCGGAAAATACCCGGACTTTACACCCCCGGCATGACCGATGTGGAACTTCAGATTGAGATTGAACGCCTGAGCCGACTGGAAGGCTGTCTGGGCATGTTCCGCATCTCCGGACAGTCGATGGAGATATTCATGGGCAACGTGCTCACCGGCAAAAACGCCGATGTGCCCGCGCCCTACGATTTCGCTATGGGCGGACGCGGACTCAACCCCTCCATCCCCGGCGGAGCAGCCGGCGAGGAGATAAAGGAACACAACGCAGTGATGGTGGACCTCAACGGCAATTTCACCGGCTATATGACCGACATGACCCGCGTGTTCGCCGTAGGCTCCCTCCCTCAGGAGGCAATTGATGCCCATCAATGCTCAATCGACATATGCCGCATGTTCGAGCGTGAAGCTCTTCCCGGCGTGGAAGCCAAGGCACTCTATGAAAAGGCCCTCGACATGGTGAAGGATCGCGGCCTGGAGGCCTACTTCATGGGCCACCGCCAGCATGCCGGCTTCATCGGCCACGGAGTGGGAATCGAGATCAACGAACTGCCGGTAATCGCTCCACGGAGCAAGCACATCCTGGAAGCAAACAATGTGATAGCCCTCGAGCCGAAATTCGTGATTCCAGGCACCGGGGCTGTAGGTATTGAAAACACCTACGTCATCACCCACTCGGGAGCACATTGCCTCACCAACGCGCCGGAGGAAATCAGGACGCTTGAGTGACACTCACCCTCCCGCCGCCCTCCACCAGAGCACCTCACCGCGCCCCGCTCTATCCAGATATTATTGAACTAAACTCACTGCCCATAAGAAATGCCATCAATAAGCCCCATAACAGACCCCGAACAACTGAAACAGGCTATCGACCTTCCCGTGTTCCACATGGTAGGGGAAGCAGCCGACGAACTTGGCCGCGAATGCTATGTTGTGGGCGGCTACGTACGCGACATCATGCTGCAACGCCCATCCACCGATGTTGACTTCGTGACCGTAGGGAGCGGCATAGATGTGGCCCGCAACGTTGCAAAGAAACTGAAAGGGAGCCATCTGTCGGTATTCAAGAATTTCGGCACGGCACAGGTGAAACGGCACGACATGGAGCTTGAATTCGTTGGCGCCCGCAAGGAATCGTATCACCGCGAAAGCCGCAACCCGATAGTGGAGGACGGCACCCTGAACGATGACATATCGCGCCGTGACTTCACTATCAACGCTATGGCCATGTGCGTCAACGCCGAACGTTTCGGAACGCTCATTGACCTCTACAACGGAGTGGCCGACCTCAAGGAGCGGCTCATACGAACGCCGCTCGACCCCGATGTGACATTCAGCGACGACCCGCTGCGCATGATGCGTGCCATCCGGTTCGCCACCCAACTCGGATTTGACATCGTGCCGGAAACCTTTCAGGCCATAACACGCAACGCCCAACGCATCAACATCATATCCAATGAACGGGTGACAGTGGAGCTGATGAAAATCATGCAGTCACGCCGGCCCTCGCTGGGATGGATGCTGCTTTTCCGCTCCGGACTGCTGAAAATCATATTCCCCGAACTGGCCGCCCTCAAAGGTGTGGAGATGCGCAAAGGTGTGGGACACAAGGACAACTTTTTCCACACCCTCGCCGTGCTCGACAACGTGGCCGCACAGACCGACAACGTATGGCTCCGGTGGGCAGCTCTGCTCCACGACATAGCAAAACCTGTCACCAAGCGGTGGGACGACCACGCCGGATGGACCTTCCACGGCCACAATGCAGTGGGGGCCAAAATGATTCCGCGTATATTCCGCCGCATGAAACTCCCCCTGAACGAGCACATGAAATACGTTCAGAAGCTTGTCGACCTGCACATGCGCCCCATCGCCCTGGTTGAGGACGAGGTGACGGATTCGGCCGTGCGACGCCTCCTGTTCGACGCAGGCGACGACATCGACGACCTCATGCTGCTCTGCAATGCCGACATCACGTCGAAAAACCAGATGAAAGTGGAACGCTTCCGCTCCAACTACGAGCTTGTGAAGCAAAAGATGGCCGAACTGGAGGAACGCGACCGCATACGCAACTTTCAGCCCCCCGTCGACGGCAACGAAATCATGCAGACTTTCGGACTGGGACAATGCAAGGAGATTGGCCTCATCAAGGAACACATTAAGAATGCCATTCTCGACGGCGTCATTCCCAACGACTACGAGGCTGCACGCAACCTCATGCTCAGCTACGCTGCCGACCAGCTCGGTCTCACCCCTGTACATTGAACACATATCATTCCAATTCAGCCCCACAGTTAAAAAGCCATGATGCCTGAACCATTCACACGGTTCAGGCATTTTATTTTCATAGTCAGGGATTACGATCTCAGACTTAAGTGCTCTTTTTTGTAATAATTCATACTTACATCATACTTCTTTTCAATAATTTATATTATGAACACACGCAACCTCATGTTGCCGGCCATCATTGTCGCATGCGCCGCAACTCCGGCACACGCACAGACCGAGGGGAACTCCGCCCCCGACGAAGATGTGATTCTCAGCACCTCCACCTTCGAAATTGTGCATGTAAGCCCTGAACTCTCCGAGATTCTTGAAAAAGGACGTCCGGCCGAGCCGCAAACCGTATCCAAACCAAAGTTCGCCATTCGCACGGCCGACAACAAGTTCGTGCTCTCAATCGGCGGTGTAATCAACCCCATACTGGGTTATGACATAGGCAACGACCTCTATAACGCCGACGGCGGAGGCATTGACTTCACCACAGGAGCCATCCCCGTTCCGGCACAGCCGGGCAAGAAGGGAGCTTTCTTCATCAATCCGCTCCAATCCTATTTCGACTTCACCATCGTGGGGCTCGGAGGGACTGATAACCAGATTACAGGTTACATCAAAATAGGCACCAACGGTTCGAAAAACAACGCCCTGCTCAAACGCGCCTACATCAACTGGCGCGGCATCACCTTCGGTGAGACAGCCACACTGCTGCAGGACGGCGATGCAGTGCAGCCCCCGACAATCGACCCTGAAGGACCTTGCGGCGATGTTGGTGGCACAGCCTACTCGCTGAGCTACAAATCTCCGTCGTTCAGCGGATTCAGCTTTGCAGCCGGACTTGAGGTGCCCACGTTCTATTCGTCCAACGGAGTGTACCGTGGCAAGGACTACTCCCACGAATTTTTCAACGTAAAGGTCACCGACGAAGTCAATCAGCTCATCCCCGACATTCCGGTATGGATTCAGTATGAAGGCTCCGAGAACAACCGCATCCGCCTTAGCGGTATCCTGCGCAATTTCGCCTACCGCGACCTCATTGCCGACCGCACCCGCCACATCACAGGCTGGGGAGCACAGCTGTCGGGCAACTTCAGTTTCTACAAGCCGCTGGTGTTCAACTTCCAGGCCATCTACGGAAAAGGCATAGCCAACTACATCCAGGACATAGCCGGACGTCAGATTTCTTTCACCCCGAAAGACGACCATGTGGGCGAAATGGAAAGCAACCCGATGATGGGTCTTGTGTTCGGCGCCTCATACAACGCCACCAAGCGCCTGCAATTCAATGTTGTGGGCTCATACGCACGCATCTGGAACGTGGGTGAATACGCCACACTCAATGATGACAACGGCGTGGCGTCGGACAACAACTACCGGCATGCAGTCTATGTGGCGGCCAACTGCTTCTACACTATCTCCAGCTATCTGCAGTGGGGAATAGAATATGATTTCGGACGCCGCTCCACCTACGACCTCGGCAGCGCCAACGACAACCGCGTGCAGACCCAGCTGATTTTCTCCTTCTGACAGACAATCAGCCGGTCATAAAACCTACCGACGCCACCGCGGCAACAACAGCAGCCGTCTCAGCTCAATCCGACACCTGTTCAAAACCGCTTTGGACGCTCCGAGATATCGTGACAACGCAAACGGCCAATTATACCGGAATGGCGCACGGCACCAAATACGGGTGATTGCCATGCACAAATGCAAACGGCCATACACCACCTCACGGAATGTCAATGACATCACAATGGAAGCTTTGTGATATCGTCTGTAATACACCGCGCTACCGTCGCTCACGAATTTCACACTCCTGATATTCCTGGAAATCTCGAACATAAAGACCACATCCCCACAACTTGGGAATGACGGGTCGTTACGCGTCGGGCCTATAATTGATCTGTGAACAAGTTTCATACACGGCCCATTGAACAGACGCCGCACATCGTACAACGACGGCGACACGGCATCTCTGTATTGAGACCAGGCTTTATGACATTGAGCCTCGCGATCATCCATCACGCCGGCACAACCGTCGTGAAACGGGAAAGCATCGCTAAGGGCCACCACAGTCGGAGAAGCAACTCTTAGGAGCGATTCAAGATAGGAACCGGACAGATAGTCATCATAATCCACGAAGGCAATATACTCACCTCGGGCCGCATCAAGCCCGAGGTTTCTCGCATTACTGACTCCACGCTCCATGGTATGCAGCAAAGTTATGTTGAAATCCAGCTCAAATGCTCCGATCATATCATTTGCCACAGAGAGCCATGGTTCACCGCAACCGTTCAGTATCAGAATAACCTCATAGCGTGAATGCGGCAAAGTCTGCCCGCACAGAGAATGCAGACACTGACGCAGAAACCGCGCTTCGGGTTTAAAGCACGGAACAATAACAGAAATGTCAAATCGGTTCATCTTCCCGAATTCACCAGTTTCTTCGCCTGACATTTGTCTACATTAACATTGATATCTTATATTTGACCCCTTATGTTGCAGATACCCGCATACCATGACTCAATGGAATATTCCTCGTCTATTTTCCTTCTGGCATTTTGGGAATAACGTTCCCACATTTCCGGTTGCAAGGCGCTTTCAACTGCATTGACAAACGCAGGCACAGACAGAGGCCTGACAAATCCGCCCACTCCATCTTCCACCACAAGGCGTGCGCCCTCGCCATCGGCCACAACCGGGACACATCCGCACGACATGGCCTCAAGCAAAGCATAATTGCAATAAATCACATCTGCCGGCAGAATAAACACCTTACTTGCCGACATCAGCTCCGGAGCATTCCGCACGAACCCTTTAAGTTCAATTTTATCCTTCAGGGCAAGTGCCTCAATCTTATGCAGCACTTCACGCTGATAGTCAAGCTCAATCGAATTATATTTCTCATCCAGCACACCGAAACCCGCGATGGTCACTTTCAAGCCGGGATTCCTTTCCAGAAGTTTTGCTATGACATCGACCAGAAAAAGCACATGGCGCATCCTGCGCGGCGTGTTCAGGAACAACAGATCTATCGTCCTGCCGGCATATGGAGACATACCTCCCGAAACATCAGGCACACAATTGTGCAACATGTGAGTTTTGTGTCCAAGTTTAAGCCTGATGGCACCCTCATTCAGATAAAATTCCTTAGCTATGATCAAATCTGACATTTTCAGCACCAAAGCGTAGTACCACGTAGTCCTGTGTGACTTGAATTCCAAGCCCCTAAGTATCACAATCAGATTTCTCCCCGTGATTTTTGCAAGGAGTGCATACGGCAGCGCCATGTATCCGGTCAGATACAATTCCACATTGTGCGGCCGGTAAGTCAGCAATGCGGCAACGGTATGCCATAGCCGGCCCAACTTGTTTTCCGGCACAATCTTCACATCGGCATCATATTTGAGCCGGAAATGCTTAGTCTGTCCGGTTACATCCGTCACCAGATACCTTATCCGTTCACCGTGCTTTTTATAAACCTGCGCCTGATAGCCGTTCTTATCTATAAAATGGGCGATTCCAAGACACAAAGTTTTAATAACCCTATCTCTTTTCATGATATGGTCGTACGATTAAAGGCACTACATAAGATTTTCCGGCAGTTGGCAATGTCAGTTGGCAACAAATCCGCCGAGGGCCACAGGAAGGGTCGGGGCGCATGAATAGGCGCGTGCAAACTGGCGGATAAATGCAATTGTCGACTTGCGGGGGGCAGGGTTACAGCCGGACTGCGACTGCCGGCGGGGTCTGGAGGATGTTTTCAACGGAGTAGAGTCATTATTCATAGGCAATGCAGAATGACGACAAGCGCCTTTTTACAGCAGTTATCAGGCCACAGGGGCTGAATACCACCGTATGGTTTAATAATTGTTCAGTGATGAATTTTGTTCATGCACCCCGGCCTCATCAGCAGCCGGAGCGAATCTATTGCCGGAAGCCATCGCTACCGGAACATCTTTTAAATCACATCTATATAACGCACTGTAAAGCCGTTTTATTTTGCAACCGTTAAAATTTTGTTTTCAATTCGGCCACAATCCTTTTTGGAGGCAAGGGGACCGCCACGTAACGGAATGAGCAGGCCGGTTATTGCCCCGGATAGCAAAAAAAAGCTAAATTGTCCGTCACTTTTAATTACAGATTTTGAAGTGTCGGCAAAATTGCATATCTTTGTATTAGAAAAAACAGATACTTTAACCAAGAACAACTAAAAACGATTCAGACACAGTCAGTCAATCAATTCAACATTTTTAATTTATCATCAACCCAACCACTAAAAACTATAGCCTATAGACAGACCTCTACACCATCTTTTAAATCAACACAGACACAATGCAGAAAATGAACCGGCTAACCGACGAGATGTTGGTAAAAGCCTACGCCAATGGTGACAACAAAGCGTTTGACACCCTTCTCCGCAGGCATCAGACCCGAGTTTTCACCTACATTCTAAACATAATCAAGAACAAGGATGTGGCCGACGATATCTTTCAGGAGACTTTCGTCAAAGCCATCACGACCATCAAGCAGGGAAGATACACCGATGCCGGAAAGTTTTCGGCATGGATAACACGCATAGCCCATAACCTCATCATCGACTTTTTCCGTCAGGGTAAAAGCGAGAACACCGTGTCGGCCGACCAGGAGGACACCGATATGCTCAACCGCCGCGACCTCAGCGAGGAAAACATTGAGGACATCCTCATCACCACGCAGATCAACGAGGATGTGCGCCGCATCATGGATTCACTTCCTGAACTGCAGCGCCAGGTACTCGACATGCGCTTCTACCGCAACATGAGCTTCAAAGAGATAGCCGAAGCCACAGGCGTGAGCATCAACACCGCACTGGGCCGCATGCGCTACGCCGTGCTAAACATGCGCCGCATCGCCGCCGAAAAAAACATCGTCCTGACCCGCTGATTTACTTATCTATTTCAGGCTCAACTCCCTACAACTTGCAGGTACATGCCTTTGGCATGTGAAACAACCCTGGTTTATAGTTCTTGGGGAGAGCAAGCCTGACTCACATGCCAAAGGCATCTCCCTACAATTTTTCTGTTTCAATTTGCCGAAACCGGTTGGTGAGCAGATTGACAAACTGATAATTTTTCAGCCCCCACCGCGGCGCCACCAGCATCCCTTCGGGAGCCTGCGACGTGAAGCGCTCTATGGCCACCGCCGGATTGGCTTGCCTGAGTTCCCGCACAATCTCCACACACAGCTCCACATATTCCTCAACCGTAAACATATGTACGGGCAGCCCGCGGAAGGTTGCCCGGCTTTTGTCTTCAGACCACACGGCTTCGCGCGCAAGCGGCGTACCGGCAATTACCTGTAGCTGGTGGAATTTCACAGTCGTCACCGGCAGCGCGGCAGCACGGCGCACGGTTTCAAGCATCATGGCGCGCGTCTCGCCCGGCAGCCCCATTATGAAATGCAGCCCCACGTCAATGCCACGTGCCGCGGTGCGCTCCACGGCATCAACCGTCTGCGCCCATGTGTGGCAGCGGTTTATGGCAGTAAGGGTCGTGTCGTGACTTGTTTCCGCCCCATACTCCATCATCACAGGCACCGGTAGCGTGATCAAGCGGTCAAGCAGGCTGTCGGGCACACAATCAGGACGTGTGCCTATTATGATGCCCACCACACCTTCCACACCGGCTGCGCGGGCGTAAAGCTCCATCAAATCTTCGATGGGGCCATGTGTGTTCGTATAGCTCTGGAAGTAGGCCAGATAGCGCATGTGAGGATATTTACGCGCAAAAAAGCGCTTCCCCTCCTCAAGCTGACGCACCACATCGCCTGCGGCAATCTGCGGCGAAAAGGACACATTGTTGCAGTATACACACCCTCCACGGCCCAGCGTTCCGTCGCGGTTCGGGCAGCTGAATCCGGCGTTCACCGTAAGTTTCTGCACCTTCCCCTCGAATCGCTCCGCCAGATAATCGGCATAATCCCTGTAAAATTGTCCCATAAGTTCAATCCGTTACATCATCCCCATTCCGGCCTGACGCATCAGCATAGCGTCCATCAGAACGATGGCGCACATCGACTCCACAACCACCGGAACCCGCAGCAGTATGCTCGGGTCGTGCCTTCCGTGTGCCTCGAGCGTCACATTTTCCCCACGGTCGGTCACAGTGCGGAGCGGCTGTGCTATAGTAGGGGTAGGCTTCACAGCCACACGGATACAGATATCCTCGCCGTTGGAGATACCGCCCTGAATGCCGCCTGAATGATTCGTCCGCATCCGTATGGTGCCGTCAGGCAACCGCTCCATCTCGTCGGCCATCTCACTGCCCCGATGACACACGCCATCGAAGCCCATGCCATAATCAAAGCCTTTGACAGCGCCGATGGAAAGCATGGCGGAAGCCAGCATCTGCTGCAGTTTGCCGAACACCGGTTCACCCACGCCCGCGGTCATGCCGGTAACACGGCATTCTACAATGCCGCCCACACTGTCGGCATCGCGCATGGCCCGTGCCACCTCGTCTGCAAGCTGCTTTTCATCGGGAGCGGCCACCTGCCCTACTGCCGACACTCTCGAGGAAATCTCTATCCCCCTGCCGCCAAGCCACTGCACTGCCAATGCGCCGGCAAACACCCTCGACAGGGTTTCACGCCCCGAGGAGCGGCCACCGCCGCGCCAGTCGCGGATGCCTCCATAACGGGCATCCCAGGCATAATCGGCATGCGAGGGGCGGTAGACATGGCGCAGGGCATCGTAGTCGGCCGAACGGGCATCAGTGTTGGCCACCATAAATCCGATGGGCGTACCGAGCGCCACGGCCGTTACTGTATCGGAGGTGAGTGCTGACAACTCACCTGAATCCTTGTCGTAAGCCATCAACCCCGACAGCACCTGCACTTTGTCAGCCTCGCGTCGGGAGGTGGTAAGCGCCGACACACCGGGCCGACGTCTGTCGAGCCAGCGCTGCACGGCATCAAGATCAATTATCGTTCCGGACGGCAGACCGTCGACAACACCTCCCACCGCCGGCCCATGACTTTCGCCGAACGATGTGAGCCTGTAGATATTTCCGAACGTGTTCATAATCAGTTGTTCATTTTACGAGGTTGCACACCGTCGCGCCCACGTATCCGATGAGGTCGGCAGGCGCTATCTTCACCTGCAGGCCGCGTATGCCAGCACTCACATAAATATAATCAAAATCGTTTGCAGTGGAATGGAAAAATGTGGGGAAGGGCTTTTTCATCCCCACGGGACTGCATCCTCCACGAATGTATCCCGTAAGCGGCAACAGCTCCTTCATGGTTATGAGTTCGGCATTTTTCGCACCGGCAGCCTTTGCCGCTTTCTTCAGGTCGACCTCCGTGTTGCCCGGAACCACGCACACCAGATGTCCCGTGCCACGGCCGCCACCGAATTCGCAACTAAGCACCAGAGTTTTGAACACGCGGTTTATATCCTCCCCCAGCTGGCGTGCCACATGGTCGGCGGCGAGGTCGTTCTCATCCACTTCATACGGAATCAGCTCGTAATGCACCTTAGCCTTATCGAGCAGACGGGCCACATTGGTCTTTGCCACTGCTGTATGTTTATCTTTGGCCATAATTATATCGCAAAAATAAAAGATGCATCCGGCAGGGAAGCCGGACACATCCTCAAAGTTAACGGATTCCTGCGAATCAGGCAAAAATTTATCGGCGAAGCACCTCGAGAGCCTCCTCATACTTGGGTTCTTCGGTAATCTCGCTCACCAGATCAGTGTAGACAATATTGCGGTCGCCATCAATCACAATCACCGCACGGGCCAGCAGGCCGGCCAACGGACCGTCGACCATCTGCAGCCCGTAATTCTCTGCGAACATGGGCGAACGGAATGCCGAAGCCGCAATCACATCCTTTATGTCGTTGGCCTCGCAGAAACGGGCCGAGGCAAACGGGAGGTCCATCGACACGCACAGCACCACAGTTCCGGGCAGTCCGGCCGCCTCCTTGTTGAAACGGCGCACGCTTGCCGCGCATACCGGGGTGTCAAGACTGGGAAACACATTGAGCACCACCTTCTTGCCATGAAAATCAGTGCAACGTATCTCCTTGAGTTCAGGGGTGACGAACGCAAAGCACGGAGCCTTCGAGCCCACGGCAGGCATTGTACCCGCAGTGTGGCAGGGTTCGCCTTTGAAATAGATTGTCTCCATATATCGTGTGTTTTTAAATTTGAATTCTATGGTCAGTCGTGCTCCTGGCTACACTCAGTCCACCAGCGCCAACGATTGTATAACATCCTGGGCAAGCGAGTTGTTGAGTCCGAGCACCACATCGGTCACAATGCCCTTTGAATCGACAATCAGTATGGTCGGGAACACATTCGTGCCACAGTCGCGCGCAAGTGTGCGGGCACTCATCAGATGGGTCTCGCCGGGGACGAGTGTACCTGCCACCTCCTCGATGGCATCGGCATTCGAGCCAATGAATGCCAGTATGAGGTCGACCTGTCTGGGCATAGAGCGCTGCGCTTTTCTCAGCGCCGCCACCGCAGGAGCCGCGGCACCGGTCGAGGCATCGAGCAACGCTATCACCGTGGGAGCACGGAACGGGGCTTTTTTCTGATGGGTGTAACGCTCGCCCGTGGGCGTAGGCAGTGAGAATGCGGGCATCGGAAGCCCGCGTATGTTTTCTATGCGGTAGTTGCTTTCACGATATTTCTCAAACACTTCGGGATAAAGCGCCATGAGTTTTTCCTCGGCATCCACAGCCTTCAGCGAGACATCGGATGCGGGATAGGTGTAAGACACCTTGACGCTCTGCTCGCTGACGCGCCCGGGATTGTATTCATTGTAAATCTGCAGAGGCAGCCCCGTGGCCGGGTCGCAATACAACGTGTAATTGCGCCCGACATAACCGCCCACCTCCTGAGATGCCTCCACCATTGCGGCATCGCGCCCTTCGAGCACAGCCCGGGGCGAGAATTTCACCGTGAAAGTGGAATCGGCAAGCATGCCGCGGAGCTCGCGGGCAAGCATTGTCGGCAATAGGTCCACGAACTGCCCAGTGGCCTGCACACCGCCCCCACGGGTTTGAAACGGGATGGAGTCCCATTCATAATGGTATTCCTGAAGCCGGTGGTCGCGATACCGGTAACAATGTCCGTTGAAATAGGCGAGAAAACCGTCAGACACTTCGCCGTTGCGCGGCAGTGTCCAGTCTATAAGATAATCGGAGCCGAACAGAGTGTCGGCAGGCGCCGCCTCAGAAGCAAGCTTCAGATTGTAGACCACCTCGTCGTCCGACATTGCCAGCGACACCTCATATGCGGCATCGGCCGCAAAATGGCCGGCTGCGTCAAGTTTGTCGGCCAACACGGCCACGCCCGACACGGTGGATGTGCCGTCTGCAACAGCCTGCACCCCCATGGCATGGCTGCCAAGGGGGCACATTACTGCTATCACCAATAAAATTCCAAAAGTCCCTTTCATAAACTATAGTTGCAACGTTTGATAATATAACCACACAACGCCGGCCAAAGTTCACACCGGGCGGCACATTCTATCCAACATCCGTCCGCACAAAAGCCATCCGTAACGGCGGCGGCACCCTCCCGCCGGAGCATCATCACGCTATATACCGGCCATTTACGACACCCTACAGGCCACGTGCACAAAGTAAAAAAAAGTAAAAACACCCTAAAAATTTCAGATTCAAAAGATAATGCGTAAATTTGTTGTCACTACCATTTCGCGCTCATGCCAATTCAAAAAAACAATAATACCTTAAATTAAATTTCTCAACAAATCCTATGTCACAAGCTAAGCAAAGCTCCAACGGGCATTTGATAGCGATTATCGCAATGTTCTTCCTGTTTGCGATGATCTCGTTTGTCACCAACCTCGCCGCCCCCATCGGCACTATCTGGGGATACAAATTCGCGGGCAACTCCATGCTCGGCATGATGGGCAACATGATGAACTTCGCCGCATACCTATTCATGGGCATCCCGGCAGGCAACCTGCTCGTCAAAATCGGTTATAAAAAGACTGCCCTCTGGGCAATGGCCATCGGTGTCATCGGTCTTTTCGTTCAGTACCTCTCAAGCATCGTAGGCGCCGACACCCTCTGCGGCTCGATTGCCGGCACCCCCGTGCCCCTGAACTTCTTCATCTATCTGCTTGGCGCATTCATCTGCGGTTTCTGCGTATGCATGCTCAACACGGTGGTGAACCCCATGCTCAACCTTCTTGGCGGCGGCGGCAACCGCGGCAACCAGCTCATCCAGACCGGCGGATCGCTCAACTCCCTGTCAGGCACCCTCACCCCCTTCTTCGTGGGCGCACTCATCGGCCAGCTCACTCCCGCCACCTCGATGGGCGATGTTGCACCCCTCCTCTGGATCGCCATGGGCGTGTTTGCTGCTGCATTTGTAATCATCTCGTTTGTGGCCATCCCCGAGCCCAACCTCAACAAGAGCGGCAAAAAGGTGAAATACAGCCACTCGCCCTGGAACTTCCGTCACCTCGTGTTCGGCGTGATCGGCATCTTCTTCTATGTGGGTATTGAGATCGGCATCCCCGGCACCCTCAACTTCTACCTCGCCGACCAGAGCGCCAACGGAGCAGGCGTTCTCGGCGAAGCATCCACCATCGCCGGCGCCATCGTGGCCATCTACTGGCTTCTGATGCTCATCGGCCGCTTCCTGTCATCGATCATCTCAGGCGCCGTGTCAACACGCACCCAGATCATCACCGTTTCGAGTGTGGCCATTCTGCTTGTCATCGGTGCCATCATCACCCCCAAGAGTTCCACACTCCCCGTGCCTGAATTCATCTATTCCGGTGGTGCCACCGTGCCTGTAAGCGCATTCCTGCTGGTGCTGTGCGGCCTGTGCACATCAGTTATGTGGGGCGGCATCTTCAACCTCGCAGTCGAGGGTCTCGGCAAATACACCGCCCAGGCATCCGGCATCTTCATGATGATGGTTGTGGGCGGCGGCATCATGCCACTGCTTCAGAACTGGATTGCCGGTATCGCCGGGTACATGACCTCCTACTGGCTCGTTGTGGCAATGCTCGCATGGATTCTGTTCTACGGCCTGATCGGCTCGAAGAACGTCAACACCGACATCCCTGTGGACGACGAGGTGATCGACAGCCTGTAATCACCGTCTCAACCATATTCCGCAAACCCTAACCAATACAACAGGGGGGAAATGTGTCCACCGTCAGGAGGCGGACACATTTTCCCGTTTATACAACCTAAAAACGTTTACCTACTCCAGTTATGAACACCGAGCTGACAAACAAAGCCGCCAACACCATCCGCGTGCTTGCAGCCTCTATGGTGGAAAAAGCCAAATCAGGCCACCCCGGAGGCGCCATGGGCGGCGCTGACTTTGTGAATGTGCTTTATTCACAGTTCCTAATCACAGACCCTGACAATCCCACATGGTTCGCCCGCGACCGCTTCTTCCTCGATCCGGGCCACATGTCGCCAATGCTCTATTCAGTGCTTGCACTTACCGGCAAATTCACCATGGCCGAACTCCAGCAGTTCCGCCAGTGGGGCAGCGTGACACCGGGACACCCCGAACTCGATCCCGAACGAGGCATCGAAAACACTTCAGGCCCGCTGGGACAAGGTCACACCATGGCAGTGGGCTGCGCCATTGCAGAGCGCTTCCTTCAGGCCCGCTTCGGCGACGTTGTGGCTCACAAGACCTATGCCTTCATCAGCGACGGCGGTGTTCAGGAGGAAATCTCGCAGGGAGCCGGCCGCATCGCCGGATTCCTCGGCCTGAGCAACCTCATAATGTTCTATGACAGCAACCGCGTGCAGCTCTCGACCAACGTCGACGCCGTTGACCGCGAGGATGTGGCAGCAAAATATGCCGCCTGGGGATGGAACGTGCTCTCAGTTGACGGCACCGATCCCGAAGCCATAGCCAAGGCACTCACCCAGGCACAGAGCGAGACTAAACGTCCCACTATTATTATAGGTCATACTGTCATGGGCCGCGGATGTGTCACAGCCGACGGTGCGAACTTCGAAGGAAAATGCTCCACCCACGGACAACCCATCAGCAAGAGCGGCGCCGACTACGCAAACACGATGCGCAATCTGGGTGCCGATCCTGAAAATCCCTGGATTATTCCCGCCGACGTTGAGAAGCTTTACGCCGACCGTAACGCCGAACTGCGCAAAATCGCCGCAGAACGTCATGCCGCCGAAAAGGCATGGGCCGAAGCCAATCCCGCACTTGCCGAGAAACTCCGGAACTTCCTCGACAACAAATTGCCCGAGATAGACTATTCCGCCATAACTCAGAAAGCCAACGACGCCACCCGCAACGCATCGGCCACAGTGCTTGCCGAACTCGCACGCAAAGTGGAGAACATGATTGTGGCCAGCGCAGACCTTGCCAACTCCGACAAGACCGACGGCTTCCTGAAGCAGACACATCAGTTCATGCCGGGCGACTTCTCAGGCGCATTCCTGCAGGCGGGTGTATCCGAGCTTACAATGGCTTCGATCATGAACGGCATCGCCCTGCACGGCGGTGTCATAGCTGCCTGCGGCACATTCTTCGTGTTCTCCGACTACATGAAACCCGCAGTGCGCATGGCCGCCCTGATGGAACTCCCCGTGAAATACATCTGGACACACGACGCATTCCGCGTAGGCGAGGACGGCCCCACCCACGAACCCGTGGAACAGGAAGCCCAGATCCGCCTGATGGAAGAGCTGCGCAACTTCGCCGGCCGCCCCTCGATGCTCGTGCTCCGTCCGGCCGACGCCATAGAGACCTCTGTGGCCTGGCAGCTGGCTATGGAGAACTTCAACACCCCGACAGCCCTCATCCTGTCGCGCCAGAACATCAAGGATCTCCCCGCCGCCACCGGCAACCGCTTCGAGGAAGCTCAGGGCGCACGCATGGGTGGCTATGTGGTGATGGACACCCCTCACCCGCAGGTAGTGCTCGTGGCCAACGGATCTGAAGTATCGCTGCTGTGCGAAGTGGCCGTTGAGCTGGAAGCCGGCGGCGTACCGTGCCGCGTGGTATCCGTGCCCTCCATCGGACTGTTCGAAGAGCAGGACAGCGAGTATCGCAACAGTGTGATTCCGGCCCACGTGCCTGTATTCGGCCTCACAGCCGGCCTTCCCTCCACCCTGCGCGGCGTTGTCGGCAAGGAAGGCAAGGTGTTCGGCCTCGACCACTTCGGCGCGTCGGCTCCCTACACGGTGCTGGATGAGAAGTTCGGTTTCACCACCCAGAACATCCTGGAACAGGTGCTCCGCTATCTCCACAAAATCTGATGCAACGCAAGAAACTGGTGCAAGTTTAAACAATTGTTAAAGTCTCTTTTTAACACAACCCCGAAAACCATGTAACGGCTTTCGGGGTTATTCTTCAAAAGAGATGCCCGAAAATTCTGCTGTTTGGTCATTTCTGTCGAGATTTATTACACAAATATGCCCTATTTCGTGTATTTTCTGCCGAAATTGTGAAATATTTAAAAAAAATGGTTAACTTTACATCGTTTTTCGCGTACAAGCCTCTGCAACATCCCGACAGATGTGAGCATGACTTAAGTTAAACATTTGAGTTAGAACATTTCTACAGCTCTAAATCTGACATATGCCCGCAGACTCAATCAGCAAAACAAGGACAAGGGAGAAAATTTTAAAACTTCATATATATTAACAAAACGTTTTTACTTTATCTATGAAAAAGAGTTCTATCTTCGCATTAGGCTTTGCCCTGCTCGCAGGCACAGCTGTTGCACAGAACGCTCAGGAAGTTACCTATGTTGAGGATCCCTCTCAGGGCGTACTCTTCAACGACTTCAAGAGCAACTGGTTCATCCAGGCTGAAGGCGGTGTTGCCGTAGGTTTCACCACCAGCGATCAGCATCGTAAGTTCGGCGACCGTTTCGCTCCCGCCGCTTCTCTGTATGTAGGCAAATGGTTCTCCCCCATCCTCGGTGCCCGTCTCGGTGCTGACTTCATGGGTGTGAAAGGCCTGACCGACAACTACGGCGCACTTGGCGCACGTCCCTGGGAGAACGAAGTGAAAGGTTACGAAAAAACCCGCCTCAACTATGTTGGCCCCGGTTTCGACGTAATGGTTAACCTCACCAACTGGTGGTGCGGCTACAAACCCCACCGCGTTTACAACGCATACTTCTATGCCGGTGGTGCTTACTACTTCACTCTGGCCAAGTTCCCCAAAGCAAACTCGAAAGATTTCGAATGGAAGAACGCTAAAGACGGCGTGATCGCTCTGCGTGCCGGCCTCGTTCAGGAGTTCAACCTCTCCGACCACTTCGCTCTGGGTCTCGACCTCCGTGCAACCGCTCTTGACAACCACACCGACGAAGGTCACAAGACCGGTATTATCGGCGAAGCCCTCATCACCGCTACCTACAAGTTCGGCAAGACCACATGGAATGCCCCCATCGTTCCCGTTTGTCCTCCTGCTGAAAACTGCGACGAATACCGCGCTCGCCTTCAGGCTGCCGATGCCCGCATCGCCGACCTCGAATCGCAGCTCAAGGCTTGCCTGAGCCGTCCGGTTGAGAAGGAAGTTGTAACCAAGGCTCCCCTTGCTACAATCTACTATCCCATCAACGTTTACCGTCTGACCTCTGTTGACCGCAAGGTTCTCGAATCTGTTGCCAACGTAATGAAGGCTGACACCAACAAGAAGTACACTCTTACAGGTTGGGCCGACAACTACACCGGTACAGAGGCTTACAACAAGCGTCTCCGCGAAAACCGTGTCAACACCGTTAAGAACCAGCTCGTTAAATATGGCGTAAGCGATGCTCAGCTCAACGCTACCACAAACAACGGCAACCGTGTTGACCTCGGTGACAAGTGCCTCACACTCGACCGCGCCGTGACAATCGAAGTTGCTGAATAAGCAATCTGACAGAATCACAACGGCGGTGTAGGTGCTACACCAAAGTAAAAATATCGGGCGATATGCCAATGCGGCATATCGCCCTTTTTATTTGTTCACATGTAACTCAGGTTTGTGAAACTCACCGTTTTTGCCTAAATTTGAACTCAGGCGGGGAAAACAGAAAATTCTAAATCGAAGCACTCTCAGTAATAGCATACATCAACTTGTAGGGACAAAATATAACGTTAAACAGAACACAACCATATGAATGTCAGAATAGAACCAGGATGGAAAAACGCTCTTAGCCAGGAATGGGACGAGCCATATTTCGCACAACTGACGTCGTTTGTGGCGTCACGCTACCGTCAGACTGCAGTCTATCCCCCCGGCTCACTCATATTCGCGGCATTCGACAGCTGCCCCTTCGACAAAGTGAAGGTTGTCATTTTGGGTCAGGACCCTTACCACGGCCCCGGACAAGCCAACGGCCTTTGTTTCTCGGTAAATCCGGGCGTGATATTCCCTCCGTCGCTCCGCAACATATTCAAGGAAATACACGACGATACGGGCGCACCGATTCCTGAAAACGGCGATTTATCGCGATGGGCTCGCCAGGGCGTGTTCCTGCTAAACGCCACCCTGACGGTGGAGGCCCATCAGGCCGGCTCGCACCAGGGGAAAGGCTGGGAAACATTCACCGACCATGTGATAGCCACCCTGTCGGCAAAACGTGAGCACCTTGTATTCATCCTGTGGGGCAGCTATGCCAAAAGCAAAGCATCCCTAATAGACCAAAGCAAGCACCTCGTGCTCACATCCGTACACCCTTCGCCTCTATCGGCACACCACGGATTTTTCGGCAACCATCATTTCTCATCAGCCAACGCCTACCTTCAGGCACACGGCATTGAACCGATAAACTGGTGATCTATCCCACATACAGAATGACTCATCTGACCTTTCTCCTCACGGCACTACTGACGATTGCCGCGCTGTTTCCGATGAACGCCGCCGAAAACACATCGACCGGCATCTTCGACCCGAAATTCCGCACAATCACAACGGATGTGTCGGGCAACCGGCTTGCACCCCCGGTCATCACACTCGGTTCCGCCGACCAGCTGCACATAGGCTTCGACTGCATGAGCGAGGACAGAGAGTTCCTGCGCTATTCCATATACCACTGCAATTCCCGCTGGGAACCATCGAATCTGGTGGATGCCGAGGTGTTCGACGGTTTCAACTACGCCGATATCACCGATTATGCTTTCTCACGCGCCACATCCACCCATTATGTGCACTACTCCATCACGCTTCCCAACGCCGACTTCCAGTTCCGCATTTCCGGCAACTATCTGCTGAAAGTCTATCCCGAAAACGACCCGGAAAAGACCCTGCTGCAGGTGCGCTTCATGGTGTCGGAAGGTGCGGTAGGCATACGCGGCAACGCCACATCCCGCACAGACATTGACTACAACGGCTCGAACCAGCAGCTTGAATTCAGGGTGGACCTCAACCGCTACCCTGTGCGCGACGCATTCAACGACCTCTCCATCTGCATCACACAGAACGGCCGCACCGACAATCCTGCCGTCGTGAGCCATCCATCACGCATGGAGGGCAACACACTGGTGTTCGAGCATCAGCCACAACTCATATTTCCTGCAGGAAACGAATACAGGCGCATGGAGACAGTGCAGATGCAATACCCCGGCATGCGGATCGACCACATCGATTATTTCGCTCCATACTACCACCATTTCGTTGAGCTTGATAAACCAAGGCACTCCTCGCTCTACACGTACGACAGCACCCAGCACGGGCGATTCTTCGTCCGCGAATACAACGCCGACGATTCCGACACGGAAGCCGACTATTCGGTGGTTCATTTCGTGCTCGACATGCTGCCCGTTCCGGGTGCCGACGTGTATATTGAAGGTGATTTCACAAACAGACGCTTCGACGAATCGTCAAAGATGGCCTACGATTCCGAAGCCGGAGTGTATCACAAGGAGATGCTTCTTAAACAGGGTGCATACAACTATCAGTACCTCACACTTCCGTCGGGCGTGCAGCACGGCACAAAACGCCGCGACGCCACGCCGCTGAACAACGGCATCAACGCCAAAGCCTCATCGGCCGTGACGGAAGGCAACTTCTATCAGACGGTAAACGAATACCTCGTGACGGTGTACTACCGCGCGCCAGGCGAACGTTACGACCGGCTGCTGGGGTGCACACTCATCTATTCCGGCGAATAAAGGCCCTTCCGGATTATAAGGTTAATCCACCTTGTACACCGCCGGCTTCAACAGTGGGGCGGTGAAACGGATTTCAACCGGACGGCCGGCATCAACCGCATTATTATCCATTGTAAAATAGGCTACAATGCGGCCATTGTGCGCGCGGCACCGGTTGTCGCGATGGTCGCTCATATCCGAATTATCTGAGGTTTCCAGACCGAGCAACTTCACGCCGTGATCACGTCCGGCATGGCCCTGGCCTCTTCCGCGACGATGGCGGGAGCGCCCGCCTGCCTCTCCCACGAAGCAGGATATGTTATTGTCGGCGAGACGCACAACAACGCCTTTATCATCCACCACCTCCACCAGCAGCTGGAGCACTCCGTCGCGGTTGTCAAGCTCTGTTACACGCAGGGCGTACGGCAATCCGGAGGTGGCGATGGTATCGGTGGCCTCCACCCTGCCGCTTTCATCCGATGCCTCCACAACAAGTGTGCCCGGCGCAAACGGGAGGTCCCAGTGCACCATACCTTTCTTTTCATCGAATGCCTTGCGCGGTCCGTACTCCTTGCCGTTAAGCAGCAGCCGGGCGTAGTGTGCATTGGTGTAGCACACCACGCGCACACTGTCACCCTCGTTAAAATTCCAAACATCCGGGGCATCAATCGACATCCAGTCGCCCCATTGAGCCGGCGGACAGGGATATGCACCAAGGAATGCCACAGGCTCATTGCTCCAGAGTGATGCACGGAATTTGCCGCGCCCCTTGGGCAGATTGTCAAAACCGAGTAGGCCGGTGCCGAGGCCGCGCGAAGGCCAGCGGCCCGATTCACCGAGATAATCGGCGCCAGTCCAGAGGAACTGCCCTGAAATAAAGTCCTTATAGCGCACGGCCAGCCATGCGTCATAGCCTTGGCCATTCTCAGAGCCATAAATCACCCTGTCGGGATAGGTTGCATGGTCCTCATCATACCGGTTTTCAGTATAATTATACCCCACTACGTCCACGGCCTGCGGATAAGTGGTCTGATTCGACATGACCACTCCGGCCAAAGCTCCGGTGACGGGGCGCGATGTATCGATTGAACGGATCACACCGGCTATGCGGTGGGCTATGTCGCCGATACGGCTCGCATCAGGGGCATCCGGATTATAGCCGCCGAACATAGGCTGATTGATGGCTGAATTGGCGCCGTCAAGCACGGGATGGGAATATGGATCGTTGGGGTAATCCACTTCGTTGCCCACGCTCCACATGAACACCGACGGATGGTTACGGTCGCGGCGGACCATGTCGGCCACATCGCGGTCAATCCATTCCTCGAAAAAGTCGAATGAACCTTCATAAGACGGCTCACCCACATTCCATCCCTTCACCCACTTGCGTTTGGGGAATTCCCATTCATCGCTCCCCTCGTCCATTACCAGAAGGCCGAGTTCATCGCACAGGTCATAAACTACAGGTGCCTGCGGGTTGTGGCTCATGCGGATGGCGTTCACGCCAAGCTTTTTAAGATTTTCAAGACGTGTGCGCCAGATGGCCTTGGGAACCACAGCCCCGAGCACACCTGCATCGTGATGCAGGCACACGCCCTTCACCTTCATATTCCGGCCATTGAGTGCGAACCCCTTGTCCGGGTCAAAGTGCAAAGTGCGCAATCCGAGGCGTGTATCGGTCTGATCAACAACTTTCCCGTCACGTTTAAGTGTAGCGCGGAGGGTGTAAAGATAAGGCGATTCAATATTCCACAAGCGGGGATTCTTCCATTTCAGCGTCAGTTCATTTTTACGGTCGGCTGAAATCCGACCATGCGCGCGTGCCACCACTTTGCCGGCCGAATCTACAACCTCCACTTCTGCTGTAAGGCGCCCTGAGCCGGGGTTTTCATCCACGGCCTCAAGGTCCACCACCACTTCCGCATGAGAAGGTGTGAGGTTGGAACAGCGCCAGCCCACACCCCAAAGGTCAAAACGGGCCTTCTCCGCGCCTACAAGATAGACATCCCTGTAAATGCCGGAGCCGGTGTACCACCTTGAATCCGCCTCACGGGAGTGATCCACTCTGACGGCAATCACATTGTCCTCCCCGACCGGGTTCAGATACGGAGTTATATCATATGCGAACGACACATACCCGTTGGGACGCTCACCCACAAGATGACCGTTTACATAAACCTTGCTGCGGTTGTACACCCCCTCAAAGTAAAGGAACTGCTTGGGGGCGGCATTTTCAGGAATGGCAAAGTGTTTACGGTACCATCCTATCCCTCCGGGGAAATAACCCGTGCAGCTGTTGAGCGTAGGAGCGGCCAGATGCTCTATGCTCCAGTCGTGAGGCAGAGTGAGCGGACGCCAGCCGGAATCCACATATTCAACGGTAGACATTTCGGGTGCATCTGATAAAGAGAACAGCCATCCGTCGTTAAACAGCGTGGCTTTACCGAACAAGGTCTGGGCCTGCATGGCTGTCACGCCAAGCGACATGAGGATTACAGACAACAGGATTTTGGAGATTTTCATGCGTAAACAGGATTTGCGTAAACAGGATTTAAGATGGGTGAACGGCATTGCTGTTGCAAATTTAGGATAATTTGCCGTATATTTGTACCTAAACTTTACCAACCTATCACCGACAACCCATGAAAAAATTATTTGCAAACATTTTATTATTGTCAGCCATGTCTATTCCGTGCATGGCGCATGCCGATGAGGCAAAAACTGAAGCAGACCCCTATGTGGCATATCTGTTCACATATTTCACCGGGAACCACGGCGATGAAGAAGCTGTGCGTTATGCCGTGAGCGAGGACGGATTCAACTACAAGGCCTTGAACGACAATAAACCGATAATCGACTCAAAGGAAATAAGCGTCACCGGAGGCGTGCGCGACCCACATCTGCTCCGTGGCGAGGACGGCGCATACTACATGGTACTGACCGACATGGTATCTGACCGCGGATGGGACTCCAACCGTGGCCTCATCCTGCTCAAATCCGACGACCTTATCCACTGGAAGCACTCGGCCATCCATTTCCCCGACCGTTACGCAGGGCAGGAGAATCTGAAACGCGTGTGGGCGCCCCAGACCATCTATGATCCGGAGGCAGGCAAATATATGGTCTACTTCTCGCTCCAGTACGGCGACACACCTGACGTTATCCATTACGCATACGCAAATGCCGACTTCACCGACCTGGAAGGCGAGCCGAAACCGCTGTTCATCCCTGCCGACAAGAAATCGTGCATCGACGGCGACATTGTGTTCGACAAGGGACGTTATCACATGTTCTATAAGACCGAAGGTCACGGCAACGGCATAAAGGTGGCCACCACAAAGTCTCTCACCTCAGGCAAATGGAACGAACAGCCCGACTACAAGCAGCAGACAAAGGATGCCGTGGAAGGTGCCGGAACATTCAAACTGATCGGTCAGGACAAGTATATCCTCATGTACGACGTCTACATGAACAAGCGTTATGAATTTGCGGAGACCACCGATCTCGAGCATTTCGCACCCGTATCAGAGAAAGTATCCATGAATTTTCACCCGCGCCACGGCACCGTGATACCCATCCGCGCATCAGAATTGAAGGCACTGCGTGCCGCATTCCCAAGCAAACAGGCCGACTGAATCAGCAATCACCCGGCAGAAACAACGATGCCACGCGCCAGCTGCCGCGGCCGAAATGCCGGTGAATGAAATAAATCAGCCGTACCATCAATTTATTGCCACGCCTGTCGGCCGCCAAGGCCCGCAGGCGTGCGGCGTTTTCGGGGTTCCCCTCACGGGCATATTCCGCTGCAAGCACCGCCCGGCGGTAATCCACCCAGCCGAGCATGCGCGGACACTCAGCGGCAAGGTCTCGCTCCACGGCGTCCAACGCCCGTTCCCATTTTGCGGGATTGTCAGCAAAACCGATGCCGGTGATAGATTCCTCAGTGAAATTCACCCGTATGGTCGGATGACCCGAAGCATTGATATTTACCACACTCCGGGCTGCCATGAGAAGCCTAACCCCAAGCTCATAATCATCCCATCCTGAAAGCGACTCATCCCAGCCTCCTATGCGATGCAGCAGCTCGGCAGTGGCAACAAATCGCTGAGTTGACAATGTGGAATGCACCAGATGCCAAAGCAACGGACTGCTCTGATTAAAATATCCTTCGATTGATTTTCCTGAAGCAACCTCTATCAGGGCAGGCCAACCCAGAATGTCAGCTTCGGGGTGTTCTTCAATACCTCGGAGAACCATCGAAAGATGCCCGGGGAGCATCTCGTCGTCCGAATCGAAGAACATCACATAAGGAGTGTCGGCAAGTCTTAACCCGGCATTACGCGCGGCGGCAGCCCCCGGCACCTCACAACCCGTCACGATGGCATCCACATAAGCATGAGCCCTGCACCACTGCTCTGCCACACGGCGGCTTCCATCGGCCGAAGCGTTGTCAACTACAATGAGCCTGATGCGGCGGGTATCCTGCGCAGCAATCGAATCGAGAGTGCGCACAAGCAGCCGCTCCCGGTTGAAAACAGGAATAACCACAGTAATCAGCTTATTTGACGCGGCGGCTGTAGCAGGAGTCGTCATAACTGGATCAGGCATCAATGTTTCACAATGGTCTGGAAAAGATGCGACAACGTTATTTTAGCATCGCGCAGCATCCCTCTCACAGGTGTCACTATGGGTGTGAACGTATCGTCCGTTTCGGGTGCGTACACCTGAAGTTTGCCATGACGGCATTTAATGTCGAGTATGTTGTCAAGCATCATCGGTTCGCCGTCGATGTGCGCCTCGCCGGGCGCCGAACGGTAAATCACGGCTGCAGGCGCACGGAAGCAATGCACCATTGTGTTTTTGTTGATAAACCCGGTGAATATATCCATCCCCATCACGGCTGCATCGATGGGGGAACCGCTGTGCACCAGTATGATGTCAAGCAATCCGTCGGTTATGCTGGCCTGCGGGGCAATATAGGCATTGTTGCCCCACTGCGAGGCATTGCATACCGCCACAAGGAAGGCCTTTTCAGTGAGAATCTTGCCGTTGGCACTGAGGGTATAGGTCTGCGGACGGAACTGAAGATACTCACTCACTGCGCTCCGAACATAGCTCAGCAGTCCGCGCCGGCTCTGTCGGGCAAAACGGTGGCTGACAGCTGCATCGAAGCCCATGCCGAATGTGCAGAAAAACGGATGGTCGTTCACCGTGCCGTAATCGCAGGCAACTATGTTGTCGGCGGCCACAATTCCGATGGCGGCCTCCACATCTACCGGGATGCCGAGATGCCGGGCCAGACCATTGCCGGAACCTGCCGGGAGAATGCCCAACGCCGTCGACGAACCACAAAGGGCAGTTGCCGTCTCGTTCACCGTTCCGTCGCCGCCACACGCAAGCACGCCTTTATAGCCTTTGTCCACAGCCTCGCGCGCCAGGCGGGTGGCATCTCCACGTCCGCCGGTGATGCGCACATCCACCTCAAAGCCGAGAGCTGAGAAACGTTGCTCCACCATTCCGGCCACCCCCTTTTTGGTTCCTGTGCCCGAAATCGGATTTATTATCAGCATCAGCTGGTCCGAGTCATTCTTGAGCATATTTCCGATGTAAACTGCTTAAAAATTCAACTTATGATTGGTTCGTTATTTTCACGCCACAGCAGGGACACGGCATCAAGCCGTATCCCCGCCGCGTGTGCAATTATCAGAATGTAGCCGCGACCAGAAGGCTGGACGGCATCATTCCCGATTACGGACGTACCACGATACGCGCCGGCGTACGCTGCTGGTCGGTCACTATGAAGAACGCACCGTAGGGCAGATCTATGGTGGTGTTGTTCTCCACGTAATCAATTACTCGGATCAGACGACCCATGGCATCGTAAATCATGACACCGGTGTGAGGTTCTCCGCAGATTATGCGTATACCTCCGCTATAAGCCACCCATCCAAGAGGATTGTCGGTCTCCACGTCGACGATACCGCTCGATTCGAGATTTACGGTGATGGAATTCGACGGGTCGGAGAGATGGCCGAGTTTGGCCGACTGGACCGTGTACACCTCCTGCGTTCCGGGGGTGCAGCCGGATATTTCATATTCGTTGGTCTCGGCCTCAATGGTCTCTACCGTAGAGGTTGCGCCGTTTATGATTGTGCGCGTAAGCACATAGTAGTCCACATCCTCCTCTTCAGGAGCAGCGCTCCATGTGGCAGTGTAACCGGTGGAGGTGACATTGGAAGCCTCATAGGCCGTGAGACGGCTGAGGGTGGGCACAGGGCATCCTGTTCCGCGGAGCACCACCTCACGCGAAGCCTCGTTTGGATCACCTTCGATTGAAAGTTTGGCAAGATGGTCGCCCACCTCCGTAGGGGTATAGGTCACGCGTAGATAAACACCCGACGGGCTATTGATATTAGCCTTGCTCAAGGTTTCGACATCAATGGTGAACATCGAAGCCATCTTTTTATACTGCTCGCGTTCTGCATCGTTGGAACCTCTGGAATAAGGTATTATCGCCACGGCAATGTCGGTCTGCAGGTTTTCTCCACGGAACAGCACAGTGGAAGTGGCCGCATCGCCCACGGCATTCTGGCCGAAATCGAGGTCAAGACCGTTGACCGGAGCGATCAGCATCTGTTCGCCCACCGGAGGTGCTACGGAACCGGGGGTCCAAGGGCTGCCCTTCCTGCTGCCCCACAGATAGTCGGCCAGCTCCGGATAGTCGATGAAAGGGTTGCGGTTTGACTGCACGCGGTATACTTCCTCGTTACGGTTCTTCTCTTTTTCGCTCACAGGGTCGGCACGATGCCATTTCATCAGCAAGTCGATGGACCAGTTGTTAAGCGTGGGATAGGTGTTGTTGCTCACCATATAGGTGTATTTCCAGCTGAGATTCTGGTAGCACGTCACCATGTAGAAATATGTGCGGGCAAAATCGCCTTTATACTCGTCGTCAGGCTCGAACACCTCCTTGGCTCCGCCACCCTGACCGTTCACGGGATAACCTACTTTGGTAATGGAGTTATCGAACAGGGCAGGCAGCTGCACTTCCCCCAGCGGATAATTGCTCTTGGCCTGGTTAGCCCTGGCCTCGGCAGGATAGAGATGGTTGAGGTCTACATACGCAGGGGTCCCCGTCGAGCCGCCCCACCATGATTTAGGGAAGGCATGCTCACGGTTCAGCCCTGAGAAGGTGGAGGATCTCAGGGGGATGTCGGAGTACATGTCCCACCACTGGCCGTAGCGCGAATCGCCCGGAGGATACACATCGGTCTTGCGGAAATAGTTGGGCAGGTTGCTGTAGCTCGACACCTCGTTGTGGTTGTAAAGCAGCACATGAAGAGCCGTCTTAAGCTCCGCGCCGCTTTTGTTGATACACGAATTGTAGTAGTTGACCGGTATCTGTGCCTGTACAAACGGCAATATAGAGGCAGTGGCCACCATCGCCGCAAGCACGCGCCGTGTGATGAATTGTGTAAAATGCTTCATTGTCTCAAAAGTTCTGATTTAAGGCACGCCGTTTTGTAGAATGAATTCCAGGCGTGACGGATGTACCATTTAAAACACCGTATCGCCACGTATGGTTGAACGTTATTTTAAATTTAAGCGTAAACTTTAACTTTTCGCCTTTAGCCCGGCATCGTCGGGGGCGATATACCTTTTCACTCTGCGTATCACCGCATTGGGCGAAATTCCCCTCAGACAGTGATAATCTCCTCGGAAACACGGTTTGTTGCCGAACACCGAACACGGGCGGCATGTCATTGGCAGCTGCACCGTGTCCTCCTCACGCTGACGCCACCCCTTGAATCCGCAATATGGGTGCGTGGCGCCCCAAATGCTGACCACAGGGGTGCGCACAAGCGAAGCCAGATGCATGTTGGCAGAATCCATCGACACCATCACGTCAAGATGACTTACAAGAGCCAGCTCGGTGGCAAACCCGTAACGTTTGCCGGCAAGTGAGGTCACATTATCGAATTTGCCGGCCCACATGTCGAGCAGTCGGCTCTCTTCGCCACCGCCGCCGAACAGGAATATCCGCACGCCCGGCACTTCTACAATTCCCTCAAGCACCCTGAACATCAGGGCCGGCGGATAAATCTTTCCGGCATGCTTTGCAAATGGAGCTATCCCCACGAACTTCTCGCCCGGCAGCTTAGGGGTGGTTATTGCTGCGAAATCGGCGGGATTACCCTTTCCGCATTCTCCATACAGCCCGTCGAAACGGCTTTCCACAGGCAGTCCGATGCGATGAAACACCTGACGGTAGCGCGCCCGCGACGACTGCAACGGAAGCAGCACCTTGTTATGACGCCGTGTAAGGGCCCGCTTGCCACGCCGGCCCTTGTTGATTGTTGACACCGGTATGCCGCTCAACCTGCAGAACACGCTGAAAATCTTTGTGCGGAGCACATCGTGGAGGTCGATAAAGCCATCGAATCCCACCTCTGCGCGCAGTTCCCTGAAAAGCTTCCACAATCCGCTCACACCCTTGTAGCCATGCTCCAGGTCAATGCCACGCACAGTGAGGTTGGCGGGCGGATTGATAAATATCGAAGTCATGGACTTGCGCGTTATAAATGTAAAATGCAGGTCAGGATAACATGCGCATGCACTATAGAGCACCGGCACAGTCATGGCCACATCGCCAAGTGCCGAAAACCGCACTGCAAGCACATGCTTGAGCCCACGGGGATTGTTGTCAGGCCGCACGGCTGCCTCATCCCGATGGTCACCTACCGATCTGTTTCGTGTTGAGTTCAAGTCAGATAAATATTATTGATACGCCCTCCGCAGTTCAGCCAGGGAAGGGGTTAATTGCAAAATTACATTAAAACTGGCCAACCGCACAAGTTTTTACACACCTTTGTAATAAATCCGGGCATTTTTGCAGGTAAGTAGCCGGATATTTTTATCTCCCGATGTGAACACCACAAACCTCCCAAGTGTTTTAATATCAAGAACGTGACAAAGATGTAACACTCACTGCATTAAACACTTTGCTCACAAAAGCGTTCAATTGAAAACACACTAAGGGATATGAAAACTACTGTCAAAACACTGCGCTGCATCCAGGCTGTCATAGCCGGAGCAATCATGTCGGTTGTCAGCATCACCGGCGCTTTCGCACAGGCCGGCAGTGATGTAATGCCGAGAGGGATATCACCGACATTCTATACAGGCGTCGGCCCGGCAATAGCCGGAAGTACCGACTATTCAAAAATACCGTCGAAAGCAAAAAAATTTCTCGAGAAGCATTGCGACGGACATGCGGTGGTTCGCTGTGAAAAGAACTACATATCAGGCATCTTCAGCCTCTCGCTCGCCGACGGCATCGACATGGAGTTCGATGCCAAAGGCAACCTTACCAGCATCTCGGCCCCGGCCAACTATTCGCTTTCGCCCACTCTGCTGAAAGCAATCGTGCCCGGCAAGCTCTACAATCTGCTCGTGCACAACGGGTTCAAATCGAGCATAGAATCGGTAAGCCGCAGCAAGAACGGTTACCGGCTCTATACGGCCGACCCCGTATTCGAAGAGGTGTGCTACGATTCGTCAGGCGTGCTCACCCTGATTGTGGACCGCTGATGCCACGTACATCATCAACCGATTCCGGTTCCTTCCTTATAACTTACATTCATTCAAACTCACTTAGCAGTTGCGCCGCAACACCCTGAGTGAGACTGCAGGCCCGCCGTTGCTCGTCGATGGCGGCCTGTTGCGTTTCAGCGGCACCCACAGCACCGGTAACCACCAGGTTCAGAAGCAACCGGAGGGCTGCGTAGCGGTTCATATCCGAAGCATCCGGACGCTGCAGCAACTCAATGGCCACATCATAGGCGAATCCGCATTTGCGCAGCAACGCATGGCACAGCACATCCGCCACCTCCACCGTCTGCGCCTCGGAAAGCCATTTTTCCGCAAGCTGGCGGGTGAACACATCCGCCGGGAAAATCATGGGAGCCATCAGACGGCTTTCGCGCGTGGCCTCATTGGCCCAAAGTTCCATTGAAAGGTCAATAAGCTCTTTGGTGTGAGGAACGGACGCCGTTACATCGGCTGCGATTTCCTTGATCTGCGGAAGATTAAGCCCGAAATTTATGCGGTACGTCAGACCGCGTGAGCGCATCTGCTCGGCAAGCGCCCCGTTGCGCATGGCGAAAAAGCGCCGTTTCACAGTCTGCATCAGGTTGAATTCGGGAAGGTCGCGCTCACAGTCGCAGGCATTGGTGGCTTGGTGGTTGTGCATATCCAAATGTAAAGTAATTTAAAGTGTGACGGTGTTTCACCACAAATTTACAAAATAACCTTTCATTATCGGCGCCGATTGGGCAATTTCAGCGATTATTTCTTAACTTTGCCGATTGCATGCGGCATGCCACAGAGCCTGCCGCCATCCACCATCGACACATTTCGCATATATAGCACACAGGCAACAAAATGATAGCAAAGAATATAGATTCCGACAGCCGTGCCCGGCGCAACCGCTCCATTATAAAACTCATATGGACTGCGTTTGCCATCGGGTTCGCTGCTATGATTGTCTTTTTCCTTCTGATATATAACGGATGGATAGGCTACATGCCCCCTATCGAAGAGCTGAAGAATCCCAACGACAAATTCGCCACAGTGCTCTACACTTCCGACGGCAAGGAGATGGGACGCTACTACCGCAACTCCGGCAACCGTGTCTATGCCGACTACAACGAGATATCCCAGCACGTGATCGACGCCCTCATAGCCACGGAGGACTCCCGTTTCCTCGACCATTCGGGCATCGACATGCGCGCCTTCATGCGCGTGTTCGTAAAGACACTGGTGATGCAGCAGAAAAATGCCGGCGGCGGCTCAACCATAACCCAGCAGCTGGCCAAACAGCTCTACTCACCCACAACCCACAACCTGCTCGACCGCGCCCTGCAGAAGCCTATCGAGTGGATGATTGCCGTAAAACTCGAGCGCTACTACTCTAAGGACGAGATCATAAAGATGTATCTCAACCAGTTCGACTTCCTTTACAATGCCGTGGGCATCAAATCGGCCGCACACGTTTATTTCGGCAAAAACGCCAACGAGCTCAACATCGAGGAGGCCGCCACACTTGTGGGCATGGTGAAGAACCCCGCTTACTACAACCCCGTGCGCCACAACGAACGCACCCGTCAGAGGCGCAACACCGTGTTCGAGCAGATGGAGAAACAGGGGATGCTCACTGCAGCCCAGGCCGATTCGCTCAAGCAGCTTCCGCTCACCCTGAAGTTCCACCGCGTGGACCACAAGGAGGGTCTGGCACCATATTTCCGCGAAGAGCTGCGCCGCATCCTTTCGGCCAAGAAACCTGTGCGCTCCGACTACCGCTCATGGGACATGCAGAAATTTGTCGACGACTCGATTGCGTGGGAGGAGAATCCGCTGTTCGGATGGATTGAGAAGAATCCCAAACCCGACGGCTCGAAATACGACATCTATTCCGACGGACTCAAAATCCACACCACCATCGACTCCCGCATGCAGCAGTATGCCGAAGAGGCGGTGCAGTCGCACATGAGTTCGCTCCAGAAAGCCTTCTTCCGCGAAAAACGCGGCCAGCGCAATGCCCCCTACACTTCCAATGCCACCGAGCTTGGCAACGTGAAGATAGAGAATCTTATAAACCATGCCATACGCCAGACCGAGCGCTACCGCGTGCTCAAGGCGGCCGGAGCATCCGACGAGGAAATCACGAAATCATTCAACACACCACGCGAAATGAACGTGTTCTCCTACGAAGGTGTGGTCGACACCATCATGACCCCGCGCGACTCGCTGCTCTGGCAGAAGCACTTCCTGCGTACAGGCTTCATGAGCATGGACCCCCGCAACGGCCATGTGAAAGCCTACGTGGGAGGCCCCAATTTCTCGTTCTTCCAATATGATATGGTTTCGAGCGGACGCCGCCAGATAGGCTCCACCATAAAGCCGTTCCTCTACACATATGCCATGGAGGAGGGCTTCACCCCGTGCGATATGATGTCGAACACACAGCCGGTGTTCACCGACGAGAACGGACGCCCCTGGGCACCACGCAACTCCGGCTCGGCCCGTGTGGGCGAGATGGTCGACCTCCGCTGGGCGCTCACCAACTCGAACAACTGGATTTCGGCCCGGCTCATGGCACAGCTGTCGCCTACCACCCTTGTGCGCAACATGCACAACTTCGGCATCACCAACCACATAGACCCAGTGATGTCGCTCTGCCTCGGCTCGTGCGAAGTGTCGATCAAGGAGATGGTGGGAGCCTACACGGCCTACGCCAACAACGGCATGCGCGCCACTCCGGTGTTCGTCACCTCCATAGCCGATGCCAACGGCAACGTAATTTCGGAATTCAACACCACCCACACCGAGGTGATATCGGAAAAAGCGTATGCCAAAATCCTGTCGATGCTGCTCAATGTGGTGGACGGCGGTACGGGCAACCGTGTGCGCCGCGCTCCCTACAACATTACGGCACAGATGGGCGGCAAGACCGGAACCACCAACTACAATGCCGACGGATGGTTCATGGGCTTCACCCCCGATCTGGTGTCGGGCGTCTGGGTAGGCGGCGACGAGCGCTACATCCATTTCAACTCCATGGCCAACGGCCAGGGTGCAGCAATGGCGCTCCCCATCTATGGCCAGTACATGAAACGTGTTTACGCCGACCCCACGCTGCATTACTCGCAGAACAGCGTGTTTGACGTTGATTTCTCCGGACTATGCGACAAGGAATTCTGGGAAGAGGTGCCTGAAGGCGAGGAAGTCACAGAATCGATTGCCGATGTGTTCGACTGATTGTGGGGTGGTCAGATGACCGACAGATGACTCAGGCGTTTTTCAAGCTCTGTGGAGCTGAGTCGCGTGGTGAGTTGCCCGCGGTGCGCCACCGAGATGTTGCCCGTCTCCTCGCTCACAACAATTGCAAAAGCATCGGTAGCCTGCGAAATGCCGAGCGCCGACCGGTGGCGCAGCCCCAGCGAACGCGGCACGTTGGTGTCGTGACTTACAGGCAGAATGCATCCGGCAGCCTTGATTTTGCCACCGTCAATAATCATTGCACCGTCGTGAAGCGGTGAATTCTTGAAAAATATGTTCTCTATCAGGCGGCTGTTGATTTCGGCATCAATAATGTCACCGCTCTTTTCGTAATTTTCGAGGGGCACGTCCTGCTGTATCACAATGAGTGCGCCGGTCTTGCTTTTCGACATGTTCATGCAGGCATACACAATCGGCATCACACGCGAATGCAGGTCCTCCCCGCCGTCCTTGCCTCGGTGATGGAACATCCCGGTGAGAAACTTCCAGCGTTTTTTCGAGCCGAGTTCCACCAGAAACCGTTTGATCTGGTCCTGGAAAATAATCACGAGAATCAGCAGGCCGATACTCATCACCTTGTCAAGAATCGTGCCGATAAGCTTCATCTCCAGAATCTCGGCTGCCACGACCCACACAAGAATAAAGGCCAGCACACCATAAAAGATGTTGATTGTGCCGGACTCCTTCATTATCTTGTAAAGATAGTAGAGAATCAGAGCCACTATCACTATGTCAAGAACATCCTTGATGCCAAACGATTCAATCATGACGGAAAAGCGGTTAGGTGTCGGTCGGAAATAAACTTTATAGGATTTTCAAGAAAGTCGGGAAACTATTCTGACAGCCTGCACGGCGGCTTCCACGTCGTGGACACGCAGAATCGAGGCTCCGTTGAGCAGGGCGAAGGTGTTGAGTGCCACTGTTCCGGGCAATGCCTCGTCGGCAGTAACAGAAAGAAGTTTGGTAATCATAGATTTGCGCGATATACCCACAAGTACCGGTTTGCCGAGCAGCTGCGCCATCTGCGGCAGGTGCCTCATAAGTTCGTAATTCTGGTCGAGTGTCTTGGCGAATCCGAATCCGGGATCGATTATTATATCGGCAACACCGGCCAGCTCCAACCGGTGCATAAGCCCTGAGAGCTCGGCCACCACATCGGCTGTGACATCCTCATAGTCGGTCATTGTCTGCATGGTGGCAGGCGTGCCGCGCATGTGCATGAGTACGTACGGGACTTTCAGCTCAGCCACCGTGGGGAACATTCCGCTGTCGATTGCACCTCCGGATATGTCGTTGACAATGTCGGCTCCCCAGTCGAGCACTGCATGGCGCGCCACATCGGCACGGAACGTATCGACCGACACCGGAATATCGGCCGACACGCGGCGTATGGCTTCAACACCACGCCGCACACGCGCCATCTCCTCCTCGGGGCTGACATCATCGGCTCCCGGACGCGAGGAATATCCTCCTACATCTATGATATCCGCCCCCTGAGCGAGCATACGCTCTACGCGGCGGTGCAACTCAACAGTGCCTGTAACTCTGGAACCGGCGTAAAACGAATCGGGCGTAACATTGAGAATACCCATCACAGCCGGATGGTCATATTCCGTCAGGCGTCCCTTAAGATTTAGCGAGAATGGTCTGAACTTCATTGCATTGTTCTGTGTTTCGACTGATAAAAAAATTTGGCTGACATTATTACACTCCGGAACTGAAAAACTGTTCATTGGTCATGCCGGTCAGGGATTGAGCAGATCGGGATTGAAAAAATCCATGATGGCACGTGTATGTTCAAGCAGCGGCGCGGCCGGTCCCTGCGGATCGATGGCGGCAGCCTGCTCATACGCGCTTATGGCCTCTCCACGGCGGTCAAGCCCCCAGAGCAGCTTGCCACGTTCCACAAGCAGTGCGGCATCGGCGGGATTCTGCGCCAGGCGGCGGTCAATATCGGCCAGAGCCTTCTCGGCGGCATCCGGTCCGCTTATTTTACCTAAATTTTTTTCTTCGGCCATTATTTACTATTTTTGAACAATAATCACAAAGATACTAATAAACCGCTTAATGCGTACCACAATGAAGCGTTTTTTACTCATATCCGCCGCCATATTGATGTGCTGGGCCGTCGGCGCACAAACCGATCCGACGGCAACCTCTTACCCGGCAGACGACTGCCTCGGTTCGGCCAAACCATATCCCGTGCCTGAAGCACGCATAGCAGTTCCTGATTCACTGACACCGGTGTTCATCAATCATATCGGCCGGCATGGAGCACGGTTCCTCTCCTCGCCCAACGCATCGGTGAAACTGGCCCGCAGGCTCGCCGCAGCCGACTCGGCCGGCGTGCTCTCCCCTTTAGGGAAAGAGATGCTTGCCGTGGTCGGGAACATAATCGAGATGTCGCACAACCGCTGGGGAGCGCTCGATTCACTTGGAATGGCCGAACAGCGAGGCATAGCATCCCGCATGTTCCGCACGTTCCCCACCCTTTTCCGCGACACCAAAGTGAACGCCATCAGTTCATACGCACCCCGCTGCGTCATGAGCATGTACGAATTCACCCACCAGCTCGACCGGCTGAACAATTCGGTAGAGATCGCCACGTCGTCCGGTCGTCAGAATTCCCTGCTGCTAAGACCATTCGATGTGATTGAAAGCTATGTGGAATGGGCGAAACAGAAACCCTGGGAGGCGCCGTACGACATGTTTTTCGAAACCACAGCACCGGCCGCACCGGCACGCCGTCTGGTCACCGATGCCAAATATCTTTCAAACAAGGATGCGGCCAAGCTTTCGTGGGATGCTTACAGCGTGCTCCGCGGACTCCCCGCGATGGGCGTACCCATCAATCTGCTGCACTATTTCACACTTGAGGAACTCAACAGCCTGTGGGCATGCGAGAACCTCGGCCATTACCTGCGGCGCACGGCCACGACCCTCTCGGTTGAACCGGCCGACATTGCCGCCGACCTCCTCCAAAATCTGATCGACACCACAGACGCCGCTGCCCGCGGCGAGAACAAGGCAAGCGTGGAATTGCGTTTCGGACATGCCGAGACCCTGATGCCGCTGCTGTCGCTTATGCGTATCCCCGGCTGCTACTATCTGACGAACTATTTCGACACCGTGGCCCTGCACTGGAGGGACTTCGATGTCGTGCCGATGGCCGCCAATCTGCAGATTATACTTTTCAAATCGGCCAAAGGGCGCATGTATGTTCGTTTCGACCTCAACGAGATTCCGGTGGCAATCAACCCCAACACTCCGGACACCACCATAATCCCCTGGAACGAGGCACGCGCCTACCTCACCCGCTGCCTGCCGCTTCACATGCAGATTTAGTCCACACAAGCCCATCATTGTATATGCTGCAAGCCGAAGTAACAGAATTTTACCGCAAAGCGGGAATCCACAGCGACCGTCCGGTTGGCGTGGCCTTCAGCGGGGGGCCTGATTCGGTGGCTCTTCTTGCCGCCACGGCTGCCGCAGGTTTCAGATGCGTGGCTTTGCACTGCAACTTCCATCTGCGCGGGCAGGAAAGCATGCGCGACGAGGAGTTTGCCCGCAGCATGGCCGACCGGCTGGGTTGCGAGTTCCGGTGTGTGGAGTTCGACACCGAAGCTGAACGCGCCGCCACAGGCGAATCGGTGGAGATGGCATGCCGACGGCTGCGCTACAACTGGTTCGACACAGAACTTGGCATGCATGCTGACAAGCCGCCGAGGCAACTGCAGTGCATCGCCCTGGGGCACCACGCCGACGACTCGGTGGAGACATTCATGCTCAACCTCACGCGTGGAACCGGAATGAAAGGCCTGTGCGGCATCCCCGCACACCGCGACCGCTTTGTGCGCCCGCTGCTGACGGTGACACGCGCCGACATTCTCGATTTTCTTGCCATACGGGGACTGCCTTATGTGACAGACTCGACCAACGCCCTGACGGACTGCCGACGCAACATGTGGCGCAACCGCCTGCTGCCGCAGATCCGCGAAGCGTTCCCCACGTTTTCCACAGGTGTGCTCACCACTGCATCCAACCTCGACGCCGACCGCAGGCTTCTGGCGGAACTTGTGGCCGACGAAGCTGCAGAATGCACTGATGCAGCCGGCTGCATCGACCTGCAGGCCGTTATGCGGCGACGTTGCGGCACAACGCTGCTGTGGCACATTCTCAGCAATGCAGAATTCGGAGGCTGCCCTATGCCTGTAGTCGAGAATATCGTTAAGGCATACAACTCCGGAGCAAGCGGAAAAGTTTTTGCCACCGACGGCCACGGCCAATGGCTTCTCGACCGCGGGCACCTCATCCCCACAGATACATCCGCCATACGCCCTGAATCCGACGCGCGGATTGACATAGACATAGCCGCCGCACTTCGTGCCGGCACCGTACACACTCCGCTCCCTCTGCATTTTTCACTCGTCGACCCACGGGATTTCACTCCGTCGCGCGACAACCATACGCTTTGGCTTGATTTCGACGCATTAATCGGTAACACCCGGATACTCTCGCTACGAAAATGGAATATTTCTGACCGCATGGCGCCGTTTGGCATGCATGGAACGAAACTGGTGAGCGACATATTCAGCAATGCTCACCTCTCCGTGGCTGAAAAAAGCGAAAAATGGCTCCTGACGGCCGGAAAGACGATTTTGTGGATTCCGGGCATAAGGGCGTCGCGTCATTTTCCAGTGAGCGGTTTAACCAAAAAAATATTGAAAATAAGATGTAATAATGCATAAAAATGCGCGACAACACGCATACATGTGGACGCAATGGCAACATTAACATAATTTAAGCACCAAGCAGTTTTTTGGTTTATACTTTTTTCGTTAATTTGCTCTGCAAACGGAAACGGAGGCACCAAATCAGAAAACACTAACATCCGGTGCTTGAATGATACCAAGAAAAACTTCCAGGCACTGACAACTTTTCTGATTGATATGCCTTGCTTGCAATGCAAGCAACCTACAATGCCTGCCCCTGTGTCCGCTGCACATTGCGATAGAGCAACCACACGCTTGGCAAAAGCGTTCCTCATAATATAATAATGATTGAATGTAATGATTGATTGAATGAATGATTGATTAATTGGAGTATATAACGAACTACGGCACGGCCTCGTTGACCAACGCAGCACGGCCTATTCATAACGAATACTGATAAGTTTGTTTCATATACAAATGCCAATAAGGAAGGAGCCGGGATCGATGCGAATCGAGCCCGGTTTCGTTTTTTTTCGTATCTTCACGGCATCTTAGGATGCAATCCTACAAACAATGCTCCCGTTGCAGTTGTTAAACCAATGTTCACCTGCATCAATCAATATTCACCACAAAAATCCTGTAAACCACATCACAACCGCATATGAGCGACCTCGTGATAATCATTTTCCTGATCCTGCTCAACGGCATCTTCTCAATGTCGGAGGTAGCACTGATTTCAGCACGTAAATCAAAACTGGCCACAGCCGCCCGCAAGGGGGGCAAAAGCGCGGCTATAGCATTGAAACTGTCGGAGGAGCCAGACAAATTTCTATCCACAGTGCAGATAGGCATCACACTCATCGGCATCCTCACCGGTCTGTTCTCCGGCGCAGCACTGGCCGACAGCGTTGCCGGATGGCTCTCTTCGGCCGGCGTGCCTGCCTCTGCATCGAAAATGGCAGCCCAGACGGCCATCGTGATTGTGGTGACTTACCTGTCGATTGTGGTGGGCGAGCTGTTTCCCAAACGTATAGGGCTCAATGCATCCTACCGCGTGGCTCTGATTGTCGCAAAGCCGATGAAGCTGCTGTCAGTGATAGCCATGCCCGCTGTGTGGCTGCTGTCAAAATCAACAGGACTGCTCGTAAAGATATTCGGCCTTGACAAAGAAGCCGAGAAAGTGACCGAAGAGGAGATAAAATCCGTAATCCGCGAAGGCACCGACGCTGGCGAGGTAAAGGACCTTGAACAGGGCATCATGTTCCGCGCCCTTGCCATGGGCGATGAGAAGATAAGCTCCATCATGACGCCGAAAATAGATTTCGTTTCGCTCGACCTCGGCATGACCGCCTGCCAGATAAAGGACGCCATCAAACGCGACACTCACAGTTGCTATCCCGTATATGATGCCACACGCACCCACATCGTAGGTGTGGTGCATCTGAAAGATCTGGTGTTCGACATCTGCGGCGATAATTTCAACCTGAATGAGATGGTGCGCCCAGGCACTTTCATCCCGGAAATAATGCAGGTTTACGATGCACTCGACGTACTCAAACATAAAGGCGTGCATTGCGGACTGGTGTGCGACGAGTACGGCGAGGTGCAGGGTCTCGTGACGCTCTGCGATGTGCTTGGCGGACTTGTCGGCCCGGTTGAGGTAGGCACCGACGAAGCGTTCATCACCCCACGCGCCGACGGCCGCAGCTGGCTGGTGGACGGCCAGTGTCCCGTTTACGATTTCCTGACATTTTTCCACCGGGAAGAGGACTATGTCCCTGCGCATTTCTCAACGGTGGCCGGGCTTATCCTCGAAGAGTTCAAGAAAATTCCTCATGCAGGCGACACACTCACTTACAACGGCCTGAATATCGAAATAGTGGACATGGACGGCGCACGCATCGACAAGGTGCTCGTGTCCGAGCCCACAGCATAACAGTACCTCAGCCCGGAACAGCTCCAGGACCAATAAAAATGCGTCCGCCGCAAAAACACGTCCGCCGCGTCAGAATCGGATTTCTGACGCGGCGGCTGTGTTTTTACCGGAATCAAGAGCGATTCTTAGGATGTCAATACTGACGTTCACCGAATATGGCCGTACCTACACGCACCATCGTTGAACCGCAATCCACCGCGAGGGGATAATCGTGGCTCATGCCCATACTCACTGTGTCGAAGCCCCGGAGATCGGGGCACTGCGTGCAGATGTCGCGGAATGTTGAGGCTATCAGATTGAAATCATCGGCAATGCGCGTCTGGTCGTCGGTGTTCGAGGCCATCCCCATCACACCGCAGATATGTGTGGCCTGAAGGCTCTCGAACCTGCGGTCGGCAAAATATTGCATCAGCTCGTCGGGCGAGAAGCCGAATTTGGTCTCCTCCCTGGCCACATGCAGCTGCATGAGCACACGTACGGTGACACCCAGCTTGACAGCCTCGCGGTCGATGACGTCGAGGAGGCGTTCGGTATCCACACTCTCGATAAGCGCCGGGCGCAACTGCAGCAGCTGCTTCACCTTGTTGGTCTGCAGATGTCCGATGAAATGCCAATTGATATCGCCTGGCAGCTGCGGCACCTTCGCCGCAAGCTCCTGCACCCGGCTTTCGCCGAAGTTTCGCTGCCCGGCTTCATAGGCTTCCTGTATGGCCTGCGCCGGATGGAACTTCGACACCGCCACAAGTGTTACGCCTTCGGGAAGCGACTCCCTGATTTTACATATATTCTCAGCTATTGTCGACATGATTCACCTGTTTTTGGATAATATTTGAGCAATGGAAAGAGATGCCCCATGCGGAGCATGTGCGCCTCACTGTGCGGGCTTGTCCTCTTTCACCTTCACCTTATAAACATCCATCAGGGGTGTTTCGGTTATCGAAACAATCTCGAAATCGGCCATTGTGCCTTTCATCCCCTCCATGAAGTTGTCGTAAGCGCCCTTGAAATCGGAGCCGGCCACCAGTATGAGCGATGTGGTTTTCTTCTCAACAGCCGATTTCTCGTCGATGGTGATAAAAGCCACCTTGACCAGATACCACTTGTCGGCCGAGTCGTCCCAGAAAATCTCACTGATTTTTGTGCGCTTCACCGCGGTGACATTCACTTCACCGCTGATGAACGGGGTCTGCTCCTCTATGATACGCGCCTCCGCCTCTGTAAAGCTCAGCGCATCCACCAGATAGGGTTCGGTCACTTTCTTGATTGAACCGTTCTCCTGAGTCTTGTCGTAACGTATTTTACATTCAAACCAACTTGCCATGATATTTTTATTGTAATTGTTTTGTAAAGATTGGAAAGTTATCTAAATTTGTTTCGGCTGTATTGCTTACACACTACAACCAAACCAGAAATGCAGCGGCAAAGTTAGATTAAAAAACAGAAAAAACGGAGCCGTTATCCTAAAAAAAGATTCAGCCACCATCAACAAGCACATGAGCGAGGGATTTTTCAGCCGGGCATTCCACATGTATGTCGACGGTTTCCGGTCAATGACCGTGGGACGTCGGCTGTGGGCCATCATCATCATCAAGCTGGTGATTCTCTTCGCCATATTCAGGCTGTTCTTTTTCCCCGACATACTGCAGGAGAACTACGACAACGACCGCGACCGTGCCGCCGCCGTGCGCCATGCCCTGTCGCAGCCTGCTCCCGCAAGCCATCCGGCCGAAAACAACTAACACACTACATAACAACCAAACACTCCGACCATGGAAGATCTTCTCAGCACCATTGACTGGTCGCGCGGACAATTCGCCCTGACGGCCATAGTTCACTGGCTTTTCGTGCCGCTCACCATCGGGCTTTCGCTCATTGTGGGCATCATGGAAAGCATCTATCTTAAAACCGGCCTGGAACGCTGGAAAAAAATCACAAAATTCTGGATGCTCCTTTTCGGCATCAACTTTGCCTGCGGCGTGGCCACCGGCATTATTCTCGAATTCGAGTTCGGCACAAACTGGAGCAATTACTCATGGTTCGTGGGCGACATTTTCGGCGCCCCGCTGGCCATCGAAGGCATCGTGGCGTTCTTCCTTGAATCCACTTTCATCGCCGTGATGTTCTTCGGCTGGAACCGCGTCAGCAAGGGGTTCCATCTGGCCTCCACCTGGCTCACCGCAGCGGGTGTGTGCCTGTCGGCCTACTGGATTCTGGTGGCCAACGCCTGGATGCAGTATCCCGTGGGTATGGAATTCGATCCCGCTCAGATGCGCAACGTGATGGTATCGTTCGCCGATGTGGCCCTGTCGCCCGTGGCAGTCAACAAATTCTTCCACACAGTGCTTTCCGGATGGGTGCTCGGCGCCGTGTTCGTAGTGGGCGTTAGCTGCTGGTTCCTCTATAAGAAAAGCAACATATCCCTTGCCAAGGACTCGATGAAAGTGGCATCGTGGGTAGGTCTGGCCGGCATTGTGCTCACCATCTGGACCGGCGACGGCTCGGCCGTTCAGGTTGCCAAAGTGCAGCCCATGAAACTGGCTGCCATGGAGGGTCTTTACAACGGCTCCTGCGGACAGTCGCTTGTGGCATTCGGCATAATCAACCCGTCGAAGGAACGCACCGACGACAAGCCTGCCATACTCGGCGAGATAGCCATCCCCAAAGGGCTGTCCATACTTGCCAACCATGATGCCGACAGCTTTGTGCCGGGCATCAACGACCTCATCGACGGCGTTTCGGTGAACGCTCAGGGCGACACAGTCAACACCGTCAGCTATGCCGAACGTATAGAGCGCGGACGCGCTGCCCAGGAGGCGCTGCGCCGCTACGAGGCCGCAATGAAGGCCAACGACACCGCTGCCATGCAAGCCGCCGAGGCCGACATAAAGGCCGACTTCCAGTTCTTCGGCTACGGATTTCTCGACAGTGTGGATGAAGCCGTGCCACCGGTGGCACTTACATTCTACGCCTTCCGCGTGATGGTGATGGGCGGCGGCTATCTGCTGCTGTTCTTCGTGGTGATGCTTTTCCTCTGCTATCGCAAGCCTGAGACCATGGAAAAAGGATGGGTGATTTTCTTCGGAATCCTCACCATCCCGGTTGTCTGGCTCGTAAGCGAGGCGGGATGGGTCACAGCCGAAATGGGACGCCAGCCCTGGACAATCGAGGGGCTTCTCCCCACCCGCGCCGCAATCAGCGCCATCTCGGCAGGCTCTGTGCAGCTCACATTCTGGATGTTCGTGGTGGTGTTCATCGGCCTGCTCGTGGCCGAAGTGAGCATCATGACACGCGAAATTGCCAAGGCTTCGCGGCGTGACATCCTCGCCGACAACGACTGATGACGGCCACTACCCCATTATCTTTCCTCAAACCTCTAATTTTCAACTGAAACCGATATGGAAGCATTACAAATATACTGGTGGCTGGTGATTTCGCTGCTTGGCGGGCTGCTTGTGTTCCTGCTCTTCGTGCAGGGCGGCCAGACCATGATATGGAACACCCGCAATCCCAAACTTAAAACCCTCCTTGTCAACGCCCTCGGCCGCAAATGGGAACTGACATTCACCACGCTGGTGGTGTTCGGCGGAGCATTCTTCGCATCTTTCCCGCTCTACTACTCCACCAGCTTCGGGGGTGCCTACTGGCTCTGGATGCTCATTCTGCTGAGCTTCATCCTGCAGGCAGTGAGCTATGAATTCCGGTCGAAACCGGGCAATGTGCTGGGTCAGACCACCTACGACATTTTCCTGCTCATCAACGGATTCGTGGGCTGTGTGCTGCTCGGAGTGGCCGTGGGGATGCAGTTCTTCGGCGCAGACTTCGAGGTGTCGCGCCAGAGCATACTCGACGCCGCATCGCCCGTGATCTCCACATGGAACCCGCAACACGGCTGGGAGCAGATTTTCTCCGTCAAGAACCTCCTGCTCGGCGTAGCCGTATATTTCCTGGCACGCACCATGAGCGCACTGTTCTTCGGCATGTCGGTGCGCACCACCGACGGCTCCAGATTTCCGGCCGACATGCGTGCAAAGGCTCTCATCAACGGCACCATCTTCGTGCTCTTCTTTCTGGCATTCCTGTTCGCACTCTTCATGAGCCCCGGATATGCTATGGAGGCTGACGGTCTTGTGGTGGCAGTACCATACAAATATTTCTTTAACTTCATCGACCTGTGGTGGATAGGCGCCACATTCCTCATCGGTGTGCTGCTCGTGCTCTTCGGCATCATCAACACCACCCTCCTCAAAGGAAGCTTCAAGGCCGGGTTCTGGATCACAGGCGTGGGCGTGGTTATGGCCGTCACATCGCTGCTGTGCATCAGCGGATACAACAACACCGCCTACCTCCCCTCCACAACTCATCCCGAAAGCTCGCTCTTCATCACCAACAGCTCCTCCACCTACTTCACCCTCAAAGTGATGGCGTGGGTCACAGTTCTGCTCCCAGTAGTGATCGGCTACATCGCCTACGTATGGCACAAAATGACCACCAAGCCCCTCACCACCGCCGAACTCGACGCCGACGACCACATCTACTGATCACCACCCCGTTGCACACACTCATAAGCTCGGATAAGCTCTTATAAGCTCTGATAAATCTTATAAGAGCTTATCCGATCTTATCAGAACTTATCAGAGCTTACCAGAACTTATCAGAGTTTATCAGAGCTTATCAGAGCTTATCCGAATTTATCAGAACTTTATAAATCCAATGGAATTTCGTAAATTTGTGGGTTGAATGTCTCGGATATCATGACATTCAACCCCAATATTTTACCCTTCTCCACAGTGATTTCAACAGAAACAAATAATGCTACGCGCCCAAATAGGATTGCAATCCTGGGCTCCACAGGGTCAATCGGCACGCAGACACTGCAAGTAATCGCCGAGTACCCCGACCGATTCAGACCTACCCTGCTCGTTGCCGGCCGGAAGGCCGACACGCTCATTCAGCAGGCCATAAAATGGCGTCCGCAGATGGCAATCATAGCAGATGAAAGCCTTTACTGGAAGCTCCGCGACGCTCTCGCACCGCTCGGCATAGCCACAGCGGCCGGGCAGGAAGCCATCGACAACGCTATGGAATCGGACTGCTTTGACACTGTAGTGACAGCCACCGTGGGCTACAGCGGCCTGGCGCCCACCCTGCGCGCAATCAAGGCCGGGAAGGACATTGCCCTTGCCAACAAGGAAACTATGGTTGTGGCCGGCGAACTGGTCACCGACGCCCTGCGCCACAGCCCCTCGCGCATCATGCCTGTCGACTCCGAACATTCCGCAATCTATCAATGTCTCGTGGGGGAAGACCCCTCGCGTGTGCGCCGCCTCATCATCACCGCATCCGGCGGTCCGTTCCGCAATCACACCCAGGCACAGCTCAACTCAGTGACCATGCGCGACGCCCTCCATCACCCCAACTGGTCGATGGGTGCGAAAATCACCATCGATTCAGCCACGATGGTCAACAAGGCCTTCGAGATAATCGAGGCACGCTGGCTGTTCGACATGGCTCCGGAGAAGATTTCGGCCATTGTGCATCCCCAGTCCATTGTGCATTCGATGGTAGAGTTCGTTGACGGCGCTGTCAAGGCTCAGCTCGGAGTGCCCGACATGCGTCTGCCCATCCGCTACGCACTCGGCGAGGCCACCCGTCTGGCCACATCCGACTCACCGCTTACGCTCGCACACCTTACACAACTGACATTCGAAGCGCCCGACACCACCCGTTTCCCCGGCATCAAGCTCGGACATTACGCTCTTGAGCGCGGTGGCACCACCGCCTGCATCATCAATGCGGCAAATGAGGTTGCCGTAGATGCGTTCCTGCACGAGCGCATCGGCTTCACACGCATATACACGCTCATCACCGAGGCTCTCGAAGCCATGCCGATGGTGACCAACCCCACGCTCGACGACTATGTTGAAGTGAACGCAGCAACCCGCCGGTTTGTGCAAAACCTTATTGAGAAATAACGCCTGTTTTTCTGCATCCTGCCGCAGATTTTACAGGTTCCAATAACAGACCAAACACCCCGATTATAACAGATGGAAACATTCCTCATAAAAGCCCTGCAGCTCATAGTGGCGCTGTCGCTCCTGGTGTTCATCCATGAGCTCGGTCACTTCCTGTGGGCCAGAGTGTTCAAGATACGCGTTGAAAAGTTCTATCTTTTCTTCAACCCATGGTTCTCGCTTGCAAAATGGAAGCCGAAGAACAGCGACACCACCTACGGCATCGGCTGGCTTCCTCTCGGAGGCTACGTAAAAATAGCCGGAATGATAGATGAGTCGATGGACCGCGAACAGATGGCGCAGCCGGCCAAAGACTGGGAGTTCCGCTCCAAACCTGCATGGCAGCGACTGCTGGTGATGACCGGCGGCGTAATCAACAACTTCCTGCTTGCCATCATCATTTATGCAGGCATAGCATGGTACTGGGGCGAAAAGACCATCCCGTTCCAGAACGCCTACGAAGGGATGGACTTCACCGAGGCTGCCCAATCCTTGGGATTCAAGAACGGCGACATACTCCTTGAAGCCGACGGCCAGACCATCGACTCGCGCAACCGTTCGGCTCTCTACAACATGCTGGAGGCTGACAAGGTGACTGTGCTGCGCAACCACACCGACACCGTGACAATCGACATCCCCGACGGGATTGTGGCCAAACTGCCGCAAAACGACCCCTTCATGGCCTACCGTCTGCCGGTGTTCGTCAAGCAGGTGATGCCGGGCGAAGCGGCGGCAAAGGCCGGACTGGCCGAGGGCGACCGCATCATATCCGTTGGAGATACACCCACCCCATCATACACCGAGCTTGCCCCCGCATTGCTCGCACATAAGAGCCAGCCCACCCGGATAGGTCTTCTGCGCGGCACCGACACCATCACGACCACCGCCACCCCTACCGAAAACGGCAAACTCGGCTTCGGCCTGATGGCGCCCATGGAGGTGTTCAAATGCGACACAACGCAGTACAACATCCTGCAGGCCATCCCCATCGGAGCCTCCAACGGCACCGAAATGCTCGTCACTTATGTAGGCTCGCTCAAGCACATCTTCACCAAGGAGGGTGCAGAGAGCATCGGAGGTTTCGGCGCCATCGGCAACCTTTTCCCTGCCAAATGGAACTGGCGCACCTTCTGGGAGATGACCGCATTCCTGTCGATTATCCTGGCATTCATGAACATAATCCCCATACCGGCGCTCGACGGCGGCCATGTGGCATTCCTGCTGTGGGAAGTGGTCACGCGCCGCAAGCCCTCGGAGAAGTTCCTGGAATACGCGCAGATGGCGGGGATGTTCCTGCTTTTCGCGCTGCTTATCTACGCCAATTCAAACGACATTTACCGCTTCCTCATAAAATAAACCGAGATTATGAGCTATCAGACATTGCGTTTAAAACGCGGCAAAGAGGAATCGCTCGACCGCTTTCACCCCTGGGTGTTTTCCGGCGCACTGGCCGAACCTCTGCCCGACGGGCTGGAAGAGGGCGACACCGTGGCAGTGGAAACTTCCAACGGCCGTCTCGTCGGCGTAGGGCACTTCCAGATAGGAAGCATAGCCGTGCGCATCCTCGACTTCGCCGCAACCGAGATAAATGCGGAATTTTTCCGTTCCCGCCTTCTGCAGGCGCTACGCCTCCGTCAGGCTCTGCAGCTGGCCCGCCCCGACAACAACGCCTACCGACTGGTGCATGGCGAGGGCGATTTTCTGCCAGGACTTGTCGTTGACATCTATGGGCCAACAGCCGTGCTTCAGGCACATTCGCCCGGTATGCACTTCGAACGCCAGACCATTGCCGAACAGCTTGTGGCACTCCCTGAACTGGGCGTGCGCAACGTTTACTACAAATCGGAGACCACACTCCCATATAAAGCCCATCTGGACGCCCGCAACGACTATCTCATAGGAAGCATGGAAACCTCCGTGGCCACCGAAAACTCCCTGCAGTTCAACATCGACTGGCTGCGCGGACAGAAAACCGGCTTCTTCCTCGACCAGCGCGACAACCGGGCGCTGCTGCAGCACTATTCGCAGGGGCGCAGGGTGCTCAACATGTTCTGCTACACAGGCGGATTCTCCGTCTATGCCCTCCGCGGAGGCGCCTCGCTGGTGCATTCGGTGGACTCCTCCGAAAAGGCTATCACACTCACCGACGCCAATGTGGAGCTTAACTTCCCCGGCGACAGCCGTCATAAATCATATGCCGAGGATGCATTCAAGTACCTCGACAACATGGCACCGGACGCCTACGACCTAATCGTGCTCGACCCTCCGGCATTCGCCAAGCACCGGAGCGCCCTGCGCAACGCCCTGCGCGGCTATCAGCGCCTCAACGCAAAGGCATTCGAGAAGATTGCCAAGGGGGGAATCCTGTTCACCTTCTCCTGCTCGCAGGCCGTGAGCCGCGAACAGTTCCGTCTGGCCGTATTCTCGGCAGCCGCCCAAAGCGGTCGCCGCGTACGCATCCTCCACCAGCTCACCCAACCGGCCGACCATCCCGTCAACATCTACCACCCCGAAGGGGAATACCTCAAAGGGCTTGTGCTTTATGTAGAATAACACCTCCCGACCTGTCTCACCCCAAAAGGCATTACGCCATAAATTCCCACTCTCAAAATGAACCTACGAACAATCTTGGCGGCCACACTCGCCGCCGGCTCACTTTCAGCCATGGCCAATTTCACCGACCCCAACAATCCGTCGGGCACTGTTGTCGACCGTTTCGCCGACATTGAAGTTCTGCGCTACACCGTGCCCGGATTCAACGAGCTGACCCTCGACCAGAAAAAATTCGTCTATTTCCTCACCGAGGCCGCGCTGGCCGGCCGCGATATACTCTGGGACCAGAACGGACGCTATAACCTTGTCCTCCGTCAGCTCCTCGAAGCTGTCTATCAGAATTACAGCGGCGACCGCAACGACCCACAGTTCAAGGTCTTCGAAAAATATCTGAAACAGGTGGAATTCGGCAACGGCGCCTACCACCACTACTCCACCGACAAGTTCACACCGGAATTCAACCGACACTGGTTCTCCAGACAGCTTGGTGACCTCGACAAATCGCAGCCCGAACTTATGCAGCGGCTCAAACCCGCGATGCCCAGCATCATGCGCCTCATATTCGACCCCACATTCCTTGCCAAACGCGTAAACCAGGCCGAAGGTGCCGACATCATCGTCACATCGGCCAACAACATGTATGAGGGCGTGACCCAGAAAGAAGTCGAGGATTATTTCAACGCAATCAAAGACCCCAACGACCCCACTCCGGTGTCCTATGGTCTGAACACCAAAGTGGTAAAACGCGGCGACAAGGTGGTTGAACTCCCCTACATGGTTGGCGGCCTCTATTCGCCGGCCATCGAGCGGATTGTTGAGAATCTTGAAAAAGCCCTCCCCTACGCCGAAACTCTCGAACAGAAAAAATCGATTGAGGAGCTCATCCGCTACTACTGCACCGGCGACCTCAAGGCCTTCGACGAATACTCCATCCTCTGGGCCGGCGACACCACCCCCGTTGTGGATTTCGTCAACGGATTCATCGAAAGCTACGGCGATCCTCTGGGCATGACAGGCTCATGGGAATCGATTGTTAACTTCAAGAACCAGGCGGCTTCACACCGCACGGAGATAGTATCGTCCAACGCACAGTGGTTTGAGGACCATTCGCCTGTCGATCCACGTTTCCGCAAACCGCATGTGAAAGGTGTGAGCGCCAAGGTTATCAACGCCGCCATCCTTGCCGGCGACGCCTACCCCTCAACACCCATCGGCATCAACCTGCCCAATTCCAACTGGATCCGCGCCGCACACGGTTCGAAATCGGTGACCATCGAGAACATCACCCAGGCCTACGACGACGCTTCGCACGGCAACGGTTTCAACGAGGAGTTCGTGATTGACGAACCCACTCGCGAGCTGTTCGACAAATACCTCTTCATCACCGACAACCTCCACACCGACCTGCACGAATGCCTCGGCCACGGTTCCGGCCAGCTGCTGCCAGGAGTCGACCCCGACGCTCTCAAGGCTCACGGATCGACACTCGAAGAAACCCGCGCCGACCTCTTCGCGCTCTACTATCTTGCCGACCCGAAACTGCTTGAACTCGGCCTGCTCGACAACCCCGACGCCTACAAAGCCGAATACTACAAGTACATGCTCAACGGCCTCATGACCCAGCTCATGCGTATCGAGCCGGGCAAGGATGTGGAGGAAGCCCACATGCGCAACCGCAAACTCATTGCCGAATGGGCGCTCGAGCACGGCAAGAACAACAACGTGGTGGAAATGGTGAAACGCGACGGCAAAACCTACATACAGATCAACGACTACAAGCGCCTGCGCGAGCTTTTCGGCGAACTTCTCGCTGAGATACAGCGCATAAAGAGCGAAGGCGACTATGCCGCCGGAGCAGCGCTTGTGGAAAAATATGCAGTGAAAGTGGATCCTGCGCTCCACAAGGAGGTGCTCGACCGCTACGCAACACTCAACATCGCCCCCTACAAGGGATTTGTAAACCCCGTTTACACCCCTGTGACCGATGCTGACGGCAATATTACCGACATCACCGTTACCTACACCGAGGACTATCTGCCGCAGATGTTCCGCTACTCGAAGGATTACTCTCCCCTCACAAAATAAGACAAGTCTAAGTCACAAGTTAATTATAACCCTAAAATACATCCCGAAACATGGATCTTTTCGATAAAATTTCCGACGATATCAAAAAGGCGATGCTCGCACGCGACGCCGTCCGCCTCGAATCACTCCGCGGCATCAAGAAAGAATTTCTCGAAGCCAAGACAGCTAAAGGTTCCGACGGTACTCTGCCCGACGAAAAAGCGGTGCAGATTCTCTCCAAGATGATCAAGCAGCGCAAGGAAAGCGCCGAGATCTACACTCAGCAGAACCGTCCGGAACTGGCCGAGGCCGAGCTTGCTCAGGCAGCCGTAATCGAGGAATACATGCCCAAGCAGCTTTCCGACGAAGAACTCACCGCAGCCCTGCGTGAAATCATAGCCCGAGTGGGCGCCACCTCCCCCAAGGAGATGGGCAAGGTGATGGGGGTAGCCTCAAAAGAGCTGGCAGGTAAAGCCGAGGGCCGCGCCATCTCGGCCAAAGTCAAAGAGCTCCTCGCCTGATTCCACCCCCTTCATCCCCCTTTCACAAATCTTATAAACACCAACTACAGCATGCGCTGTGTCAGACAACCTCTGCACAGCGCATGTTTTTTATTCGGCAGCTCCTTACTCGATAACAAGCCCCCTTCCATCATCTTTACCATCATCTTTAAACCGAAATAATTTTGAAGTGTTATACAAATGCACTACATTTGCACTATTATATAACCTGATTATGAATACCGCATCATCCATACGCAAACAAACATCTTTTCGCCTCAGCGAAGATCTGCTTGCCCGGCTCCAGACCGAGGCAAAACGACATAACCGCAGTTTAAACAACCTGGTTGAAAGTGTTCTAATGGCATTCGTTGCATCAAATCCCAATAAGACAACCCTTGCTGCCATGAAGGAGGCAGAAACATCCAACGCCCTTGAAACACTTGATTTACAGAACTTCCGCAGTTTTGTCGACTCTCTATGAACACACTTAAACTAACCTCCCAATTCAAAAAGGACCTTAAACGATATAAGCATAAGCCGGATGTTATCGACAGGCTCGAAATAATCCTGCAACTGCTGGCAAAGGGGAAAGCTATTCCGCAAGAAAACAGGCCACATGTGCTTACCGGTAATTACAAGGGCTACATGGAATGTCATGTAGAGAACGACACATTATTGATTTGGTGGGATAAAGACGCTGATATAATCAAACTCATCCGTTTCGGCACTCATTCTGAACTTTTCTGAATCCTCTCCACAGGTATGGCAACACAAATAATTGGAGACGGATGAACAAAGGGGAAATCGGGAGCGTTCTGACAGAAAGTAACAGTGAGGATTTAAAGAGCATTCATGCCTGACGAAAGAATGCAGACATTTGATGGCTCTGGCGAATCCATGAATTTCAACAACCAATAACTTCTCTCAGGATGAAATTAGGAAAGCTTCTGGCCGCCGCTCTGCTCACAGTGGCAGTGGCGTTTTCGGCATCGGCACGCGATGAATATCTCCGCGACTCAAGCTCGCTTCCCAAAGCGGCACAATCAACATTAAGCAAGAATTTCAAGGCCAAGGTAAGCCTGATAAAGGTGGACAAGAGTTTCGGCCGTATCGATGAGTACGACGTTGTGCTCACCGACGGCACCGAAATATCGTTCGACCGTCAGGGCAACTGGAAAGAGGTAGAGACCTCCGCACAGAAATCCGTACCATCGGCCTTCGTTCCTGCCGCAGCCCAGCGTTATGTGAAAGATCAGCACAAGGGGCAGCATATCGTAGGAATTGAACGCACACGCGGAGGCTATGATGTGGAACTGTCGAACGGCATCGACATAAAATTCAACGACGCGGGATCATTCGTGAAATACGATGACTGACAACCTTCCGTTGTCCTCGCTCCCACATCTCTAAGAATTAATAACACAACCGGCAATGCGGATGGTAATCTCCAACGCATCGCCGGTTGCTCTTTACAATATCATTAATTCATCGGTCTCACTTTGCGGCCGCTGCGGGACGCAGGTAGAGACGGTAATCCTTGATGGCGTGGGGAGCGCCGGATTCGGCACGCGGCAGAATCTCGACGCCTGTCACCGTTTCGTCCGAGCCCAGATCAAGCACAAGCGAATGTGGGAATTTGTCGTGCTTGGAGGTCTGCCAATAGGTGGATTCCTGCAGGTCATACACTTTGTCGCCGGTGCGGTTCACACCATGGGTATCCTCGCTGTCGGCATACACTACGGTCCACGGCTCGCGCGACAGACGTTTGCCGTCGGCGCCGAGCGCATACATCTCGGCCACAGCCACGCGGTCACCGCCGTCCTGGGCCGACAGGGCCTCAAGAATCAGATAGCGGCCTTTGGCTGGATTAGCAAACCGGATGGTCTGCCAGCCGTTGCCGGGAGTTGCCGAACCTTCGGCCACTGCCTTGGCTCCTTCCATCAGTTTCTTGGCCAGACGGCTGTTCTCCCCCGCTCCGGGCGCCGTCTGCTGCAGCATGTCGAGAATCGGCTCACGATGGCCTTTCACTGTGGTGGCACGAGGACCGACAATATCGAACACCACAATCTCGTTCTCACCCTTCTTCAGCCAGCAGCCAGGAGTGTATAGGGTCTGCTGCGGACCGATTTCCCAAATGCGGCCGAGTGGATGACCGTTGACGTAAACCAGACCTTTCCCCCATGTGCTGAAATCAAGGAATGTATCGGCAGGCTTCTTTACGTTGAACACGCCGCGATACACGCCGGGCACACGGTGTCCGTCGGCATCGGTGAGCGATTTTACCGGCTCGAAATTCATCGAAGCGTAGAATTCCAGCTCATCGGGAAGCGGGAACACTTCCCAGTTCTTCATGTCGCACACGAACGGGCGCCCGTCGTGCATGGCTGTGAGCTGCACACCGCCCACAATGCCCTTGAAGTCCTTGATGGCACGGCCGAAATTGATGCGGCCCATAGCCTCTACAAGGATGTCGAGAGTGGCACCCTTGCGCACGGTCGGCAGACGCATCTCGCGTTCGTTCACGCGGCGGTCGAGCTTGCCGATGTATTTGCCGTCGACAAACACCTGTGCATAGTCGTGGGCATCAAGCTTGAGCACGCCACCTTCGGGAAGCGAGGGGAGTGTGGTGCGGTAAAGGATGCTGCCGAAACCCTGATTGTACTCCTCCATGGTTTTCACCTCCTCGTCCGACACCGCCGCAGGCAGATTGGCCATAAGCGGAGCCACTTCGGCAAGAGTGAATTCGTCAATCGAGGTCACGGGATACTCGGCCGGCATCTTGGGCAGTTTCTTGCCGCCGTCAGCATACTTCTGCAGGGTTTCGCGGAGCGCCATGTACTTGGGTGTATAGTGGCCGGCCTCACTGATTGGGGCATCATAGTCGTAGCTGGTCACATCGGGAGCGAATCCGGGCGAGTTGGCACCGGCCCAGTGTCCCCAGTTGGTTCCGCCGTGGGTCATATAGAGGCTGAACGAGATGCCTTTCGACAGCATCTCGTCGATGCCGGCAATCATGTCGGCGGCTGGACGGGTCTCATGGTTGGCGCCCCATTTGTCAAACCATCCGCTCCAGAACTCGGAGCACATCAGCGGGGAATCGGGGCGCAACTCCTTCAGACGGGCGAACTGCTGGTCTATGTCGGCGCCTGTGCCGAAATTCATGGTCCAGATCAGGTCGTCCAGACCATTGAGGGTGAAATTGCTGGCCCAGTCACACTGGAACATCTGCACATCCTCGCCGAAATTGCGGCGGAGCATGTCGCGAATGGTGGCCACATATTCCTTGTCCTCGCCATACGAGCCATATTCGTTCTCAACCTGCACCATGATAATCGGGCCGCCGTCCTTTGCCGTAAGCCCTTCCACCTGCTTGGCCACCTCCTTCTGGAAGAGGTCGACGCGTTCAAGGAAATAGGGGTCGCTTTCGCGCAGACGGATGTCCTTTTTCTGCAGCAGCCACCAGGGGAGGCCACCCATTTCCCATTCGGCGCACACATAGGGGCCGGGACGCAGAATCACGTTCATGCCGTTGTCGCGGCACAGACGCACAAATTCACCGAGATCGTTCTGTCCGGTGAAATCGAATTCGCCCGGTTTCGGCTCATGCGCGTTCCAGAACACATAGAGGCACACGGTGTTCATGCCCAATGCCTTGGTCTGCTTGATTCGCTGGTCCCAGTAGGGACGCGGAATGCGTGGATAGTGAAGCTCGGCAGCCTTCACCACGTGCGGCTGGCCGTTGAGCAGGAATGTGCCCTTTCCGGCTTCAAATGTTACCGGGGCATTTTTCGGCGATTTATCCGCCGAATGTGCGGCAAAAGGGAGTGCGAACACCGCAGAAGCGAGCGCCAGGCCCTTCACCGCTTGGATTATACCAGATTTTTTCATGGGATGGAATTGTTAGGTAAGTAGCAATTTTGACAATCCGCCGACATCAGTGGCACGTGAAGTCTGATTTTCAGGGGTCACTTGTCAGCATTTGGATTACAAAATTAATGAATTTTATGGGGAAATTTGTAATTTTGTGTTCCAAAACAGAAACCAACAAAATTTCACCCAAGGATGCTTACTCTTCAACAGATAAAAGCTGACCCGGCCAAGACGATCGAACGTCTGGCCATCAAAGGGTTCGATGGCAAAGAGCCCATCGCGAAAGTTCTGGAGCTGGACAACCTGCGCCGCTCCCTCCAGCTCGACAACGACAATCAGGCGGCCGAACTCAACCGGCTCGCCGCTTCGATAGGCGCCCTGATGAAGCAGGGCAAGCGCGAGGAAGCCGAGGAAGCCAAAGCCAAGGTGAGCGCGCTCAAAGAGAGCCAGAAAACCATTGCATCGCGTCTGGCCGAGGTGGAACAGGAGCAGCACGTTCTCCTCACCACCATCCCCAACCTCCCCTGCGACATGGTGCCTGCAGGCACTTCCGCCGCCGACAATGTGGTTGAAAAGACCGGAGGCCCCATGCCCGACCTCCCCGCGGACGCACTTCCCCACTGGGAACTTGCAAAGAAATACAACCTCATCGATTTCGACCTCGGCGTGAAAATCACCGGTGCCGGATTCCCTGTATACATAGGTAAAGGCGCCCGTCTGCAGCGTGCCCTCATCCAGTTCTTCCTCGACGAAGCCAACGCCGCCGGCTACACCGAAATCGAACCTCCCTATGTGGTCAACGAAGCTTCGGCCTACGGCACCGGACAGCTCCCCGACAAGGAGGGCCAGATGTATCACTGCGAGGTCGACAACCTCTACCTCATCCCCACAGCCGAAGTGCCCGTGACCAACATCTACCGCGACGTGATTCTCAGCGCCGACGAGCTTCCCAAAAAGAACTGCGCCTACTCGGCATGCTTCCGCCGTGAAGCAGGCAGCTATGGCAAGGATGTGCGCGGACTCAACCGCCTCCACCAGTTCGACAAGGTTGAGATTGTTCGCATCGAGAAGCCCGAGAACTCGTATGCCGCGCTCGAGGAGATGAAGGACCACGTGCAGGGTCTGCTTGAAAAGCTTGGCCTCCCCTGGCACATACTGCGCCTGTGCGGCGGCGACATGAGCTTCACATCGGCCATCACCTTCGACTTCGAAGTGTGGAGCGCTGCCCAGAAGCGCTGGCTCGAGGTATCATCTGTTTCCAACTTCGAGACATACCAGGCCAACCGCCTCAAATGCCGTTACCGCGATGCCGACAAGAAACCCCGCCTCTGCCACACCCTCAACGGTTCGGCCCTGGCATTGCCCCGCATCGTGGCAGCCCTGCTCGAAAACAACCAGACTCCGCAGGGCATCGTGGTGCCCGAATGCCTCCGCAAATACACAGGCTTCGACATCATCGACTGACACCCTCAAAACTCATAAAAGGCGGCGTCTCACGTGCATTGCACATGAGGCGCCGCCTTTTATCTACTTTAGCTATAATAGCTACAATAGCTATTTTAGCTATAATAGCTATTTCAGCTACCTTAGCTATAATTCCCGGTTACTCCGCGGCCACACCCTGCTCGAGGATAGCGCCCGTGGCCGGGTCAAGCACCACATAAAGCGGCGCCTTGCGGTTGGTGAACGAATTTGGGTTCAGGCCATACACCACTCCGAACTGTGCGAATTCCTCATCGCGGTCGGCATAGGTGCGGCCATCGTAGCTCACGGCCACCGAAGCCATGCCCGGGATGCAGTAGGCGAATCCGTTTTTGGGGAACACCAGCTGCTGCCCCTTCTCGTTGACAGGCATCTCGCCGCGCTGGGTCACCTCCACATCTATATATACCGGCTCGCCGGAAAGGTCGTTGGCATCCACGATGCCGTCCACCGGCGATATGCGCGCCAGCACCTTGTGCTTGATGTCGCCCTCGGGGCAGAGGTTGAATGTGGCCACATCGGTGCTCACCGCGGTAGTACCCACAAACATGGCCATCAGGGCCTTTTCCTGTGCCTCCAGATTGTCGAGCATCAGCTGTAGCGATTTGCCGTCGGGGGGCATCTGTTCGGCCTGACCTGAAATGAGGTCGGCACGGGTCTGGCGAATGGCGAACAGCGCAGAAGCTGCAAGCTCCGCACGTTTCGCCGTCGACTGGCTCTGCATCATCTCCTCGCTCACCACCTGACGGGCGGCCGGGGTTTCGAGCGGGGTGGGTGGCGCAGGCTGTGCCTCAGGAAGCGTCACAGTCTCCTTTGGAGCCAGCTTCGTGGTGTTCACCGCCAAGGGCACATTGGCGGATGAGAGCATCATATAGGCGTCTGTCCCCGATTTGAACTGCACGGCATAGCGCTGGTCGGCATCGGGCAGTCCGAATGTCGACACCACAGCCGATTTCAGCGTGGCCGTGCGCGATTCCTTGGTGACGGGGTCGTTGATGTTCAGATATTTCTTGGCATACTTATAGAACTCACCAGGCTTCTTTACGGTGATCTCAGCCTCGAGAGTCACCGACAGGTTGGTCACCGGCAGCGTGTAGACCAAGGCATAATCGTTGGCCTTAGTCACCGAGAGGCGCGTTGTGTTCTGGGCAGACGCCGCCGTGCCGCATCCGACGGCAACGGCACCTATAAGCAGAAGTTTATAAATCGGATTCATAACAGGTCGTGGTTTGGAGGCAAATTTTCTGGGCTCTTCATCTGTTTTTCGGGGTCAGGTCACTTCATGGTCTCCTTGATGGCGCGGCCGATGTTGGCGGCGATGTCGCCGGCCACAACACCGTACTCTCCTTCATCGGCGGCGGCAAGTTCGCCCGCCACTCCATGAATATAAACAGCTATGAGCGATGCAAGTTCAGCAGGATAACCCTGTGCGAGCATAGCAAGGAGCACTCCGGTGAGCACATCGCCGCTGCCGGCCGTGGCCATGGCGGGAGTACCCGACGAATTGAAATACACCTTGCTGTCGGGGCGCACGATGGCCGTGTAGTGCCCCTTCAGGATGATGAACACGTTGTAATATTTCGCCATCTCAATGGCCTTGCGCAGACGCGCCTCAGCCGAAGGCTGGGGGCCGAACAGGCGGTCGAACTCGCCGGCATGCGGGGTGAGGATGCTGAGCACGGGGATGGTGTTGAGCATGGCCGGTTTCAGAGCAATGCAGTTCAGTGCGTCGGCATCGAGCACCACCGGCTGGTTGGCCGAGGCCAGAAAATCCTCCAGTGCCTTCACCGTCAGTTCGTTTGTGCCGATTCCTGGGCCGATGGCCACGGCTTTGAAGTCGCGTTCGGGATGAATCTCCACAATGTTCTGCTCACCACGGTTATAGCGGTAAAGCGCCTCCGGCACAGCGGTCTGCAATATTATGTTGCCCCATTTGGGCGCATTCACCGTGAGTTTTCCCACACCGGCGCGCAAGGCTCCGCGGGCAGCCAGCACTGCGGCGCCCATCATGCCGTAGCTGCCGGCATAGAGCACGGCCGAACCGAAGTCAGCTTTCGACGCAAACTCCTTGCGGTGGCGCAGCCGGCGGTGCACATCGCGTTTCTCCACAAGCGAAAAACTGGCCGGAGTGGCCGCGATGGCAGCCTCACTCAGCCCTATGTCGAGCACCTTCCATTCGCCTATCAGCTCGGCGTTGTCGGCAATGAAGAAACTGATGCGCGGAAACTGGATGGCCAGCGTCAGCGTGGCGTGCATTATGTTGCGGTTCACCTTCTGGGGGTTCCAGTCGCCGAACATGCCCGAAGGCACATCGATCGACACCACCGTGGGGTGCTCGTCGTTTATGTTCTGTACCAGCGATTTGAATCCGCCTTTCAGTTCCTCGCGCAGTCCGGAGCCGAACAGTCCGTCGACAACCAGATGGTTCGAGGTGATCTTGGGCATGTTGAAGCGGCTCTGCACCTCGCAGAACGTCAGTTCGGGCACCTCACGCAGCAGGCGGTCGCGCGAGGCGGCGCAGTCGCCCGACAGTTTGTCGCCACCGATGTTGAAAAGGTAGACCTCGGGGCGGAAGCCGCGCTCCCAAAGCAGCCGCGATGCCGCAAGGGCGTCGGCGCCGTTGTTCCCGGGCCCGGCAAAAACTATGGTGGGCTTGTTGGGGCGCCAGCGGGTGGCAATCTCGCTGGCCACGCCTTCGCCCACACGCTCAATCAGCTCGAGGGGGCTTACCTCCTCGCGCTCGATGGTGGCACGGTCGATGGCGCGTATTTCTTCAGTTGTGAAAAGTTTCATATATCTTATCCGCGGCACGCCGGACATGACGGCCGCACACTTTTGCAAAATAGAATCCTTGAGGCAAATTTACAAAAAAATAATTCTTTATTGCGCTTACCTCAAAAACATTTCATAATTTTGCGCCAACTAATTTTGCCCGATGAAACAAGTCAGCTATAACGGGCTCACTTTTGAGCCATTCATTGAGAGAGAGAAAATACAGGCCCGCATCCTCGAGCTTGCCCGCGAAATCACCGAGCAGTACCGCGGCCGCCGGCCTTTGCTGGTATGTGTGCTTAACGGCGCATTCCCCTTTGCAGCAGAGCTTTTCCTGAACATCGACACCGATGCCGAAATCTCCTTCATCCGCCTCAAGAGCTACGAAGGCACCTCCAGCACCGGCACCGTGAAGGAAATCATGGGTCTGCACGACGACATCGAGGGGCGCCCCGTCATTCTCGTCGAGGACATCGTGGACACCGGCCAGACCATCAAGCGCCTGGTCGACACCGTAAGCGCCAAGAACCCCGCCGAAGTGAAGATAGCCACACTGCTTTTCAAGCCCGAAAGCCTGCAGTGCGACGTAAAACCCGACTACGTGGGCTTCTCAATCGCCCCGAAATTCATCATCGGTTTCGGTCTGGACCTCGACGGCCTGGCCCGCAACCTCCAGGACATCTACGTGCTCAAGGAACAGGCCGACTGACATGCGCCGGGCCTGCGCCCTTTCCATCCCCCTTTTGTACAATTTCAAGTAAAAAATGAACATAGTGATTTTCGGTGCCCCCGGTAGCGGCAAAGGCACCCAAAGCGAAAAACTTATTGAACGATACGGACTTCACCACATATCCACCGGCGAAGTGCTCCGCGACCACATTGCCCGCAAAACGCCCATCGGGCAGATTGCAAACACCTATATCAAACAGGGACAGCTCATTCCCGACTCCCTGATGATCCGAATCCTCGAGGAGATCATCGACAACGACCCCAAGGCCAAGGACGGCGTGATTCTCGACGGGTTCCCCCGCACCGTGCCACAGGCCGACGCCCTCAAGCGCCTGTTTGAGCGCCGCGGTCAGAAGCTGCATCACGTCATCGGCCTCGAAGTGCCCGAGGACGAGCTGGTGGAACGCATGATTCTCCGCGGACAGCAGACAGGCCGCGCCGACGACAACCCCGAAACCATCAAGAACCGACTGAAAGTCTATCACGAGAGCACCACTCCCCTGCGCGACTATTATATTAAGGAGGGGAAATACCGCCAGATAAAAGGCACCGGCTCCATCGACGACATCTTCAGCAGCATCGTCACCGCCATCGGCGAAAGCGAGTCATAATTCGGGAGTTCCTCACTGAATTTCTGTGCGCAGTGCGCTCAATCCCCCAAAACGGGAGCATGTCGGCAGTTCTCTGCCACATGCTCCCGATGCTTTATATTTATAGCACGCCACGCGCTCCGGGTGTCCGGTGGATGTAGGGTCGCGACCTGTCGCGACTGCAGGCGGGAGACCCCAAACTAATACCTGATGTAACGGCTTTTTAAGCTGGGTTGCAGTCGCGACAGGTCGCGACCCTACTATTAGATGAAAGCATTGTCATGGGGAAATGTGGATTTTCATACGTAGACATTTCGTTTCGGGCGACCCATGGAATCGCATTAACTTAATTTTGCACTGTATTTTTAACATGCGATTCCTGCGCGGAAGTTGTGCAATCTGAAAATTATCCCGATATTTGCACCACTACGCAACCCTTACATAAGGAAATCACAAACAAAAACGTAAGAAACTCGTTAAATAATAAACAAGTTAACTTACTTTGCTCCGGATGGCGCGCATAGTGTTGCGCGCCATCCTTTTTCGCCCCTTATGTTATATAACATATTTTTCCGCTTTGTCAGATGACTAAAAATAAATAATTTTGTACGTGATTCTCTTAAAAAATGTGTAGACATTCAACAGCACCTTAACAAGTCCGTGAGAACTGGCGCATGCCATTACGCAGCATGTATCCTATTTATCATTGACAGCCAAGTAGCTGCACCATTCACTCAGAGGAGCGAGCACACCGCAGACTGCTGTTGCACCAGCACTGACCAAACCATTGAAAGGACATTGAAATCAAGAAAAATCTTACAAGAAATTCATTAATACCAAATCTATTTTAAATGAAACATTCACAAACAGGAATCGCCAGGAAAATATTTTTCCTGCTGATCGGTCTGCTCTTCACCTTCGGAGTGAACGCGCAGACTATCGCCGTGAGCGGTACGGTCACCGACCCTACAGGTGAACCGCTGATCGGTGCAAGTATCCTTGCCCAAGGCACATCGACAGGCACATCGACCGACATCGACGGACACTACACCATCAATGTCGCTTCCAATGCCACCCTCGTATTCTCGTACGTGGGCTACGACCCTCAGACAGTCGCTGTCAATGGCCAGACCACAATCAACGTGACCATGAAGGGAAACTCCGTGATGCTCAACGAAGTTGTGGCAATCGGTTACGGTACAGTCAAGAAATCCGACGCCACCGGTTCGGTAGCAGTCATCAAGCCTGACGAAGTGGAAGCCGGTCTGGCAACCTCCGTTCAGGACATGCTCGTGGGTCAGACCCCGGGCGTTGTGGTAACCCAAAGCGGCGGCCCCGAAGGTGCTGCCAACATCCGCATCCGCGGTGGTTCCTCACTGAGCGCCAGCAACGACCCCCTCATCGTGCTCGACGGTGTGCCCCTGTCGGCCAACAGCGTTCAGGGTATGTCGAACCCCCTGGCAATGATCTCGCCCGAGAACATCGAGAGCATGACCGTCCTCAAGGACGCCTCCGCCACCGCCATCTACGGTGCGCGCGCATCTAACGGTGTGATCATCGTGACCACCAAGAAAGGCCAGTCAGGCAAGCCTCAGGTAAGCTTCTCGGCCAACATGTACGTGAACACCGCCCGCAAAACCTGGAAGGCGATGGATGCCAACACTTTCATCTCTACCCTGAAAGCTCAGGGCACCTACACCGACGCCGACCACGGCATCTTCCTGGGTGACACCAACACAGACTGGCAGGACGAAGTGCTCCGCACCACCGTATCGTCCGACTACAACCTTGCCGTAGGCGGCACAGCCGGATGGCTCCCCTACCGCGTGTCGGCAAGCTACACCAACTCGAACGGTATCATCAAGACATCAAAGATGGACCGTGTCACCGTGGGCTTCAACCTCACTCCCAAATTCTTTGACAACCACCTGAGCGTAAACGCCAACGTGAAAGGCTACTACATCCGCAACCGCTTCGGCGATTCGGGCGCAGTCTACAACGCCATCTCCTACAACCCCACACAGCCTGTCTACACCAACATCCCCGTACAGGGCAATGCCGGTCAGCAGTATCTGTTCAACGGTTTCTACCAGGTTACCCAGACAAAGAGCAAGTACAACATGTCGGGTATAGGTTTCATGTCGAACGCCGACATCAACCCTGTGTCGAACCTTCTGGAGAACAACAACTTCGCCAACGTTTACCGCAGCAACGGTAACCTGCAGCTCGACTACTCGTTCCACTTCCTCCCCGAACTCCACGCCAACCTCAACCTCGGTTACGACGTCAGCAAGACCAACGAAACCCACGAGATCGCAGCCAACTCGGGTATCTCCTGGAAAAACGGCTACCAGCAGTTCGGCGGCGGCTACAACGACCAGGCAGGCCTCTATCAGTTCAACAGCAACACCCTTCTCGAATTCTACCTCAACTACAAGAAGGAATTCGAAGCCATCGAATCCGACCTCGACGTGACAGCCGGTTACACCTGGAACCGCGTCTACACCGAGAGCCACAACAGCGGCTCGGTGCCCTACACCGACGAATATTACTTCGCACAGCCCAACCCCAACGCAGCCAACGGCGAGGCTCCCTACATCCTCAATGTAGTGCCCACCGACATCAGCAATCACCCCATCGGCGTGCCCTTCGTTCCCTCTCCCCTTTCGGAGGACGGCGTTTACTACAGCAAGGGCCACCTGCAGCTGCTCTCGTTCTTCGGACGTCTCAACTACCAGTTCAAGAACCGCTACCTCCTCACCTTCACACTCCGTGCCGATGCCACATCGCGCTTCAACAAGGACAACCGCTGGGGCTACTTCCCCGCTGCCGCCCTCGCATGGCGCATCAACAACGAATCGTGGATGCAGGATGCAGCCGGATGGCTCTCCGACCTTAAGCTCCGTCTGGGCTGGGGTCAGACCGGTCAGCAGGACGTAGGTTCGTGGAACAATTACACCGTCACATATCAGCAGAGCCAGGGCTCAGTGCTCTACCCCAACGGTCTCAACGGATGGTACAACCCCTACTTCGCCAACGGCTACAACGACAAACTTAAATGGGAAACAACCACCAGCTACAATGTCGGCATCGACTTCGGTTTCCTCAACAACCGCATCATGGGTAGCATCGAAGGATACTTCCGCAAGACCACCGACCTTCTCAGCTACGTAACCGTACCCGCCGGCTCGTCGACAGTGAACATGCTCCACAAGAACATCGGCGACCTCGAGAACTACGGTGTTGAATTCAACCTTACCGCACGCCCCATCGTCACAAACGACTTTACATGGATCCTGACCTACAACGTGGGCTACAACCACAACAAGATTACCAAACTTAACGACAACAACGCCGTTTACGAAACAGGCGACGGCATCGGCGCACAGGGACAGAAGGCCATGGCAAACAAGGTCGGTTACGCAGCCAACACATTCTGGCTCTACCAGCAGGTTTATGACGAAAACGGCACCCCCCTCGAAGGTGTCTACGTTGACCAGAACGGCGACGGACAGATCGACAACCTCGACCGCGTGCTCAACCATCAGAAGGACCCGAAGGTGACCATGACATTCGGCTCGCAGTTCCGCTACAAAGCATGGGACCTCGGCTTCTCGCTGCGCGCCTCCATCGGCAACTACCTGTACAACAACGTTGAATCGTCGAACGGTTACTACGACCGCATGTTCCAGTACGGTCTGCACAACCTCGTTGAGGCCGACCATTACTTCAGCAGCCAGCAGGAACTCTCCGACTACTACCTGCGCAACGCATCGTTCCTCCGCTGCGACAACATCACACTGGGTTACACATGGGACAACCTCCTGAAGAACAACCTGCGCCTGCGCCTGTTTGCCGGCGTTCAGAACCCCTTCGTGATCACCAAGTACAACGGCGTGGATCCTGAAGTGTTCTCCGGCGTGGATTCATCCCCCTACCCCCGTTCCACCACTTACTCGCTCGGCCTCGTAGCCACTTTCTAATCATCATAAACTTTAAACTGAATCACAATGAATATCAAAAAATATCTGATGCTTGGTGGAGTGGCACTGAGTCTTGGCCTGTCGACAGCCTCGTGTGTCGGCGACCTCGACCTCGAGCCCATCGACCCCTCCCAGACATCTGCTGACACCTCCAGCATGGAGTTCATCCAGAACTCTTTCGCCCAATGTTATGCAAACCTCGGCTTCTGCTCCACAACCGGCCCCGGCGAATCCAACCTTTCCGTGCCCGATGCAGGTGCATCCGTCTATGTGCGTCTGCTGTTCGCCCTCAACGAAATGACCACCGACGAGGCTTTCTGGATCTGGAAAGACAACGGTCTTGACGACCTCGTATGCACATCCTACGGCTCGGCCAACCTTCAGGTTCTCACCGCCTACCAGCGCTTCTATCAGCACGTGGCCACCTGCAACACCTTCCTTGAGGTGACCGAAGGGATGGCAGACCCCGAAGTTCTGGCAATGCGCACTGAGGTTCGCGCCCTCCGCGCTTTCACCTACTACTGGCTCTGCGACATGTTCGGTAATGTAACACTGGCCGTAAGCAAGCCCGACGGCGAAGGCTCGCCCCAGGTAAGCCGCGCCGAGCTTTACAACTGGCTCGAAGCTGAACTCACTGACATCGTGGACAACGGCAACATGCCTCAGGTGCCTGTCTACGGCCGTGTAGGTATCGACGGCGTCGAGGCTCTCCTTGCACGTCTCTATCTCAATGCTCCCGTTTATGCCGGTGTTGAAGCTTGGGACAAGTGCCTCACCCGCTGCAACAACATCATCAACCGCCATAAAGGGGGCGGTTATCAGGGTTCCGGCCTCGCACAGCACTACATCTATCTGTTCTGCGGCAACAACGAGGAGTACATGCCCGGCGGCGGCAACGTTGCCGAGAACGAAATCCTCTGGGGCGTGCCTTTCGATGCAATCAAGGCTCAGAGCTACGGCGGCCCGTCGTTCATGCTGCTGGCATCACTCTCTGAGGGTATGTACGGCTCGCTCGAATCATGGTCATGTCTGACCGCAGGCAAACTGCTGTCGGAGCGCTTCGAATCCAATCCCGAGGACAAACGCTGGCAGTTCTGGATCCGCGACGGCAAGGAGACCGACAACGTTGCGTTCGGTACATTCAGCACCGCAGGCTATCAGGCCATCAAATGGACCAACCTCGTGAAAGAAGACAACTCCGGGAACCTCGTGCTGAGAGATTCCTACTCGTTCTGCAACTCCGACCTGGCTCTCATCCGTCTGGCCGACGTCTACCTGATGCGCACTGAATGCTTCATGCACGGTGTGGGCGACCAGACCGAAGCCCTTGCAGGCATCAACTACGTGCGTAACCGTGCCGGCCTGGGCAGCTGGGGCTTGGCCGACCTTACATTCGACAACCTGCTTGACGAGCGTTCACGCGAGCTCTACTACGAATGCACCCGCCGCTCCGACCTCATCCGCAACGACCGCTTCACCGGCCCCAACCAGATGGTATGGCCCTGGAAGGGTTACACGGCTGAAGGCGTCGCTATCGGCTCACAGTACAACCTGCTCCCGATCCCGGCCAACATCATCGCGGCTCAGCCAGACCTCAAGCAGAATCCCGGATTCAATTGATTCCGACCACGCTAATTCAGCATTAACCCAAAGCATCAAAACAGAAAGAAATGAAAAAATTATCAATATTGTTTGCCGCTTTAATGGTCGGAGTTGCGTTCAGCGCCTGCGACGACCCCAAAGCAGACAACCCCACACTGATTACACATGAGGGCGACCAGGTGCTCGACTTCCTCAACACTCCGCCCGAAGCCAATTCCGGCCTGCAGATCACCGAGGACAACAAGGGCAATAACATTGTCCTGACAGCATCGCAGCCCACCGAATACGGCTATGCAGCCACCGTCGACTATGTGCTCCAGATGTCGCTCGACAAAGATTTCACCACACCGGCAGTGGCCGGTGACGAAATCCCCGCTCTGGTGGAACTCGGCACATTCCAGGACCTCAGCAACATCAGCGTTCCCCTCAACGACGTTGCACAGGGAATCTTCACCATGCTCGACATCACAGAGGAAACACAGGTGCCCACCGACTACATGCCCGTCTACATGCGTCTGCGTGCCAATGTGGTTACCGACAAACACGTGGTGATTCCCAACACGGCCTTCACCTCCAACACCATCTGCTACAAGAACATCCAGGTTGTCATGGCTCCCGCAGCCCAGATTGCTCCGGACCAGCCCACCAACTACTATGTGCGCGGTGACATGAACGGATGGCTCGACACCCAGTTCGGCGCTAACCCGATGAACCTGGAGGAACTGGAGAAATACAACTTCCTCACCACCCAGGAGGCCAACACCTATCTGCTCCCCTACATCGAGATTGCCACAACTCAGGCATTCAAGATTGCAGGACAGAGCTGGGCAGACCTCAACCTCACCCTCGGTTCCAGCCCGACAATGGACGAATGGATTGACTGCCTGTGGAACGACCAGGCCAACATCAACATGGCCAACGACTTTGCCGGCGCCATCTACATCCAGGGCAAGGGCGAAGCGTGGAAAGTGAAATTCGTTTCCTCCGAAGCAGCCACACCTGGTCAGGCTTCCGGCATCTATCTGCGCGGCAGCATGAACGACTGGCTGAACGGCGGACTTGACGTAACCTACGAGTTCAAGACCACAAAATCGGCCAACGTATGGGAAACCGGCGTTGTCACCATCCAGAAGGACGCTGAATTCAAAGTGGCCGACGCTGACTGGAGTGCAGTGAACCTCGGCGGCAACGGTACCGCCATTGTTCCCGCCCAGAAGTATCCCCTCGGCACCGACGGCAACATCAAGATCGAGGAAGAATTCACCGGCATCGCAGTTCTCACCTACATCAAGGCCACCGGCAGATACTACCTGTCGCTCCGCCCGGTAAAAGAATAACATCCATCAGCCGCGGCTTCAGGGATTTGCATTTCGGCGCAAATCCCTGGTCGCCCGGCCGAAGAATCACTTAAAACAATTCATAACAAGACAATGAAAAAATTAAGCATATATCTGCTCGGAGCGCTGGCCATGGCTTTCTCAGCCTGCGATGACGGACCCGAAACCGCCCCCATCCAGGCCAACCCGCAGCTGCCGGTGCTCGAAGGCTCGAATGTGAACGGTGCCGCTGCAGGTGTTCTCACCACACCCGACGAAACCATCGCTCTTGAAAACTACAAAAACGAACCGAACGTTCAGGTGCTCACCGTCACCGAAGTGACCGACCTGCCCGAAGGCGCCAAAATGAGCTATGAGTTCGAACTCGGCAAGAACGAAGGCTTCGACCCGATGGAAACCATGCCCGTAACCATGTCGGAAGACGGCAACGGCTATGTTGACGCCAACAGCTGGAGCGCAGCACATGTGCTTCTGTTCGGCAAATCGCCCAAAGTGAAGGACGCATTCTACCGCATCGCAGCCTACGCAACCATTGACGGTGTGAAATACCGCATCGGCGGTCCCGACTACTACGTGGCTCAGGGTGCCGTGAAGGAAACCTGCATGGACCAGGGCTTCGTGATCTACAGCAACTACTACTTTATCGGCAACACCAACGATTGGGGCATAACGGCAGAAGGAACAGCCGACTTTAAATTCACCCACTCGGATGCTGATGTTTACGACGATCCCATTTTCACAATCACTGTAGAGATTCCCGAAGGCATCAACGATGGCAATGGATGTTACTGGAAGATTGCCTCCCAGAAAGCTGTTGACGAAGGCAGCTGGGATTACGTGTACGGCCCCACTGTAGACGGTAGCGAAGATGTATCAGGCATGCTGGCTGAAGGGAACGATGCCAAAGCCGGTAAGATTGCAAATGCCGGCACCTATAAGGTCACAATCAACATGGAGACCATGGAGTACACCATTGAAGAGCTCAAGGCTCCCGAATACCTCAGCACCCCGGGCAACTCTAACGGATGGAACAAAGCAGCCTCCAACTGGCTCGGCCTCGTGAAGAAGACTGAAAATGACGTCGAGGTAGCCTACAACATGGGCGCCGCTGTGCTCACCGGCATCTTCAAGCTCTATGCCGGCGACACCGACACATGGGACAACGCCAAGACCTACGGTGCAAAGAAAGATGGCGACGCCATCGTTCCCGGCGCACTCGAAAAACCCGGATCTGACATCCCCGTTGACGCCGCAGGCCTCTACTGGGTTAAGGTCAACACCGCCGAACTCACCTACTCGCTGACACCCATCACCACCGTCGGCATTGTCGGTGGCACCTACGGATGGGATGCCGGTCTGGCAATGACCCCGTCGGAAGACTTCCGCACATGGACTGCAGACGTTACGTTCGATGCCAACACTGAATGGAAATTCAAATTCAACGGCGATCCCTCATGGGAGATGAACTACGGGGCCGACACCGACAACCAGCTGAAAGTTGACGGTGGCAACATCTTGGCAACCGAAGCAGGCGAATACACCATCACCATCAGCTTCGCAGGCAACTATCCCACCTACACAATGACCAAAAAATAATCGCACCCGACGATTACACTACATTACCGCAAGGCGATGCCCCGGCCATCCGGGAGCATCGCCTTGCCGTTTACTTGCCGTCAGCGGATTTTGAGGATTGGAGGGAAATGCTTATCTTTGTGAGCTATGAGAATCCTCCTGGTCAACAAATTTTACTATCCCCGCGGAGGCGACTGCATCGTAACCCTCAACGTGGAGCGCATGCTCCTCGAACACGGGCACGAGGTGGCCGTCTATGCCATGCAGTTCCCTTCCAATCTCCCCTCGGAGTGGAGCGGCTACTGGCCCCGGGAGATGAAGGCCAAGGACGCCCTGCTGCGCCCGATGGGTGCGCACAAGGTGCGCGACAGCTTCAGGCGCCTGCTGCGCGATTTCAAGCCGGATGTGGTGCATCTGCACAACATACATTCGCAGCTCTCGCCCGTAGTGGCCGAAATAGCCCACAGGCAGGGCATACGCGTGGTGTGGACTCTCCATGACACAAAGCTGGTGTGCCCTTGCTACACCTGCCGCCGCAACGGCCGCGAATGCACCGAGTGCTTCACCGACAAGAAGGCGGTGATGCGCCACTGCTGCATGCCGGGATGGCTCCCCGGAGCCATGATCGGCTGGCTCGAGGCAAAAAAATGGAATGCACGGCGGCTGCAGGCATGCACCGACGTGTTTCTGCCGCCAAGCAGGTTCCTGAAGGAGCTGTGCGTGGCAGGCGGCTATGATGCCGACAAATTCACCGTTCTTCCCAACTTCGTGGATCCAGCCAAAGTGGCCTATCCGTCGACGGAGAAGGAGGACTACTATATCTACGTGGGGCGCGTCACGGCAGTGAAAGGCGTGCGCACACTGTGCGAGGCAGCCTCGCAACTGCCGCACCGGCTAATAGTGGTGGGCGGCGGCGATCTGCTCGACGAACTGAAAACCAAATATGGCGCATACGGCAACATCGAGTTCCGTGGCCAGATGGCATGGGATGAGTTCCGCCCGCTGCTGGAACATGCCCGTTTCTCGGTGATCCCGTCGGAATGCAGCGAGAACAATCCCCTGTCGGTGCTCGAATCGCTGTGCCTGGGCACTCCGGTGCTCGGCTCCCATATCGGCGGCATCCCCGAGCTGATTGAACCGGGTGCGAACGGATTTACCTTCACCCCCGGCGACACCGACCAGCTCCGCCATTCCATAGCCCACATGTTCGCCACCACGTTCAACCCTCACAAAATTGCGGCTGACGCCACGGCACGCTATTCAAGCGACGCCTACTACGAGGCGCTCATGCGCATCTATCAATCCTAACCATCCTGCTCTCTCCGGCAAAACAGATAATGTCAGAAAAAAAACTCAACGGCACGGTAATCGTGACATACAGGTGCAATGCCCGCTGCTCAATGTGCAGCCGCTACAAGGCACCATCCCAACCCGATGAGGAGATCTCGATCGAGACCATACGGAAACTCCCCAAGATGTATTTCACAAACATCACCGGAGGCGAACCGTTCATCCGCACCGACCTCAAGGAGGTGGTGCGCGAACTCTACAAAAAGAGCGACCGCATAGTAATCTCCACCAACGGCTTCTTCACCGACCGCATCCTCGACCTCTGCAAGGAGTTCCCGCAGATAGGCATCCGCATCTCAATCGAAGGGCTTGAAGGCACCAACAACGCCATCCGCGGCCTGTCGAACGGCTATCAGCGCGGCCTGCAGACCCTGAAAAAACTTCGTGAGGCCGGTATGAAGGATGTAGGGTTCGGCATGACCGTGCAGGACCGCAACGCCTCCGACCTGGTGCCGCTCTATGAAATAAGCAACGACATGGGGATGGAGTTCGCCACGGCTTCGCTCCACAATTCGTTCTACTTCGTGGAGGCACGCAACATAATCCACGACCGCCCCATGGTGGCGGCCAACTTCGAGCGGCTCATCAACCGTCTGCTCAAGTCGAACTCGCCGAAAAAATGGTTCCGCGCCTACTTCAACCACGGCCTGATCAACTACATATACGGACAGAAGCGCCTTCTGCCGTGCGACATGAGTTTCGACACCTTCTTCATCGACCCCTACGGCGACGTGATGCCATGCAACGGCACACGCGACAAGGAGGTGATGGGCAACCTGAACACCCAGACGTGGGACGAGCTCTGGACATCTCCGCAGGCCGAGGCCGTACGCCGCAAGGTGCGCTGCTGCGACCGCAACTGCTGGATGATAGGCTCGGCATCGCCCGCCATGCACAAATACATCGGCAAACCGCTCTGGTGGGTAATCCGCCACAAGCTTAAATCGCTGCTGGGCGGAAGCTACTCAATGTATGAGCTTGAGGTGTGCCGCAACTACCGCGACGGCAAGGTGACCAAGGAGCAGCTCGACCGCCTTTCCACCTGCGAAAAGAACGCCAGGGAGGTGAACAACGGCCTTTCGGCCAAGTCGCAGGCGGCGCTCGGACGCCAGACAGCCGAATAGGAAGGGAGCCTGAACAACCTGCCAGACAAAACAAGGCCTCACGCTGGCCTGAAAACTTCATATCATAACATCCATAATCCACGATGCACATGGACGAGAACCTCTGCCGACACACAGACCGCCGTCCCCGCGTGGCCGTGACAGGCACAAGGGGCATTCCCCGCATTATGGGAGGCGTGGAGACACATTGCGAGCAGCTGTTTCCACGGATTGCCTCTCAGGGATTCGACGTGACGGTGATGCGCCGGGGCGCATACGCCGCCGACAATCTGCAGGAGTGGAACGGCGTGAAACTCGTGACCATCCCCTCCCCCCGTCGCAAGGCACTTGAAGCCATCGTGCACACATTCCGCGCCATCAGGGAAGCTCACCGGCGGGGAGCCGACATTGTGCACATTCATGCCGTGGGTCCGGCCCTCCTTACGCCCTATGCCAAATGGCTCGGCATGAAAGTGGTGTTCACTCACCACGGTCCGGACTACGACCGCGACAAATGGGGCCGCGCCGCACGCACCGCCCTGCGCATGGGCGAACGGATGGGATGCCGCTTCGCCGACCGTGTCATAGTGATTTCGGAAGTGATACGCAAACTTATCGCCGACAACTGCGGCCGTACCGAAGGGGTGGAACTGATTCCGAACGGGGTGCCTGCGCCACAGCCGGTGGAACTGCCCGACTATTTCGCGCAACTCGGCATCAAGCCCGGTAAATTCATCCTCGGCATGTGCCGGTTCGTGCCTGAAAAGAACCTGCACCATCTGATAGAGGCTTGTTCGCGCATCGACATGAAGGGGTATAAACTCGTTCTTGCGGGCGACACCGAATTTCCCGACGCATATTCCCGCTCACTCAAACTGGCAGCTGAACGCAACGGCGTGGTGCTCACCGGATTCATAAAAGGCGACAAACTGCATTCGCTGCTCACGGCATGCCGGTGCTTCTGTCTGCCGTCGTCGCACGAGGGGTTGCCGATAGCCCTGCTTGAAGCCATGAGCTATGGGGCTCAGGTGGTGGTGAGCGACATCCCCGCCAACCTCGAGGTCGGCCTCGATTCCCAATGCTACTTCCCCTGCGGTGACATCGACGCCCTTGCCGCACGCCTGCAGCAGATGGTTGACACCCCACCCCAACGCCTCACCTACGACATGAGCCGCTACGACTGGGACAACATCGCCACCCGCACCGCCGCCCTCTACACCGCCCTCCTCAACGAGTAAACCAGCTATTGCATATCACAAGTTATCAGACAAATTTTAAATCATACCCCTTTAACCCAAGCCAACATTACAAATCCTACCTCACATCAACATGGGTGCGACGAAAAAAACAATAATCATTCTTCTTGACACCGAGATCAGCAAAGGCTGGGGCTTTACGTCTGCTCTTCAAGAATCATATGTGGTAGATTGCATAAATAATATTTCAAATACACCGGAATATCATAAGGGCTTAGGCAACTTCCGCCGACAATTAAGTTATCTGTCATTAGCGATTAAAGCCATTTTTTGCTGCAAACGATATGATGCTGTCGTTGCCTGGCAACAGTTTTTCGGCATTTATATGGGTGCTATAATACGGTTCCTACACCTTAAAATCAAGTGCCCGATCATTATAATGACATTCATCTATAAGCCACGTGATGGATTCAAAGGAAAACTCTACCGACAATTTGTAAAATATGCGCTCGGCGCAAAACTGGTGAAGCGTGTAACAGTGTATTCACAAAGTGAAGTCAACCATTACTCCCAACTCCTCGGGCTGCCACAAGAAAGATTTACTGCCCTCCATCTTGGAATAGATGACACTCCTGTTGAAACCACCAAGGGCGATTTCATTTTTTCCACGGGACGGTCGCTACGTGACTATGATTTTCTCTGCAATGCGTCGCCGGAAAACTTCCGGGTTGTAATCGCGGCAGACAACTATTATCCAAAGATTGACAAAAAGCATATAACCGTGCTTCGCGATTGTTTTGGCGATGCGATGCTGCACAGAATGGCAGAATGTTTTTGCGTGGTAGTTCCTCTCAAAGACACGGAAACATCTTCAGGACAACTTGTAATTCTGCAAGCAATGATGCTCGGCAAACCTGTGATTGTCACTGAAAATAAAACCGCCAGATTTTATCTGGAAGACAATCAGACCGGATTCATAATTGACAAAACGCCGACAGCATTACACAACGTATTAAAAGTCCTGAGTGAAAACCCGAAAATATACACTGGAATCTCTCAAAATGCCAGAAATGAATTCACGGAAAAATTCACCACTTATCGGCTGGGGAAAGAGGTATCTTCATTAATTGACGATATCCTATTTTATAGTCAGTGCAATAACAAGTGATGCAATCACCGAGGCGGCGCTCACTACGGTTGAAATAACCGAAAGCTTATAGGCATTGAATTGATTGTAGCGGGAATTTGACTGCTGAATCTGGTTGGGCGATACCACAATCACATCATTTTGCTGCAGATAAAACTGAGGTGATTCAAGCAGTTTGGAATCGTTGAGATTGATGTGATAATACTTGCGCACACCATCCTCCTCGCGGATAAGAAGCACATTCTCACGGTTACCGTAAACCGTCAGGTCGCCGGCCGCTGCCAGTGCGTCAAGAATCGACATTCTCTCACCATCCACTTCAATCTGCTTAGGTTCCTTGACTTCACCCATCACGTTCACCTTGAAGTTTACCAGCCGGACCATAACAACGGGATCCACCACATCTCTTGAAACAAGTTCGGTGATTTTATCAGTGAGCTGCGAAACGGAAAGCCCGGCAACATGAAGCTTGCCTATGACTGGAAGTGTTATCTCGCCATCAGATGAGACAAGATAAGTCTGCTGACGCGCCTGCGATGTGCTTTTTAAAGTGGAAGATGTTGCAGGATTATTCATCGGCAAATTATACGACAATGTAGCCTCAGGCCGTACCGACGACACGGTGATCACCAGTTCATCTCCAGGCTGGATTTGCAATTCATACGAATGCACCGGATATTCTCCGATACTATCCGATGCATATATATCTTGGAAATACACGAGAGAAGATTTCGGTACAGAAGAACATGAGGTGAATATCACCATTACAATTATTGCAACCGAAAGCATCCTAACAACATTCTTCATAAACAGCAGAGTCTTAATTTCAATTTTTAATATAGACCTTATCTTTCTGTCAAGTATGCCAGAAACACACCATAATCTTAACGTCATTTATAACACATTATTATAATTGAAGCCCATAGTTTTTTACCCTCTATGTGTGGTTCGTGACGGGACGCGCATTTCAGAAATTATAATTACATTTGCAATGACTTAGTGAATCGTCAAAAACCGGAGTAGCACCAGAACTCCGCCCGCTTGTCATAGACCAATCAACTATAACGTAATATGATAAATATAATACTGACTCTTTTATTAACGTTGGCCTTATTTTTACCAATCATATGGAATACGAAAGCCCCCAAGAACAATGAAATATTCTTTGATAAAGATTATACGAACGTTCTTAAAGGCATATTCTCTATAGTCGTTGTATTTGTCCACATTCCGGTTGGCTACCAGAATGTAATGCAGGACGCGATTGGCAGCTTCGCATATATCGGTGTGACCGGATTTTTCATGATATCAGCTTATGGGATGCAATACGGATTTGAACACAATCCAAACTACTTGGCAACCTTTCCGATAAATAGATTGACAACATTACTGATTCCCAATATCATTATCAACCTTTTTGCTTTTGTAGCCCAAAGAATAAGCTTTGGGATTGATTTAAGCTGGGATTTTATTTTCACGTTAAACCGTTATGTCATAATTTTATTGGAATATTGTCTGTTATATTTTATTGTACAACATTTGTCATTAAGATTTTCATTTAAATCATATTATAGTGATATAATACTCATTGTTTGCGTATTCGGAAGCAGCTTGTTCCTGTATCTGAACGCTAATGCCGACGAAGACAATCTCATGCCATCCGATTGGTGTTATGAACGTATGGGATTGGTGTGGGGCCTGTTAATCTACCGATATTTCAACGCCTTCAAGAGTTGGCTTGTCACCAACTTTTCGATTAAATTTGTATGTTTCTTAATTTCATCGGTTATTTTAGGACTTTTATATCTTCAGTTCAAACATGTATGGTTTATAGGAGAATATTTGCTGAAAATCATCTTAGGGGTTTCTATCCTCATATTCTGTTTCCTTTCCACAATTAAAATCAACCTGACGAATCCATACACCCGGTTATTAGGCAATATTTCATACGAGACCTACCTGCTTCATGGGTTTATTGCCAACATACTGATACTATTATATCCTCAATTTAACAGTGGGCTATATGTATGGTGCGTTTTTGGATTCACTTTATTTCTGAGTTATTGGATTCACCTGTTGGATAACAAACTAATAACCGCGTCAAAGGCCGTTCTCAGGAAAGCCCTAAAACTAAATTAATTCACAAAAAAGATTTTTTTCAAGAAAATATATTACCTTTGAAAGTGTTTATTAACTCCGGAAGCGTGAAATCGAGATGAACTCGCTGCGCTCAAATTTCCTGTACAACATTTTTCTGACCATCGGTTCCCAACTGATGGCCCTGATTGTGTTTCCGTATGTATCGCGTGTGCTTGGTCCTTCCAACTTCGGTGCGGTAAACTTCATTGATGCTACGGCCGATAATTTCATCATACTGGCAACAATGGGCATGACCACTCTGGGAGTGCGGGAAATTGTCATAAACCGCAACAATCCGATTGCGCTTTCAGCCACTTTCAGCAGTCTGTTTTTACTGAATACCATATCTACCGGCGTCGCATTGGCTCTGATGATGTGTGCTTATTTGTTCCTGCCCAATCTTTCCTGCTACCCGGAGATGATGCTGGTGGCATGCGCAAAGGTCATCTTCTCATTTTTGCAGATTAACTGGCTTTTCGCAGGTCTGGAACAATTCAAATTCATAAGCTTACGCACTCTCGCCATCAAAGTATTGTATGTGATCGGCGTTTTCGTTTTCGTCCGCAATACAGACGATTACAACATCTATTTCATTCTGCTTGTGGGAATGACTGCAGCGAATGCCATAGCCAATCTCTATTACTCCCGCAGATTTGTCCGACTGAAATTTTCTGAAGCACATTGGCGTCCATATGTTGCTCCATTCTTTTTTCTGGGACTCTATATGATTTGTACGTGTATCTATAATACCCTGAACATGATGATTCTGGGCGTATTATCCACTACAGACCAAGTTGGATATTTTTCATTTTCCGCTAAACTGTTCGCTATCATAACAGGTATTTATTACGCCTTCACCAGCGCGGCGATGCCACGCATGTGTTCGCTGTTAGTCGATGAAAAAACCAAAGAATTCAGCAGCTATATTACCCGAACATCCCGTACGGTGACGCAGCTAGCCATTCCAATCATCATCTTCGGCATTATTTTTGCGTCCCAGATCACATATGTTGTCTCAGGTCCACAATATGACGCTGCCGTTCCATCCATGCGCATTCTCTTCCCAATGCTGTACTTTCTGGGGATGGAAAAAATACTGATTGAACAGATTTTAATGCCCCTGAAACGCGACCGTCTTTTGCTCAGAAATGCCATGATAGCGGCGGGAGTCGCCATTGCCTGTGACATATTGTTTGTAGACAGCCTCGGTGCTACAGGATGTGCCATAGCATGGTTAAGCGCAGAGTTTACCATTTTCACATTATCAATCACATCCACTTCCAAGTATCTGACCTTTGCCGACCTTGCAAAAGAAGCAAAAACCACTGTCTTATATTATTTGCCCCTTATCCCTGTCCTCATTCTTGTAACATATCTAAGGATTAATCCTGGATGGATTTTTGCCATCGGAGCAGTGGTATTCACGGTTTATTTTATCTGCCTGCAATATTATTTTGTCAGGAATTCCGACATCCTCAACTTTTTACATCTAACACATGAAAAAAAATCAGCAGCCAGGAATAAGCCCAGTACGACCACACGCTTACAATCCAACAGAATTACACAAAGGAATATAGTTTCCGGTGACCGTTAACATACATATAATATTTTGGTATCGCGCAACGTTATTTGGTTACGTTATCATGCATTATGTTTAAAGCGGACCGCATAATCATCGTTTTATACCTTGTCACAATCCCGATGCTGTTGGCAAGCAATCTTTTTATACAGTTTTACGATGAGTTCGTCTCTCTTTTTCTGATATCTCTGGCCATAATCGACAGCATTTTAAATCAGGAATGGAAGCGATATTCGGGGCTATGGATTTTGATGTGCATATTATGTTTTTATGTGACATACTCTATCGCTTGCGTACATTTTAACACCACACCATATATTTTAAAAGATGCACTAATCGAATCAAAGCCATTTGTGGCATTCTTCGTTTTTTGGGGGATTGCCCCCAGACTGACCACCCTTGACAAGCATTGGATGAAAACATTAGCACTGATAACAGGCATCATAACAATCTCGGTCATGCTTATTGGTCAAACAAAAGCTTTGTTCGGCCATCCCGCAGTTTCGGGAGCCGTGGTATTCATTAGCGCCATGTCCTATTGGTTCGCCACAACCGATGACTCAGGGGAAACATCCAATCACGACAAATTAGTGGTCTTTCTGTTGCTGTGCGGAGGCTTACTGTGTACGCGCTCAAAATATTATGGATGTTTCGTGCTCGCCTCTTTTTTCCTATATTTTTACCGGCCAGGCATCACCCGCAAATTCAAATTCAAACATGCGCTGATTTTAATTTTATTGGGAATCATTTTCGTAGGCGTCGCCTGGAAAAAATTCAACTATTATTTCATCACTGGCGGCTCCGACACATTTGACCCAAATAAGATTTCAAGCTATGCAAGGGCTGCACTCATTCTGACCAGCTTCCTGATCTTATGGGACTACTTCCCCTTTGGGTCCGGGTTCGCATCATTCGGATCATATCCGTCAAGCGAGAACTATTCGACTCTTTATTATGAATACAATCTGGACAAAGTTTACGGACTTAGTCCGGATATGCCCGATTTCATCATGGACACATATTATTCCACAATGGCACAATATGGTGTGGCCGGTTGGTTTTTATTCATATACTTCTGGATATCTGCTTACCGCCCTCTGAGGACAATGGTCCGTCATCACAAACTGATACCCTTGTTTTCAGTCGGCTCATTGCTGATCTGTTATCTGCTGATTGAAAGCGTGGGAGGCACATCCATAAGTCAACCCTCAGGGCAAACTGCCATGATGCTGTTGGGTATAATCTGCGGCTATGGCAAACATATAGGCAGGTACACTGCCGAACATAACGAGATTCCAGAAAAGTCTCAGAAAATCAATTCCGATAATCTTAATAGAAAAGTTATATAATGCGACCTACGCCTGAAAATACAATTGATCTGCGGCGCTTTTTCCGGGAAGTGCGACGCTTGTGGTGGGTATACGCCATCTCCATCACGGCTCTTTGTGGTATAGCTCTGATTTACAATAATCGCTCACTGCGACGTCACAGTGCAGACGCCATGATGCTTATTGAGAATAGTTCAACCGATTCCGGATCCACATCCGCAAAAGCCGGAGGTCTGGCGGGACTGGTCAAAATGTTCTCCGTGGGCGGCTTCGGCTCATCATCGGTCAACAATGAGATTACGCTGCTGAAATCGCTTGATCTGGCGGAGCGCACTGTGCGCGCCGCCAACCTCACCACCACCTACATTGAGCGGAAGGGGCTTTCAAAATCATTGCTGTACCCCGAAACGCCCATATGTGCATCACTGGCCGCCGGGGTTGCCGATACTCTTCGCCAATCATTCATGATCCGCACAGAGCTGCTGCCCGACGGACGCGTGAACGCCACTGCCCTGCGCAAGAAATGGTTCAAGAAAATCGTGTTCGACCAAATCAAGAATGCCGAGCTACCTGCCACCCTGTCCACACCCTACGGAGAAGTAACCCTCACAAAGGGGGATGCATCGGCCGCCAAACCGGACGGCACGCAGAAAATCGACATCGTGATGAGCGGAGTGATTCCCGCTGCCTACCAGCTGTGGGACGACATGTACGCCTCCATACCCGACAAGCTATCCAATGCAGTAAAACTCTATTTCAAGGGCCCAAGCGACGCATACTGCGAAGATGTGCTCACCGAATACCTCAATCAGTACAATCAGCGCCGCATCGAGCGCCGTACCGAGAATGCACGCGACGAGGTGAAGTTCTACGACGACCGCATCGCCGAGATCTTCGGCTCGCTTTCCGATACGGAAGCGGAGTTAGAGAAATTCAAGACCAAAAACAACCTTATCGCGATAAAGGAGGAAGCCGAACTGCTTGTGGAAACCGCCATTGACAACACCACGGAAATAGCTGCCGCCCAGACTGTTCAGAACTACTACACCATGGTTCGGAAAGAACTGTCGCAAACCGACAGCGAGGAATCCTATAAGCTGATTCCGGTTCTCTCCGACACCAAGAATCCGCTCATCGAAGGCTACAATGAGCTGATATTGCAGCGGCAGGCCCTTGCCAAATCGGCAAAAAGCGGCAACATCGCCCTCAACACCCTTGACGAACAGATTGACGCCCTCCGAAAATCGGTGCTTCAGAACGTCGACGGGCTGCTTACCCAGAATGCCATGAGGCTGAAATCGATGAAGTCGCTGAACTCAACCGCACAATCCCGCCTAACAAAACTGCCTGAATACGAGCGTAAATACATCACCCTCATGCGCGACCAGACCCTGAAGAACGAACTCTATATGTTCCTACTTCAGAAACGCGAGAACGCAGCCCTGCAGATGGCATCCACCACCACCCTTGGTTTCGTCATCGATCCGCCGCACGCTCCCCTGAAACCCTCCAAGACACCTTTCTACACCGTAACGGGCATTGCACTGGCCATGGGATTGATTCTCCCATCGCTGCTGGCGCTGTTCCTCCTGCTGTGGCGCAACCGCATCGAAGACCCCTCTGACCTGGCCTCCATCGGCCTTGAGGAACGCGCTGTCCTCCTGAGCGACGACACCACAGCATCGCTCGATGCCCTGCGCAAACAGGTGCTTGCCAATCAGAAGGGAAATCTGCTGCTTATGGCCGCCGGCAAGGATGTCAATGCCGATACTATCCTGAACTCCCTGAAGGAAAGCATCTCGCGCATAGGTCATAAAGTGGTAATTCTTCCGCAGCCATCCGACAATGATGCCATACTGAACCCGGCATTCACCTCAGCGTTGCCACAAAATACACTAAACATTGTTCAGCTACCTCAACCTCAGCGCCTCGGCGTGCTTGAACCGCTGATCAACGCCGACAAATGCGAGCTGCTCGTCATCCTGAAATCACGGACAATCAAACGCGGCGAGCTGAAATCGCTACTCCGTGGGCTTTATGCCGACAACATCATTACCGCCATCGAGAAGAAATGACCACCGCACAGCCTGAAAAGGCCTCACGTCTCATTTTTATAGACATCACAAAAGCTTTTGCCATTATATTGGTCGTTGTCGGTCACTGGAATCCCGACAATGCGCCGGTATGGTGGGCCGAGACTGTCAATGTGATCTACACGTTCCATATGCCACTTTTTTTAGCAATGAGTGGTTACCTCTACATGCATACCCACAAGGCCCAATCCTATCTGCACCTTGTTCGGAAGAAGATTCTTAGGCTGATGCTACCATATCTGATCGTATCACTGATAATAATCCTGATAAAAACATTGACTCAGGGAGTTGCATATGTAGAAAATCCTGTTACGCCATCCACTGTATTCCGGATTTTCTACTATCCGTCGGCAGGTTATTTCCTATGGTTCATATGGACATTATTTGAGCTTTTCCTGATTATGCCTGCACTTAAATCAAGTAACTCTCGCATCATTGCTTTTATAATTGCCTCAGTTGCAAGTTATGTCCCTTTCAACGCTCCCGAAACATTCTGTCTTGGGCAAACGCAACGCATGGCTGTATTTTTCTTTGCCGGTGTCATGCTTCATGACTTCAAAATCATTTCCAAACTGACATCAGGCGCCATTTCACTGATAGCGATCATATTTGTTGCATCTGAAATAGCAGTCGTCATAACTGGCTCTTCCGTAGCAGAACTCCCGGCATTTTTATCTGTGCTTTTGTTTCCGGCAATATCCTCAAAAATCGAACAGTTTTTACACGGTCAATGGCGACGCGCCATATTAAGCCTTGCAGCTGCATCATACGTCATTTACCTATTTCACACCACATTCGAGGGGCTTGCAAAGAGTGTGGTTTTCAAACTGGTGGCTGCACCCATGGCAACACTGCCGTTTATCGGAGCATCCGTTGCCATCATCGCATGCGGCATCGCAGCACCCTGGTGGCTGTATACTGATATTTTCAGGAAATTTAAAGCCACCCGTCTCATGTTCGGATTAAAAGCTGATAAAGCTGAATAACTCTTGACGCAGGTCTGCGGAATCAAACCCTTTTGGGCTGAAAAGCGTTTTTTACCAATACTGAAAAACGCTTTTCAGCTTTTTTATATACCTTTGCAATCTAAAGCAGACCTGACATGCAGAACGTCCGACCCAAAAAGGCCCTTGGCCAGCACTTCCTCACCGACCTGAATGTGGCGCGCCGCATAGCCGACACCATCGACGGTTTCACCGACCTCCCCATTGTGGAAGTCGGCCCCGGCATGGGTGTACTCACACAGTTTCTGGTGGAAAAAGGGTGCGACCTTACTGTGGTTGAGATCGACACCGAAAGCGTGGCGTGGCTCAAAGCCAACATGCCGGCCCTCGACGGCCACATACTCGAGGCCGACTTCCTGCGCCTTGACCTCGGCGAACTGTTCAACGGCCGGAAGATGTGTGTGATAGGCAACTACCCATACAACATCTCCTCACAGATTTTCTTCCACATACTGCAATGGCGCAACCTTGTGGTGTGCTGCTCGGGGATGCTGCAGAAAGAGGTTGCCGAACGTCTGGCAGCCCCTCCGGGCACAAAGGCGCGCGGCATTCTGAGCGTACTGCTCCAGGCATGGTACGATGTGGAATATCTGTTCACAGTCGACGAGCATGTGTTCAACCCGCCGCCAAAGGTAAAATCGGGAGTCGTGAAGCTGACACGCAACAATGTCGATACGCTCGGATGCGACGAGGCCCTCTTCCGCACCGTTGTGAAAACCACCTTCGGCCAACGCCGCAAAACCCTGCGCAACTCGCTCAAGGGGTTGCTCCCGGCAGGTGCGCCGATGCCCGACTCTCCCCTCCTCGCGCTTCGTCCCGAACAGCTCTCGGTCAGCCAGTTCATCGAACTGACCAACCTTGTGGACGCCGCAAAGGCTGCTGCCAAAGCATAACAGACCATCAAACCAATCACTCTTCACCGGCCGCTAAATGAAAGAGTTCAACGAAGAATATCTCGACAATCTACGGCAGATAATTGCCGACCGCGACAACGCCAGAGCCGAGGCGCTACTCGAGGAGCTGCACCCGGCCGACATTGCCGAGTTGTACGACGCTCTTGACCTGGAACAGGCCGAATATCTCTACCGGCTGCTCGACGGCGACAAGGCTGCCGACGTGCTCATGGAACTTGACGAGGAGGACCGCCACAAGCTCCTCAGCGACATGGAGCCGGAGGACATCGCCAAGAAATTCGTGGGTCACCTCGACTCCGACGAGGCCGTGGACCTCATCCAGGAGCTCGACGAAGAGGACCGCGACGAAGTGCTCTCGCATATCGACGACGTTGACCAGGCCGGCGACATCATCGACCTGCTGAAATACGACGAGGACACCGCCGGCGGTCTGATGGGTACGGAAATGCTCGTGGTCAACGAGAACTGGAGCATGCCCGAATGCATCAAGCAGCTCAGGATGCAGGCCGAGGATATGGACGAGGTCTACAACGTGTATGTGGTCGACAACGACGACCGCCTGCGCGGCACCCTCCCGCTCAAAGAGCTTATCACCCACCCCTCCGTATCCAAAATCAAGAACGTGATGGAAACCGAGCCTGTGGCTGTCAAGACCGACACCACGCTCGACGATGTGGCCATCGACTTCGAGAAATACGACCTCGTGGCCATGCCCGTTGTCGACTCCATCGGGCGCCTTGTGGGTCACATCACCGTCGATGACGTCATGGACCGTGTGCGCGAATCGTCGGAACGCGACTACCAGTTGGCGAGCGGTCTTTCGCAGGATGTGGAATCGGACGACACCCTCTGGACTCAGACCAAGGCACGCCTGCCGTGGCTGCTCATGGGCATCGTGGGCGGCATCGGCAACTCGCTGATCCTCGGCAATTTCGAGCAGGGATTCGTCACCAATCCCGCCATGGCGCTGTTCATCCCCATGATTGGCGGCACCGGCGGAAATGTGGGCATCCAGTCCTCGGCCATCGTGGTGCAGGGCCTTGCCAACGGCTCGCTCGACCTTAAAGAATCCGGAAAGCAGATCCTGAAGGAAGTGGGCGTGGGATTCATCAACGGACTTATCATCTCGCTGCTGGTGTTCATCTACAACTGCTTCCAGCTCTCGCCACTCAACCCAACCACACTGGCCGTGTCGCTGTCGCTGATGGCCGTGGTGCTGTTCGCCTCGATTTTCGGCACATTCGTCCCCCTCACCCTCGAGCGGTTCAAAATAGACCCGGCTCTGGCCACAGGTCCCTTCATATCAATCACAAACGACATTATCGGCATGATGATCTACATGCTCATCTCCTCGTGGCTCATGAGCATTTTCGGCTGATACACCATCACTGATATACCCTCAAATTGGCGCAGCTCTTCCATTCCACCGAATTCCTTGTGCTTGTGTTCACATTCGCCGCCCTGCTCATAGGGATGATTGTGAAACCACGCAACCGCGGTGTGGCCGAAACATCGTTCGCCACCGGCGAACTGTATGTCGATTCCGACCCCACCCCACGCATCGAATTCCGGTGCACCCCCTCAGGTGCACTTGAAATCTCGCGCTGCGGCCTATCGGGGATAAACACCTCGGCCATAGCTGCACTGGCCATCACCCGCACAGGCTTTGATATCAGCATCGAGGAGCGTATCACCCCTGGATTCGGAGCACCCGACCCATGCGTACGGGCTGTTTTCACCATCGAAGGCCTCCCATCCGAGCGCTATCACGTGAGCTACAACTCTTCCGCCTACTCCACCTTTCTGGCCACCACCATGCCGTTGAAACCCGGTGTAAAGTTCACCCGCTATTTCCCTTCATAACAACCCTGCCGGCTTTTAATTTTTCCATCCATCACTCCCCTCATCTTGATACATCCTCACGAAGGTTACTCATTTCCGCGCTCGAAATTCAGCGCCTAAAATTTAAATATTGTTAATATTTGTAGATTTTTTGTTCGTGCTGCCGCATTCATGCAGCGCCAGGTTGCGTAAACCGACAAAAATCACTACTTTTGCACATAGTTATCGGAGGAAGCTGCAAGGCTTCCTCCATTTCGTTATGTGCAACCACACAAAGATTACAACATATCACCCCATATAAACCATATGTTAGACAAAAACCTCGTAAGAGAATCGGTTGAAAAGGCCATCGAAGGCACCGACATTTTCATTGTCGACATCACCGTGAGCCCGCAGAATAACGTTGTTGTGGAGCTGGATTCGCCCGGCAATCTCGACATCGACACCTGCGCCGCCATCACACGTGCCATCGAGAAGGATTTCGACCGCGACGTCGAGGACTACGACCTCGAGGTAGGTTCGGCCGGCCTCACAGCCCCGTTCAAGGTAAAAGGCCAGTACCTCAAGAACATCGGCAACGACATTGAGATTCTCACCGCCGACGGCCGTAAAATCAAGGCCGTGCTCACCGCGGTGGGCGACGATGATTTCACCTTCGAATACCCTGTGAAAGTCAAGGAGCCGGGTGCCAAACGCCCCACCGTGACCATGCAGTCCGAAACTCTCCCCATCGGCGGAGCCAAATGGGTGAAATATCTCATCTCGTTCAAATAACCGATTACATGCAATACACCCCTCCTGTAGGGTCGCGACCTGTCGCGACTGCATAATCAGGAAAGCGACTGCATAAACAGGAAAAGACAGTCAGCATAAATTCGCCTCGTGGCAGTCGCGACAGGTCGCGACCCTACAGCGAATAAAATTTGCAGATAGTCCCCGGAAATAAAAAATAATAATAACGACATATACATCAGAAAAAACAATGGCAAAGAAAGAGGAAACTCCAAATATGGTGGAGCGTTTTGGTGAATTCCAGGACCTCAAGAACATCGACAAGGCAACCATGATCAGCGTGCTCGAGGAATCGTTCCGCAACGTGCTCGCCAAAATGTTCGGCACCGACGAAAACCTCGACGTGATCATGAACCCCGACAAAGGCGACGTTCAGATTTTCCAGAACCTTGAAGTTGTGCCCGACGGCGAAGTGGAAAACCCCAACCTTCAGATTTCACTTTCCGACGCCCGCGCCGACAATGACCCCGAAGTGGAGATTGGCGAAGAACACACCAAGGAGATTATCTTTGCCAACTTCGGCCGCCGCGCCATCCTCACCCTGCGTCAGACTCTCCAGAGCAAAATCCTCGAGCTGCAGAAAGAGGCTGTATATGCCAAATTCAAGGACCTTGAAGGCGAGCTTGTCACCGGCGAAGTCTATCAGACATGGAGCCGCGAGACCCTCCTGCTCGACGACGACAAGAACGAACTGCTTCTCCCCAAGAACCAGTCGATTCCCGGCGACTTCTTCCGCAAAGGCGAAACCGTACGCGCCGTCATCGCCAACGTCGACAACACCAACAACAACCCGAAAATCACCGTATCGCGCACGAACGAAAACTTCCTGCGCCGCCTGTTCGAGATAGAGGTGCCTGAAATCCACGACGGCCTCATCAACATCCGTGCCGTGGCCCGCATCCCGGGTGAACGCGCCAAGATTGCCGTTGAAAGCTACGACGACCGCATCGACCCCGTCGGTGCATGCGTAGGTGTGAAAGGCTCACGTATCCACGGCATTGTCCGCGAGCTCCGCAACGAGAATATCGACGTGATCAACTACACCGCCAACCCCACCCTCTTCATCCAGCGCGCGCTCTCGCCCGCAAAAATCTCGTCGATACGCATCGACGAAGAGGAGAAGAAGGCAGAAGTATTCCTCAAGCCCGACCAGGTTTCGCTCGCCATCGGTAAGGGCGGCCTCAACATCAAGCTCGCCTCGATGCTCACAGGCTATGTTATCGACGTTTACCGCGACACCGACGATGCATACGAGGAGGATATCTACCTCGATGAATTCAAGGATGAAATCGAAGAGTGGATTATCGATGCACTCAAGGATATGGGCTGCGTCACCGCCAAGGCCGTGCTCAACACCTCGCGTGAGGACCTCATCAACAAGGCTGACCTGGAGGAAGAGACCGTGGACAACGTTCTTGCCATCCTCCGTGCCGAATTCGAGGATGAACCCGAAGCACAGCAGCCTGCCGCCGACAACGAGGCAAAATCTGAAACTCCTGAAGCCGACGCCCCCCAGGCCTGACGCCATACATCTCTCACCCACAACAACCAAACAGCATAAACATTAATCTCACTACATGCCGAGAATAAAGATAAGTAAAGTAGCAAAGGATCTCAATGTGGCACTCCCCACAGTGGTTGAATTCCTGCGCAGCAAGGACATTTCGGTTGACGACAATCCCAATGCGCGCATTGAGGAAGACGTCGTGGCCATCCTTGAAAGCCACTTCAAGAGCGACAAGGACATCAAGGACAAGTCGCAGAAGCTTTCAACCGACCGCGCACGCGACCGGGAAAAAGCCAAACCCGCACAGCGCCAGCCCGAGGAAATCACACTGGTGTCGGAAATCAACAAGCCAAAAATTCTTGGCAAAATAGAACTCGACCGCCACGGCAATCCGTTGCGGCCAAAACCTGTTGCCGAACCGGCTCCCAAAACTGCTGAAAAACCGGCCGAGCCCAAAGTGGCTGAGGAAAAGCCCCGCACCGAGGAGCCTAAGCCCGCACCGGCTGCACCTGTTCAGCCCAAGCAGGAAGAGGCGGCAGCCGCTCCTGCCAAACCCGCTCCCGAACAGCCCAAGCCCGCTCCGGCTCCGGTGGCAGAGAAGCCTGCAGCTGAGAAAACAGCCGCTCCGGTGGCAGATAAACCTGCAGCTCCTGCACCTGTAAAAGTGGCAGAAAAGCCGGCCGAACCCAAGGCCGATAAAGAGGAGATTTTCTCCGTAGGCCTTCCCAGTGGCGGTCCGACCATCAACGTTGTCGGCAAAATCGACCTTTCGGCAATCAACCAGTCCACACGCCCCAAGAAAAAAAGCAAGGAGGAGCGTCGCAATGAGCGTCTGGCCAAGAGCAACGCCAACGGCGGCGAAGCCGGAAACGGCGACCGCAAAAAGCGCAAACGCATCGGCGGCAAGGAGAAAATCGATATTGAAAAGACCTCGAACCAGCCCGGCCAGAACAACGGAGGCCGCGACCGCGGAGGCAAAGGCGGCAAGAATGCCGACCGCAACCGCCGTGGCGGTGTGCCCGGACACACCGAAGTGAACGAAGAAGACGTTCAGAAGCAGGTTAAGGAGGTGCTTGCACGCCTCACGGCCAAGGACAAAGGCCAGAAACGCGGTGTGAAATGGCGTAAGGAGAAACGCGAGGCCATAGCCGAACGCGAACGCGAGGCAGCCGAACTCGAAGCAGCAGAAAGCCGCGTGCTCAAGCTCACCGAGTTCGTAACCGCCAACGACCTCGCCTCCATGATGGATGTGCCCATCAACAAGGTGATCGGCACATGCATGAACCTCGGTGTGATGGTGTCCATCAACCAGCGCCTCGATGCCGAAACCATCAACATCGTTGCCGAGGAATTCGGTTACAAAACTGAATTCGTATCGGCCGAAGTTGTAGAGGCCATCGCTCAGGAAGAGGACGACGAGAAGGACCTCGTTTCACGTCCGCCCATCGTTACCGTCATGGGTCACGTGGACCACGGTAAGACATCGCTGCTCGACTATATCCGCAAGGCCAATGTTATCGCAGGCGAGGCCGGCGGTATTACCCAGCACATCGGCGCATACAACGTGAAGCTCTCCGACGGCCGCAAGATCACATTCCTCGACACCCCCGGTCACGAAGCGTTCACCGCCATGCGTGCGCGCGGTGCCAAGGTCACCGACCTGTGTATCATCATCGTTGCCGCCGACGACAACGTGATGCCGCAGACCATCGAGGCTATCAACCACGCATCGGCCGCGGGCGTACCCATGGTATTCGCCATCAACAAGATAGACAAGCCTGCCGCCAACCCCGACAAAATCAAGGAGGAACTGGCCGGCATGAACTACCTCGTGGAAGAATGGGGTGGAAAATACCAGAGTCAGGACATCTCCGCCAAGAAAGGCATCGGCGTGGAGGAACTGCTTGAAAAGGTTCTGCTTGAAGCCGAGATGCTTGACCTCAAGGCAAACCCCAACCGCAACGCCACCGGTTCCATCATCGAATCGTCGCTCGACAAGGGTCGCGGCTACGTGGCCACAGTGCTTGTGCAGAACGGCACACTGCATGTGGGCGACATCATCCTGGCCGGAACACACTACGGTAAAATCAAGGCCATGTTCAACGAGCGCAACCAGCGCATCAAGGAGGCAGGACCGGCCGAACCGGCTCTTATCCTCGGTCTGAACGGCGCTCCCACCGCAGGCGACACCTTCAACGTGCTTGACTCCGAACAGGAAGCACGCGAAATAGCCACCAAGCGCCAGCAGCTGCAGCGCGAACTTGGCATGCGCACATCCAAACGCCTCACCCTCGACGATATCGCACGCCGTCAGGCGCTCGGTTCGTTCCAGGAACTCAACATCATCGTCAAAGGCGACGTCGACGGCTCAATCGAGGCTCTCAGCGACTCGCTCATCAAACTCTCAACCCCCGAGGTGCAGGTCAATGTGCTGCACAAGGCCGTGGGCGAGATTTCGGAGAGCGACGTCACACTGGCCGCCGCATCCGACGCCATCATCATCGGCTTCCAGGTGCGCCCGTCGCAGGCCGCACGCCGCGAGGCTGAACGTGAAGGCGTTGAAATACGCCTCTACTCTGTGATCTATCAGGCCATCGAGGAGGTGAAGGACGCTATGGCAGGTATGCTTGCCCCCGAAATGAAGGAGGAGATCACCGGTACCGCCGAAGTGCTCGAGACCTTCAAGATTTCGCGCGTGGGCACCATCGCCGGAGCCATCGTACGAGAAGGCAAGATCAAACGCTCCAACAAGGTCCGCGTCATCCGCGAGGGCATTGTACGCTACACAGGCGAACTCGGTTCGCTCAAACGCTTCAAGGACGATGCCAAGGAGGTTGTGGCCGGTCTGGACTGCGGTCTGTCAATCCAGGGCTACAACGACATCATCCCGGGCGACATCATCGAAGGATTCGAACAGATTGAAGTGGCGCGCGCACTGTGACCGCACACATCAATATAGGCTCAAATCTCGGCGACAGCCATGCTCTCATAGAGCAGGCTGCCGCCGGGATTGCTTTATTGGCATCTGATGGTTCGGCAATTCGCCGGTCCGGCTTCATCGAGAGCGAGCCGTGGGGATTCGAATCGCCCCACAGGTTCATCAACCTCGGAGTAGAAATAGCAACCGACCTTTCACCGGAAGAGCTGCTCGACAGGCTACAGGCCATCGAGCGTATTATCTCAGCCAAATCCCACCGCAATGCCGAGGGGGGATACGCCGACCGCCTAATCGACATTGACCTCATCTGCATGGAGCAGACCGTGACAGACACCCCGACCCTTACGCTGCCGCATCCGCGCATGCACCTGCGCCGCTTCGCTCTCGAACCGCTCATGGAACTTTCGCCGCAATGGATTCATCCTCTGCTGCATAAAACTCCGGCCCAAATGCTTGCCGACCTCAACGAAAAAGTGTAATTTAGGGGAATCAACCGTCTATCACCTCTAAACGCACCATGGAAGCCCTCCTCCAGTTTGTATGGCAACACCGTCTGGCACTCCGGCCCGACATGCAGACTGTGGACCACCGCAAAGTGCGCGTAATCCATCCAGGTACACTCAACACAGATGCAGGCCCAGACTTTTTCAACGCCACCATCGAGATTGACGGCCAGCAGTGGGCCGGAAACGTGGAGATTCATGTCCGCGCGTCCGACTGGTTCCGCCATCATCACGACACCGACCCGGCATATGATTCGGTGGTTCTTCATGTGGTGCAGATTGACGATGCACCCGTGCACCGCCGCAACGGCAATCTTATCCCTCAGATAGTAATCAACTGCACACCCGATGCCGCCCGGCGGTGCAACCGCCTGATGGAATATTCGGCTGCCTCGCTGCCATGCGCCTCGACAATCGAAAAACTGCCCCGGCTCTATCACACCGACTGGCTCACATCGCTGGGCGCAGAACGTCTCCTTGAAAAAAGCGAACACATACTGACAATAGTAAAAGAGACAGGCGGACATTGGGAAGGCGCGGCATACATAACCCTTGCACGCGCTCTCGGATTCGGCCTTAACAGCCTGCCGTTCGAGACCGTAGCCCGCAACCTGCCACTGCAGTTTCTTAACCGTCACCGCGACGAACTGCTCACCACTGAGGCATTCCTTTTCGGGCAGGCAGGACTGATTCCGCAACCGCACCCGGGTGAGGACGCCTACATCCAGGCCCTGCGCCGCGAATACACCTTCATGGCAGCCAAATTCTCCCTCAGGCCACTCACGCTGCAATGGAAAATGGCACGCACGCGCCCGCAGAACCTTCCACATCGCCGCATGGCCGCATTGGCCGAAAAGATACATCAGGGATTCCATCTCGTCGGCACGCTCCACGATGCCGCCACGCTCGACGATATGCGCCGCGAACTGGCCGTGGAACTTCATGGGTACTGGGCAACCCATTTCACATTCTCAGGCGAAAGCGCGCACACGCCGCGCGCACTGGGCAAAAGCTCCATCGACACACTGATTATAAACGTAGCCATACCGCTCAGGCTGGCATATGCCATCTATCAGGGTGACACCACTGCCTTAACATCCAACATAGAACTCCTCGAACAGCTTGAGCCTGAAAATAATTCAGTGACAAGAATCTTTGCCGACACGGGGCTTGACATTTCCGATGCGTTCCGCTCACAGGCCCTCATACAGTTAAGGCGTGAATACTGCGAAAAGCGCAAATGCATCTATTGCCGCTTCGGTCACAAAATGCTCTCGGCCGAAATCCAGCGCTGACACACACGCATGCCACCCTTATTTCCCGGATTTTTTGGAGGCGAGATGACGGTTGCGGTTGAAAATGAATGTGGCCGTGCGTGGTTTCATGGTGCGCGGATTTATTATTTCAGCCGGGTTTATCGGCCGTGCGCAATAGCGTGTCTCGAAATGCAGATGAGGTCCCGTGGAATTGCCCGACATACCACCTATGGCAATCGGGTCACCGGCTTCAACACGGGTGGACGGCACCACAAGGAAACGGTCAAGATGGGCATAGAAGGTCTGAAGCCCGTTGGGGTGAGTGAGAATGATATAATAGCCGTATCCCCTGGCATCGAACCGTGTCAGCGACACCGTGCCGGGGAATGCCGCCCTTACGGTATCACCTGTGCACAAAGCTATGTCGATGCCGTTGTGAAAACGCTTGAACCGCTTCCGGAATCCGAACGGCGACGACAGCTTACCCTTTACGGGGGGATAGAACTCGCTCACATTGATAGGCACATCACCTTCGGGCAATGCCATGTGCGACAACGCATCGGCATCGCCGCCAAGAATCTGCGGCACATCGAGCGCTGAGGAGAACAGTTCCGCCATATAATCGAGTGTTCCATCCACAGCCACATCCACTTCCGGATCTGTATCTTTCTCAAGATACACAGCATTCATGGAGGACAGGATGCGGTCAAACGAAAAGGTGCTCACCGTGTCGGGTGCGGCAGGCTCAGCCGCTGCGATAAGCGGAAACGCAAACCACAGAAGCACCATACACCAGCGGCCGATCCGGCGGATGCAACCGCCGGCGGTCATAAATTCTTTATGATTTCTTTTCAAATACCTGTGTCTTTATAGCCTCGATTGAATCGGCAAAAATAATCTGCACTGACGCAGCCACCACACCCAGGAACACAAAACCCACAAGAATCATAATCTTCGATGGTTTTGATGCACGGACAGGCACTGTGGCAGGCTCTACCACGGCATAGACCGGAGTGTTCTCCTGCACCTTCGCCTTGGCCAGCTGAAGCTGCTGCGCAGTCTGGTTGAAAAGGCTGAAAGCAAGCTGGGCCTCGTTAGAAAGGCGGTCGCGCGTCACCTGCGCCGAATGGAGCGACAGCCCCTGATTGCGGTCGAGATACTGCGCCAGACGCTGCTGGGCTTCATAGTAGCTTTTACGGGCCTCCTCATTGAGTTTCTCGGCATAGGCCAGATCCTTGCGTGCCTTTGAGGTGCGGTAGTCAGTGATGAACTGCTGCAAGTGCGTGGCCACCGTGTCGGCAAGCGTGGCCGACACCAGGGGATCCTGCATGGTCACAGATATGGTGTTCACACCGGTTTTCTGGTCAAAATCGCAGGAAATGCGCCCATTCAGCGATTCCTTAATGACCATCTCCTCACGTGTGAGTTTAAACGGATTGGTCACACCGTCGCCCTCCTCCACCTCTTCGGAGGTGAAAAGCGACTTGACACCACCGATAGCCATCGACGGCAGCCCGGTAATCACGCTCCACCACGGGGCGGACTGATGTTCGGTCATGTAGGTGCGCACTGTATAGGTTGAATCCGTCTTGCTTTCCGTGACAGGGACATCGAACAGTCCCACCATGAACGGCACCGACGACAACACATCGGCATAAAGCTGCGGCACCACCGCGTCGCCCCCTTTTGCATTCGAAGTGTTGAATCCGGCCATTGCGGCAAGTGCGCCGAGGCTTCCAGAGCCTGAAGCGGCATTGGCCTCGGCTGCAAGCTTGATGGTAGTGGTGTATTCCTTGGGGATGCTGAAAGCCACCACCAGTCCCAGGACAGCGGCGATACACCCGTATTTCACAATTGTGCGGCGTCCGCCCCACAGTTTTGCCACTAATTCAAGCAGGTCGATCTCCTTCCCCTCGTCTGCGGGGACAGATGTAATATCCTTATTGTCGCTCATATGGTGAATGCTGAAGATATTATTTAAACATTGTGGCCAGCGCCGCCGACATGGTTCCGAGCGAACCGAGCGTTGTGGCTATGGTCATGGCCTTCGCCCAGTCGAATCCCTTCTTGTCGGGTTTGGAGGGCACGATTATCTGACATCCGGGTTCAACCACGGTGCTACGTTTTGCACGTTGCACCATGCCGTTCATATACACCACGAATACTTTCCCCTTGTTGGCTCGATTGCCGTAACCGCCGGCAAGGTTGATATAGTCCTTGACTTTCAGCCCCTCCTTGAAGGTGACAGTGTTGGGCACCATCACATCGCCGGAAATCTTCACGGTGCTGACCATTTCGGGCACAAACAGGCGGTCGCCTGCACGCATCACGAGGTCGTCGGTGCTTCCCGGATTTGCCAGAGCCTTCTCCAGGTCAATGCCTACTGAGTAGTAATCGGAAACCTGGAGTTTACTTACCGAAATAGAGTCGTTGCCCGAACTGCTCATGGCCAGACGCAGTGTCTCGTCGCGTGCGGCTCTTTCATCCTCCGTCATCCGTCGCATAAGATGCGCGCCACGTATGTAGGCAGAGGGGGTTATGCCGCCGGCACGCTGCACCAGTGTGCTTATGCGCTCGTTGCGGCGCTGCAGTGCATAGCCTCCGGCAAATGTCACCTCACCGGCAATGGTCACAAACTGCTGCTGCATATAGTTGGGGCTTGTGCGCACCTCCACCACATCATATGGTTTGAGAGTGAAATTGTTGTCGTCGCCCATGAGCAGACCGTCGCGCAATGAGAACGAGAAAATCTCGGCAATCTGAGCTTCCGAAGTGGTGGCCATCGGATCGTTGATGCGCCGCGACACATCAACCTTGGCATACGAAGCGCCTTCAAGCAGGCCGCCGGCAGCAAGAATCAGATCCTCAATGGTGGTATTCTCGGCATACGGATATGTGCCGGGGTTGGCCACGCGGCCGGAGATGGTGAAACCGCCGCGTTCAAAGATATCCTTCACACTCGAAATCACGAGCACGTCATTGCGACGCAGGGGTATATCAGGAACCGTGCCGGCAAGCACCGCCCCGAGGTCGATCGACTGCGACACGAGTGTGAGGTCGTCCGATTCGCGGTAGAGCAACGCACGCACCTTGTAAGCGTCCTCGGCCAGACCGTCGGCGTTGCGGATAAGGTCGCGCACGGTCTTTATGCCTGAACCGAGCGAATACATGCCCGGACGCATGGCCGCACCGCGCAGTTCCACACGGTTTGCATAACGGTCGAGAGTGGTGCCTATAGTCACAATATCGCCGTCGCGCAGGCGGTAGGTGTCGAACTCCTTGGCGGAAATATTGAAAAGCTCCTTGTCCTTTCCATTCAGACGCGCCACGCGCACCATATCGGAATAGGCGTCACTTGAGAAACCGCCGGCATATTCAATCGCTTCGGCGAGCGATTCATCCGATTTCAGCTCATAAAGCATCGGACGCTTCACGTTGCCGACAACGTTGACAAGCTGGGAATACGGGGGAACCATGATCATGTCGCCCTCCTGCAGACGCACATTTCCTTTCTGACGCCCGTTGAACAGGAAGTCATACACATCGATAGAGGCTATACGTTTGCCGCCACGGTACACCTCGATGTTTCGCATCGTACCTATATCGTTGATACCTCCGGCCTTATAAAGCGCATGGAACACATTGGAGAACGGCGACAGCCTGTAGGTGCCCGGCACGGAGACTTCGCCCATGATGTCAACCTGAATGGTGCGCAACTGGCCAAGGGTGACCGAGATATCGGTCGATGCGTTGTCAACGCCGGCATATTTCGACGAGAAGGCCGAACGGATGTGATTGCTGGCCTCGCTGATGGTCATACCATTGAGATAAAGCGGGCCAAGCTGCGGAATCATGATGTTTCCTTCAGGCGATATGGTGTGGCGCATATGGTCCTCACTGTCGCCCCATATGTCAATCACCAGCTCGTCGCCGGGTCCGAGGCGATAGTTCTGCGGTGTGGCGGCGTTCTCGTTAGGCTCGAATGTGAGATTGCGGGAGTTGAACACCTTGTGGCCGAACACCTCGTTGGGCTGCTGCCCCGCCCCGGTGCCGCGGGCCACATTCTCTTCAACGTCCTCGAACACCACGTCGACCTCCGTTTCGCCGTGAGCGCGGTTGCGCGTGGCGAGATTCTGATTCACTTTCTCCTTCGTGGTCGGCTGATCCGCGGCTTCATGCTGCTCCTTGATGCGGTTCACCTGATCGGGAGTCACTCCGCGCGCCACAAGCTCGCGGCCTATCTGCTGCTCCGATTTTCCAAGTGCCGTCTGGGCTTTTATATAATCAACTACCTGCTGGTCGGTCATTTTTGCTTCCATGCAAAAAGCGCCGGCAAACATACATGCAACGAATAAAAATGCTTTGATATTCATAAGGTTGGTTATATCTCTATGCTGTCAGGCCGCGCGCTGCGGCCGCAAAAATGCATAATCCTCGCAAAATTAGCAATTTTCGTTATTATGTGCAACGTCGGGACTGTGAAATTTATATATAGAAATGTGCCTGTAGTGCTCGCCGGGCATCAGCACGACCGATGGAAATTCCGGATGATTAGGGGCATCGGGATATCCCTGACACTCCAGTGCCACAGCCTGATGGTCGGCATGCGGACGGCCATGGCGGTCGGCGGGGCTGTTGGAGAGCCAGCCGCCGGTGTAAACCATTATGCCCGGGCAGGACGTGAACACATCCAGCTGCCGGCCGCTTGACCCGCAACAAAGGGTAGCCGCCAGTGAGACAGCCGGTTTGTCCGATGGCGCGTCCGAGGCTCCACCGTCAGCTTCATCCAATATGAAATAGTGATTCAACCCTCTGTTAAGCCGCAACGTAGGCATGTCGGAGGCAAGGCATGGGGCAAGATACTCACCACGGCTGAAGTCCATGGGACTTTCCGCACGGCAAACACGTCCGGTGGGAATAAACCCTTCGTCCGTCTCGAGAAAATGCCGTGATCTCAGCCACAATCTGTGGCTCCCCACATTTGCCGAATCCTCTCCGTCCAGATTGAAATATGCATGGTTGGTCAGATTCACAACAGTAACGCCGTCGGCCTGAGCATGAAAATCGATGGAAAGCTCACAGGCATCGTTCCATGTATATGTCACGGACACATCCAACGCCCCCGGGAATCCGCACTCCCCGTCCGGGCTGTGATAACAGAACCTGACACCGTCGGGCAACGCCTCCGCGTTCCAGATGCGGTTCATGAACCCGTCCGGGCCGCCGTGAAGCGAATTCTTTCCGTCATTGGCCGGCAGCCGGTACTCCTTCCCTCCAAGCACAAATGCGGCATTGCCGATGCGGTTGGCCACGCGCCCGATGGTTTTTCCGGCACACGGGCCGTCACGGAAATAATCGGCCGGAGAGCCATACCCCAGCACCACATTGTCCAGATTACCATCACGGTCGGGGACATTCACGGCAATTATACCGGCCCCGAGGGTGGAAAGCACCACCGACGCACCATGCCTGTTGGTTATAGTGAATAATGTAACATCGCCCGCAACGGACTTAAGCCCCTGCTCAATTGAAATTTTCATGGTTAACAGTTATTTTTGCTGCCCTGTATTCCGTACTAAATGTACGCATTTCTGTAACCGCAAAGCTAATGTTTTTTTTTGACTAAACGCGCCACAAACAAGCCAAAACCGGACTTTGATGCATCTATTCTATATTTTGAACCATGATTGGCCATTGAGGAAGCGGACGTAAAACTAATTTTGCCGACGGATTAACATGCAAAAACTAATACCCGACCATGAGAAATAAAAACCTTTTATTTTCGATTATTCTTGCGATATTGTCCGTTCCGACAGGTTCCGGACAGAAATTATGGTACAAACAGGGCGCCGACAAGTGGATGCAGGCCATCCCCATAGGCAACGGACGCCTTTCAGGCATGGTCTACGGCGGCGCCGGTCACGACACCGTGGCGCTCAACGAAATCAGCATGTGGTCGGGGCAGCCTGACAGCACCAGCAACGACCTGTGCGGACGCGAGGCTCTCGCCGAGATGCGCGACGCATTTTTCAAGGGGGACAATGCCCTGGGGAACTCCCTCGGCGAAAAGTATCTCACCGGACGCATGACCTCGTTCGGCACACATGTGCCTGTAGGCGACCTCGTGATCGACACCGACAACACCGGTGAAATCACCGGCTACACACGCCAGCTTGAACTCGACAAGGCCCTCACAACCGTACGCTACACCCACGGAGGAACGGCCTACACACGCGAGTACATCGCCGATTACCCCGATGACGTTATAGCCATCCGCTACACAGCCGATAAAAAAGGCTCGCTCACGGCCACCATCGGTTTCAACCTGCTCCGCGAGGCTGACATAAAGGCATTTGGCAATGAACTGGAATTCAGCGGCAAAGTCAACTTCCCGCTGCATGGCCCCGGCGGAGTGAATTTCTACGGCAACCTTAAAGCCGATGTGGAAGGTGGCAAAGTCTCCGCTGCCGATGGCCGGCTGCACATCAGCGGCGCCGATGCGTTCACTCTGATTTTCGACCTCCGCACCGACTACATCCATCCCGATTACAAGGCCCTCTGCCGCAGCACCGTGGAGAAAGCTTCCAAAAAAGGGTTCAGCAGCCTACGCAAGGCTCACATAGCCGATTACAAGCATCTCTACGACCGCATGTCAATCAATTTCGGCAAGGATACCAACTCCCATATCCCCACCGACATGCGCATGAAGGCCATCGCCGAGGGGAAAACCGACAACGGTTTCGACGCACTGTTCTTCCAGTACGGCCGCTACATGCTCATCTCCTCTTCCCGACCCACCGACATGCCCCTGTGCGCCAACCTTCAGGGAATCTGGAACGACAACGGCGCCTGCAACATGCCCTGGACATGCGACTACCACCTGGACATAAACACACAGCAGAACTACTGGTCGGCCAACCGCGCCAACCTGGCCGAATGCAACGAACCGCTCTTCAAGTATCTTGGACTGCTTGCCCGCCACGGCCGCGATGCCGCATCTAAAATCTACGGCTGCCGCGGATGGGTGGCCCACACTGTGTGCAACGCATGGGGCTACACCGCACCCGGCTGGAGTGTGGGATGGGGCATGAACGTCACCGGCGGTGCATGGCTCGCCACACATCTTTGGAGCCACTACCAGTACACGGCCGACAAGGATTACCTGCGCAATACGGCTTACCCGATTCTCCGCGAGGCCGCCATGTTCTTCAGCGACTACATGACCGAGGACCCCAATTCAGGCAAACTGGTCACCGGCCCGAGCGTTTCGCCCGAAAACGGCTACAAGGCTGCCGACGGGCGCCATTACAGCCTCTCCATGATGCCTACAATCGACCGCGTGATGGTTCACGACATCTACAACGCCTGCATCCGTTCGGCCGATATTCTCGGTATCGACGACGAGTTCACTGCCCGTCTGCGCACCGACATCAAGCGCCTGCCGCCTCTCGCAGTGGGCAAAGACGGTCTGTTGAAGGAGTGGATGCCCGATGTGGAGCGCGGTGATCCCTCCCACCGCCACTCGTCGCATGTTCATGCACTGTTCCCGCTCGACCAGATTTCATTCACCAAAAATCCTGACCTGATCGAGGCATGCCGCAAGTCGCTGACCACACAGACAAGCGATCCCAACTGGGAGGACACCGAATGGAGCACCGCCAACATGCTCTGCTTCCATGCCCGCATGAAGGATGGCGAAGCCGCTCACGGATGGCTTCAGAACCTCTTCAACCGCTTCATGCGCGAGAACCTCATGACAGTGTCGCCCGCCGGAGTGGCCTCTGCCGAGTACGACATATTCAGCTTCGACGCAACTGAAGGCGCCGTGGCAGGCATGTGCGAGATGCTGATGCAGTGCTACGACGGTTTCATCGAATTCCTTCCGGCACTCCCCTCCCAGTGGGCTTCGGGCGAAGTAAAGGGTCTCTGCGCCTACGACGGCCTGGTAGTTGACATGAAATGGGAAAACGGCCGCATGAAACATGCCGCCCTCACCGCCTCAGCCAACGACTGCACCGTCAACGTCAAAAATTATGCCGACAATCTGACCATTAAGAAAGGAAACACAATTCACCTTAATTTCAAATGAAACACTTGATATCAGCGGCATTGGCCGCAATGATGCTTGCATCGTCCGCGTATGCGGCCGTGTCGCAACGCAACATTCACGACGGATGGCAGTTCCGGCAGGGACGTTCCGAAATCTGGTATCCAGCCACCGTTCCCGGCACCGTTCACACCGACCTCATGGCCAACGAGATCATCGAGGACCCGTTTTTCCGCCTCAACGAGCGCGGAGTGCAGTGGGTGGACAAAGAAGACTGGATGTATCAGACAACGTTTGTTCCCACCGAGGCTGAACTGGCTGCCAACAATTGCGAACTGGTTTTCTACGGACTCGACACCTATGCCGACGTCTATCTCAACGGCTCTCCGCTGCTCAACGCCGACAATATGCACCGCACATGGCGCGTCGACGTAAAGGACAAGCTCAAACAAGGCGAGAATAAGCTGGAAATCTATTTCCATTCGCCCATCAAAATCGACCTACCCAAATGCGACCAGTACGACTACGGGTTCAACACCGGGCCTGACCAGTCGCAGAACGGAGGCATATTCGACAAACTCGTGAGTATCTTCGCCCGCAAGGCAGGCTATCACTACGGCTGGGACTGGGGGCCTCGTCTGGTCACATCAGGCATCTGGCGCCCCGTGGTGCTCGAGGCATGGAACGGCCCGCGTCTGGCCGACGTACAGGTAATCCAGAACAAGGTGACCGACCGCCGCGCCGACCTCACCCTGGTGAGCGAGGTGATGGCCGACAGCGATGTTCCTGCTGCTGATCTCACAGTCACAGCCGACGGCAAGCAGATTGCGGCCAGGACTGTGGCTCTCAAGAAAGGGATGAACCGCATCAAAATGCCTGCCACAGTGAAGAATCCGCGCCTCTGGTGGCCCAACGGTCTGGGGGAAGCATATCTCTACAACCTCACCACGGCAGTGAACGTCGACGGGACAGCTTCCGACACCGATAACAAGAAAATCGGACTCCGTTCCATCGTCCTGCACAACGACAAGGACCAGTACGGCCACAACCTCTACTTCGAGGTCAACGGCAAGCCCGTGTTCATGAAAGGCGTGGACATGGTGCCGCTCGACAACTTCCTCCCCCGCGTCACCCGCGAAAAGTACAAGAAACATGTGCTTGATGCCAAGGACGTGAACATGAACATGATCCGTGTGTGGGGCGGCGGCGTCTACGAGGACGACTGTTTCTATGAACTGTGCGACAGCGCCGGCATCATGGTATGGCAGGACTTCATGTTCGCCTGCTCCACCTATCCGGCCGACGACAAGTTCATAGCCAGCATCCGCGCCGAGGCCATCGACAATGTGCGCCGCCTGCGCAACCATCCGTGCATCGCCCTGTGGTGCGGCAACAACGAATGCCAGGACGTGTTCTACGGCTGGGGCAACCGCAAACAGTATTACGAGGAGAAGGGAGTGCTGCCTCTGCTTGAATCGCAGTTCAAGAACATGTACTTCAAATGTCTCCCCGAAGTGGTCAAGGAATATGGCGGGGGCACAGCCTACCGTCCCTCTTCGCCGTTTGCATTCGAGGATACCCCCAGCGACGGCATCAACGGCGACGCCCACTACTGGGGCGTATGGCATGGCCGCGATTCCATCGGACACTACAACGTGGAGCGCGCACGCTTCTTCTCGGAATACGGCTTCCAGTCGTTCCCCGAATTCGAATCCGTGAAAATCTATGCCCCGCAGGAGCGCGACTGGGACATAAACAGCGAGGTAATGATGGCTCACCAGCGCGCCGGCTCATATGCCAACAACCTCATCCGCGAATACATGAACGACGAATTCGTCACCCCCGACAATTTCGAGGATTTCCTCTATGTGGGCATGATCCTGCAGGGCGACGCCATAAAGACTGCCATGGAGGCGCACCGCCGAGACATGCCCTACTGCATGGGCACACTGGTGTGGCAGCACAACGACTGCTGGCCGGTGGCATCGTGGGCCGGACGTGACTACTACGGCCGCTGGAAAGCGCAGCAGTATTTTGCCCGCAACGCTTACCGCGACATCCTCGTGTCGCCGGTGGTTAAGGGCGACACACTTTCGGTCAATCTGGTGTCCGACCGCCGTTCCGACGCCCGCGGCAAATTCCATCTGCGTGCCATGACTCTCGACGGGACCACCGTATGGGAAAAGCGGATGAACACCACAGCCGAGGCTCTAACCTCGAAAAAGATTTTCGAATCCGACCTCAAATCGATAATCGGCGACCGCAAGAAAGGCGACCTCATTTTCGCCGTGACTTTCGAGACACCGGGAAGCGAGCCGTACACCAACATCGCCTACGCCGTGCGTCAGAAATTCATGAACTACCCGGCCCCCGATTTCAATGTGGAAATTGCACACGCTCCTGAAGGCGACGGTTACGACGTTACCATCGGTAGCGACGTGTTCGCCCGCGGTGTCTTCCTCTCGCTCGAAGGCATCGACAACTTTTTTTCGGACAACTATTTCGACATCCTCCCCGGCAAGAACAGGAAAATTCATGTAAAAACCGGCCTTGATGTCGACAACTTCAAGAAACAACTGAAAATCAATTCAATAGGCAACACTTTAACCTCAAAAAAGATATAAAAAGGATTTAAAAATGGTTTAAATTTTCTATTTTTTGGCACATCTTTTACCATAAGTTGCACCAATCAGTATGTAATTTTGCCATACCTAATTCCATCGAAGAAACTTTAACCAATCAAAATCATGAAAAAAATCATCAGTGTACTGTTACTGTTTGTAGCCACCTGCCATCTGGCGTTGGCACAGACCAGTGTGACCGGAACGGTGGTGGATGAAAACCGGGAACCGCTTCCCGGCGCCTCCGTTGTATTAAAGGGTTCAGGTACCGGCGTCACAACCGACCTTGACGGAAACTTCTCGATCCAGGCCAAGACCGGAGCCACCCTTAACATCTCCTACGTAGGCTATGAAACAGCCGAAGTCAAGGTTCCTGCATCTGGCAAGCTTGACGTTATCCTGAAAGAATCCTCATCACTGCTCGACGAAGTTGTCGTTGTGGGTGTGTCCATGAAAAAGAGCGACCTCACCGGCTCGGTGAGCAGCATCAGCTCCGACGAACTCACACAGAAGCCCGTCACCACCATCAACGAGGCCCTGCAGGGTCTGGTTACCGGTGTGTCCGTGACCCGCGCTTCCAAGCCCTCCGACGATTCTTCCATAAAGGTACGTGGTACAAACACCATCAACGCCGGCTCCGACCCCATCTACGTAGTCGACGGTCTGGTTATGGGCAACGAATTCGGATTCTACAATTCACTCAACGTTAACGACATCGCCAGCATCCAGGTGCTCAAGGACGCATCGGCAACCGCTCTCTACGGTTCGCGAGGCGCCAACGGTGTGATCATCATCACCACCAAGAAGGGTAAGACAGGCAACGGCGAAGTCAGCTACGACGGATGGGTATCATGGCAGACCCTTGGTCACCGCCCCGACCGCATGAACGCCCACGAACTCGGCGACCTGCGTATCCAGTCCTACCAGAACGGCTACATGTTCGAGAACCCCAACGCTACGGCAGCCGACCTGGCCAACCACACAAACAACTTCATCCTGGCTCCCAACAACGCTTTCGCACAGGAAGAGCTCGACACCTACTATTCGGGCGCATCCTACGACTGGGTTGAGCCTCTGACCCGCACAGGTTTCACCACAAACCACAACCTCTCGTTCTCACGCGCGTCGGAAAAGACCAACTTCTACATCTCTCTGGGTCTGAAGGATCTGAAAGGCACAATGAGGGGCACTGACCAGCAGCGCTACAACGGACGTATCAACGCATCGGCCGAAATCACCTCGTGGCTGCGTGTGGGCACCAACACTACCTACAGCTACACCCACGACAACATGACGGACGACAACGCCTACTACAAGGCTTACTATTGCGACCCGCTGATCGACAATAACCCGTACATGAACGATGCCACCCGTTTCGAGACAGAGTACCTCACCACATGGTGGCAGAGCCCCAACACCGAGAGAACCAACAACTTCAACCCCTACAACACTATCGAAATCCAGACCGAGCGTTCGCGCTACCACTTCACCTCCTCGAACTACATCAACATCAACCCCATCGAGGGTCTGAACATCCGCTCCACATTCGCCATTAACCGCGCCGAACAGAGCTGGAACCAGTACCAGCCCACCGGCATCCAGGAAGCCATCCGCTACCGCGGCGGCGATGCCTATGCCACACAGCAGCGCTTCGGCAACACACAGTGGCAGTGGGATAACACCGCACAGTACGTGCGCTCGTTCAACAACGAACACAACCTCGACGTATTCTTCGGTACATCCGCTTCACGCAACATCTACAACTACGTGAAGGCCAACGGCCAGCGCTTCGCCTCCAACGATCTCGGCTGGGATCAGCTCGGCTCCGCCGCCGACTGGGAAAACTCCCGTCCCGACAGCGGTCACACCGTTACATCGCTCATGTCGTATGTAGGCCGCGTGAACTATAACTACAAGTACCGCTACTTCGCCACATTCACCGGCCGTTACGACGGTTCGTCGAAATTCGGCAAAGGCCACCAGTGGGGCTTCTTCCCCTCGTTCTCGCTGGCATGGGACATCACCAACGAACCCTTCTTCCCCAAACTGACATGGATCGACCAGATCAAGGTTCGCGGCGGTTACGGTTCGGTAGGTAACCAGAACATCGGCAACTACCTCTATGCCACAATGTACTATCCCAAAGCTTCGAACGGCGAGGCATCATTCGTTACCGACGGCCGTCGCGGTACACCCTCGCTGACATGGGAAAAGCAGAAACAGACCAACATCGGTGTCGACCTCTCGTTCTTCAACCGCCGACTCAACGTTACAGCCGACGTGTTCTTCACCCGCAACAAAGACCTGTTGATGAGCCACTCGCTCCCCACCTCAAGCGGTTACACCACAACAACCGAGAACATCGGTGACCTCGACAACCGCGGTTTCGAACTCCAGATCAAGGCCACACCCGTTGCTACAAAAGACTTCACTTGGAACGTAGGTCTGAACATTTCTCGCGACCACAACGAAATCAAGAGCCTCTATGGTGGCGTAGACCGTCAGCTCAGCGTCACATCACAGAGCTCAACACCTGACCGCACCGGTAACCTCTTCGTAGGCGAACCCCTCCACAACATCTTCTGCTACAAGTACGGCGGCATCGCCAACGAGGATAACCGCGCAATCTGGGAAGGCGTTGACTATCAGGGACGCACAGTAGGTCTCGGCGATATCTTCCCGCTCGACATCTCAGGCCCCGACGGTGTGCCCGACGGCGTGATCGACATCCACGACCGCTGCATCACAGCCTACCAGGATCCCAAACTCTACGGCGGTTTCAACACCGACCTCACATGGAAAGGCCTCACCCTCAATGCCCTGTTCACCTACAGCATCGGCGGCCACCGCATCAGCGGCTACTACGAAGGCCTCGTATCGTCCACCGGTCTGAGCCATGCATCCCCCGACCTCATCGGCAACACATGGACACCCGAGAACACCGGTGCTGAGTTCCCCCGCCGCATCACCAACGCTTCGGGCTACACCCCCTACGGAGCCGGCGACACCGACAAGTACATCCAGAACACTTCGTATCTGCGTCTGTCAACTCTCACACTCAGCTATAACTTCTCGAAGAAAGTCCTCGACAAAATCCGCATGAACAACCTGCGTGTCTACTTCACCGCATCGAACGTGTTCACCGCAACCAAGGACAAAGGTTTCGACCCCGAATTCGGCGACAACCTCTATCCCACCGAACGCAGCTACACCCTCGGACTTTCATTCAGCATTTTCTAAACTCTTAAAACTATCGACATGAAAATCTATAATAAATTCATATCGCTGGGCGTGGCCACCGTTGCAGCTCTCGGATTTGCATCGTGCAACGACTTCCTCGATGAGCCGAGCCGCACCGGCCTGACCGAAGAGCAGATCTACGGTAACCTCGAGACAGCATCGAAGTCGCTCGACGGCCTCTACACCCAATGGCGCGGCCTCTGGACCGACCACAACTTCTATTATCTCTCGGACGGTACCGACGAAATCCAGAACGGCGCCTATCAGGCTCTGAAGGAGAACGGCGGCAAGAACGGTGCCATCGACCGCTTCGACGCCCTCCTCAGCTCCGAGCAGGAGTATGTGACCAACACCTGGAACTGGCGCTGGCCCAAAATCTCCGAGGCTGCAAAACTCATCAACGCTCTCGAACCGCAGGTTGCTGAAAATGCCCAGGCCAAAACCATGTGGGCGGAGGCATCCGGTATCCGCGGACAGCTGATGATGGACATGACCATGATTTATGGCCGCATCCCCGTAATCGATATCGCTAACCTTGAGGAACTCGGCACACGCCGTCAGGACCTCACCACCGTGTGGACATACATCATCAACGACCTCACCGTGGCAGCCAACAACGCACCCGAGACCAACAATCCCGGACGCTTCACACGCTACGCAGGCCTGATGCTCCTTGGCTACGCCTACATGTCGGCTCCGGTTGAAACCGGTTTGCGCGACTTCAGCAAGGCAGAGGAATGCCTCCGCCAGGTTGTCAACGGTCCGTTCTCTCTGGTTCCCTATTATGATCTGTTCGACTACTCCACACCCAACACTTCGGAAGCCATCCTCGAATTCCAGTTCAGCAATGCTTACCCCGACAACAACATGATCCAGCTTGAAATCGGTTCGCGTGCTGCAGCGGCCATGGGTGCCGACGGATGCTACTTTGCCGGCTACGACCACGCTGTTCCCACCCCCTGGGCTTACTCCGACATCGAAGACGGCGGTATCTGGGAAGACGGCGACATCCGCAAAGAAGAGTCAATGCGCTACGAATTCACATGGAACGGTAAAAACGCCCTCGACTATATTCCCGGTCTGAGCTGGGAAGGCCTCACCGAAGAGGATCAGGACGAGTGCAAGCCCCACATCAAGAAATATGAGGACTTCCGCACCGACATCCAGTCGGGCTTCGGCTACAACAACATGTGGTACTGCGGCAAGAACATCCCCTGGCTCCGTCTTGGCAACGCCTACCTGCTCTATGCCGAATGTCTCAACGAGCTTAACCGTGGCGACGAGGCTGTTGAATGGGTTAACGACGTGCGCTCACGTGCATGGGAATTCAACCTTCCCGCCGACAAGATGTGGCAGCCAATGAGCAAGGAAGCGTTCCGCGAGGCCATCATGACCGAGCGCGTACGCGAGCTCTTCGGCGAACGCTGGCGCCGCTTCGACCTGGTACGCACAGGCAAGTTCTACGAATACGTCAAGGAACGCAACAAATGGGCAAAACGCTCCGGTACAATCCAGCCCTGGCACTCGGTTTGGCCCATTCCTATGACTGAAATCGAACAGAACGACGAAATCAGCCGCGCCGACCAGAACGAAGGCTATATCTAAACAGAAGATTCTGCCGGCACAACACCAAACCGGCATAAGCGACCTCTAAAATTCAGTACAACTCATATATGCAGGGGGCAATCCTCCCCCCTGCATATATTTCCTATCCTTTTCTAAACCACCTAACCAACAACCAACACACTAATTATGAAGAAAATATTACTCACACTCGCAACAGCTGCCACCATATTGCCGGCATTCGGCGCAGCCCGTATCCCCAACTACTCACACATCGACTGGAAAGGCACCGTGTCGGGCGGCCTGATACACGGCAACATGATATGCGCAGATATTGACAATGACGGTCTCATGGAGCTGATTGCCAAGGGACGTGACCTTGCGGCAAGCTGGGCCATCACCATCAAGGCACTGCATCTCGACGCCGACACCAAGCAGTTCACCACCTCGGCCGACATCACCGATCCCGACGGCCAATCATGGGAACGCATCGCCTATGTCATCGACTATAACAACGACGGCAACGTTGACCTGCTGCTCGCCAACTCCTACAACTCACAACTGCTGAAAGGCGACGGTAAAGGAAATTTCGAGAAAGTCGAGGACTTCAAGCTCGAAGGGGAAATATCCATCCAGGATGCAGACCAAGAGAAATGGTATACCGGCACCCTCGGCGTTGCCGACTTCAACGGTGACGGCTATCAGGACATCGTAACATTCTGCGGCAATCCGCGTGACGATCAGGGAACTCCTGTAGTGTTCTTCAACGACGGAGGCAAAGGTACATTCATCAAGGACGAGAACACTGGCATTGAAGCACAACGAGGTGGCACACTCTGCGTAGGCGACTATAACGCCGACGGCGCCGTGGATATCCTCGTGAACGGATGGGCAGGCGACAACGACCACACATACATCTGGAAAAACAACGGTTCCGGCAAGTTCACCAAAGTGGACGTAGGCGAAAAAGCCGGTGCTGAAAAAGGGCAGTCGTTCTTTGTCGACGTCACAGGCAACGGCCTGCTCGACGTGTTCGTTACAGGCGAATCATGCCCCAACAACTGGGAAAAAGCAGCCTATCTCTACAAGAATAACGGCGATGACACGTTTACAAAGATGGAAACCGGCCTTCCCGGCTGCTCGGTAGGCGGCGGTGACTGGTGCGACCTCAACAGCGACGGCCTTGTCGACCTCGTTTACGTAGGCCAAGGCCTCGGTAGCGCAGTCTTCGCGCTCAACGAAGGTGAAGGAAATTTCACAGCCTACACCGACAAGCTCAGCCGTCACCGCGGTGGCGCAGTCGCACTTGCCTACGACCTCAACAACAACGACGTTGTCGACATTGCCCTGATGGGTTACAATGATGACGACGCCAACAACAAGAGCTTCATGTTCTACAACGGATACGGCACCCGCCTGAACAACAAGGCACCCAACGCCCCCACCGGCCTTACAGCCACTGCCGACGGCAACAAGACAGTGCTGACATGGGAAGCCGGTTCAGATGAGAAGCATACCCAGGGTTCAGGCTTCACTCCCGCCGATGCTCTCCGCTACAACTACTTCGTAAAGACCACCGACGGCCAGATCATCACAGCCGTTCCGGCCGACACTGAAACAGGCAAACTCCGCTCGGCCAACGTTAACGCCGCATCGGCAGCCCGCACAGTGACCCTCAACATCGCCTCCGACAAAATCGCATCGTGGGGTGTGCAGAGCATCGACGGTGCCAAGGCAGCCAGCGCATTCGCAGTGGCCGGCACATCAGGCATCGAAAACGTGCTTACCGAAGCCGACGCCAATGCCCCCGTTGAATACTTCAACATCCAGGGTGTACGTGTTGCCAACCCGCAGAACGGTCTCTACATCCGCCGTCAGGGCAACAAAGTGGACAAGATCTACCTCAAATAAACATACCTTACTCGAATATGACCATCAGAAAACAACTTGCAATTATTGCAGCTGTAGTAGCCAGCGCTCCGGTTCTCCTCGCAGGGGAACTGGACGCTGAATACGGCGGATGGAAGTTCACCATGGGCAACAAGCTCATGACGGTGGAACAGAACGGCACTCAGCTCCTCAAGGGCGTCTACATGACCGCCTGGGACGAGAACGACAACAACCTCGAATCGACCACCTACGACAACGTGACGAAGAAAGAGGAGGACATCACCGACGCATTCGGATCGGGCAAGCGCTTCACATGGACCTACACCAAGAGCGGCAGCCCCACACTGGAGCAGATCGTATCGGTTTACCCCTCGCTCCCCTATGCCACATTCGAAGGCGCGGTGGTTGCACCTTCGGGCACCACATCGACCCGTCAGATCTGCCCCATCGTGGTCAACACAACCAACACTCTGCCACTCGAGACCTCGGAGAACCGCATCTACAACATGCCTTTCGCCAACGACAACTGGGCCACATTCAGCACCACACGCTGGAACACCGGCCAACTCATGACCTCGTGCGAGGCAACCGCCCTTTTCAACGTGGCATCGCGCAAGGGTCTGGTAATCGGCTCGATCGACCACTCCGTATGGAAATCGGCCATCAACGTGCAGCCCAACTCCACCAACCGCCTGCGCAAACTCAGCGCCCAGGCCGGCTACGTGAGCCTGCGCACATGGGACAACAACTTAGGGAGCGGCAGAGCCGACTTTGACAAGCATGGCGCAGTGAAAGGTGCACGTGTGGTTTCGCCGCGCTTCATGCTGGGTATGTTCGACGACTGGCGCGAGGGTCTGGAAACCTACGGCGCCGCCAACACCGTGCTCTGCCCGAAACTGAAGATGCCCAACGACGAAAAATCAATCTTCGGCTGGCAAAGCTGGGGCGGCCAGGAGGCTCAGCTCAACTACACCTCAGCCATGTCGGTGCTCGACTTCTTTGAAAGAGAGCTCAAGCCCGTAGACTTCGCCGACGAGAAAGGCACATGCTGGATGGTGCTCGACTCCTTCTGGGACAACATGAGCCGCATGGAACGCCGCGAATTCGCCAAACGCTGCAAGGAACTCGGCTATCACCCCGGCATCTACACCACACCTTTCTCAATCTGGCTCGGAAGCGACAATGAAGTGACAGATTATCCCTACGAAACCGTTGACGGCAAAACCTATTCGCGCAAGGATGTGGTGCTCACCGCCAACGGCAAGCCCCGCAAAATCACAGGCTATTCGCTCGACCCCACCCATCCTGCCGTGAAGGAAGCCAACCGCAAACGCTTCCAGGAATTCAAGGAGGACGGATTCGAATACGTGAAAATCGACTTCATGAACAACGGTTCGCAGGAAGCCGACCGCTGGTACGACCCCAACATCACCACCGGCATGATGGCCTACAACTACGGTATGGACTACATCCTGGAGATGGCCGGCGACATGGTGCTCGACTTCTCTATCGCACCCGTGTTCCCCGCCAAGGCCCACATCCGCCGCATCGGCTGCGACGCCTGGGGCGAGCTCAACAACTCCATGTACACCCTCAACTGCATCAACGGCTCCTGGTGGCTCGACCAATGCTACGCATTCAACGACCCTGACCTGATGTGCCTCAACAAGGTGTTCACAGGCAAGGGCTCGAACGATGAGCAGGAGGCCCGCATCCGCTACACCAGCGGCATCATTACCGGCCACACCCTGTTCGGCGGCACATACGCTTACGAGGGAGGTACGATGAACTACAACGGCAAGCCCACAAAAATCGAAGGCACCGACGAGGAGCGCGCACGCGCCGTGAAGTTCGCATCAAACAAGGACCTCACCGAGGTTGCCCGCATCGGCAAAACCTTCCGCCCCATTGAGGGAACCATGCCCTATCAGACCCAGATGTGGCAGCTTATAATCCCTGTGGACAACGAGTTCGTATACGACACACCCGAGGCATTCTACTATGTGGTGTTCAACTACGACACAAGCAACCCCTTCAACAAGCAGCCCGACTTCGACCGCCTCGGCATCAAGGCTTCTGACTTCGTGAACGTAAAGGAACTCTGGACCGGCACAACATGCAAGCCTTCTGAACTTCAGGTTTCGGTGCCCGCAAAGGATGTGCGTGTCTACCGTCTGGAACGTTCAAGCTACAGCGGTGTCGCAGCCGCCGTGGCCGACCCGGCCGAAAGCATCGACATGACTGTCGACGGCAAGAATCTCAACATCTCTGCAGCAGCTCCAATCAGCTCTGTCACAATATATGGAATTGACGGTACAACCGTCAATTCCATATCCCTTTCGGGGAAAAGCATGACAGAAGCGTCCTTGAATATCGAAAAAATGGGGTGCGGCATGTCAATCGCCTCCGTCACCCTTGAATCAGGCTTAACAGAAAACCGAAAATTATTGTTCAGATAATGCGCAGACACATTCCGGTACTGGTTTTCCTGTCGGCGGCACTGATGGCACCGGCAGGAAAATTCACGTCTTATGTAAACCCGTTCATCGGCACAGGAGCTGTGGAGGGCAGCCTGTCGGGCAACAACTATCCCGGCGCCACCGTGCCATTCGGCATGGTGCAGCTCAGCCCCGACACCGATCAGGCCCCCGACTGGTACAACGCCTCGGGCTACGACTACAACGACTCGGTGATACACTGCTTCTCGCACACTCGCCTGAGCGGTACCGGAGCAAGCGACCTTATCGACATTGCCCTCTTCCCCACCACCGGCAATGCCACTTCCTCGCGGTTCTCACACCATGACGAGGCGGCTTCGCCCGGATTCTACCGCGTCCGCCTCGCCGACGAGGGGATTGACGCGGAACTCACAGCCACCACCCGCACCGGCGTGCACCGCTACACCTATCCGCAGGGGGCACAGCGCAACATCATCCTCGACCTTGACCATTCGGCCAACAAAGGGAGCTGGAACCGCCGCGTGGTGCAGTCGCAGATACGCCGCACCGGACCGTCGCGGATTGAAGGCTACCGGGTGATCACCGGATGGGCTAAGCTACGTAAAATCTACTTCGTGGCCGATTTCTCCGAGGAGATCACCGACCTCGAACTCACCGACGGCGACACACCCCGACGCGGAGCCTCGGTGGTCAACGGATGTGCACTCAAGGCCAGAATCGGATTCAGCTCCGCTAACCGCCCTGTCACTGTGAAAGTGGCATTGTCGGGAGTATCGGCGGCCAATGCCGCCATGAACATGGATACCGAGGCCCCGCACTTCGATTTCAACCGTTATGCAGCCGATGCCGATGCCCGCTGGGACAAGGAGCTGGGCCGCATCGAAGCCACCGGCGACCCCGAAAAGCTTACAACATTCTACACCGCCCTCTACCACACCATGATTCAGCCCAACACGTTCAGCGACGTAAACGGCGAATACATGACACCGGTCTACACCGTAGGCCATGTGCCTGAAGGCGACACCCAGTACACCACCTTCTCACTGTGGGACACCTATCGCGGGGCACATCCGCTCTACTCGCTGCTGATGCCGCAGCTCAACGCCTCGTTTGTCAACAGCATGCTGCGCCATTACAAGGACTACGGCTACCTCCCCGTGTGGCATCTGTGGGGGCAGGACAATTACTGCATGATAGGCAACCACGCCATTCCGGTGATAGCCGACGCCGTGCTGCGCGACATTCCCGGAATCGACCACGATCTGGCTTACGAGGCAGTGAGGAACTCCACGCTGCAGCCGCACCTCAACTCGCCGTTCGACGTGTGGGAACATTACGGCTATATGCCCGAAACCCTGCAGTCGCAATCCGTAAGCATCACTCTTGAAATGGCTTACGACGACTGGTGCGTGGCCCAGATGGCACGCAAACTCGGACATGAAGCCGATTATGAGCGTTTCAGCCGGCGCGCGCAGTTTTTCCGCAATCTCCATGACAGTTCAACAGGATTTTTCCGCGCCAAGGACGAGCACGGCAACTGGACCGAGCCGTTCGACCCGCTGAAATTCGGCGCCAACGGCGGATACCCCTTCACCGAGGGAAACGCATGGCAGTATTACTGGTATGTTCCGCACGACATTCCTGCCCTGATAACCCTCACCGGCGGCAAGAAAGCCTTCGAGCGCAAACTCGATGACTTTTTCAGCATCACCGACACCAGCGGTGTGAAGAACGACAACATCTCGGGCTGCATCGGCCAGTATGCCCACGGCAACGAGCCGAGTCACCATGTGGCCTACCTCTACAATGACGCCGGCGCACCGGCCAAAGCGCAGGCTCTGATTGCCCGCATAATGGACGAGATGTACAACAACACCTCCTCAGGCTATGCCGGCAACGACGATTGCGGCGAGATGTCGGCATGGTACGTGTTCAGCGCCATGGGCTTCTACCCCGTGAATCCCGCCTTGGGCGAATACAGCCTCGGCACGCCGCTGTTCGACTCCTGCACGCTCCATCTCCCCGAGGGCCGCACATTCACCATCACCGCATCGCGCAAATCAACCGACAGGCATCTGGTGAAAAGCGTGCAGCTCAACGGCAAACGCGTTGACGGCCACACCGTGACTTACGCCGACATAATGAACTGCGGACACCTGCATTTCAACATGTAATCCGCAGCCACAACCGCCACATGCCGAAAAAAAAATAGTGCGGACGCCGCAACATGACGCGTCCGCATAGCAAAAAAACGACGCGGAATGCGTATCTTCGCATAGCACCACATCAAACCATCCCCATGAAGACTACACGGCATTTTATCATCTTCATCATTGCCATGCTGCTTTCAATCCCTGCGGCAAGCATGTGCCATGCATACAGCGGCCAATATAATTTCCGTCATCTCGACAGCAACGACGGCTTGTCGGCCAACAACGTGAAATGCATTGTGCGCGACAGGCTCGGATTCATGTGGTTCGGCACCAAGAACGGCCTCAACCGCTACGACGGGAGCAAAATAAAGGTGTACAACTGCTACGACGAGGCTCTTGGCCGAGGCAACAACAACATCGGCGCCCTCTACGAGGACGAGAATTCAATGCTGTGGATCGGCACAGACCGCGGCATCTACCGCTACGACCCGCATGCCGATGTCATCACTCATGTTGAAAGCAAAGCCGACGACGGCGTGGAAGCCGGCAACTGGGTGCAGCGCATCACCGGCGACCGGAAAGGAACCATATGGGCTGCGCTCCCCAACCAGGGCATCTTCCGCTATCGCGACGGGAAGGTAAAACATTTCCCAATGATTCTGTCGGGCAACACAAAGCCAACTTATGCCGGCGACATATGCGTGACAAGCGACGGGAATCTCTGGGTGATAACAAGCGGCGACGGCATACTGAAATACGACGACAAAGCCGAGCGGTTCAACCGCGTACGCTCCAATGGAAACGACACCGACTGCCTCTGGCTCTGCTGTATATGCGAGAACCCGGAGGGCAACCTTATTGTAGGCACACCTACTGGCAAACTGTTTGAATACAATCCGCTGACAGATGTGATAACTCCAATCCCGTTCACACGTCCGGCCGGCACGTATCTGCGATACCTTGAATGTTTCGGCGACGAACTGTGGATAGGCACACAGACGGGCCTGTTCGTCTACAACCGCTGCTCCGGAGAAACCATTGAACTGAAGAACAATCCGCTCAACCCGTTCTCACTGTCGAACAACACCATCTACTGCATCTACCGCGACAACGAGAACGGAGCATGGCTCGGCACAATGTTCGGCGGCGTCAACTACATGCCTCACAGAAAATTCGGATTTACGAATTACGGCCTGCACCACGGGCTGTCGAGCCAGCTGATCATCGGCCTGGGGCAGGACGACAAAGGCCGGATATGGATAGGCACCGAGGACAATGGTGTGAATACCCTCGATCCCTCCACCGGCGCCATCCAGCGCGCACCGGGATTCAGTTCCAATGACAATCTCGTCCTTTCGATGACCACTCTCGACAACAAGGTCTACACAAGTTTCGCCCGCTCAGGCTTAAAGCGGGCGGATGCATCGGGTGTGCAGATGGTCTATCCGGCCGATACGGAACATAACAACAACGTTTACTCCTACCTGATTGACAAGCAAGGCACGGAGTGGGTCGGCATGGGACTTTCGCTGTTCCGACGCATGCAAGGGGAAACCACATTCTCTGAAATCCCCGGAACTGCCGCGCTATGGATATATACACTGTTCGAAGCCTCTGACGGCACCATATGGATAGGCACAATGGGTAACGGAATGTTTAAACATGACCCGCGGACCGACACATTCAAACCATACGTCTATCACCAGACCGCCGACAATACCTCCGGGCTGCGCTCCAACTCCATAAATTCAATCATGGAGGACTCGCGCGGAACCATATGGGTTTCAACCGAGCGCGGCGGACTGAGCCGATACAATCCCGAAACCGACAGTTTCGAGACATTCGGCATTCCGGAAGGCCTGCCCGACGATGTGGTGTACACCGTGCTGGAGGACAGCGGCAACAACCTGTGGTTCGGAACAAACCACGGACTTGTGCGTTTCTCACCCACAACAGGCGACATACGTGTATTCACCGACCGCGACGGGATTCCGTTCAATCAGTACAACTACAAATCCGGAATCAAAACCCCCGACGGCACCTTCTACATGGGCGGCATCAACGGCGTGATTGCCTTCCGTCCCGACGATTTCGAGGAAGACACCTCGGAGATTCCTATCTATTTCACAGGGCTGAACGTACTCAACGAGTCCGTACAGGCAAATTCCGGTGGAACCGCCCTTAAGGGAAACATCGTGTTCGCCGACAAGATTGCCCTCGATTACAATCAGGCCACATTCACAATCTCGGTGGCCTCGCCCGATTTCAATCATACCGGCCGCGTAAAATTCTATTACCGCCTGCTCCCTGTCAACAAGGAGTGGATAGGCATGAATGACAACGAAATTTCGTTTACCAATCTTGCATCAGGCAACTACACCCTTCAGGTCAAGGCCGACAACGGAGCCGTGTCGTCCATCCGGCAACTCGGCATACGCATAACCCCGCCGTGGTGGGAGTCTTTATGGGCCTATATTATTTACGGCATGGCTTTCATCGCCGCAATCATACTGTGCATCATGTGGTGGCAGAAACGGAACGAGCTCAAGCTCAAGGAACGCGAGCAAGCCTTCCACGACAAGAAAGACAAGGAACTCTACCGCAGCAAAGTGGACTTTTTCACGGAAATAGCCCACGAAATCCGGACACCGCTGTCGCTCATCGACCTTCCGCTCGAAGCCATCGAGGAGATCGGAGTGGACAACCCCGACATAGAGCGCTATGTAAAAGTGACCCGACAGAACACCAAGCGCCTTCTGGAACTGACCGGACAACTGCTTGATTTCGAGAAAATCGACGCCAAACGCCTCACTCTCAAGAATGAGAATGTCAACATCAACGAATTCGTGCGCAACATCGTCTCTCGTTTCGAGCCGTCCATCTCACTCACAGGCAAGCACCTGGAATGCGACTTCGACGCACATCCGCTGGTGGTGTCGGTGGACCGCGAGGCGCTCACCAAAATAGTGAGCAACCTGCTCAACAATGCGCTGAAATACGCCACACACAACATCATCATCACATTCAAGCGTCCCGAGGGTGGCGACAATTTCATAATTTCCGTTGCAAGCGACGGCAAAAAGATTGCCCCGGACGAGCGCACGCGCATTTTCCAGCCGTTCTATCAGACTGTCAATGCCGAAGAGGAGAAAAACGGCGTGGGCATCGGGCTGTCGCTGTCACGCTCGCTCGCCACACTGCTCGGAGGTTCACTTGAACTGGAGGACAATCCCGACGACACGAACATCTTCACACTCACACTCCCGGTCACCGAACCTCAGGCGGAAAGCAACCCTGCCTCAAGCGAAATCGGGGGCTACATGGTGGAGGAAGGCTCCAATCAGACAAAACCACGGTCGGACATCTACAGTGTGCTCCTTGTCGAGGACAACGAAAGCATATCGTCGTTCCTCGCCGAGCAGCTAAGCAACTCATTCATCGTTGAAACGGCCTCAAATGGCGTTGAAGCTCTCGAAAAGCTGAAAGCCGGCCAGTTCGACATTGTGGTGACCGACATAATGATGCCTCAGATGGACGGCCTCGAGCTTTGCAGCAAGGTGAAGGCCGACATCGACATATCGCACATCCCCGTTGTGTTCATCACCGCCAAGAACGACCTCGAGACCAAAGTGAAGGGTCTCCAGCTCGGAGGCGAGGCTTATGTGGAGAAACCCTTCTCCATCAAGTATCTCAAGCAGCTGCTGCGGTCGCTGCTCGACAACCGCCGCCGCGAACGCGAATCCTTCTCCAAGAATCCGTTCTTCACAGTGTCCAACATGCAGATGAACAAAGCCGACGAGGAATTCATGAACAAGGTGCGCAAAATCATCGAGGACAATGTGAGCGAGGAAGACTTCAATGTGGAGATAATGTGCGACCGTCTGGCCATGAGCCGCTCGAGCCTGCTGCGCAAAATCAAAACGCTGTTCAATCTCTCGCCGGTGGAGCTTATCAGGATTATCAAACTGAAAAAAGCCGCCGAACTGATCCGCGAAGGCAACTACCGCATAAGCGACGTGGGCTATATGGTAGGTATCGCATCCCCGTCCTATTTCAGCAAAATCTTCTTCAAGCAGTTCGGCATGACACCGAAGGACTTTGAGAAACAATGCAAATCCAAAACGGGTAAAAACGCTTCCGTGAATGATAAAAACGCGCCTGATGAAGAATAATTGCAAAATTTTGGCTTGTTTTCATTAAGATTTTCGTTGGTGGCGCCCTAATTTTGCACCGTACACCACTAATCGATATCAATGAAAACAAATCACATTCTGCAATACATTCTTGCCTGCGCCATGGTTTGCATGGTCTCCGTCATCGGAGCCTCCGCAGAAATCAGGCTGCCGGCATTCATCACCGACAACATGGTGGTGCAGCGCAATTCATCTTTGACACTGCGCGGCACAGCCGCCCCCGGATCCACCGTTGTCATTACTCCCGGATGGGGCATCAAAACCATAAAGGCAAAAGCCGGAACCGACGGGACCTTTACGGCAACAGTCAATACTCCGGAAGCCGGCGGCCCCTACTGCCTTACCCTTTCTGACGGCAAGGACGAGCTTACTCTGAACAATATTCTTTCAGGCGAAGTGTGGTTATGCTCCGGCCAGTCGAACATGGAATTCCCGGTTAACGGCTGGACCAATGTGATGGGTTATGACACACTGATTCCCACCGCACAGCATCCCGACATCCGCCTGCTGCAGATAACCAAACAGACTGCCATGAAACCGCAGTCCGACTGCCGCACCAACATGGGTGGATGGGTGGAATGCACTCCTGCCACAGTTCCGGAATTCTCGGCCGTGGCCTACCTTTATGCACGCGAACTTGCAGAAAAGCTTCATGTGCCGGTAGGTGTCATCGACGCCACATGGGGAGGCACACCCGCCGAGGCGTGGACAAGTTTCGAAGGTGTGAAGAATATTGACGGATTCGAGCAGGAAGCCGCCGCACTTGAACGATGCGACTTCGATGCCACCCGGCTGCAGGACGACTACGAAAAGCGCCTTTCAGACTGGATGGCACTCGCCGAAAAGCAGCAACCGGCCGAAGGTCCTGATGCTCAGTCCGGTCTTATGCCCACAGGCACAAACTGGGAGAATACGGTGCTGCCCGCATCGTTCGACGGCATTGTCTGGGTATCAAAAACGATTGAGATTCCTGAAGCTGCAGCCGGAAAACCAATGACCCTGCATCTCGGAGCCATTGACGACGAGGACATAACCTACTTCAACGGAAGCGAGATTGCACGCGGTTCAGGCTACGACACCCCGAGAATCTACTCTGTACCGGCAGAAATGGTCAAGGCCGGCAACGCTGAAATAAAGATCCGCATATCCGATTTCGGCGGAGGCGGCGGCTTCAACGGCGGCGACAAAATGACGGCCGAAGCCGGCGGAGTATCCATCCCCCTCGACGGGGACTGGAATTACAACGTGGCGGTAGATTTTGCAAAACTGCCGGCAAAACCTGTCTCGGTCACCGGATCGAGTTATCCCACCGTACTCTACAACGCAATGATACATCCACTGTCGGTAATGCCGGTGAAAGGCGTTATCTGGTATCAGGGATGTGCCAACGTGGGGCGCGACCGCCAGTATGAGCCCCTTTTCCAGACCCTGATCACCGACTGGCGCAAACTCTGGAAAAATCAGGAGATGCCTTTCTATTTCGTGCAGCTCGCAGGTTATCTCAAACCCTCGTACTGCCAACCCGATTCGGAATGGGCAGCCCTGCGCAACGCACAGGCCAAGGCCCTGAAGCTCCCGCACACCGGAATGGCAACAGCCATCGACCTCGGCAACCCCGCCGACATACATCCGCGCAACAAGCAGGATGTGGCCCACCGGCTGGCCCTGCTTGCCATGGCACAGGACTACGGACAGGACGTGACATGCCGTGCACCGGCACTTTCCAAGGCTGAAAGCAATGGCGACAGGATAATCCTCACGTTCGACGGCGAATTGAAACCCACAAGCGTGGCCATCACCGGATTCATCATTTCGGATGGCAAAGGCAACTTCGCTCCGGCTTGCGGACGCCTCACCGGCGAGCGCACCATCGAGCTGTCCTCACCTAAAGTTCCTCGCCCCACAGTTGTCCGCTACAATTGGGCCGACTATCCCGGCGGTAACCTTTACGGCACCACAGGTCTGCCCGTAGCCCCCTTCGCAACCGATAAATAAACCAATCATAATAACACCTTATAATTTAAACGATGAAATCGACCCTTATAAGTGGTGCCATGATGGCGTTCTGCCTCTCCGCTTTCGCCAGCACCACCATCATTCCCGTAGAGACCGATGCCACAGCACTGGTTTACTCTGTGGCAGATAACGGCCGCGTATATCAGAACTATTTTGGCAAACGCCTCGACAACGCCGCTGAATACGCAAACCTCCCTGCCGGTAAAGAGGCTTACCTCACCCACGGCATGGAAGATTATTATGAGCCGGCTCTGCATATCAACCGTACTGCAACCCCCAACTCATCCACCCTTCTCAAATATAAGAAGCATGAAGTGGTGAAGCACGACGGCTACACCGAAACCATCATCACAATGGCTGACCCCGAGTTTGCTGACGAGGTGAAACTCCACATTGCAGCCTTCGGACCTGAAAACGTGTTCAAATCCTGGACCGAAATCACCAACAACGAAAAGCAGCCCATCGAGCTGGAGAAATATGCATCCTCGATGCTGCATTTCAACGCCCCGCAGTATTTCCTGACACAGTACACCGGCAAATGGGCCAAAGAGGCCAACCAGCTTAACCAGGAACTGCATTTCGGAAAAAAAGTAATCGACACAAAACTGGGCGCCCGCGCCGACATGTTCGCATCGCCCTTCTTCCAGCTTTCGCTGGGTGAACCCGCAACGGAGACTTCCGGCGACGTTCTTGCCGGCACACTGGCATGGACAGGCAATTTCCGCTTCGTGTTTGAAGTGGACGATCTCGGCGACCTGCGCGTGATCAGCGGAATCAACCCCTACTTCTCGGCATATCCCCTTTCCAAAGGGCAGACCTTCACAACCCCTGAGTTCATCTTCACCCTCAGCGACGAAGGCACAGGCCAGGCAAGCCGCAACCTTCACGACTGGGCGCGCAACCATCAGGTGAAAGACGGCAACGGCAACCGCATGACTCTGCTCAACAACTGGGAAGCAACCTACTTCGACTTCAACGAGGACAAACTCGTTTCGCTCATCGGCGAAGCCAAAGAACTCGGCGTTGATATGTTCCTGCTCGACGACGGATGGTTTGCCAACAAATATCCCCGTCACAGCGACACTCAGGGTCTTGGCGACTGGGACGAGACCGCCGACAAACTCCCCAACGGCATCGGCCGCCTCACCGAGGAAGCAAAGAAACAGGGTGTGAAATTCGGTCTCTGGATCGAACCCGAGATGGTCAATCCCAAATCGGAACTCTACGAGCAGCACAAGGACTGGGTCATCACCCTTCCCAACCGCGAGGAATACTACTTCCGCAACCAGCTGGTACTCGACCTCTCGAATCCCAAAGTACAGGACTTTGTGTTCGACGTGGTGGACAACCTGAAAACCAAGTATCCCGACATCGCCTACTTCAAATGGGACTGCAACAGCCCCATCACCAACATCTACTCAAACCACGAAGGCAAAGAGCAGCAGAAACTCTACGTAGACTATGTGAAGGGTCTCTACAACGTTCTTGACAGACTTAAGGCCAAATATCCCGACCTCCCCATGATGCTCTGCTCGGGCGGCGGCGGACGTACGGACTACGAAGGGCTGAAATACTTCACCGAAATGTGGCCCAGCGACAACACCGACCCCATCGAACGCCTGTTCATCCAGTACGGATATTCACAGGCATTCCCCGCCAAGGTGCAGTGCGCGCATGTCACCACCTGGAACAAGAAGGCCCCCATCAAATTCCGCACCAACGTGGCCATGATGGGCAAACTCGGATTCGACCTCAACCTGCACGACCTCAAGTCCGACGAACTCGCCTACTGCAAGCAGTCAATCAAGGAATACAACCGTCTGAAACCGGTGATTCTCGAAGGTGACCAGTACCGCCTCGTATCACCCTACGAAGGCAACCACGCAGCCACCATGTTCGTTGACAAAGCCGACAGGAATGCAGTGGTGTTCGCATTCGACGTTCATCCCCGCTACAACGAAAAACTCAACAACGTGAAACTGCAGGGTCTCGACCCCAAAGCCACCTACAAGGTCAGCGAGATCAACCGTGCCGACTGCTCGGCAGACAACAATGCCAAGAACTATTCGGGCCAGTATCTAATGACAGTGGGACTGCCCATGTTCACCGCCCGCGATCTCAGCAGCCGCGTTTACGAACTCAACGCGCTTTAAACCGCAAAGGAATACATGAGGATTAGGCATTATGCATAATCTTCCTGGATAATAGATAATTGAGAACTCATAATGGTAAAGATTTAAGGTAAGTAGTATAGGTAAATTCAAAGGTAATAGTAAACGTATTGTTTAGGTTTCCTTACAGCGATGTGCCCCACCGGCACATCGCTTTTCTTATTGGATTCCATAAGATGGACTGCACTGTCTCCTTATAGATGGTATCGGATGGCGCCTCGGCGCATAGTGTCACCTTGGCGCGGCGGCGCGGATTTCGCCATGTGGGATGCTCCCTGTCCACACGGAAAGTTGAATCGTTGACTGCCTCAGCCGGGCCGCTCACATAGCGGACCTTTATCGAGGTCTGCATCCCCGCAGTCTTGGATGTGCGTGTGCTGTCGGTGAATACGGCATGCAGTGTGAACGTGTCCGAGGCATCGGGCTTGATTCTGACATTGATTTTGCAATGGCCGGCCGGATTATAGGCAAACAGGTTGCCTGCGTCATCGGCAAAGCCTATCCAACGCGGCTGTTTTCCTGCCGTCTCGGCATACCGCGCCTCAGCAGCCTCTGCCATCTCCCGGTTGAAGAACCAGAAAGCCTCGTGGCGGCAACCCGAATAATCCTTCCAGGGTGCGGGAGCGGTGCGGTCTGTGCAGCCGGGGTGCCATGCCTGCGCAAGCCAGCCGTCGGCGGGATCCACTGGCATGAGGCCGTTTGAAGTGAGGCGAGTGGCAAGCGCTTCTTCTATAAACTCGGCCATATATGCCGCCGTACGGCCGGAAAGGTCGAAATGTCCGCGCCCGGCATCACCGAGAAACGAGATACAGCTCCCGGGATACATCATCCGGAACGCAAGAGCCGGACGCAACCGGGCATCCCACCATTCATATTCGCCCATAACCATCAGCCCCGGGATGCCGTCGATGTTGCGGGTGCGCCCCCACTCTATGTTCGCGCGGCCATAGCCACACAGGTTGGTGCGCGGAGCATCGCCATGATATGAAATCACACACAGTGTCCTCTCAGGATTCCATGCGGCGAAATTCCAGGGCATCGTTGCCTGCGCCGAATGGCCGAACGGGATAAGCGGTGCGTCAGCAATTTCCGGATGGCCGCTTTCAGTTGCAAGTGCCGACAGCATGCGGTTAAAATTCTCCTGCACTCCGGTGCTTACGTCCCATTCCTGTCCGCAGCCCGGAACAATCCACACAAGAGCGACCCCTGCACGCGCCATGCGCTCGCGGAACGTATCCATCTTAAACAGCGTCTCCTCATTCATGTTCTGAAAGGCGAACATCACGGCAGCCACGCTGTCCGTTTCCGGCAGCTGCATGAAAGCCTCTACCCCGGCACCGGTCTCGTTTGACACCCATTCCGGCATTGTCACACTGCACGTCCACCATCGGCGAGCCTCAAGCGTCTGCGCCAAAACCGGAAGCACAAGCAACAAAATCAGCAAAATTCTTTTCATAACCCTATTAAAAAAATCATTTCAGACGTAGGGTCGCGACCTGTCGCGACTGCAACTTTTAGAACTCCAATTGGTAATTACGGGGCCAATGGACCGTGCTGCAGTCGCGACAGGTCGCGACCCTACAATTATTTCCCTTATTTGACAGAGCAGACAACTCATCATTTTTTGAAATCCCAGTACACCCCATAGCGGCAGCGGTGCAGATCGTAAAGCGGAGCGAATGTCAGGCCGTTTGAGCTGACAAACGTCAGGCCGCCGGATGTGCGTTTCATGTTCCGTGCCACCTCATCGATTCCGAAAGGCAATGAGGTCGGCGTACCGGGGGGGACATGATAATCGTAGGTATAGTAGTCGTTTCGCACAGTTGGGTCAGAGAAAGGGGCGGGTGCAGTCATCCCTTCGGTACCGAGGTTGGCAGCCAGTACAATTGGGCCGTACATTATTGCGCCTTTGTCGGGGTTATCGGGTGTGACGGACACATGCAGCGACATTGGATAGGTCACCTCAACCACATCGCCCGCTTTCCATCTGCGGTTCAAGGTGATATAGGAGGACGGACCGCCATGCACCGCCTGCTTTTTGCCGTTGATTTTCACTTCCGGACGCCCACTCCATGCAGGATAGCGGAGCGAAAGCCCCATTGCCTGCAACGGAGCTTCCTCTATGGTGAAGCGGGTGGTCTCCGATTCAGGGAAACGGGTGTCCTGACGCAATGTCAGCCCTTTCTCTTTCCAGATAAGGCGAGAGGGGATGAACAGGTTGACAAACACGCCGTTGTCATTGTGGAAATAGATTGATTCGGCATACTTCGAGTGGCTTTCAAAACCGCTCCCCACACAGCACCAGAACGACTGCTCCGGAGTGCTGTACACCTTATATGCCCCCGTAAGCATCGGGAGAAAATAGCACACCATGCCGGAAGTGGTGTCCTGCTGGGCGAGGATGTGGTTGAACAGAGCCACCTCGTAGTAGTCGGCCACCTCGGGTGCGGCATCCCAACAGAAAAGGTGCCGGCTGAGTTTCAGCATATTGTACGTGCAGCATGTCTCGCCGGTGTAGCCGTTGATGAATTTTGAGAACCTGGAGGTGTCGAAGAAGTGCTCTTTCTGGCTGCATGAACCTGTGACAAACGAATGCTTGTCAACCACGCACTCCCAGAAATCGGCCGCCATGCGCCGGCTGTCGCCGCTGCCGGTGAGTTCATAATTACGGGCTTCGCCAATCAGCTTGGGTATAAAAGTATTGGTATGCTTGGTGCCCATATCGAAATCCCCCTCACGGAGCGGGTCGAGCACGGCGTTGTGATAGAAATATTCGGCAAGTTCCTTGAAACGTTTGTCGCCTGTAACGGAATAAAGATTGAAAAACGCCTCGTTCATTCCGCCGAACTCATTGCGGAGCATCAGACGCCGAGTTTCCTCGGGCTGACCGATGAGTTTTCCGTAAGCCCAGTCGCCCATTTTGGTTGCCACTTCAAGTGCTTGAGTATTGCCGGAATAAAGATACTGGTCAATCAGTCCGGACATTATTTTGTGCAGCGTGTACCACGGCGCCCATACGCCTTTCCCCTTGAGGTTTCTATTGATAAGTTCCTCCGGGAAAGCGCTGAGATATCCCGACGGGCCAAGTGCCTCCTGCACCTCGGCCAGGCCGGCCACGATGGAGTCGCCTTTGAGTTTGAACACATCGGCACCTGTGGCGGCATACATCAGTCCGTAGGCCGACATAAGGTGGCCGGTGGTATGGCCGCGCAGATCGCAATCAAGCGATTCCCAACCACCAAACTTCTTTACACTCTCATATCCACCTTCCAGTCCGGCAAATACGCCGGCATTATTGCGGAAGCTATGGAGCAACCGGTTCACAGAAATATTAGCCATCCAGGCCGAATCGCGCTCGAGATTATGGCGCACACGGCCGGGAAGCAGCGTCACTTCGCGGAGATCGAAGCTCTGCGCCTTGCCTGCTACCCGGTTTTCAACTTTGAGTTTTCCCGCGTGCTGCCCGGGAACCACGGACTGCGCCCATGCGCCGGTAACACTAAGAGCGGCCGCAGAGCATGCCGCCAGAATCTTTTTGTATATTGATGTCATCATAATCAGGGACTTTAGGATAATAAATTCTTATAAGCTCTTATAATTCTGATAATTTCTTATAAGAGCTTATCAGACCTTATCAGAATTATAAGAGTTTATCCGAACTTATCAGACCTTATGGTTACACACATCAATATACGTGCATAGAGTGCGCGGCGCTCAACACCACGCACTCCATGCAGGCATGCCCACGGCCCCAGCCGCAGGCATTGTCAGGGCCGCATCACCACCCCGGGTTCTGTGTAAGGTTGAGATTGCGCTCCATCTCCACAAGCGGGATAGGCCACAGCTGATGCCGCTCCTGATATGTACGTGTGTACATGAGGTCTCCGAAAATGTCGGTGGCATTTTTCACGGACTGTTCCAGCAGTCCCCAACGCTTCAGATCCCAATAGCGCTGTCCCTCACCGACCAGTTCGAACGCACGTTCACGGCGGATGCGCTCGGCCATATCCTCCTTTCCGCTCACGGCGAGCCATGCCGCACCGCTGTCAAGGCCGGGCATACCCACGCGCTCCCGCACCTTGTTCAGCTCAATCACGGCCTTGTCTGTGGCGCCCGACTCATTGTAGGCTTCGGCCAGCATGAGCAGCACATCGCCCAGACGTATCAGCGGAAATTCATAGGGTGTGCGTGTGTATTCACCCCAATATCCGTCAAGGTTGCCCGTAGGTATCCATTTGCGCCAGAAGTACGAATTCCACCCTTCGGAATTGCGTATGAAGGCCATGGCCTCCATCGGCGCGCCCCCTTTTGTGGGGTCGGCAAGCACGAACTGCTTGTCCATGGGCGAAGAGCCTGCGTCGGTGCCGAGATAATGGGAATAAGGTGTGATGACATTGAGGCACAGACGAGGATCGCGCAAACGGTAGGCGTCCATCACTTTTGTCGTGTCGCTGTCGAGTGTGCTCGTCACTTCCGTGCTCCCCTGATCGATGGCCACGCACATGAGGCGGCGGCGCATCTGCGAATCGCCGGCATTGAAACCGGGAAACACGTCATCCCAGTCGAACTGCGAGCCGTCGGGGTTCTCGTACATGTCGACAAGTGTAGTTGACGGGACTATCCGGTTGCCTGCTATCAGACGCATGGTGGATTTGTTGCCGAAGTACGACACGATGTCGAGGGCATATCCGGCCGTATTCCCGTCGATTGACTGAATGGAAAATATCATCTCATCGCTATGGCGCCCGTTGTACAGGCGGAAAAGGTCGTTGTAGTCCGGATGGAGCGAGTATCCGTAATTGTATGTCTTGTTGTACACAATCTCCTCGAAATCGGCCACGGCCTCATCCCATTGCCGGTTGAACAGGTAGACTTTCCCACGCAGTGCGTAGGCAGCCCCTTTGGTAGCGCGCCCCAGATTTGCGGCGTCCCAGCTCACGGGAAGCTTGCGGATGGCGTCGGTCAGATCGTCAAGTATATGCCCGCGGAGTTCATCGGCCGTGCAGCGCGGGGCATCAAGGTGCGCGAACTCCTCGTTTATGTCGCAGGTCTCGTCGTAGTAAGGCACGCCGCCCCAGCAGTTGAGCATGCGGAAATAGGCCATGGCGCGCAGGAAACGGGCTTCGCCGGTCACGCGGTCGATGGTTTCCTGACTGATCGGCATGCCTGCCACATTGCGGATCACGGTGTTGGCGCGGTGCACCAGCTCATAAAGGTACTGCCAATGATTCTGCACTCCGGAGCTGTTGGAGGAAAATGCATCGCCGCGCGACACATCGGACCACGGCGAAGTGCCGTCGGCCAGGTCGCTGCACATATCGAACGTGAACTCCATGCCGAAGCACCACGGTTCCTTCATGGCGGCATACATCCCCACCGCCGCCTGGCGGGCATGGTCCTCGGTCTGCCAGAATGTCTGGCCCGACATCTGGTCGCCGGGGGTGTAATCAAGGCTCTCGCATCCACCGCAAACCACGGCGATGGCGGCATATAACGCTATATATCTTAATCTCATGATTCAACTGGCTTGTGGTACATTCAGAACGATACATTGACACCCACGGAATACTGCCGCACGGCGGGATAACCCACATTGGCGGCCACCTCGGGGTCAAGACCTGGGAAACTGGTGATGGTGAAAAGATTGTCGATGCTGGTGTAGACCTTGAGATTCTCGACGAAGAATTTCTTGGTGATTTTCCGCGGCACGGTGTAACCGAGCTGAATGTTCTTGCACCGGAAATATGCCGCATTATGCACGAAGGCGTCGCTTGCTATGTTGTTCTTGCCGTTGGCGCTGTTACGGAGAACGGGATAGATGGATTCGTAAGGATTGTCGGGCGTCCAGGCGTTGTCGGTGATATCCTTTATAAGCGACTGGCCTATGACGGTGACAAAGCGGAATGCCTGATTGTTGTAGTACACCTGATGGTTGCCTACCCCCTGAAACAGCATGCTGAAATCAAAATTGTTCCAGCTCAGGCCAAGGCTGGCGCCGTAGGTGAGGCGCGGCACGGTGCCGTGCCCAATCTCCACGCGGTCGTTCGTGTCGAGCTTGCCGTCGCCGTTGGCATCGCGGTAAAGGAAATCGCCCAGTTCCGGACGCTGGTATGTGGCGAAATAATCGGGGTTCCTGTCCACAAGCGACTGTACATAATCCAGATCGGCCTGATCGCGCACGATGCGGTCAACCGTAATCACATAAAGCTGATTGGCAGGGCGCCCCTCCTGAGTCTTGTAAACTCCGTTGATTGAGGACACATCGCCCTGGAACCTTGTCACCTTGTTGGTGACGAACGCCATGTTGAAGCCCACGTTGTACGACACCTTTCCGATGCGGTCGTTCCAGCGTATGTCGAACTCGAAGCCGCGGTTGTTCACCTCGCCCGCATTCTGGTTGGGCACAGTGCTCGTGCCATGTTCCAACGGCGCGGGGAGCGATATCAGAATCCCCTTGGTATCCTTGTTGTATATGTCCACAGAGCCGCTGAGGCGGTTGTTGAACATGGCGTAGTCAACGCCGACATTGGTCATGTATGTTTTCTCCCATGTCAGTTCGGGGTTGGCAAGCACACTCTGTGCCAGACCGCCCGCAATGCTTCCGTTGAGCACATAATTGGCCGTGGCGAAGAGTGACTGGTACATGTAGTAGCTTGTGGTGGCGTTGTTGCCCAGCGAGCCATAGGACACGCGCAGTTTCAGCTGATTGAGCCATGAGGCCGAATTCCTGAGAAAATTCTCCTCGGAGATGCGCCAGCCGGCCGACACCGAAGGGAAATAGCCCCACCGCTTGCCGGGCGCGAACTTCGAAGAGCCGTCGGCCCTCAGATTGGCCTCGAACAGATACTTGTCAGCCCATGAAAGATTCAGGCGCCCGAAATAGGAGCGCATTGCCCATTCGTCGTAATTGCCGGTTATGCTTCCGTTGGTCATGCCGGCGTCGATGGCGCCGAGCGAAGGGTCGACCAGATCATACTTTATGTAGTAGTCATGGTCATATTTGTTGTACTCCTGACTCATGCCTGCAAACACCGATGCCGACAGCCGCCCTGCGTTGAAGTCATAACGCGCCGTCAGTTCGGACGAGCGGAATGTGTTTTTGTAATTATACCTGCGGATGTAGGTGCGCACCACGCCCGCACGGATAAGCACGGGGCCCTCGGGGGTGAAACGGAAGAGGTCGCGGTCGGTGAGATGGTGCTCTATGTTGCGCTCCCAGAAGTTATAGGAGAATGCCCCCTGTATGGTCAGCCCCTTCACCGGCATCACACGTGCATAGAGTTTGGTAACGGAGCGCTTGGTCTTGGTGGGATATTCGGTTTTGTAGAACCACTGGCGGCGATAGGGATTGAAGTTGCTCACGTTCTCCTCCTCCGGATTCTGAATACCGCCGTACAGCCCGGTGGCGGGGTCGTAGAGGGTCATGCCGGGAACGGTGTTGAATGCGCCCGAACCGAAAATAACATCGCCTCCGGCAGCTGCATTCTCCGACGAGGGGTTATTCTTGTCGATATATCCGAAAAGGTTCACGCCCACGCCAAGCCACGGTTTGATATTGACATCCACGTTGGTGCGCAGCTGATAACGCTTGTAATCGGTGTAGTAGATCATGCCGGGATTATTCACATAGCCCACCGAAAGATTATACTGCACGGTTTTCGAGCCGCCGGTCACCGAGAGGTTATGGTTCTGCACCACCGACGGGTTGCGGTAGATATGGTCCTGCCAGTCGGTGTTGGGGTATATGGTGGGATTGCGGCCCGCGTCATTTCGCCACTCATCTATTTTTCCCTGCGAGAAGCGCGGCGCCTGCCCGTTGACAATAAGTCCGGCATTCTGAATCTCCATGAAATCGGCATAATCGGTGACAAGATTCAGGCGCTTGGCTACCGTTTCAAACGACACATTGCCGCTGTAGGTGACTCTTGGAGCACGCTCGGCGCCGTGACGTGTGGTTACAAGTATCACACCGTTGGCTGCACGCGAACCATAGATGGCGGCCGATGCGGCGTCCTTCAGCACGGAGATGTTCTCTATGTCCTGTGGATTTATGTCGCTCAAGGCTATGCCTGTCATCCCGTCCACCACAACCAACGGCGCGGAATTGTTGAGCGTGCCCTGACCGCGCACCAGAATGCTCTGCGATTCATAGCCGGGTGTGTTTCCTCCGGAGTTAGTCACTGTCAGACCGGCAGCCAGACCGGCAAGCGCGTTGGTTGCATTGGTGAGGGGACGGTCGGCAAGCGCATCGACACTCACGGACGACACCGCACCTGTCAGGTCTACCTTTTTCTGTGTGGCGTAGCCCACCACAACCACCTCGTCGAGCATGGTCCGGTTGACGCGCATCCGCACCACATAGCTGTCTGTGCCGGGGAGCACCTTCACCTCCTGAGGTGTATAACCCACATAAGAAACCAGCAGGGTGCATGCGTCTGGAACATCTGTCATCGTGAAATCTCCGTCGGGGCCTGTGGCTACAATCTTACGGGTATCCTCCTTCATCTGCACCGTGGCGCCCGCAATCGGTTCACCCTTGCGGTCAGTCACAATGCCGGTAATCTGTCGGTGATCAACCTCTTCCACAGGTTCCGAAATTGTCTGCGGCATTGCCGGAGCCATAGGCACGGCACCTGCCGCAAACAATATCAAAAGAGCAATTGGATAATGTGTCATTCAGAATTCATTCTTTTCAGACAAATTTACTTTTGCCGCATCCAATTGTAAAGAATCTGTAAATAAACATCGCAAATGTGATAATAAACAGAAAGGAGCCGCCCACCGCAGAGGGACAGCTCCTTATGAGTTCTGATTAACGCGAGGCGTCAATCGGTCTGAATGACAAGATAGTTGGATACGCTCCAGAATTTGGCCGGATCAAGGATGTAGAGCTTTTTCTGGCCGCCGGCATCGCGGATCTCATAAGATGCATCCGGATGGTTTGAGTAAATCTTCACCTTTTCCGTGCCTAACGGAATGGACGTGAGGGTGCGCTTGTCGCCGAGAACAAACATCCCCTTGTCGAACTCCCCTTTCAGCAGTCGCGTTTTCCGAAGGAATCCCGGCTCGATGATGCGGTGACGCTTCAGCTCCTCCTTCGGAGCTAATACGTAATAGCATGCATTCAGCTCATTTTCAAGCTTCAATGAGGACTCATGCACCGAATCCTTTTCTATCTCGGCCGCCGCCATGGCAAAATTCAATGAATCGACCGTGCTGTTGAGTGCGCCTATACGCATGTTGGCGGCCACCAGCTGCTCATGCAGCACCGCCACTTCGGCTGCCTGCGCGTCAAGCATCGACCGGAGGGCGTCGAGCGTGGCCTGAAGTTCTTCATTGAACGTGGAGGATTGCTGCAGCTTCGCCTCAAGCTCATCAAGCCGCTCGCGGCGCTGACGCAGTGTATACTGTATGCCGGAGATATCCGACATAATCTGCGTGCGGCTGTCGGGGGTCTCGCCCGATTGCGCAGGAGCCAGCGACACCACGTTCTCCAGATGCTTGATGCGGTCCATAGTCGACGAAATCTCCTTGACCATGGCCAACAGTTCGTCGCGCTCACCCAATGCGGTGGCAAGTTCCTGACGCGATGCCTCCATTAGCGACGCAGGTTCCTGCGGTTGCCGGTTTCCTCCGCATGCCACAAGCAGACTCGCAACCAGCAAACTCGAAAGTAACAACTGACATTTATTCATTTTCCCGCTTTTTAGTTGTTTTCCACTACAAAGATAAGCGTATTTTTTGATTTGGCTATCCAAAACACCTCCGGTTTATGTTGACCGGTCTGATATTATGCATTAATTTTGTGGCATGAAATCACTGGAAAACAAGACCGCTTTAATTTTCGACCTGTTCTTCTGCATCGTGCTCATGCCGCTGCTGCTGATTCTCGGGCCGGCACGCCACTGGCTGGAAAACTGGCCTTTGTTTTTCTGTCTGGTATGCTTGTATCTCTTCGGATGCTATTTCATCACCAGATATCTCAAACTGCCCAAGCTGATTCTCTCCCGGCAGTATTATAAAATCGCAGGCATAGCTGCGGTGCTTGTCGGCTGCACCTACCTGCTGAGCTGGTATCCGCTGCCCGAGATGGATTTCCTCACGCCCGTAATGAGCCGCTATCAGACCACAATAAGGAACTACAACGTGGCCATCAGCCTGTGGCTGATGTTCTCCGTGGTGATCTGCTATGCACTGACCACGGCGTTTGTGACAGAGCTTTACGAACAGCTGCTGGCAAAAAGGCAGATAGAGAACCAGCGCGACAAGGCCGAACTGGCCGTGTTCAAGGCGCAGATCAGCCCGCATTTCCTGTTCAACACGCTCAACTCGCTCTACAGCCTGGTGATCGGCAATTCACCGAAAACAGAGGACGCGTTCATAAAATTCACCGAACTGCTCAAATACACCTACACCACTATAAGCAACGAAAGCGTGCCGCTGCGGGAGGAGATTGTCTATATCCGGAATTATATCGACCTTCAGGCCATACGTCTCAACAGCTGCACACTCGTGGTGTGGGAATGTGACGTTGACAACGACAACACCATGATTCCGCCGATGATATTGCTGACATTTGTTGAAAACGCCTTCAAATACGGTGCCTCCACCTCCCGTGAGTGCACTATCAACATCAGCATAGCCCTGCACGACGGTATACTGCGTTTCGAGACCCGCAACAGCATCATGAAACACGCGCCGGAATTCCATAGCGACATGCCTGTGGGGCTGGCCAACTGCCGGGCACGTCTAAACGGCATTTTCCCAGGCCGCTATTCGCTCGACACCGTTGAACACGACGGCACATTCACCGTTTCACTGAGAATAAATCTTGAGCCACGATGAACGACCTTATAAAATGCATCGCCATAGATGACGAGCCGCTCGCACTCGACATCATCGAAAAGTTCTGCCAGCGCTATGGGGGCATAGAACTGACCACTTTCGTCGATCCGGTCAAGGGGCTTGAAGCCATCAGGCAGACACATCCGCAGATTGTGTTTCTCGACATCGAGATGGAAAATCTCTCGGGACTGGACATAGCGGCAAGCCTGCCGGAAGGCACATGTTTCATTTTCACCACCGCCTATCTGAAATACACCCTCGACGGATTCAACCTTGATGCCGCCGACTATCTGCACAAGCCGTTCGCCTACAGCCGTTTCCAGACCGCGCTTGCCAAAGCCCTGCGCCGCACCGGCCAGCAGCAGATCGTGACGGCACCGCAATGTATCGTGGTAAAACAGGGATACAACAATGTAAGCATTCCGGTTGACGACATCCTGTACATCGAGGCGATGATGGGATATTCCAAAATTTTCCGTGCCACCGGCGGCCACACCACATCGCGTGTGATTCTGAAAAACCTCTTCGCCATGCTGCCGCAGCAGGAGTTCCTCCGCATCCACCGCTCCTACGTGGTGTCGAAATCGAAAGTACGCAGTTTCAACAAGCAGGAAGTTGTGCTTTCCAACGGCACCACCCTCCCAGTCGGCCGCCAGTATGCCCCTGCCCTCCTCGCCAGCCTCAGCCGGTGAGAAGAGGAGAAGAAAGGGTCAAGCCGAAATATCGGTGCATGAAATCAGCATTTCTCCATGATAATGATTTCATCCACTTGTAGGGTCGCGACCTGTCGCGACTGCAGGCGGGATGTTGCAAA